>Ga0208864_1000022_pt1 | contig 45947 bp, 42 predicted proteins | sample CryBogmetaGMA05M_FD_184542 | JGI IMG/M metagenome (GOLD analysis project Ga0208864, IMG submission 184542) | Freshwater microbial communities from Crystal Bog, Wisconsin, USA - MA0.5M (SPAdes) | ecosystem: Environmental > Aquatic > Freshwater > Lake | place: Crystal Bog, Wisconsin, USA...
GCCAGGGGGAGGGGCTGGGGAACAAGTTCCTGGCCAATATCCGCGAAGTCGATGCGATTGTGCACGTGGTGCGCTGCTTCGAGGATGACGATGTCATCCATGTGTCGGGCACGGTGGATCCGGTCCGCGACGCCGAGGTGATCAACCTGGAGCTGGGCCTGGCCGACCTGGCCCAGATCGAGAAGCGGCGCGAGCGCCTGAAGAAGCAAGCCCGCACCAGCAAAGAGGCCCAGGCGGAAGATGATGCCCTCGCCCGCATCCAGGCGGTGCTTGAGCAGGGCGGTGCCGCCCGCTCGGTGGCCCTCAGCGACGAGGAGACGGCCATGATCCGGCCCCTCGGCCTGCTCACCGCCAAGCCGATCATCTATGCCACTAACGTCAGCGAGGAGGATCTGGCTGGCGGCAATGCCTTCGTGACGGCCGTGGCCGAACTGGCGCAGCGGGAGGGGGCTGCCACGGTGCCGATCTCCGCCCAGGTGGAGGCCGAGCTGATCGAGCTGCCCGAGGAGGAGCGGGCCGAATTCCTGGCGGGTCTGGGGGTGAGTGAAGGGGGACTGCGCAGCCTGATCCGGGCCACCTACGGCTTGCTGGGGCTGCGCACCTACTTCACCACCGGCGAGAAGGAGACCAGGGCCTGGACCATCCGCGCCGGCATGACCGCCCCCCAGGCTGCCGGGGTGATCCACACCGACTTCGAGCGGGGTTTCATCCGGGCCCAGACGATCGGTTACGCCCATCTGCTGGAGGCCGGTTCCCTGGTGGAGGCGCGCAACCGCGGCTGGCTGCGCAGCGAAGGCAAGGAGTACGTGGTGGCGGAGGGGGACGTGATGGAGTTCCTGTTCAACGTCTAGATGGCTGGCCCGCCGCTGTCCCTGGGTCCCCGGAATACAGCCCCATGGTGGGCATCGGTCAGAATGGCAGGAGCAGCAGCGCCGAGCCATGACCTCCCCCCAGGACGCCCTGCCGGATCCAGCGGCACAGGGGACCAACCCTCCCGGCTTCAAGCTCACCGAAGCTGCGGATGGCGGTCACGCCCACGATTTCGACGTGCAGAAGCAGGTACACCAGCAGATCCGCAACGATCCCGACTACGACGACTGGGAATACGGCACCGAGCCCCTGCCCCATGAAGCCTGGGTCGAGAAGAAGGTGGTCTGAGCCCATGGTCGCTGCCCGCTGGCGGCGCCTGATTGCCCTGCTGCTGCTGGCACCCCTGGCGGGCCCCTGGCTCCACCCGCCACCGGCGGCGGCGGCGGCGGTGCTGGAGCTGCGCCTCGACGGACTGCGGCTGCCGGTGTCCCTGGAGCAGCTGGAGGCCTGGAGCCGCCAGTCCGAGCCGGGCCGGCAGGAGGTATCGGCCCCATCCACGGCGGACCTGGCGGTGTGGCTCAACCTGCTCGACCCTGGCAGTCGGGCGGACCTGATCCAGCTGCTGCGGGCCCCCCTGCTGCGGGACACCAGTTTCGGGCGCCAGCTGCTGGACAGCTGGGCCGGCAGCCACCTGCTCTCAGAGGTCGGTGACCTGCTCACCGACGGCAATGGCGGCAGCACCACACCGATGCTGCAGGCCACCCTGCGGCAGTTGCTGGAGCGGCGTCGCGAGGTGACCACGATCGAGCTGCTGCGGGCGCTGCCGGTGGAGCGGCTCAGCCTGCAGCTCGATGGCCTGCTCACCCTCGCCCAGCAGTGGCGCCAGCAACTCCAGCAGCAGCGCCGGGGGCTGCTCGGCCTCCAGCAGCTCGACCTGCCTCGCCATCCCGTCGCCAGGCTCGCCCTGCCCGCCGGCCCAGGGTTGCTGCCCCGCCGCCTGCTGCTGAACGTGGCCCACCGCCGTGAGTCGCTGCCGGTGGATCTCTGGCTGGCTGGCCCCGGGGCCGGCCAGCGGGCCCGGCTCGCGGGCCGCCCCTGGGTGCTGCTGATGCCCGGACTGGGGGGAAACGCCGAGCAGTTCGCCTGGTTGGCGGCCCCCCTGGCCGAGGCCGGCTGGCCCGTGGCCGTGCTCCAGCATCCGGGCAGTGATGGCCCGGCCCTGGCGGCTTCGCTGGCGGGGGAGCGGCCCCCGCCGGGCCCGGAGGCCATCACCCAGCGCCTGGAGGATGGGCGGGCCCTGCTGGCCTTGCAGCGCAGGGGCGGCCTGCCGATCGATGGCGATGGGGTGGTGCTGATGGGCCACTCCCTCGGCGGCGTGACCGCCCTGCTGGCGGCGGGGCTGGTGCCGGAGCCCGGGCTTGAGATCCGCTGTCGCCGCGCCCTGGAGCGACTGGCGCTCACCAACCCCTCCTGGCTGCTGCAGTGCCAGTTGCCGGCCGCCGGGTTACCGGGGCCGGCGCCCCGTCCGGTGGAGCTGCGCGGCCTGGTGTTGTTCAACAGCTTCGGCAGCCTGCTCTGGCCCGGCAGTGCCCTGCGGGATCTGCCGGTGCCGGTGATGCTGGTCGGCGGCAGTCTCGATCTGATCACCCCGCCCCTGGCCGAGCAACTGCGGCTGTTCCTGCCCGCCGGCGATCGCCGCAGCCGCCTGGTGCTGGTGGATGGCGGCAGCCATTTCTCACCGGTGCGGCTGGCGGCCGACCAGGAGGCCCTGTTCCGCCTCGGTGATTCGCTGGTGGGCCACGATCCCGCCAGCGTGCAGGCCCTGATGCTGGGGCTGACGGAGGAGTTCCTGGAGGGCCTGAAGTACCCCCTGTTGCTGCCCTCCCAGCGACGGCTCCAGCAGGGCGTGACGGCCTTCGTGCTTGATCCCGCAGCGGCCCGTCGCTGGCAGGGAGGACTCGGCCGTTGAGGGGTGGCTCCGAAATTGAGGGGTGGCTCAGAAGCGGATGCGGGGGTCGAGCAGGGCCACCAGCAGGTCCACCACCACGGTGACGGTCACCACCAGCGCCGCCACCACCACGACGATGCCCTGCACCAGGGGATAGTCCCGCTGGGCGATGGCCTCCTGGAGGCGGAAGGCGATTCCTGGCCAGGAATAGGTGATCTCGATCAGCAGGGCACCGCCGATCAGGGAGGCCACCGTGAGGCCGGTGATCGTCAGCACCGGCAGCAGGGCGTTGGGCAGGGCGTGGCGCAGCACCACCCGCCGCTCGCTGAGGCCGCGGCTGCGGGCCGCCTCCACGTAGTCGGAACTCAGGGCCCGGCGCAGGTTGAGCCGCAGGGCGTTGGTGAAGATGCCGCTCAGCAGCAGCGCCAGGGTGGCGCTGGGCAAGACCAGGTGCCGCAGGCTGCCGGCCAGCTGTTGAACGTTGCCGGCCAACAGGCTGTCGAGCAGGTAGAAGCCGCTGCCGCCCGGCGGCAGCAGGGTGGCGGGGAAGCGTCCCCCCACCGGCAGCCAACCCAGCCAGACGGCGAAGATGAGCTGCACCACCATCGCCGCCCAGAATGGCGGCAGGGCGTAGGTGCCGATGCCGAACAGCCGGCCGGCCAGGTCGAGCCGGCCCTCCGGCCGGGCGATGCCGCTGAAGCCCACGGCCAGCCCCAGCACGGCCGCCAGCAACAGGGCCACGGCGCCTAGTTCGAGGCTGGCGGGCAGACTGGTGCGGATGATCTCCAGCACCGGCTGCTGGCTGTTCTGGGAGCTGCCCAGGTTGCCGTGGAGCAGGTCGCTGAGGAAGTGGCCGTACTGCTGCAGCAGCGGCAGATCGAGCCCCAGCTGGTGGCGCAGGGCGGTGCGGGCCGCCTCGGGAGCCCGCGGCCCGAGCAGGGCATCGATCGGATCGCCGGGGGCCACGCGCAGCAGCAGGAACACCAGGCTGGCGATCAGCCACAACATCACCGGGGCCAGGGCCAGGCGGGCCCCCACGTAGCGCAAAAGGTCTGAGCGGCGGCTCATCGCTGGCCTCCGCGCAGTTCCGACAGCACCACCCGGCCGGAGCCGTCGAAGCGGGGGGTGCCGATGGCGGGGCGACTCCAGGCCACCGGCGCCACCAGCCAGATCGGCAGGTAAGGGCTAGCTGCGGCCGTGCGTTCCTGGATCCGGCGCAGCAGCTCCAGCCGGGCCGGACCGTCGATGGTGCTGCTGCGCTCCAGCTCATCCTGCAGGCCGCTCGCGCTCCAGAAACTGCCGCTGAGGGCACTGCCGCCCTCCAGGCAGTGCTCGCCCCGGGCCTTGGTGCACTCCAGCAGGGGGGTCAGGTAGTTCTCGGCGTCGGGGTAGTCACCCACCCATTCCAGCTGGATCATCGGGAAGACGCCTTTGTCCAGTTGGGCGTAGGCGGTGGTGGATTCGATGCCGCTCACCTCCAGCGTGGCGCAGTCGCCCAGGTCGCGCTTCAGCTGGGCCTGCCAGGTGAGGGCGAAGATGCGGTCGCTGGGGATGTCGGAGCGGAAGCTGAGCGGCAGGGTGAGGCGGCGGCCGTTGCAGTACCCGGCCTGCCGGTAGAGGGCCCGGGCCCGGGCCGGGTCGTAGTCGGGCCAGGCCGTGGGCAGGGAGCCGGGCAGGCTGGGCGGCAGCAGTTCCCGCAGCGGCGGCCGCAGCCCCAGGCTCACCCGTTCACTGATCGTGCGGCGGTCGAGGCTGTAGGCGACGGCCCGGCGCAGGCGCTGGTCCTGGAGGGGCGGCTGGTCGCTGAGCAGCGACAGGAAGCCGATCTCCATGGCCGGCCCCACCGCCTCCCGCAGCCGACCGGCGCGGGCGTCGCGGTGCAGCGCCTGCTGGTGGTCGATCTCGAGACTGCTGGAGAGCAGCACATCCACCTCGCCGCTGCGCAGGGCACCGAACAGGGCCGTGGAATTGCTGAGGGTCACCAGGGAGATGCCGCTGTTGGCCGGTTTCGGCCCCCAGTACCCCGTCCAGGGGGTGAGCTGCTGCTGCTGGTCACTGAAGAAGCGGATCCGGTAGGGGCCTGTGCCCACGAACGGGCGGTTGCTGGGCCGCCGGGCGTCCTGGCGGTAGGCGCTGGGGGAAACCGGCGTGAGGAAGATGGCGCTCAGCAGCCGTGGCAGCGGCGCGAAGGGGCGCTTCAGCTGCAGCTCGATCTCGTAGGGCCCGCTGGCCCGCACCGCCGCCACCCGGCCGGTGACCTGGTAGGCGAGGGTGCCGATCGCCATGAAGCGCTGCAGCGAGAACACCATCGCGGCGGCATCGAAGCGGCTGCCGTCGTGAAAGCGGACATCGCGGCGCAGGGGAATCCGGGCCCGCAGGCCGTCGCCGCTCAGCTGGGGCAGGGCCGTGGCCAGCCGGGGGGTGATGCGGCCGTCGGTTTCGATCGCATAGAGGGGATCGCCGAGGGCGCTGAGCACCTGCATCTGGCCGGTGCGGGTGGCCTTGGCCGGGTCGAGGGAGTCAACCCGGTTGCGGCTGGCCACGATCACGCCAGCCGCAGGCCGCTGGGGCTGGCAGGCGGCGAGTGGGGCGGCGATCAGGGCTGGGGCCAGCAGGGCGGCCACGGCCTTCATGCCGGTGGGGCGGGGCAAAACCGGTTGCTGCGGTCGTGCCCATTCAACAAGACGCCGCCGATTCCAGGACCGGCTCAGGACCGGGACGGACCGGATGGGGGCCGATGGCTGGCGGGGTGGTCGAGCTGGCCCAGGGGAAGTTCGAACACCGGGGAACCATGGCGCGCCAGGGGCCAGCGCCGCAGCCAGCAGCGATTACCGGGGGCGTCGACGCCGATCACCTGGTAGAGCTGCTGGGGAGCTGGCTGGCTGTTGCCCGGCTGGCCGCAGCCCGGCAGGCCATCGGCGGTGAGTTCGCTGCTGAGGGCGATGCAGTCGCCCTGGCGCAGGGCGGCCGGTGTTGGTGCGGCCAGGGGTGGGTCGTGGGAGCGGGCGTCGTTGCTGGTGCAGCGACTGGCGGAGACGGTCATGGCTGGAGATGAACGGGTGATGGGCCCCACCCTTTCGGTTTGGATCCGGCGGAACTGTTTGAGCTGTTACAGACCCCCCGGAGGGTGTGCGGATCGCGACGCGGGCACGAGCTTAAGGATTTCTTCACTGTGCAGCATCGGAGGTGGCCGGCGCCAGTGCCGTTCGATTGGCACTGCTGATGGGGCTGATCAGGTCCGGTGCAGCGGCCGGGCTTCAGAGGGTGCGCAGGCAGGCGGCCACCGTCTGCACTTCGGCCAGGGAGGCGATCGCCGCGAGGGCTCCGCGGAAGCGGTCCTCCTGCACCTGGTGGGTGATCACCACGATCTCGGCCCGGTCGTCCGCGGTTTCGAACTGCACGATCGACTGGATCGAGACCCCCGCCTCGCCGAAGCGGGTGCCGATGCTGCCGATCACTCCGGGTTCGTCGTGGGTCTGCAGGCGCACGTAGTTGCGATGGCAGCTGGCGCTGCCGTCCACCAGGCGGCAGCGGCGCCAGCTGCTGGCCGCCAGCAGCGGATCGAGCCCGGCTTCGCCGCCGCCCACCTGGCGGATGCCGGCGATGTTGAGGATGTCTGCCACCACGGCGGAGGCGGTGGGGCCGGCGCCGGCACCGGGGCCGTAAAACATCACCTGCCCGACCGGGTCCCCTTCCACCAGGATCGCGTTGTTGACGCCATGCACCCCCGCCAGCGGATGCTGCCGGGGCAGCAGGGTGGGATGCACCCGCACATCGAGGTCCAGGGCGCCGTCGTCACCGAGGCCCACCCGCTCGGCCACGGCGAGCAGTTTCACGACGAAGCCCAGCTGGGCGGCGTAGGCCACATCGCGGCTGTCGAGGCGATCGATGCCTTCGGTGGCGATCGCGGCCCGCTCCACCGGCCCGCCGTAGGCCAGGCCCGCCAGGATGGCGATCTTGTCGGCGGCATCGCCGCCCTGCACATCGGCGGCGGGATCGGCCTCGGCGTAGCCCAGGCGCTGGGCATCGGCCAGCACCTCGGCGTAGGCCGCCCCCTCATCGGCCATGCGGCTGAGGATGTAGTTGGTGGTGCCGTTGATGATGCCGCTGACCCGCTGGATGCGGTTGCCCCCCAGGGACTGCTTCAGTGGTTCGATGATCGGGATGCCTCCCCCCACCGCCGCTTCGATCAGCACGTAGACGCCCCGGGCGGCGGCGGCGGCGGCGATCTCCTCGCCGTAGCGGGCGATCACCGCCTTGTTGGCCGTGACCACGGGTTTGCCGGCGGCGATCGCCCGCAGGATCAGGCTGCGGGCGGGCTCCAGCCCCCCCATCACCTCCACCACGATCTCCACGGCCGGGTCGTCGATCACCGCCTCGGGGCTGGTGGTGACCAGCTCCGAGGCCAGCGCCACGGGCCGGGGCCGGGCCGGGTCGCGCACCGCCACCCGCCGCAGTTCCAGCTGGCCCACCAGCGGATGGCGCCCTTCCGGGCTGGCCAGGATCGAGGCCACGCCGGCCCCGACGGTGCCCAGACCAAGCAAGCCGATGCCGATGGCCATGGGCCGGAACTCCGCAAAAAAGCGATCCTAGAAATCCGTCGGGGCTGCAGGTTCGGCGGGGCCGCCCAGCTGAAGGGCCTGGGCCTGCATGGTGCGCAGGATGTTGAGGAAGCCGTTGGCGCGGGAGGGGGTGAGGCTGGCCTGCAGGCCGGTGGCGGCGATGAAGCCTGGATCGATGGCGGCGGCCTCGGCCGGCGTGAGGCCCTCGAGGCCCTCGATCAGCAGGGCCAGTAGCCCCTTGGTGATGGCGGCGTCCGAATCGCCGAGCCAGTGGAGCCGGCCGTCCACCAGGCTGCCCACCACGTACACCTGGGAGACACAGCCGCGCACCTTGAAGTTGTCCTGGCGGAGCTCCTCGGGGAACGGCGACAACTTTTTCGCCAGCCAGAGCACGTATTCGTAGCGGCGCCGGGGATCGGCGGTGCCGCCGAGACGCTCCACGATCCTGTCGAGGGCCGCACTGCCACTGCTCATCGTTTCAGGCCCATCCGCCGTTCAGGATCGCCGATCGCGGCGCCGCCGCCGCCGCTCCAGCATCGCCAGGCCGCTGATCAGGCCCAGGCCCGCCAGCGACGACCAGCCCAGGGCGGGGTGCAGCAGGCCGGCCGGCAGCCGCTGGGCCTGGGGACCCTTGCCGGCGGCCCCTTCGCCCAGTTCGATCCAGTCGCGGTGGCCGGAACCGGCATCCACCTGCACCTCCCAGCGATCATCGGCCCGGGGTGGCAGGGCGAAGGCCAGTCGGCCGCTGGCGTCGGTCCGGCCGAGTTCGATGGCGGCACCGCCGTCGGGTGGCAGCAGGCGCACCTTGGCGTCCCGGGCGGGCAGCCCGCTGGAGAAATGGCTTTCGACGCTGGCCTGCAGCCCGCCGAAGCGTTGCAGGCTGCTTTCGATGCCATGGGCATGGCCGGCCTGGCTCAGCAGGGCTGGGGCGCCAAGCAGAACGGTGACCAGCCCGCAGGCCGCAGGGAGAAGACGACGCATCAACCGGTGTGCAGGGGTTGGCTCAGGACCAGCTTGGCTCAGCCGAGGCGGCACTGAGCGCGGCGGGGGTCAGCTGGATTTCCAGCGGCTTTGGCTGCTCCTTCCCACCTGCACCATGCGGGCGATCGAACTCACCATCATGCCGAGGGCATCGTGGGCTTCGGCCCGACCCTGGAGCTCGGCGGCCATGACGCGCTCGGAGGCCGTGGGGGCAAGGGCCGCCGCCGGGAGCGCCGGCTGGGCGTTGGCGTGGCTGGCCATGGCCTGGAGGGTGGAGCTGAGGTCCAAGTCTGGCTGCCGGTTCAGTGGAGATCCTGGCAAATCGGCGCGGCCCCTGCTGCACCAGCCGTCAGCCGTTACAGCATTGCAATCATTGACCCAGCCAGTGCAGACCCGTTTCGCCCAGCCAGCCATCGAGGGGAATGTCCCAGGGATCGCGGGGCAGTTCCGGCACCACGCAGCAGGCGGGCAGCACCGCCACGGCCGGCACCTGGCGCCAGGCCGGATCGGCCCGCAGCCGGTCGTACCAGCCACCGCCGGAGCCGAGGCGGATGCCGCGGCCATCGATCGCCAGGGCCGGAATCAGCAGCAGCGCCAGCTGCTGCGGTTGCAGGGCTGGCGTCCGTGCGCTGGCGGTGGGGGAGGGGATGCGGCAGGCGTCCGGCTCCAGCTGGTCGCCGGGGCTCCAGGGGAGATAGAGGAGTTCGAGCCTGCCGTCGCCCGCGGTGGGCTGCACCGCCGGCAGGGCGAGGCGTGCTCCGCCAGCCGGCGCTGCCAGGCTCTGCAGATCCCGCAGGTCGGGTTCGCTGCCCACCGGCCAGTAGAGACCCAGATGGCGCCCGGCCGGGATCAGCGGCGGCAGGCTGCTGCGGGCCGCCTGCAGCAGGGGCCCCTGGGCGGCGGCCATGGCCCGGCGGCGCCGGGCTCGGAAGTGGGGGCGCAGCTCAGCTTTGGGGGTTCCGCCGGCGCTGGCGTTCATGGGCTGATCCCCCGTTCGCCGCGCTGAAACCAGCCGGTGAGGGCCACCGCCAGGGCATCGGCGGCATCGTCGGGTCGGGGCGGCTGGTCGAGATCCAGCTCGCGCATCACCGCCGCCAGCACCGCGTCCTTGTCGGCGTGTCCGTGGCCGGCGAGGGCCAGCTTGATCTGCATCGGCGGAAACTCCAGCACCGGAATGCTGAAGCGGGCCAGGGTCATGATCACCACGCCCCGGGCCTGCACCACGGCGATGGTGGTGCTGGAGCGATAGAAGAAGAACTTCTCCACCGCCGCCAGCTGGGGCCGCCAGGTGCGGATCAGGCTGCGCAGGTCGGCGGCGATCTCGACCATCCGATCGCCCTCGCTGCGGCCGGGATCGGTGCGGATCATGCCGCAGTCGAGCAGGCGCTGAATCCCCGGCTCCGCCCGCGGCTCCCCCGGCCGCCAGGGGGCTCGCTCCTCCACCTCGATCACGCCGTAGCCCACCCGGGCCAGGCCGGGGTCGATGCCGAGGATGATCATGGTGGTCGCCGGGGCTGCTCAGGCGGGCCCGGAGGCCGGCAGCGGATCCACTCTGGCCGCGGGCCGTTCCCTGCACCACTTCACCGCATTCACCGCAGCATCGGTGGCAGCGCCTCCCGCCCCGGGGCGCGCAGCCGCTTCAGCTCCTTCTGCAGGGAGGGATCCTCCCGGAAGGCACGCCATTGGGGGCTGGCGATGATCTGGCGGGCGGCGGCGGCGCCGAAGCGCTGGCCGGCCTCCACATCGGTGGGGTAGTGCACACCGCAGAGCACCCGGTTGGCACCGCCCTGGCGGCCCACCTGCTCCAGGCGCTCCCGGCGCTCCGGCAGCAGGTCGGCCAGCAGCTCGGCCATGGCGCGGAACCACACGGCATGGCCGGAGGGGAAGGAGCCCGTGGCCTCGGGCGGCAGGCAGGGGCGCAGCTCCGGATGGGCCTGGTAAGGGCGGACGCGGGCCTGCTGCTGCTTGATCACCCCGTAGGCGGCGCTCACCGGCGTCATGAAGGAGTCCAGGCCGGCCTTCAGCGCAGGCGTGCTGCCGCCGAGCTGCGCGCCCACGGCGCTGCTGAAGCTGCTGAGGTTGCGATCCAGCAGCAGCCAGGTGGTCGCAACCATCTCCGGGGTGCGGTAGCGCTGCAGCCAGAGCAGGATCGCCAGGTCAGCGGAGGCGTCCTGGCTGCCCGGCGCGGGGGGGGCTCCGGTGACCCGACGCAGCTCGGCGTCATCCAGCCGCAGGCCCTGGGCGGGGCCGACGATCGCTGCGGCGTTGCTCGGCTCGGCGGCGAGGGCCGCGGGGGCGAGGAGGGAGGCTGGAGAAGCCAGGCCGAGCGGGATCAGGCAGGCAGCGACCAGGGCGCGACCGGCCCGGCGCCGGGCGGTGGCGCCTGGCCCTGTGCAGGGGATGGCCATGGCGAATCAGGGAAGAGTGGGGGCTTGGGTACTACGTCTAAAATGAAAAATCAAGCCCCGCTCCCGAACCTTGAGCCCCGCTTCTGTGGCGGGCGTCTCGCCTCGGGATCAACAAACACCTGAATCGCACGAGTGAATCGCCCGTGGACAATGGCAGCACGATGAACTGGGATGACAACAGGATCCTGCAGGCCCGGATTGCCCACCTTGGCTTCATCCAGGGGGTGATCAATCGGATGGGCCTGAATTCCTTCCTGGCCAAGGGCTGGGCTGCCACGATGACGGCGGCGGTGTTCGCCCTCTCCGATCGCATGAACGATCCCCGGTTTATCCTGATCTCGCTGGTGGCTGTGGCGGTTTTCTGGCTGCTGGATACGTTCTTCCTGCATCAGGAAAGGCTGTATCGCAAACTTTTTGAAAAGGTTGCCAAAGGCGAGACCGACAGCCGTGCTTTCCCAATGAGCACGCGCGGTCTTCATGGGGAGGTTGCCAATGAATTCCGGGTCTTTTTCTCCAAGACCCTGCTGCTTTATTACGGCACCTTGATGGTGGCGCTGCTGTTTGCGATGTTCGCGCTGCTTGGGCGTTGAGGGATTGGCGAAGGGTCGGCTGCCAGCACCTTCCCGCCATAGGCTGAGCCCACTGCCCTCGATTCCCGCTGCGCTGCCCACGCCATGGCCAGCATCTTCATCAGTTACACCAGCCGCAGCAGCGATCCCGAGCGCTACCCCCAGGGCGAGGGCTGGCATTGGGCGCAGCAGATCGCCGGCTGGCTGCGGGAGTGGGGCTACGAGGATCTGTTTCTCGACAAAGACCCGGAACGCGGCCTGCAGCCCGCCAGCGACTGGCGCCGCGATCTGCATAGCCAATTGGGCCGCTGCCAGGCGGTGATCGCCCTCTGCAGCGCGCAGTATGCGGCTTCGCCCTGGTGCATGGCCGAGGTGGGCATCGCCATCGATCGGGGCAAGTTGGTGTTTCCCATTCATCTGGACGAGCGGTTTCTGCCCTTGCTGCTGCAGGACAGGCAGGCGCTTCCTCTCCATTCGATCGCCCTGGATCCCGCTGCGGTGGATGGGGCCAAGGCACGGCTGAAGCAGGGGCTCGACGAGAAAATTTCGTGGCGCGAGAAGCTTCGCTGGGAGCCGCTCCAGAACGCCCGAGTTGGCCTGCGGCCGTTCCATCGCTGCCCTTTCCCCGGCCTGGAGTCTTACGACGCCAGCCATGCGCCGGTGTTCTTCGGCCGCGACGATCAGATCAAGGATCTTGAGGCCCTGGTGCGGCGCAAATGCAATGCCGGCTCGGGCCTGGTGCTGCTGCTGGGGTCGTCGGGTTGCGGCAAGTCGTCGTTGCTGGGGGCGGGGTTGGTGCCGCTGTTGCGCCAGGGGGAGCGCACCGGGACGCCCTGGCTGCTGCTGGAGCCGTTCCGGCCTCTGCGGGATCCCTTCGCCCAGCTCAATGTCCGCCTCACGGCCGCCGGTGTGGAGCCCCTCCCCGCCATGCCCAGCGCCGCCGAACTGCTGCAGCGGCTCGATCAGCTGCGGCTGGCCAGGCCGGAGGCCACGGTGCTGCTGGTGATTGATCAGTTCGAGGAGCTGCTCACCTACAAGGCCGATGGCTTCCTCCAGCTTCTGGCCGAACTGCTGCGGCTCCCAGGCAACCGCGTGCTGCTGCTGGCCAGCCTGCGCACCGATGCGCTGGCCCGGCTGGAGCAGCACCCCAGCGGCCTCACCCGCTTGCGCGTTGCCCAAAACGACCAGGTGCTGCTCCAGCCGATCGCCCGCGAGGCCTTTGAGGAGCTGATCACCAAGCCGCTGGAGCGGCTCGGTCGCGGTATCGAGCCCGCCCTGCTGCAGGCGCTACTGAAGGAATGCGCCAGCGGCGGGGGGGATCTGTTGCCCCTGCTCTCCTTCACCCTTCAGCAGCTGTGGGACAAACAGGAACAAGGCTGGGTGGATGCCGAGGAGGAACCACCGCCCTGGCGCAAGTTGCGGTTGGCCGACTACATCGACCTGAAGGAATTGAAGGGTTCGGTGGACAAGGCGGCATCGGACAGCGGCTGGCTTCAGGAGGCGGAAGACGACGCGGCGACGCTGGCCGTGCTTGAGGCTGTGCGTGAGGCGTTTCTGCGCCACCTGGTGCGCCTCACCGAAGGCGACGAGCCCTCCCGCCGCCAGGCCCGCCGCAGCGAACTGCCGCCCCGCAGCCTGGCGGCGCTCGACTGCCTGGTGAACGCTCGCCTGCTGGTGAGCGGCAGCGTGAACGTCTCCGAGAAAGACACCGGCAAAGCCGCGGAGATCGTCACGCAGAAACGCACCGAAGAACCCACCCTGGAGATCGCCCACGAGGCGCTGTTGCGCACCTGGCCCACGCTGGCCACCTGGATCGAGGAAGGCCAGGAGGAGCTGCTGCAGCGCCGCCGCGTGAAGCGGTTGGCGGACGATCTGGCGGCGACCGGCGCCGACAAACGCCCCCTGCGCCGCACGGCCCTGGAGCAACTGGCGGCGCTGGCGGCGCAGGATCGCGGCACGGGCGAACACCTGGCGGTGCGCCAGGAAGGCACCGAGCCCCTGGCCAAGCTGCTGGCCAGCCAAGCAGCCGAAGAGCCGGAACGGCTCGATGCGGCGCTGATCCTGGCGTTGATCGGCGCAGAGCAGCCCTTGCTGGATTGCCTGTCGGACGCGGCAGCGCCGCCGGAGGAGCGCATGCGGGCGGTGGCAGTGCGGCGGCGGGCAGCCGAGAGCCTGGGGCTGCTGGCGAAGCGCAGCGGCGATCCAGAGCAGCGCGGGCGGATCGAGCGGGAGCTGGAGGCGGTGCTGCGGGGGGAGCCGCTGGATGTGCGGGTGGCCGGCGAAGCGGGCTGGAAGGAGCACGATGAACGTCTGCCCCTGCTCCAAGGCGCGGCGCGGGGGCTTCAGTTGGCGGCTGCCGCCAAGCTGCCGCTGCTGGGCAGCGGCCCTGGCCAAGTGGTGCCGATGCTCACGCTCACGGCCCTGGAGGAGGCCGGCGGATTGCACATCACCACCGAGGTGGTGGAGGTGGAGGTGTGGCGGCTGCCTTTGCCGGAGGGGGAGCATCTGGAGCTGGTGGCGATCCCAGGCGGGGAGCACAACATCGGCTCCCCGGCCGATGAACGCGACAAACAGGCGTTGCTGGATTGGTATGCCGCCAATCGCGACGGCTGCCGTGATCCGCAGACCAGGCAGCCCCTGGATCTGGAAGCGCAGCGCACGGTGCAGCTGGCGCCCTGTTGGTTGGTGCGCCATCCGATCAGCCAGGGGCAGTGGCAGGCGGTAGTGGAGGGGGTGGCAGCGCTGGAGCGGGAGCTGGAGGCAAGCCCCGGCAAGGCCAATCCGGGGAGCTTGTGGGAGATCCACGGCCAGCCCGGGGATCTGGCGGTGGACAGCGTGAACTGGCATGACTGCCAGGAGTGGCTGCGGCGGCTGAACCGCTGGCTGGGGCAGGAATGGGCGGCCCTGGGCGGGCAGGGCGTGGCACCCCGGCTGGCGCTGCCGGGTGAGGGGCAGTGGGAGGCGGCCTGCCGGGCGGGAACGGCCACGCCGTTCTATTTCGGCGACACCCTGGATGCCCACTGGGCCCGCTACAACGCGTCCGTCGTGTTTGGCCCGGGCCGCAAGGGCCCGAAGCTGAGGCAGCCGGGCGTGAACGGCGGTTGCGGCCTGGTGAACCGGTATGGGCTGGCCGAGATGCACGGCCAGCTGTTCGAGTGGTGTGAAGACAGCTGGCATCCCAACCCGGTGGGCCAGGGTTGGCCTGCCGATGGGCAGCCCTGGCGCGGGGAGGACAGGGATCTGGCGCGGCGGGAGAGTGGCCAGCGGGGCTGGAAGCTGCTGCGCGGCGGGTCCTGGTTCGGCGTACCGCACGACTGCCGCGCCGCCTACCGGCTCGGCGTCAGCCCGGTCAACGACGGCCCCAACGTCGGCTTTCGTCCCTGCTGCTGTCCCTCCCCCCCAGGTTCCCTTCTTGGTTCTTGAGCCCTTGGGCCCTTGGCGCTTGGGCTGTTTGGCTTTGCCCTGGCTGTTGGGTTGTGGGCTGTTGGGCTGTTGGCTGTTTCCGGTAGGCGCCGTAGGCGCCTCGATTCATGGGCGTTGGGCCGTGAATCGGGCGCGGGCAGGCGCCGCTGACGCGGAGCGCGAACCCGTTTCTTGACAGTACGCCTGTACTATAATTTTGGATTGCTCCGCTCCCTGCCATGCCCGGCGATCCCTTCGTGGCGGATCCCGATCCCGCGCCATCCGGGCCAGAATCGGATTCATCGCCCGTTCCTCCCCAGCCGCCTGCCGTCCCGCCCGCTTCGCCGCCCGTTGCTTTCACCCCCCTGGGCCTCGACGGCCAGGGCCTGCTGGAGGCCGCCGCCGGCACCGTGATCGCCCTGATTGCGTTGTTCTCCTCCTATGACCACATCACCCTCATCAGCCGCACCATCCCTCTCCAGCAGCAATGGGGCGTCTGGCTCATCGCTGCCTCGCTGGCGCTTGTTTTTGTCGATGCTCAATTGGCGACGCGATCCCGATTACGAGCGGCGTATGAACGCACTGAGGCTCGAAACCGCAGGGATCAGGAGCGACTTCGAGCGGATCAAGAACGAAGCCGAGCAGATCAAGAACGAAGCCGAGCGGATCAAGAAAGAGACCGAGCAGATCAGGAGCGAAACCGAGCAGCTGAAGAGCGAATCCGAGCAGCTGAGAGAGCAGAACGCCAAAGGCAGGCGGTTGCTCGCCTCCATGCATGCGCTCTGCTTGGCGGACGATTCCAGCTCGATCCCAGCCCCGCCAACACCAACCGCTACCGCGCCTTCCTCGCCCTGATGGCTGAGGTTGCGGGTGGCGAACCCTGACCCCATTCGCGGCTGCACCCCTACACTACTGCGAAGCATTCTCGCGTCAGGCTGCCTCCGATCGCCAGCGACCGACCCCCGAGCCGCAGCGTCGCCATGGCCGGCCCCGGCCCTTGGAGGGTGTTTCTGTCGCACACCTCCGAGCTGCGCCAGTATCCCGAGCGAGGCGACTCCTACATCCACCACGCCGAGCGGGCCGTAAGCGCGGCGGGCCATGTGATTGTGGATATGGAGGATTTTGAGGCAACGGATCGGCCCCCCGTCGAGATCGACGACAGCAAAATCAGAAGCAGTGATGTCTATGTGGGCATCTACGGCCTGCGCTATGGCACGCCGGTGCGCAACCGGCCCGATAAGTCGTACACCGAGCTGGAGTTCGACACCGCCACAGCGTTGGGTTTGCCACGGCTGCTCTTTTTGCTCGATAGCCAGTCACGAGATCACCGCCTTCCGCTCGAAGCCCTCGTGGATCGAGAGAATGGCCATCGGCAGGATGCCTTTCTGGAGCGGGTTCAGAACAGCGGTGCTGGCATCACCATCAAGTTCTTCCGCAATCCGGATGATCTGGCCCGCCTTGTGGAGCGTTCCCTCCGGGTGCTGGCGGAGGAGCGTCAGCATGAAGCGCTCTTCACGACACCTCAACCGCAGCTGAATACCAATCAGCCCGTTTCTGAGGCTGCTGAACGAACGGCAACGGGTGAAGCCGCTGATCAGCAGCAGCAGCCGGCGGTGCAGGGGCCTGTCATCACCCCCCGGGTGTTTCTCTCCTATTCGCACGATTCCGAGGCCCACAAGGTGTGGGTGCGGCAGCTGGCGGAGCGGCTGGTGGCCAGCGGGGTGGAGGTGACCTTGGATCAGTGGGACCTGAAGCCCGGCATGGATGTGGTGCTGTTCGGCGAAACGGCGATCCGCAAGGCCGACCGGGTGCTGATGGTGTGCTCGCCCACCTATGTGCGCAAGGCGGAGCAGCCGCGCAGCGGCACCGGCCAGGAGTGCCTGATCGTGTCGGCCCACATGGCCCGCCAGGCCGACACCCGCAAGTTCATTCCCCTGCTGCGCCAGCCGGAGCTGCAGCCGCTGCCGCAGGAGCAGCCCGACCAGAAGGTGATCCCCGATTTCCTCGGGCCCCGCCTCTGGGTTGATTTCCGCGACGATGCCGGCTTTGAGCAGAGCCTCAAGGAGCTGCTGCATGAGTTGTTTGAGGTGCCCCGGTATCAGAAGCCTGCGTTGGGGGTGAATCCGTTTCTGGGGGGAGGCAAGGGGGGTGTGGATGCCTTGGCCCCAGGGCCTGAGGTTGCACCGGCTCCGCAAGCCCAGGCTGATGGCGGTCCCGCCCCCGCCGAGCTGGTGCTGCAGCCGCTCACGGTGACGACTGCCAAGGTTCTGCGGCGCGGTGACAGCTGGCAGATGGAGCGGCGGCAGGTGCAGGTGGAGCCCGTGGAGCAGGAGCTGGGGGAGGGGATGAGCCTGCGGCTCATCCGGATTCCGGCGGGGGAGTTTTTGATGGGCTCACCGGAAACGGAACTCGGGCGATACGACGGCCATGAAGGCCTGCAGTACGATGTGAAACTGACCAGCTTCTTCATCAGCCGTACACCCATCACCCAAGCCAATTGGCGGGCGGTGGCGCAATGGCAGGAGCGGCCCGGCGAGCGCTGGGGGCGGGGCCTGGACCCGGAGCCTTCCTTCTTTCAGCCGCGAAGAAATCCCAAGGCCAATGGTTCTGGCGATAAAAGGTTTTCACTGCTGGAGGGAGAAACCGATAGCGAGCAGCGGCCCGTTGAGAATGTGAGTTGGCTGGATGCGATCGAGTTTTGCAGCCGCCTGAAGCAACGGATGGGAGGGTATTACACGCTGCCCAGCGAAGCCCAGTGGGAATACGCGTGCCGGGCGGGCACCAGCACGCCGTTCGCTTTTGGGGTCACAATCACACCGGAGCTGGCGAATTACGACGGTGAACACACCTATGGCAACGGTCCGAAGGGTGAGTATCGGAAGCAGACTACGCCGGTGGGGAGTTTTCCAGCCAATGCCTGGGGCCTGCACGACATGCATGGCAATGTATGGGAATGGTGCCTGGATGACTGGCACGAGAGCTATGGAGGCGCGCCTGAGGACGGGAGTGCCTGGCTCGATGGAGCGGATGGGAAGAGTACCAAAGGGGGAGAGGAACACAAGCTGCTGCGCGGCGGCTCCTGGTACTACTTCCCCGGCGCCTGCCGCTCGGCCGCCCGCGGCCGCTCCCCGTCCGACCATGGCCACTACGGGCATGGGTTTCGTGTGGTGTGCCTCCCCCAGGGCCCTTCCCTTAACCCTTAATCCCTCAATCCCTCAACACTGGCTGTTTCTTAACCCTGGCTGTTGGTTTGCAGTTGTTGGCTGTTAGGGGAGGGCGCCGCAGGCGCCTCGCCGCCCTTTGGTTTTAGCCCTGCTCATGTCAGCCACCCCCATCCGCCGTGGTTGCATAAGCCACGCCGGGCCAGGACAACCGCTCAACGCTCCTGCGCTTCCAGCCAGGCCGCGAGATCCTGCGGGCCTTGAAAATCGAGCAGGGCATCGGCCAGGGCCTCCAGCCGAGGCAGGGGCATGGCCTGGATCCGGGCCTGTTGCTGGGAGCTGAGGCTGCCGCAGCGGCGTTGGAGCTGACGCACTGTGAGGGCAGCGGCTTCGGCTTGGCGGCCCTGATCCTGCCCGAGACCAAAGATCTCCTGGTAGATGGCGCTGCTGGTGAAGTCGTCGAGGGTGATGCCGCCCATGGCGCAGAGTTCGGGGATGGAACAGCCGCTGAAGCGTGCGACCAGGATAGCGGCGATCACGGTGTCGATTTCGCCGGAGAGGGTGGTGCCGGCTGCCGCCCGGCGGATGGCGGTGGCGCTGGCGCTCACCTGGGGTTCGGGGAGCAGCAGCAGCCCCAAGGCTCGCTGCAAGGGCGGCGCCTCTGGCGGCAGCCGCTCCGGTACGAGCTCGATCCAGAGCACCCGCTCCTCCAGAAACTCCCGCACCGGCAACGGATCCCCGAAGGCGAGATTCCGCGAGGGGCAGATCACCACCACCCGCCAGTGGCGCAAGGGCTGGCCCTGGCGTTGCTGATGCCGCATCAGCAGGGCGCTTTCGGAATATAAACGCAGCAGGAAATCCGGCGCTGCCGCCATCTGGGCCTCGAGGATCAGGGCTGGCTTGTGGGCCAGCTGATCGGCGGGCGGCAGAAACAGGCCATCGAGGCGCACCTCCAGCTCCTTGATCGCCGGGGCGGAGAAGCTGTAGCCCTCCATCGAATCGATCAGCTCGGCCACCAGGGGCTGGAGGCGATCGCTGCGCTCCTGAAACAGCCAGAAGAAGAGCTTGTCGCTGGCGACCACGGGGGCCCTGAATGGCCTTCTCATGGTACATGAGTACTATGGGTGGCCCGTGCCCACGATGTTCAAGGCTGAAGCTCCATCAGCTGATCCAGCTGCTGCACCCAGTGCATCGCCGCTTCGGCGATGCCGATCGCCAATCGGGCGTCCGCCGGGTCGAACAGATCCAGCGGTGGGGTGTCATTCAGCGGGTAGCGGCTGGTCACCGTCATCCGGGTGAGGGCCCGCAGGGGCACGCCTGGCGCCGGATTGTGTGAGCCCCACAAGGCCTCGGTGCAAGGCATCCAATAGATATCTTGCTAGGTTTCTTAGCAAGATCTCAGACAGTCAGATGGCGAATCGCTCCATCAGCGTGTCGTTGGACGAGGGTCTCCTGGCCGAGCTCGATGCCCAGGGAGCCAACCGCTCCGCCCTGGTCAGTGAGGCGCTTGCCGACTGGCTGGCGCGGCGGCGGGTGGCTGCCCTCAACTCTGCCTACGCCCATCTGGCCTCCCTGGAAGCCGCCGACCTGCAGGCCGCTGCCGAGGCAGCCGTTGCCATGGGGCTGGAGGCCATGGCGGCGGACGCCGATGGCTGAGCGGGGGCGCATCTATTTCTGGCCCCGCAACCGCAGCTTCGGCGATGGCAAACCGCGCCCGGTGCTGGTGATCGCTCCCGACGCCGCCACCCGCCACGGCCGCCGATGGCTGGTGCTTCCCCTCAGCACCACCGCAGAGCTGGCGAACAATCCACTCGCCTATCCCTTGGTTCCTTCCGCCGCCAATGGCCTGCGCGTGCTGAGCTACGTGATGACCTGGCTGCCCACCACCGTCCATGCCGATCACCTGCAGGGCCCCCTCGGCCGGATCAGCTCTGCGGAACTGAAGGACATCGCAGCGGGGATGGTCGCGTCACTCGATCTGCACTGCCTGGAGCCCTGGCAGCCCGACACCTGATCGGCGGTGCAACAGCGGCCTTGCGCTGGTTGCCCTCACCGCCGCGATGCACCCATTCGGTGCGGCTATCTGTGAGCTGCACCGGGGAGACTCCGTGCCTTCGGGCATCGTCCACCGCAGCCGATTGCAAGCCGGCGCTGATCGTGAACATAGCGGCGGCGGCGGCTGGTCCACCCCGCAGCAGCCAGGCACACTGGATCGCTGGCGTATAGCCCCATCCCGGCATAGTCTGACGGCAAGGCCGCCACCACACGCCGGCAGGAATGAGCGCGATCTTCATCAGCTACACCGGCCGCGATGCGGAGGGCGACGCCTGGGCTGATCGGCTGTCGGCCTGGTTCAGCGAGTGGAACTACGGCTACTTCCGCGATAAAGACCACAGCCATGGTGTGAAGGCTGGTGATGATTGGCGCGCAGCTCTGTATGCCGAGCTGGACGATGCCACCGCCATGGTGTGCCTGTGCAGCCAGCAGTACGACAGCTCACCGTGGTGCGTGGGTGAAGTGGCGATTGCGGTGGAGAAGGGCAAAACCGTGATCCCGATCCAGCTGGCGGACACAGCCGATGAGCTGAAGCAGGAACCGTTACCACTGTTGTTGCAGACCAGGCAGGCGATCCAGGTGGCTGGGGCGAAAGCCCCGAGCCCGGAGCAGTTGGCGGAGGTGAAGCTGCGGTTGCAGGCCACGTTGCGGGAGAAGCTGAACTGGCGGGATCTGCAGCACTGGGACCGGAGCCTGCCCCCCTACCCAGGCCTGCCGGCGTTTGAGGAACAGCAGGCGCCGGTGTTCTTCGGGCGCGACAAGGCGATCGAGGCGGTGGTGGAGCGGCTGGAGGCCCTGGCCCTGCGGCCCAGGGCATTTTTGTTGCTGCTGGGGGCGTCGGGCTACGGCAAGTCGTCGCTGGTGCGGGCGGGTGTGGTGCCGCGGTTGAAAGGAGCCGGCGGAGGGGGCTGGGCTGTGCTGCCGCCCTTCACGCCGGGTGACGCGCCGTTCCAGGAGCTGGAGGAGGCGGTGGCGGCCGCTGGTGGGGTCTTTGATCCCTCTGACCCCCTGGGAGGCCTGCAGGCGCTGCAGCGCAGAAGCAAGGCCCCGGTGCTGCTGGTGATCGACCAGTTCGAGGAACTGCTCACGGCTGGCCAAACGGAAGAAGGGGCAGAGGAAGAAGGCACGGCGGATCCAGGAGAGCTGTTTCAGGCGTTTCTGCTGAAGCTGCTGCGTGCTCGCAAGCCAGGGCTGATGGTGATGGCCACGATGCGCACAGATTTTCTGGCGCCGCTGCAGAGCCGATGGCCGGCGCTCACGGCCATGGCCAGCACGATCACCCTGGAACCGATCCAACCCGAGGATTTCGGTGTGCTGATCACCGGCCCGGCGAAGCGCACCAATCTCAGCCTGGGGGATGGATTGGAAATGCGGCTGGTGAAGGAGAGCGGCGGGCGCGATGCTTTGCCGCTGCTGGCCTTCACCTTGGAAAAGTTGTGGAAGGCCCGCACGAATCAGTGCCTCACGCTGAAGGCCTACGACGACCTCGAAGGCGTGGAGGGAGCCGTGGGCAAGCGGGCCAGGGAGTGCTGGGATCCGCAGACGAGCAGCGAGGAGGTGCGCCAGGCGCTGCGGGAGGCGTTTCTCGATCACCTGGTGAGCGTTGGCGGCGACGGCCGGGAGGCCAAACGGCCGGCGCCCCTGGCGGCCTTGCCGCTGGCCAGCCGCGAGATCGTGCAGAAGATGGTGGACGACCGCCTGCTGGTGTTGAACAACGGCATCGTGGAGATCGCCCACGAAGCACTGCTGCGCACCTGGGAGCCGCTGGTGCAGTGGCTCGAGGAGAACCAGGAGGAACGGCTGCAATGCCTGCGGGTGAAGCGCCTGACGCCGGATCTGGCGGTGGAGGCCCCACAGCGCCAGCGTCGCCAGGCCCTGGAGCAGCTGGCGGCCCTGGCGGCAGCGGGCGGGCTCGAGCAGAAGGCGGTGGCGAAGGAAGGGCGGGAACCCCTGGCCGTGCTTCTGAACCCGCCCCGAGTGGAAGGGAAGACACCGCCCACCGCCCCGGAGGCCGACCGCGCCGATGCGGCGCTGATCCTGGCCCTGATCGGCGCCGAGCAGCCGCTGAGCGCCTGCCTGGCGGATGCAACAGTGCCGGTGGAGCTGCGGCGGCGGGCGGCGGAGAGCCTGGGGCTGCTGACGAAGCGCAGCGGCGATCCAGAGCAGCGGGAGCGGATCGAGCGGCAGCTGGAGGCGGTGCTCCGGGGTGCGCCGCTGGATGTGCGGATTGAGGTGGAGCTGGATGTGGAGCAGCTGGATCCGGCGATGCTCAAGCAGCTGTGGGAGCAGACGCAGCGGCAGGTGGCGGAGGCCCTGCAGCAGGCGATCCAGAGCGGCCAGCTGCCGCCAGGCCTCAGCGAGGAGCAGCTGCGAAGCCTTTTTGAGCAGGCGGTGCAACAGCAGCTGCAGGAGAAGCTGAAGGGCCTGCAAAGCGAGCTTTGGGCCAAGGGCGACGCCCCCGGCTGGCAGGAGCACGACGAGCGGCTGCCGTTGCTGCAAGGCGCCTCCAGGGGCCTGCAACTGGCGGCCTCGGCCGATATGCCGTTGCTGGGCAGCGGCCCGGGCCGGGTGGTGCCGATGCTGACGCTCACGGCCCTGGAGGAAGACGGCGGATTGCACATCACCACCGAGGTGGTGGAGGTGCCGGTGTGGCGGCTGCCGTTGCCCGAGGGCGAGCAGCTGGAGTTGGTGATGGTGCCGGGTGGCAGCTACACGATCGGCTCACCCCAGCAAGAAATGGGGCGAGATGCCTACACCCAGGTCTTCATGAAATGCGAGGGGGTGGATGTGGAAGCCCAGCGGCCGGTGGAGCTGCCCTGTTTTGCGCTGGTGCGCCAGCCGATCAGCCAGGCTCAGTGGCGAGCTGTGGCGGAGGCCAGGGAGGCGCCAGGGCAGGAGCCGCTCAAGGCCGCACCGGGCACCTTTCGCCCGGAAGGCCTGTGGGAACAGCACGGCCAGCCGGGCGCCCTGCCGGTGGACAGCGTCAGCTGGAGCGTGTGCCGCCGCTGGCTGGGGCGTCTGAACGACTGGCTCCAGCGGGAATGGGTTGGGTTGGGCGGCCAGGGACAGCCGCCGCAGCTGGCGCTGCCCAGTGAAAGCCAGTGGGAGACGGCCTGCCGAGCGGGGGCGGCCACGCCGTTTCACTTTGGCGCCACGCTCGATGAGCGCTGGGCCCGCTACGACGCCAACTACACCTATGGCCGGGGCCGTAGGGGCGAGTATGCGCAACGACCGGCCCCGGTCGGCTTTTCCGGCCTGGTGAACCGGTGGGGCCTGGCGGACCTGCACGGCCAGCTGCGGGAGTGGTGCGCGGATCAGTGGCACCGCGATCCCGTGGCCCTCGCCAAGGGGGATGGCAGTGCCCTGGAGGGCCCGGATCCGGGCCTGTCTGATGTGCCCAGAGAGCGTGAAAACAGGCTGCTGCGCGGCGGCTCCTGGTTCTTCGAACCGCTCAACTGCCGCGCCGCCCTCCGGGGCAGCGACTACCCGGACTTCGTCAACTCCAGCGTCGGCTTTCGTCCCTGCTGCTGTCCCTCCCCCCCAGGTTCCCTTCTTGGCTCTTGAGCCCTTGGGCCCTTGGCCCTTGGGCTGTTGGTTTGGCCCTGGCTGTTGGGTTGCGGGCTGTTGGCTGTTTCCGGTGGGCGCCGTAGGCGCCTCGATTTTCTGGCAGTACGGTGAAGGTTCCGCCCCATGGCCAGCCCCAGCCCAGGCGAACTGCCGATCATCCAGGCCACCCTGGATCTGATCCAGTGGTTTGTGCCCCTGCTCAATCGCCTGCCCCGCGATCATCGCTTCGCCCTCGGCGATCGCCTGATCGCCGGCCTCTACGACCTGCTGGAGGGGTTGGTGGCCGCTCGCTACGCCTCCGACAAGCTGTTACGGCTCGAACCGCTCAACGCCCGCCTTGATCTGCTGCGCCTGCAGATCCGCCTGCTGCACAGCTTTCAGCTGATCGATACACGTCGCTATGAGCACGTGGCCCGTCTGGTGGAAGACGTGGGCCGCCAGCTGGGCGGCTGGATCAGCCAGCAGCGGCGCCTGAGCCAGCCCGTCGCCAACGCCTGAGCTTCGCCGATGAGCCGGCCGCCACCGCGATGACCAAATCCACGCTCCCGCTGCGCGATCTCTACCCCCGCATCACCAGCTTCTCCACCCTGCTCGCCGCCTTTCGCAAGGCCGCCAAGGGCAAGCGCTACCGGCCTGAGGTGCTCGCCTTCGCGGCAGATCTGGAGGCCGAACTGTTCCGGCTCCAGAACGAGCTGCGCAGCTTCACCTATGCCCCCGGCCCCTACCGCCACTTCACCATCCGCGAACCCAAGTCCCGCCTGGTGAGTGCCGCCCCCTTCCGCGATCGGGTGGTGCACCACGCCCTGATCGCCGTGATTGCCCCGCCCCTGGAGCGGCGCTTCAGCCCCACCAGTTACGCCAACCGCCACGGCTACGGCACCCACCGCGCCCTGCGTCGCTTCGCCCGTGCCTGCCGCGAGCACCGCTGGGTGCTTCAGGCCGACATCCGCCTCTATTTCCCCTCGATTGATCACCAGCTCCTGCTCGCCCAGCTGGAGCCGCAGATCGCCTGCCCCGGCACCCTTTGGCTGCTGCGCTCGATCCTCGCCAACGGCGCATGCTGCGGCCCCGCCATTGATGCCTTCCCCGGCGACACCCTGCTCACCCCATTGGAGCGCCCCCGCGGCCTGCCGATCGGCAACCTCACCAGCCAGTTTCTGGCCAATCTCCACCTCAACGCCCTCGATCACCAGCTGCGGGCCCTTCCAGGCATCCGGGCCTGCCTGCGCTACGTGGATGATCTGGCCCTGTTTGCCGATCATCCGGAGCCCCTGCGTTGTGCCCGGGAGGTGCTCCGTGCACACCTCGCCGCCCTGCGCCTGCGGCTCCACCCCAACAAGACCCACCTCCACCGCACGGCCACTGGCGCCAGCTTTGTGGGCTTTCACGTGATCGGCGGCCGCATCCGCCTGCGTAATCCCAGCCTGCTCCGCATCCGTCGTGGTCTGCGCCGCTGCGCCCGGGCTGTGGCCCAGCGCCGCATCAGCGCGGAGCGGGCCTTCGCCGCGGCCCAGAGCTGGGATGCCCACCTCGCCCACGGCCACACCCTCGCGCTGCGGCGCAGGCTGTTCGCCCCGTATGGCTTCGCTCAGGGGCTTCCCTCTCTCCCGCCCGTAGCCTGATCGCTGAGGGCGGGTCGCCCAGCTGCTGCGCGGCGGCTCCTGGTTCAACGAACCGCACAACTGCCGCGCCGCCAACCGGAACAGCAACAACCCGGACAACGACAACACCAACGTCGGCTTTCGTCCCTGCTGCTGTCCCTCCCCCCCAGCACCCTTCATCGTCTGAACTGTTGGAAGGGATTCCAGCGGGAGCACAGGAAGGGTCCAGACCCGCTCCGGTGATCGGAGATCTCAGGCAAGGCCTCGGCCGTCCGACCGATCCGCACAAATCCAGCCCGCTGCCCCCAGGCCGCATGACCCGGGAGCCGGTGGGCTTTACCTGCTAGAACAGGCGTACTAGTTTTGTGGATTGCTCCGCTCCCCGCCATGCCCGGCGAGCCCTTCGTGGCGGATCCCGATCCCACGCCATCCGGGCCAGAATCGGATTCATCGCCCGTTCCTCCCCAGCCGCCGGCTGGCCCGCCTCCTGAGCCGCCCCCTGCTTTCACTCCCCTAGGCCTCGATCGCCAGGGCCTGCTGGAAGCCGCCGCCGGCACCGTGATCGCCCTGATTGCGCTGTTCTCCTCCTATGACCACATCACCCTCACCAGCCGCACCTTCCCCCTCCAGCAACAGTGGGGCGTCTGGCTCATCGCTGCCTCGCTGGCGCTGGTTTTTGTCGATGCTCAACTGGCGACGCGATCCCGATTACGAGCGGCGCATGAACGCACTCAGGAGCGAAACCGCGCAGATCAGGAAAGAGACCGAGCAGATCAGGAAAGAAAACGAGCTGCTGAGAGAGCAGAACGCCAGAGGCAGGGAATTGCTCGCCTCCATCGATGCGCTCTGCTGGGAGGACGAGTCCAGCTCGATCCCAGCCCCGCCAACACCCGCCGCTACCGCGCCTTCCTCGCCCTGATGGCCGATCAGATTGAAGGGTTCTGATCGCTGCGATGGCGACTCCCACCCTTGTCCCCCTGCCCGCCTCCCTCGCCGGCAGCACCAGCCACGACCCGGAGCTGGCCCGCGCCCTTGCCGTCTTTGAGCAGGAACTGCAGGCGCTCCATGGTTCGCTGCTGCTGCAGGCCCGGGCCCTGCAGGGCGCACAGGCCCGCGGCGGCGAACGCTCCTTCGCGGAGGAGGAGAGCGGCGCCGAAGCCACCCTGCCGCTGCAGGATCTGCGCCAGGCCCATCAGCAGCTGCAGGCCACCCTCGCCCAGTACGAAGCCAAACGGCGCCAAGGCATCCTGCTGGGGCGGGTGAATGAAGCGGTGCAGAAACGTATCCTCAGCTCCAGCGATTTCCTCAACCAGTTCGTGCCGGGCAGCCACTGCGAAGCCTTCGTGATGGCCATCGATATCCGGCGTTCCACTGAGTTGCGGCTCAAGGCCCGCGATCCCCAGGCCTTTGCTTCCTTCATCTCCAGCCTCTGCCAGCAGTTGGCGGAGGTCGTCAAGGCCCACGACGGTGTCTTCAACCAGTTCACCGGCGATGGCATCCTCGCCTACTTCCCCCACTTCCTCGGTGGCCTCAACAGCGGCGCCGAGGTGGTGAACGCTGCCCTGGAGTGCCACCAGGTGTGGCAGGAGCACTACCGCCAGCATCGGCATGTGTTTCGCACGGTGCTGTTGGATGTGGGTCTCGGCATCGGCATCGACCACGGCGATCTCACGACGGTGGAGGTGGCGGAACTGATCACCGTGACCGGTGAACCGATGGTGTATGCCTGCCGGCTTTCCGGCGCTCCCGCTGGTGCCACCTACCTGAATCAGCCCGCCTACGAGCAGATTCAGGCCCACCAGGCTGGCCTTTTTCAGATCGAGGAAACCGCCCTGCATGTAAAGCACGAAGGTTCCACCCTCGCCTATGCAATCACAGCAGCCCCTGCTGTACCAGCCGCCAGTAGTGCTGCCCCAGGGGCGTGAGGCGGCAGGCTTTGCTGCGCATCGCCGCAGTCCACATGTCCGGGGCGTCCACAGGTATCAGCAATTGCAAGCGGTTGTATGCCTTGAGAATGTCGAATTGGCGCACATGGTCTGGATCGGCAGGCGGGTCGCCTTCCTGGCGGCCCGCGGCGAGGGGTTCATAGCTCGGGTCGAGGGAATGCAGGTCATCCCTGCTGGTAAACAGGGCGGTGATTTCCCGCAGATCATTCAGATCGATCGGTGGCGGGTTGCTGCGTAGCGATATGAACTGCTGCACGCTTGTTTTGAACACGGGCCGCTGTTGCCAGGCCCCGAGCGATTGATCAATGAACGCATAGACGCCGCCCGGTGTGACATCACCCGCCAGGTTCGCCGCACCGCCCTTGAGGGCTTCCACCATCAGGGTTGTGAACAGGCCGCCACCGTCGGCCTCCATGGCCACCTGCTTGGCGGTGGCGGCGGTCAGCACGGTGACGCCATCGGCCAGCCTGGACATCGCCGGCTGGCCCACCTCCTCCGCCGCCGCCCCACCGTGGCAGCAGTCGAGAAAGATCAGCCGGTGTCGTGCCTTCGACTGGTTGGCCCAGTCCATCAGATCCCGCAGCGGCAGCCCATCACCGGCGTCGCTGGCCTCACTGCTGAGCAGGCAGCCGCCGCTGCTGCTGATCGAGCCATGGCCGGCGAAATACAACAATGCCGCTTCCGTGAGGCCGTCGTTGCCGCTGAACAATGCCTCCACACTGCGGCGCAGGCTGGCCCGGTCCACGGCGCTGCCCTCATCCGTGGCCAGCAGCATCTGGCAGGCGAAGTTGCTTCGGCCATCGCCATGCTGGGCTAGCGTTTTCTGCAGCGCTAAAGCATCCCGGACACAACCGCTCAAAGGCCGCCGGTGGCGGTAGTGATCCAGACCAATGATCAGGGCCTTGCGCATCGGATCTGATCCCGGCGACTGCCAATTCCCCATACCGTACCGAGTGGCGCCATCCTTCTCCCCCCGGCGCGGCTGCACCACCGTTCACCCTCACCTGGACGACAGCAATGCTCACCCTTCGCTGGCAGCGGCATCCCGGCGACAACCAATGGTGGACGGTGTCCACCGCCGTGCCCCTCACCGACCGGCCCGTGGTGATCCATCTGGGCCTGGCCAGCCCCCAGCTGCAGGCGGGCATGGAACGCCTGGTGGCTCGCATCCTGCAGCTGCTGGCAACCATGAAGGCCCCGATCACAACCCCAGCGCGGCCAGAGCCCTGGCAGCCCGGACCCGCCGATGCCTATCGCCTCGAAGCCGTGCTCGGCGATGGCCGCAACGCCGTGCCGCTCGACGCACGCCTGCGGGATGCTGTTGCCAACCCGCACGATCGGGTGTGGGCACTGCCGCTGCTGCCCGCCGACCCCCCCGATGCCGCCACCACCCTGCCGAAGGAACTGAGCCTGCAGCACACCGCCTTCTGGCAGGGCGACGCCATCGAGGATCTGGCGCTCACCGTGCTGGCGCGAGCCGGCATCACCTCCCTCGATCGGCGTGTGTTCATCAGCTACCGCCGCGCCGATACCCAGCCGATGGCTGATCAGTTGTTTGAGTCCCTCAGCCGGCTCAACTACAGCGTGTATCTCGACACGGTGAGTAATCATCCCGGCCTCAATTTCCAGGAGCAGTTGTTTGAGCACCTGGCTGATAAATCGATGGTGGTGCTGCTCCATTCCCCCACATTTCAACACTCCACCTGGACGATGGCGGAGGTGGAATTCGCCGTGCACAACAACCTCAGCCTGTTAATCCTTCGCCTGCCGGGGATGGGCGACCTGCCGGGCACGCGCACCAGCGATCAGTTGCCGCTCAACCCCGAGGATCTGATCAGTGAGCAGCCCGGCGCGGCCGTGGCTCTCTCGGCTCCTGCGCTGCAACGGCTGCTCAAGCACATCACCGAAGTCCATGACCTCGAACTGGTGGCCCGCCGCGCAGAGGTGCGGCAGCGCACGATCGAGACCCTGCAGAGCCTCGGCCTGCGCCCCAGCCTTTCGCCCAGCGACACCGCCATCCATCTGCATGCTGCCGATGGCGCCCCCAGCCACAGCCTCATTCCCACCAGCCGTCCGCCGGGCCTCGCTGATCTGCATGGCGCCAGCACCCGCGACGCCGGCCACTTCGGTGCCAGTCGCATCGTGGTGGGTCGCACGGCGGCGATGCCGCAGGGCCGGCGGCAGCAGCTGAGCTGGGTGGCGGCAGGCCGCAATGTGGCCTTTCACGATGTGGCCATGCTTGGACAGGTTCTGCAGGATGTTGCAGCCGACGCCGCCATGACCGCCACCTGGGCGCCCAAGCCTCCCCTCGCTGGCGCCGCCGTCTTCCTTTCCGCCAGCGTGCCCCATCCCCAGCGGGATGCCCGCTTCCTGCAGGGCCCCCTGGAGGCATGGCTGATGCTGCGGGTGATCGACCAGCGGGTGTTCGATGCGGTGCAGTGCCTGGTGGCCCAGCAACTCGCTGCCGGTGGCCGCCTGGTGCATGGCGGCCACCCCGCGATCATCAATGCCATCGCCGCCCAGGCCGGCAACTGGCGCTCGCAGGAGCCGCCGGTGATTCTCTACCAATCGGAGTTTTTCGCCCATCTGAACGCCTCGCCAGGGCGCGAGGAAATGCGTCAGGCCGGCTTCGCCGCCGTGCGCTGGACCGCGAAAACCCTCGCCGAGCTCCGGCTGGATGGGCGACCGATCGGTGAACGCCTCACCCTCCGGCCCGAGTGGATCGAAGCCTGGTTGCCGCAGCAGGCGGCCCCCGGAGCTCCCGCGGCCCTGAGCGAGGCCCTGCTGGCGATGCGTCTGCAGATGCTGCTCGAAACCCAGCCTGCCGCCGCCCTCTGCATCGGCGGCATGGAGGGCATCGAAGCGGAAGCGCGGCTTTACACCGACCTCTGCGACTTCGGCCTGCTCCCCGGCGATGGTGTCGTCCACGTGTTGGCCAGCAGCTTCGGTGCCGCCGCCCAGCTGGAGGGCCAGCGGGTGCGTCTGCTGGATGGTCGCAACCGCACCAGCCCCGACACCGCCAGGCAGGATCTGCAGGAGCGGTTCGCCTACGACGCCGTGATGCGGGAGTTTGTGGCGGGCGTGGGCGCGAACCGGGAAAGCTGAGGCCGTTGGCGGCGGCGGCTCTGGACAACCCAGCTCAGCGGCTCGGCTCCGCTCTTGCGAGCTGAAGGGGCAGTTGCAAGCTGAATGGGCTGGCTGGGCTCACGAAAGCATCAACCCCCTTCAGCCCTGTTCATGGGCCCGCCAGGGCCAGCTCGAAGCCGCTGCGATCGCTGGGCAGGGGCCGGTCGAACACCTTGCAGAAGGTCTTCACCACCCGATCACCGGAGTCGATCTGCTCAAGGGGGTCCTTGCGCAGGCGGTGGCGCAGGCAGCAGGCCACCACCCGGGCCACATCGTCCTCGCTCACCTCGGTGCGGCCTTCGAAGGCCGCCAGGGCCCGGGCGGCCCGGTTGGTGACGATGTCGCCGCGCAGGCCATCGACATCCAGTTCGCCGCACACCGCCGAGATGCGGATGCGCAGGTCGTCGTCGATCGCCACCTGCGGCAGCCGCTGCTGGGCCTCCACCACCCGGGCCTGCAGGGCGTCCTGGCTGGGTTGGATGGCGTCGTTGAAGCTGTCGGGGTCGGCGTCGAAGCCGGTGCGCTGGTCCACCACCTGCACCCGCAGCTCCGGATCGCGCACGGTGCGCACCTCCACGCTCATGCCGAAGCGGTCGAGCAGCTGGGGCCGCAGCTCGCCCTCCTCGGGGTTGCCGGAGCCGATCAGTACGAAGCGAGCCGGGTGACGCACGCTGATGCCCTCGCGCTCCACCGTGTTCCAGCCGGAGGCGGCCGAATCCAGCAGCACGTCCACCAGGTGGTCGTCGAGCAGGTTCACCTCATCCACGTAGAGCAGGCCGCGGTTGGCCTTGGCCAGCAGGCCCGGCTCAAACGCCCGCACGCCTTCGCTGAGGGCCTTCTCGATGTCAATCGTGCCGCAGAGGCGGTCTTCCGTGGCGCCCAGCGGCAGGTCCACCATCGGCACCTGACGTTGCTCGCTGGCCAGGTTTTCGCCCTGCTCCAGCCGCTCGCGCACCTCACTGCTCTGCAGATCCGGATCGCTGGGCGAGCTGTTGTAGGGGTCGCCCGCCACCACGTCGATCTCGGGCAGCAGGTCGGCCAGGGCGCGGATCGTGGTGCTCTTGCCCGTGCCCCGGTCACCCATGATCATCACGCCGCCGATGCGCGGGTCGATCACGTTGAGCAGGAGGGCCAGCTTCATCTCCTCCTGGCCGACGATCGCGGTGAACGGGAAGACCCGGCGCTGGCGGGCTTGAGTCACGGGAGGTTGGCTGGCGGTCTGGGGGATTGTTTCATAGCTGGCCCGAGTCCAGGGCCGGGGCTGGGCTGGGAGGGCGGCAGGGGGAGCAGTGAGAGCACCTGGGGCGGCGTGGCATCGGCCGGGTAGATCAGCCGCACCTGCAGCCGCCGCCGTTCGCCCGGCGCCAGGCTCACCGTGCCCAGGGCCGGGCCCTGCTGGCCGCTGCGCAGGATCAGGTGGAAGGCCTGGCGGCCGGCCACCGCCCCCGGCGCCTCGGCCCCTTCGCGGTCCAGCCCGCTCACCTCGACGCTGCCGCGGAACACCACCGCCTTGCCCGGCTGGGCAAGGAAGCGCAGCCCCCGCAGGTTCTGGTCCCCCTTGAGGGGGGATTCCAGGGCCAGCTGCAGCCGTAGCGGTGCCGCCGTGTCGTTGATCAGCGGGATGGTCAGGTCGTATTCGACGCCGTAGTTGCCATGGGCCGCCCAGGCGCTGCCGGGATAAAACGGCGCCAGGGGAGCCGTCTGCACCTGGCCGGTGCCCAACGTGCCCCGCACCAGGGCACTGATCGGCCAGGAGATCGGCGCCTGGCTGGCCGCCAGGGTGGGGCGCTGGGGATCACTCAGCACCGCCCGCCAGGCGCTGCCGCGCTGCACGCCGCTCACCCGCGAGTAGATGATCGCGCCGCTGGCGCCCGGCGGCGTGGGGCTGTGTTCCTTCGGGCTGAGGTCGCCGTCAAGCAGGGCGGCCCAGCTGGCGGGCGGCGGCGGTTGGCTGCCGCTGCCGAAGTTCGCCAGGCTGGCCAGATCCAGGGGGCCGTCGCTGTCGAGCCGCAGCTGCAGATTGCGGCCGTTGAGCAGGGGATCGAGGCCCCGCACCGGCAGGGGCAGCACCAGCAGGGTGGTGAGTTCCCCCGGCGGCAGGATCCATTCCTGCGGCAGCAGGGGGCTGCGCTGCCGCAGCAGCAGTTCGGTGGCGACGCGGCTGCCGGGGCCCGACCAGACCGGACCGTTGTTCAGCGACATCCGCTCCGGCAGGGGCAGGAACGGTGCCGCCGGCTGGCTGGCCTCCAGCGACTGGGACAGGGCCGTCGATCCCGCCCGCAACCGCAGCCGTACGGGCCTGTTGCCCCGCGGCCGGGCCACCACGGCCTGCCAGAGGGTGGAATCGAGGCTCTCCGGTCGGCCGGCGTAGACGTGGTGGCTGAACAGCTCAAACGGACCACTGAGCGGGGCGTTGAGATGGGCCGCCGGCTGGCGGCGGCCCTGGCCGTCGAAGGTGGACAGCAGGATCCCCGGGGCCCGGATCAGTTCCGGGTTGTTGTCATTCAGCATCGGCACGCCATCCAGGCCGCCCGGCAGGGGACGCACCAGCTGGGGCCGCAGCAGGGTGGCCGGCTGGGCAGGAGTCGCCGGATCCGCCAGAGCGGGCCCGATCCCGAGCCCGCCGGCCAGCAACAGGGGCAGGCTCAGGCGCGCCAGGGGCCATGGGGTGGTGCGGCTCATCGCTTGCCCACCAGGGTGCGCGAGACGGTGCCGGCCATCGCCCGGATCAGATCGGCGGAGCGGGGGTCGTTGAACGGACCCTTGACCATGAAGGCCGCCACGGCCCGCTGGCCATTGGGCAGTTCGATCAGGGCGGCGTCGGCGTAGGCGATGCCGATATCGCCGGTCTTGTTGTAGGCGGTGATGCCGTAGGTCTTGAGTTCGCTGTCGGGGTCGGCCGCCTCAGCCCCCAGCCCCTTCAGCAGCCCCAGGGGGATCAGGGTGTTGGTGTGGGAGGTGGCCATGATCTCCCGGAACAGGTCGCGGGCGCGGGGGCTGAGTTTCTCGCCGGTGTCCACCAGGGCGATCGCCCGGGCCAGGTCGCGGGAGCTGGTGGTGTTGGTGCCGTTGAGGTCGGGCAGCCAGTTGTTGATCACCGTCGAGGCCAGGCCGAGCGACTGGAAGCGGGCGTTGAGGCTGTCCTTGCCGCCGAGCCGCTTGATCAGCAGGTTGGTGGCGCTGTTGTCGCTCACCCGGATCATCTCGGTGGCGGCCTCGAAGAAGGGGAAGCGCGTGCCCACCGGGCGGTTGGCCATCCAGCCGGCGCCGCTGCCCACCACCTCCTTGGTGAGGGGCAGGGGTTCGTTCCAGCGCAGCTTGCCGCGATCCAGGTCGTCGAGGCCGGCCAGCAGGATCGGCGTCTTGATCGAACTGGCGGCGGGCAGGGGCTGGTCCGGCTGCAGCTGGGCGTAGCGGCCGTCATCGAGCACCAGCAGGAAGCCGCTGGCGGTGAGGCCCTTCTGGGCGGCCGCCAGCCGCGCCCACTCCTGGCTGATCGCCGCCACTTCCTGGCGCGGTTCGAAGCGCCCCAGGGCCAGGCCGCGGCCCCCGGCCACCCGGGGGGTGGCATCCACCTGGGGAATGCCGATCGTGCCGGGCGACAGCCGCGGTGCCAGCAGCTTGAGGCTGGTGCCGACCACGACGCCCAGGCCGACCCCCATCACGATCAGCCGCAGCACCAGGGTCAGGGGCTGGGCCCAGCGGTTGCTGCGGGCACGGGGCGGACGGCCGCTGGTCACGGTGGCGGTCTGGGGAAACTGGTCCCGACGCTAGTGGTCCCGGCGATCGGGGCAAGGCTGGCGGCAGGCCCAGCGCAACTGGCACACCATTCCCCGCAGCAGGGCCACTTCCGGCTCGCTCACCTGGGCCCGTTGCAGCAGGGCCCGCAGCTTCGCCATCCGGGCCCGCGCGGTGTGCGGATACAGAAATCCCACCTCCAGCAACAGGGCTTCCGCATCGGCCAGGGTCCCCTCCAGCGCCTCGCGGCGCGCGGGATCGGCCAGGGGGGCGGCGGCTGGCGCGGCCTCGCGCAGGCCCTGCAGGGTGTGCAGCACCACCGCCACGGCATGGGAGAGGTTGAGCGAGCTGTAGGCGTCGCCGGTGCCGATGTGGAGCAGGCGTCCCGCCTGCAGCAGTTCGCCGTTGCTCAGGCCCCGGTCCTCCCGGCCGAAGACGATGGCCACGGTGGCCGCTGGGTTTGCCGTTGGGCTTGCAGGGCCACCCGCCGGGCCACCACTGGGGCTGCTCGCCATGCTGGTGCTACCGCTCTCCCTTGCGCCATGGCCCGCGTCGCCATGGCCCGCGCCGGCCAGCAGCCAGCCCAGGGCCGCTTCCGGCCCCTCCAGGGGCAGCGGCTCCCCCTCCCGGCGGCCGCTGGTGGCCACCACCCGGGTGCAGTCGGCGAGGGCGGCCTGGAGGCTGGGGAAGCAGCGGGCGGCCTCCAGTACGCCCCCTCCGTGGACGGCCATGCGCCGGGCCTCCTCGCCGAGGGGATCACAGCGGGGCGCCACCAGCCGCAGTTCGTCGATGGCGAAATTGGCGCAGAGCCGAGCCACGGCGCCCACATTGAGCGGGCCGGCGGGTTCCACCAACACGAGCACGACGCTCATCGGGCCCTCGGCGCCGGCGCGCTCATGGCAGGCTGTGGAGGAAGGCGAGCAGGTCGGCCATCGCCTGGGGCTCCGGCTGGAAGCGGGGCATCGGCGGCGTGCGGCCGCTGACCACCTGCTGGATCAATTGTCGGTCGTTCTTGCGCCGGTCGACCCCATGCAGGTTCGGCCCCACCAGGCCCTGGGCGGCCAGGCCATGGCAGCCGGCGCAATTGAGCCGGAACAGGCGGCCGCCATTGCCCACCGAACCGCTCAGTTCCAGGGTGGTGCGGGTGTAGGGATCGCTGCGGGCGGCCGGCAGCACCAGGAGCAGCAGCAGGATCGAGGCCAGGGCGGCCACGGACACCAGGGCCGTGATCAGGCCGCGGCGGCCCGGCAGCGGCTCAGCGCCGCCGGCAGGGTCGAGAGCGGGGACTGGACTGGGCGGTGGGCCGGTCACGATGGGCAAAGGAAGGTCGCGGTGGCGCCCCTGGGCGTGGGAGAATTGTGCAACGTCATCCGTAACAACCGACCCATGATCGAACCCCTGCTCTGCGGCATCGTGCTCGGTCTGATCCCCGTGACCCTGGTGGGACTGTTCGTGGCGGCCTGGAACCAGTACCGCCGTGGTGACGCCCTGGGCGGCTGAGTCAGCTCAGCGGCAGTACGGCTCCTCCCCCTCCGCCAGCAGCAGCACCCCGCTGCCGCCGTAGGTGCGCCATTGGCGCTGGTGCCATCCCGCTGGAATCCGTGGTAGGGGCCTCTGGGGGCATTCCCAGATCAGGGTGCCACCGGGTTTCAGCCACCGCCCGGCCTGCACTGCTGCCGTGATCGGTTCGTGCAGACCCGCCGGCCAGGGCGGATCGAGATAAATCAGATCAAACGGATCGAGCCCCCTGGCGGCCGGGCCGCTCGCCAGCCAGGCGATTGCTTCGGCGCAGTGCACCGCCGGCTTGGGCTGGATCGCCTGCTCGGTGCGGCCCGCCTCGGCCGTGCCATGGGCCCGGCAACTGGCCAGCCCCCCGGCCACGGCTTCGAGGTTGCTCCTGGCCACGGCGGCAATCCGCCGATCCCGTTCCACCGCCACCACCACGGCGGCGCCCCGCTGCAGTGCTTCGCAGGCCATCACGCCGCTGCCGCAGCAGAGATCCAGCCAGTGGCATCGCTGCAGTTCCGGCGCCAGCAGGTTCATCACCGCCTGGCGCACCCGCGCCGCCGTGGGGCGGGTCTGGTGGCCGGGGGGACTCGCCAGGCGGCGGCCGCCACTGAGCCGCAGCGTCATCGGGGCTGACCGCCGGCCACCCAGTCCAGCCAGCGGCGCAGCATCGCCTCGCCGGTGGGCCCCGATTTCTCAGGGTGGAACTGACAGCCGGCCACCGGACCCTGCCAGACGGCGGCGGTCACCTGGCCCTCGCCCCAGGCGATCCTGGCGGTAGCGCAGGCCGGCTCAGCCGGAACGGCGGCATAGGAGTGCACGAAATACACCCAGCTGGCCGGGCTGTCGGCGGGCAGCAACGGGCTGGGGCTGGCTTCAATCAGGGGGGCCCAGCCCATGTGGGGAATCCTCTGGCCGGCGGTCCGGGGCAGCGCCCGCACCTGGCCCGGCAGCAGCCCCAGCCCCCTGGCTTCGCCTTCATCGCTGCCGTCAAACAGGAGCTGCAGGCCCAGGCAGATCCCCAGCAGCGGGCGTCCTTCGCCAGAGGAGCGGCGCAACGGCTCCACCAGATCGGCCGCCCGCAGCCTCGCCATTGCCGGGTCAAAGGCCCCCACCCCCGGCAGCACCAGGGCCTGGCAGTCGTTGATGTCATCAACGCCATGGACGGGCAAGACCGTGGCGCCAAGCCGTTCGAAGGCCCGTTGCACCGAGTGCAGGTTGCCCATGCCGTAATCGATCAGGCCGAGGCGGGTCATGGCGGCGACGTCATGGCAGGGGTGGGCAGAGGCGGTTGGCGGGCTGCTCCAGGGCGGCACAGCTGGGCAGATCGAGGCTGTTGAGGTGGTCGATCAACTGGTAGAGCCTGCCGATCCGCCGCCTGTTGAAATGGAAGACCAGGCAGGGGCGCAGGATTCCATTCTTGTCGCAGGCCTCCCGCGTCTGGATCACCCCCTGGTCCACCAGGTCGTCGAAGTCGTGGTTGAGGCGGGCCAGCGTTGCATCGTCGATCGGCGCATTCATCAGCACCTCCAGGCGAGCTTCGGCGTACTGGGCACTGTGGAAGAGGCGGTAGAACCTGGCAATTCGTTCAATCGCCTCCTCCGGGCTGCTGGCGCTGATCAGCAGATCCCCATCCTCCGGGGAGATCAGGGAGCGGCTGGCCAATCCCTGGGCCATCTGCCGCTGCCAGGCGAGCCAGAAGTCATCCCCCGGTGGTGCCAGCAGCACCAGAGGAATCGGCGGCGTGCGACCGGTCTGGATCAGGGTGAGGGATTCGTAGAGTTCATCGAGGGTGCCGAAGCCCCCAGGCATCACCACCAGGGCATCGCTTTCCCTCAGAAAGAACAGCTTGCGGGTGAAGAAATAGCGGAAATGGAGCAGACGCCCTTCACAGCTGCTCACGTAGCGGTTGGGGTGCTGTTCGAAGGGCAGATCAACGTTGAGGCCGATGCTGGCCTCACAGCCGGCGCCACGGTTGGCGGCCTCCATGATGCCGCCACCGGCTCCGGTCATCACATCAAAACCAGCCGCCACGGCGCGTTCGGCCAGTTCGGTGGCCATGGCATAGGCCGGATCGCCGCTGCTGGTGCGGGCCGAACCGAACACCGTGACCTTGCGCCGCTGGCGGCGGGGCTGGAAGACCGTCAGGGCTTCGTCGATGTCGCCCAGGCAGCCACTGACCAGCCTCCAGGGTTCGTAGTCATCCTGGTGACGGCAGATCTGCAGCAGCGACACCAGGGCCCTCTCGACGAGCCGCCGCTGGGGATGGCCTTCCAGTTCGACCGCCAGGGCCTGCAGGGGGCTCTGGCCGGACGGGCTGGTGGCGGGCGGGGAGGTGGTCAGCTTCTGATCAGAGGTATTTCGAGATGGTGCCGGAAAGGGTGGTTTTCGGCACGGCGCCGACCACGGTGTCCACCTTCTGACCGCCTTTGAAGAGCATCAGGGTGGGGATGCTGCGGATGCCGTACTGGCTGGCGACGTTGGGATTCTCGTCGGTGTTGAGTTTGAAGACCTTGATCTTGCCTTCGAATTCCTTGGCGATCTCGTCGATAATGGGGGCCACCATGCGGCAGGGGCCACACCAGGGAGCCCAGAAATCGACCAGCACGGGCACATCACTTTTGAGCACGTCTTGCTCGAAGGACGAATCGGTGACGGCTGCGGCGCTGGACATTCTTGACAGTGAGCATGTTCTGGGAATCTAGCAACGATCAACGATCGCGGACCCGCGGCGGGGACGGGGCGTTGCAGGCCGTAGTGAGCGCCGTGACTCGGGCCGTGGCTCAGGCGGTGAATCAGGTGATGATTCAGGGCACCGTGCTTGAGGTGCTGCGGTAGCGCCGGCCCGCCCTCGCTGGAAGACAAAAAGCCCGGACGCGCCGGGCCGGGGGGTGTGAGGAGTGTGCGAGCCGTAGCCCCCACGACAAGAGGTTAGCCCCTGTCTCGTCCTTGGGCGGAAGCGTCCCGTCCTGGGATTCTTCAGCTGTCCTTCACTTGCCCATGCCCAGCTGCTGGGCTTTCTGGTACACCTTGCCTTCGGTGAGCAGGGAGGGAGCCACCACCACCTCAACCTGTTGCATCTCCCGCAGGGTGCGGGCCCCGAGGGTGCCCATCGAGGTGCGGATGCAGCCCAGCAGGTTCTGGGTGCCGTCATCAAGACCGGCGGGTCCCCGCAGGATCTTTTCGAGGCTGCCGGTGGTGCCCACCTTGATGCGGGTGCCGCGGGGCAGCACCGGGCTGGGGGTGGCCATGCCCCAGTGGAAGCCGCGCCCCGGGGCTTCGCTGGCCCGGGCGATCGGCGAGCCGATCATCACGGCATCGGCGCCGCAGGCGAGGCATTTGCAGATGTCGCCGCCGGTGACGATGCCGCCATCGGCAATCACGGGCACATAGCGGCCGCTCTCCCTGGCGTGGTCATCCCGGGCGGCGGCGCAGTCGGCCACGGCCGTGGCCTGGGGGATGCCGATTCCGAGCACGCCGCGGCTGGTGCAGGCGGCGCCCGGGCCGATTCCCACCATCACCCCGGCGGCCCCTGCTCGCATCAGCTTGAGGGCCACCTCGTAGGTGACGCAGTTGCCGATCACCACCGGCACGCCCATGTCGCGGCAGAGGGCTTCGAGATTCAGGGATTCCTGCCCTTCCGGTCCGATGTGCTCGGTGCTCACCACCGTGGCCTGCACGAAGAACAGGTCGGCGCCGGCTTCGGCGATGGCCTTGCCGAAACGGATGGCTGCCACCGGGGTGGCGCTCACGGCGGCAATGCCGCCACCCGCCTTGATCTCGCTGATCCGCTGGCGGATCAGGTCTTCCCGCACCGGCTCTCGGTAGAGCTCCTGCATCAGGGGCACAAACTCCTCTTTCCCCACCGCCGCGATCCGGTCCAGGATCGGATTGGGATCGTCATAGCGGCACTGAACCCCCTCCAGATTCAGCACTCCGAGGGCACCGAGTCGGCTGAGTTCCACACACATGGCCACATCAACCACGCCATCCATGGCGCTGGCGATGATCGGGATCTCGCGGCTGAGGCCGGCCAGGCTCCAACTGCTGTCGGTGACGGCTGGATCGACGGTGCGACCGCCGGGGACCAGGGCGATCTCGTCGATGCCATAGGCGCGGCGGACGGTGCGGGATCGACCGAGCTGGATGTTCACCGGAGAGCTGACGCAGTCGGGCCAAACTATCAACCGGCGGTCAAGGGGGCCGGCCCCCTGACGGGGCGACCATCAGTTTTTGCCGCTGAAATCGCTCCAGCGCCGCTGCCAGTCGCTGAGTAGCTTTTGCCGTTCCCCATTTCGCAGCAGGTTGTCCCAGGCGAAGCGGGTGAAGGCGACCACCCCGACCAGTTCGAGCAGGCCGGAGACCAGGGGGATGGAGTCGATCGTGCCCACCACGGCGGCGTAGGTCCGCAGGGCGATCAACACGACCACCAGGATGGCGATCCCCTTGAGGGGGCCGCGGATCCGGTCCCACTGGCCGGCCAGGTCGAGCTGTTCGAACCAGGTCTGCAGCTTGTCGACCAGCAGCTCCCACTCGCCGCCGCCGGCCTCCCCCGCTGGCTCCAGGGGGGGGACCTCAAGCACGCTGGCGATGCTGGGAACGGCAGCGGCCGCAGCCGGTTCGCTCGGGGCGGGCTCCGGAGGGGCCGGGACGGGCTCCGCTGGCTGAGGCACCGGCGCCAGGCCGGCCGCTTCAACGGTTTCCGGCTCTTCGATGCTGGTGATCGGGGCTGTCTGAGCTGCTGGTTCTGCAACTGCCGGCTCAGCAACTGCTGGCTCAGCAACTGCGGCCTCGGCAACGGCGGCCTCGGCAACGGGCTCAGCGGTGCTCACGGCGACCTCCCCGGGGATGGCCTGGCCGGATCCGTCCGGGGTCTCCTCGGGATTGAAGGGGGTCTCCACCATGAAGCGCGGAATGGCACTGGGCGGAGCTTACGGCGGATTGCCGGTTTCAGGGATCCAGGGGGATCAGGCCCGGCCGCCGTCCCAGGGGCAGCAGGGGCAGGCGCAACGGGAAGCGACCATCGACCAGCCGGTCGATCAGTTCCCTGCCGATCGCCTCCGCCAGCCGGGGGCTGTGGGAGGGGGCGGCGCTCAGCTCCCGGCCGTTCACCCGGATCCGGCCGGCCTGAAGGGCGCTGTAGCTGACGCCCCCAAAGCTGGGTTTGATCCGCCGCGGGATGGCCACATCCAGCACCGGTGCCTCCAGCAGGTCATTGTCGGCGGCCAGCTGCTGCGCCACGCCCGCATTCAGCAGCGGAATCGGCGCGGCGATCGGCACCAGCAGGGCCGAGCCGTGGCCTTCGAAGTGGCAGGCCCTCAGCCAGCCGGGCTCGATCTCGTGCAGATCCACGCTGACGGCGGCCACGGCCCCCGGCGTGCGCGCGTGGCCGCTGGGTAGCCGCCGGGGATCGGGCTGGTGGCCGCTGCCGCTGCCGGTCACCCAACCGATGGCTCCGGCCACCAGCACCGGCGAGCCCGGCCCCAGCAGGGTCAGGCCCGGCATGGCCAGGCCGATGCTGTCGGCACCGCCACAGCTGTACAGGGCATTGGCAAAGGGACCGAGCAGCGGCCCGTAGGCGCTGCGCACCAGCCCCTCGGCGCTGCTGACCGCCACCACCCCGTTCTCAACGATGGCGCGGTGCAGCAGCAGGCGGCCGTAGCCGATCCGATCCAGGCTCAGCCAGGTGTGCAGGTCCCGGCGTGGTTGCAGGGGGGTGGCCTCGCCGCCGGCACTGAACTCCAGCCGCTCTCCCGCCAACAGGTCCACCAGCAGGTGGGCGCCTCCGCGCCGGTTGCCGTCGCTGGCGGCAGTGCCGATCGCCAGGGCCAGATCACTGCCGATTCCGCCGCTGAAGGCCGCCAGGCCGTCCAATTGGGGATCACGCAGCCGGATCGGCGGGTCCGTCGGGCCGAGTTGCAGCAGCAGGGTGCCCTGGTCGGTGAATTCGGCGTTGGCGGCCACCACCACATCGGTGGCCCGGTAGGCCTCGGCCAGCCCCTGCTCGCGCACCAGCTGCCGGAACCCGGCGGCGGCGAGCACCCGGAGCCGGCCCTGCCGCTGGCGCGCCCGCAGGGCCGATTCCCGCCGGGGCGGCAGGGGGGGCAGCGCCGCCCCGGCGGCTCCGGGCTGGCTGGGGTCGCTCACCGGCACAGCTCCCTGGGGCGGCCGGGCCTGCGGATGGCCGACTTCCCAGGCGTGGTGGCAGACAGGGGCACCGGCATTGGATAGAATGACTGTTGCTAAAGGCGGTCATGCATGGCGGATCCCACCGGACCCACCGGATCCTCTGAAGATCCCACAGGACCCGGTGAATCCGACGGACGGATCATCCAGACCGACCTTCGCAATGAAATGTCGCGCTCCTACCTGGAGTATGCGATGAGCGTGATCGTGGGCCGGGCCCTGCCCGATGCCCGCGATGGTCTCAAGCCGGTGCATCGGCGCATTCTCTACGCGATGTACGAGCTGGGTCTCACCAGCGACAGGCCCTACCGGAAATGTGCCCGGGTTGTGGGTGAAGTGCTTGGCAAATATCACCCCCATGGGGATACGGCCGTTTACGACGCCCTGGTGCGGATGGCCCAGGATTTCTCGATGCGCCTGCCATTGATCGATGGCCACGGCAACTTCGGTTCGGTGGATAACGATCCACCGGCTGCCATGCGTTATACGGAGTCGCGGCTGCAGGCCCTCACCACCGACGCCCTGCTGGAGGATATCGAGAGCGAAACTGTCGATTTCATCGATAATTTCGATGGTTCCCAGCAGGAGCCCACGGTGATGCCCGCGCGCATCCCCCAACTGCTGCTGAATGGTTCCACCGGCATTGCCGTGGGGATGGCCACCAACATCCCGCCCCACAATCTCACCGAGCTGATTGATGGTCTGCTGGCCCTGATCGCCGATCCGGAGCTCGACGATCGCACCCTGATGGCCATCGTCCCCGGCCCCGACTTCCCCACGGGTGGGCAGATCCTCGGTCGCCGGGGCATCCGTGAGACCTACACCACCGGCCGGGGCTCGGTGACGATGCGTGGGGTGGCCAACATTGAAACCATCGAGGCCAAGGGACGTCCTGACCGGGATGCGGTGATCATCACCGAACTTCCCTACCAGACCAACAAAGCGGCCCTGATTGAACGGATCGCCGAGCTCGTCAACGATAAGAAGCTGGAGGGTATCGCCGATATCCGCGATGAAAGCGATCGCGATGGCATGCGCATCGTGATCGAGCTGCGTCGCGATGCCTATCCGCAGGTTGTTCTCAACAACCTCTTCAAGCTCACCCCTCTGCAGAGCAACTTCAACGCCTACATGCTGGCGCTTGTAGCCGGTGAACCTGTGCTGCTCACCCTGCGCAAGATGCTGCAGGTGTTTCTCGAATTCCGCATCGAGACCATCGAGCGGCGCACCCGATACCTGCTGCGCAAGGCCGAGGAACGGGACCACATCCTGCTGGGTCTGCTGATTGCCCTCGATAATCTCGATGCCATCATCGCCCTGATTCGCTCCGCCGCCGACACGGCCACCGCTCGCCTGCAGCTGCAGGAGCAGTTCGGTCTCAGTGAGGTGCAGGCGGATGCGATTCTGCAGATGCAGTTGCGGCGTCTCACGGCCCTCGAGGCCGACAAGATCCGCCTTGAGCATGAGGATCTGCTCGCCAAGATCACCGATTACAAGGACATCCTGGCCCGCCGTGAGCGGGTGCTCACCCTGATCCAGGAGGAGTTGCAGGCGATCCGCAGCCGCTACGACTCACCACGGCGCACCGAGATCCTCGATCTGGAAGGTGGACTCGAAGACATCGACCTGATCGCCAATGAGCGCTCGGTGGTCTTGGTCACCGAGAACGGCTATCTCAAGCGGATGCCCGTCAGTGAATTCGAGGCCACCAGCCGCGGCACCCGCGGCAAGGCGGGCACCAAGAGCCAGGGCGAGGAAGGGGTGAAGCTGTTCATCAGCTGCAACGACCACGATTCCCTGCTGCTGTTCAGCGATCGCGGGGTGGTCTATTCGATTCCGGCCTACCGGGTGCCCCTCTGCAGCCGGGCCGCCAAGGGCACCCCGGTGGTGCAGTTGCTGCCGATTCCGCGGGAGGAGGCGCTCACTTCGCTGCTGTCGGTCTCCGCTTTCGAAGACGACATTCAACTGTTGATGCTCACCAGTGGCGGCTATGTGAAACGCACCAGGCTCTCGGCCTTCAGCAATATCCGCTCCAACGGGCTGATCGCCATTTCCCTCGAGGACGGCGATGACCTCCGCTGGGTGAGGCTGGCCCTCCCCGCTGACAGCGTGCTGATCGGCTCCCTCAAGGGCATGACCATCCATTTCCGGCTCAGCGATGAGGAGTTGCGGCCCCTCGGGCGTACCGCCCGCGGTGTGCGGGCGATGAACCTCCGTCCCGGTGATGCCCTGGTGAGCATGGATGTGCTGCCGGCTGAACTCGCCGACCGCGTGGCCAGCAGCGCCGCCGCCGACAACGGTGAGGATGAGGCCGAACTGGAGGGCGACGACAGCATCGCCGCCAGCGAGGGCCCCTGGGTGCTGGTGGCCAGTGCCAGCGGCCTCGGCAAGCGGGTGCCGGTGGATCAGTTCCGTCTGCAGAAACGGGCCGGCATGGGCCTGCGCGCCATCAAGTTCCGCCGCGACGGCGACACCTTGGTGGGACTCAAGGTGCTCGGCCCCGGGGAGGAACTGCTGCTGGTGAGCGAGCGGGGCGTGATCGTGCGGATGAGCGCCGATGCGGTGCCCCAGCAGTCCCGGGCCGCCACCGGCGTGCGCCTGCAGAAGCTGGATTCCGGCGATCGTCTGGCTGAAGTGGTGCTGGTGCCGCCGGCCGCCGACGACGACGCCAACGACGACGACGCTGCCGAGCCCTTGCCCCCCACCCCCGCCAGTGATCCCTGCTGAGGGGCCCATGGCCGATGTGCTGGTGATCGGTGCCGGCCCGGCCGCCCTGGCGATCGCCGCCGAGCTGGCTGGTGCCGGACTGAGGGTGGAGGCCCTGGCCGCCGGCGATCCCCATGCCCCCTGGGTCAACACCTACGGCATCTGGGGCGATGAGGTGGATGCCTGCGGGCTGGCCCACCTCCTCGCCCATCGCTGGCGGGATACCGTCAGCTATTTCGGCGCCGGCGGCCCCGCCGATTCCAGGCCGACCCGCCATGGGCGTGATTACGGGGTGTTCGACAAGCAGGCGCTGCAGCGCCATTGGCTGGAGCGGGCGGCGGCGGCCGGGCTGCGCTGGCGGCGCGGCCAGGCCCGTGGAATTCAGCATGCCGCCGACCATTCCACGGTCGACTGCAGCGACGCTCCGTCGTGTTCAGCCCGCCTGGTGGTCGATGCCACCGGACACCAGCCGGTGTTTGTGCAGCGCCGTGAGGATGGGCCCGTGGCGGGCCAGGCGGCCTATGGCCTGGTCGGACGCTTCAGCGTCCCACCCATTGAGCCGGGTCAGTTCGTGTTCATGGACTTCCGCTGTGACCACCTCAGCGAGGCGGAGCGGCGCGAACCGCCCACCTTCCTCTATGCCATGGATCTTGGTGATGGCGTTTTCTTCGTCGAGGAAACCTCCCTGGCCCTGGCGCCGGCCCTGCCGTTCGAGACCCTGCGGCACCGGTTGCAGCGCCGCCTTGCCCTGCGGGGGGTTGCCTGCCAGGTGGTGCTCCACGAGGAGTTCTGTCTGTTCCCGATGAATCCGGCGCTGCCCTCCCTGAGCCAGCGGGTGGTCGGTTTCGGCGGGGCCGCCGGCATGGTTCACCCGGCTTCGGGCTACATGGTGGGCGGACTGTTGCGGCGGGCACCCGGCCTGGCGGCGGCGATTGCGGCCTCGCTGCAGCGTGGCGAGCGGGGTGATGCCCTGGCCCAGGCGGCCTGGCAGGCCCTCTGGCCGGCGGAGTTGCGCTGGAAGCATGCCTTCTTCCGCTTTGGACTGGAGAAGTTGATGCGCTTCGATGAGGCGCAGCTGCGCCATCACTTCGCCAGCTTCTTCCAGTTGCCCCAGGAGCAGTGGTATGGCTTCCTTACCAACACACTGCGTCCTGCTGAACTGCTGGTGGCGATGGTGCGCTTGTTTGCGTTGGCACCTAATGATGTGCGCTGGGGTCTGATGGCGTTGCGGGGCCGGGAGTTGGCCTTGATGGCCAAGATGTTCCCCGCTACTTAATTGGCTCCAGAACGCAGCAAATCCGCTGTGGCGCCGCAGGGCTGAAGCCCTTCTGCCGCAGAAAATCGTCGGAAGCCCGGGGCTGAAATTCCTAGTTTTTCCCAGTCCTGATCGGCTGCTTTCAGCTCTTCGGTTTGGGCCATTAAGAGGAATTCGCCACAATCAACCATGGCATTGCCCTTCCCCGGGAACAGTTTCCGCCTGCTTTTCAGGCGACGACGGCTGGCCGCTCTCCTGATCGCCGGAGGTCTCGGCCTGATGCAGGCGCCGGCTGAGGTGGGTGCCTTTTATTGGACAGTTCTGGCCCCTGACATCGTTAACCCCGGGCGGGAGGAACAGGGTTCAATCTCAGTGTAGACCTCATGGGGAGTTCTGCCTCCCAGGGAGCTGTGGGGCCTT
>Ga0208864_1000024_pt1 | contig 45022 bp, 45 predicted proteins | sample CryBogmetaGMA05M_FD_184542 | JGI IMG/M metagenome (GOLD analysis project Ga0208864, IMG submission 184542) | Freshwater microbial communities from Crystal Bog, Wisconsin, USA - MA0.5M (SPAdes) | ecosystem: Environmental > Aquatic > Freshwater > Lake | place: Crystal Bog, Wisconsin, USA...
CCCCTGCCCAACCGCACCCCCGCCGAGGTGGAAGCCGAGGTGGAACAGCGCTCTCCCCTGGGCTACGCCCTTCCCTTCTGGCGCTGGCTGATCGGCGCCCGCGACTGATGACCCGTCCCTCCCTGCTCCGCTCCCGCTGGCTGGCCCCCTGGCTGCAGCCCTGGCCCTGGCTCAGCCTGCTGCTGCTTCTGCTCTGCCAGCGCAGCGAACCGCCCCGGCTGTGGTTCTGGTTCGCCCTGCTGCTGATCAGCCTGGGGCTGGGACTGATGCGCACCCTGGCCGCCAGCAGCCAGCGCCCCTGATGGGGGAGGCGGGCCGGCAGCTGCGGCTTGTGATCGCCATCGCCCTGGCCACCTCCCTGGCCTGGGCGGTCACGAGCAGCCTCGGACTAGGAGGCGCCGCTGCCTACGCGGTGGTGATCGCGGCGCTGCTGATCCAGCCCGATTTCGGCCGCTGGCCAGCCGGCCTGCCGCTGGTGCTGGCGGTGGCCGTGCTGCTGGCCCTGGGCCTGGGCACCCTGCTGCGGCCGCTGCTGGAGGCTCCCCTGGTCTGGGAGTTCGCGATCGTCACCACCCTGGTGCAACTCCTGGGGCAAGCCCTGCCCGATCGGCTGATGGCCCTGCGCGGGGTGCTGCCGGTGGTGGGGATCCTGCCGCTGCTGGCGAAGAACAGCACCTGGCTGACCACCTGGCATGAGGGACTGGCGATCAGCATCGGCATCGCCATCGCCCTGCTGGTCCAGGCCTGCCTGCGGCTGCCCGAGGACAGTCCACCCGCCGCCGCCGGGGCCAGCCCGGGCACTGCCCTGCCGGGCCGCTCGCTGGGCGAGCGGTTCAGCGATGGCTATTTCTGGCGCAAGCTGATGGTGTCCACCCTGGCCCTGAGCGTGGGCATGGGCCTCGGGGCGGTGAACCCCAAATACGTCTATTTCGGCGTGGTGATCCTGCTCAACGACAGCATCGGCGCCACGCTGCTGCGGGTCCGCGACCGGATGGTGGGCGTCAGTCTGGGGGTGCTGTTGCCCTGGCTGGTGTTCAACAGCCTCGGCACCGGCACGGTATCCATCGGCATCGTCATGGGCGGCACCAGCGCCCTGATGCTGGCGCTGCGGCTGCCGGCCCACCTGCGCACCGCCCTGATCTCCAGCGGCGTCACCTTCGCGGGCTACGGGCCCCTCGCCGACTGGTACATCCCCAGCCGCTGGATCGACTACCTGATGGGCTGCGCCCTGGCCCTGCTGGCCTGCGTACTGTTCGCGCCGGCTTCGGCCCTGCAGACCTTCCGGCGCCAGGCGGAAGCGCGGCTGGCGGCGGCAAAGCTGGCCGGTGAGCCCGGCGATACCGACGTGCCGGCACCGGGTCTCGATGGATCGCTGCGGAAACTGTTGCCCAGCGCCATGGAGGAGGCCCGCTGGCTGGGCCAGCAGGCCTCCCTGCAGACCCTGCTGCAGCGCCTGGAGGGCGGCGGCTGAGGTCCCAGAGCCTCAGACGAGCACCGGCAGCCGGGCCGGTTCCGCCTGCTGAAAGCGCAACCGCTCGGCATGGACATCGACGGCGATGGTGCTGCCATCGGCAAAGGTGCCGGCCAGGATCGCCTTGGCGATCGGGGTTTCCAGTTCCCGCTGGATGGCCCGTTTCAGGGGCCTGGCGCCGTAGACCGGGTCGTAGCCCACCGCCGCCAGCCAGTCGAGGGCCTCGGTGTCGAGGCGGAGCGCCAGCTTGCGCTGCTCCAGCCGGCCGGCCAGCCGTCTCACCTGCAGCTCGACGATCTGCCGCAGTTCCTCCAGCCGCAGGCTGTGGAAGATGATCGATTCATCCAGACGGTTGAGGAATTCGGGCCGGAAATGGGCGCGCAGAGCCTCATTCACCCGCGTTTCCATTTCGCCGTGCCGGGCAGGATCCCCGGCCAGATCGAGAATCGACTGGCTACCGATGTTGCTGGTGAGAATCAGCACCGTGTTGGTGAAATCCACGGTACGACCCTGCCCATCAGTGACCCGGCCGTCGTCGAGGATCTGCAGCATCACATTGAACACATCGGGGTGGGCCTTCTCCACCTCGTCAAAGAGAATCACCGCATAGGGACGTCGCCGCACGGCTTCAGTGAGCTGGCCGCCCTCCTCGTAGCCCACGTAGCCAGGAGGGGCACCGATCAGGCGGCTGACGGCGTGCTTCTCCATGTACTCGCTCATGTCGATGCGCACCATCGCCTCTTCGGAATCAAAGAGCTGGGCCGCCAGCGCCTTACTGAGTTCGGTCTTGCCCACCCCGGTGGGGCCGAGGAACAGGAAGCTGGCGATCGGTCGGTTGGGATCGCTCAGGCCCGCCCGCGAACGCTGGATCGCATCGGCCACGGCGGTGACGGCCTGCTGCTGGCCAACCACCCGCTGATGCAGCTCATCCTCGAGATGCAGCAGTTTCTCCATCTCGGACTGCACCAGCCTGGTGACCGGAATGCCAGTCCATTTGGCAATCACCTCGGCGATATCCTCCTCGGTGACCTCCTCCCGCAGCAGGGTTTTCTCACCGGCGCCGGCATTCAGGGCCGCCTCCTTGGCGGCCAGTTGCTTGTTGAGTTCGGCCAGGGTGCCGTATTCCAGCTCGGCGGCCTTGTTGAGGTCGTAGCTGCGCTTGGCCTGCTCCACCTGCAGCTGCACCTGCTCGATCTCCTCCTTGAGGGCGCTGAGGGCATCGATGGACCCCTTCTCCTGCTGCCACTGGGCGTTGAGGGCACTCTGCTGTTCGCTCAGATCGGCCAGTTCCTTCTCCAGCCGTTCCAGACGCTCGCGGCTGGCGATGTCGGACTCACGGGCCAACGACAGCTTCTCCATTTCCAGCTGGAGGATGCGGCGATCGAGTTCATCGATCTGCTCGGGCTTGGAGGTGATCTCCATCTTCAGCCGGGCCGCCGATTCATCCATCAGGTCGATGGCCTTGTCGGGCAGGAAGCGATCGGCGATATAGCGGCTGGAGAGCACGGCGGCCGCCACCAGGGCATTGTCGGCGATGCGCACGCCATGGTGCACCTCGTAGCGCTCCTTGAGGCCGCGCAGGATCGAGATCGTGTCCTCCACGGTGGGCTGATCCACGAACACCTGTTGAAAACGGCGCTCCAGGGCCGGGTCCTTCTCGATGTGCTGGCGGTGCTCATCGAGGGTGGTGGCGCCGATGCAACGCAGTTCCCCGCGGGCCAGCATCGGCTTGAGCAGGTTGCTGGCATCCATAGCGCCGCCGGTGGCGCCGGCGCCCACCACGGTGTGGATCTCGTCAATGAACAGGATGATCTGCCCCTCGCTGGCGGTGACCTCCTTGAGCACGGCCTTGAGCCGTTCCTCGAATTCGCCGCGGTATTTGGCACCGGCGATCAGGGAACCCATGTCGAGGGCGATCAGCTGGCGGTTCTGCAGGGCCTGGGGCACATCGCCGTTGACGATGCGCTGGGCCAGCCCCTCCACAATGGCCGTCTTGCCGACGCCCGGTTCGCCGATCAGCACCGGATTGTTCTTGGTGCGGCGGCTGAGGATCTGGATGGTGCGCCGCACCTCCTCGTCGCGGCCGATCACCGGATCGAGCTTGCCGTCGCGGGCGGCGGCCGTGAGATCACGGCCGTACTTCTCCAGCGACTCGTAGGTGCCCTCGGGGTTCTGGTCGTTGACCTTCTGGCTGCCACGCACCGCCTTGACGGCCTCGCGCAGACGCTGGAGATCGGCGCCGCTCTGGCTGAGCAGCTGGCGGCCGCAGCGGCCATCCTCAGCCAGGGCCAGCAGCAGGTGCTCGATCGCCAGGTAGCTGTCCTCCATCTCCTTTCGCAGGCCATCAGCCCGGTTCAGGACGGCGTCGAGGCCCTTGCCCAGGTAGATGTTGTCGGGGGGAGCGCTGAGGCTGGGCTGGGCGGCGATGTAGGCCTCGAGGCGCTGGCTGAGGCCACCGAGTTCAACCCCTGCCTTCTCGAGAATGCGGGCGGCCAGCCCCTGCTGGGCCAGCAGGGCCGCCAGCAGGTGTTCACTCTCCATCTGCTGCTGACGCCGCTGCTGGGCCAGCTGCTGGGAAGCCACGATGGCGGCCCAGGCTTTCTCGGTGAACTGTTCGGCGGTGGGATGCATGGCAGTGCCTCCTGTTCTGGGCTGCGGTGCTGTGGTCTGCTGGCACGGTATGGAGGCCGGGCCCTCGGGCCAGGTGGGAGCACCGAACCACGTCGTTCGGTCCCCTGTAACAGGATGGGTGGGCCGCACCGAATTGGCGAGGGAACCGCCCAAGCTGATCGGCCCCGAGCACCCGCCACCGCCCGCGTCCCGAAGCCGCCGTGACCAGCAGCCCAGCCCAGCCCAGCTCCAGCACGGCACCCGCGGCGGGAGATCCCAGCAGTGGTGCTGACGGCAACGCCATCGCTGCGGCGGTGCAGGCCCACCGCAACCAGAAGTTCGACCCGCAGGGCGTGCAGGCGGGCTTCCAGCAGCTGATGCGGGAGTACGCCCTGTTCTGCACCGGTGGTGATTTTTCGATCTCCGACCAGGACATCGCCGACCTGGGCATGGCGCGAGACGGGGTGCTGGCCCACCTCAACGATCGCTTCCACAAGCTGATCGTGATGTCCCAGGAACGCCAGCGCAACCTGCTGCGCTTCTCAGCCATCAATGTGATCTCCCTGGGGCTGGATTGCCTGAGCCGCACGGTCTGCTGCCGCTGGGGCCTCAAGAAAACCCGGCGCCTGGGCGAACCCAGCGGCCCATTCGATCTCTCGGTGCATCCACCGTTGAGCATCGAACAGCTGATCACACAAGATTTCCCCAGTTATCTGGATGCGGCCCATCTGAAGTTTTCAGAGAATCACAACTTCTGCATCAATACCCTGCATCATATTCACTTCAACCACGAAACTGGCAGGGATTTCGCCGATGCTGAATTCAGCCGACTGCGCAGCGTTTACTCCGCTCGCATCAACAACCTGAAGGCAGGGTTGCGCGACCCGCGCCCCCTCTGCCTGGTGGTGTACATCCCCTTTTTCACCAACCTGGACAGCACGGTGGTAGCCAGCCTGCGGCGGCTGCTGGAGCACATCCACGGCCTGCGGCACGGGGCCCCGGCCACGATGGCGATCATCAATGCCTTCAGCCCCGGCGGCGACGCCGGCGTGGATGAGATCTGCGACAGGGACATCCGCCTCTGGAACGTGCCCCTGCCCAGCGCCGACTACGTCTGGTTTGAGCCCAATTGCTTCCTCAGCGACGAGGGCTTTGCCTGGGAGCGGGGCATCGCCGAACGGTTCAAGGAACGGATCGCCATGCTGCTCCCCTGAGGGCAGGCTCAGAAACGGGGCAGCTGGATCGGGTTGCGCTGCTTGCCGCAGAGGCGCAACGGACAGCCATCGGGGCCATAGATGGCATCGGCTTCCGATAGGCAACCCATGCGGTTCTTGAGCTGCACCTGGCTGGGGCTGATCCGCAGCGGTTGGGAGTCGAGGGAACTGGGGGGCACAATCAGCGGACAGGGGGGCGGCGTCAGCCCGCGGATGTCGATGGCCTCCGGCTGATTGGGGGAGGGGCTGGGCAGGCCCATCTGGGCCGCGCTGGGGGCCGGGCGCAGGCTGGTCAGCAACAGCAGCAGGGCCAGCGGACCCGGCCGAGCCAGGCGCCGCAGGCTGGCGTGGGGCCAGCGGATACGAACAGGCAGCAGGGAACCCCGGCTCGCCATGATGGTGCGATTGCGGCGACTCTCAGTCTGCCGCCCGATCCGCCTGAACCCCAGATCCCAACAGTCAATCCATGGACGCAATGGCGCCGGATCCAGCCCTGGTCGAACGGCTGGCGCAGGAGTCCCGCAGCTTTGATCACACCGCCAACGAAGCGGAACGCAACTGCTGGCTGGCCGTGCACCGCCATGTGCACGGAAGCCTGCCCTCCGAATACGACATCCGCGAGGTGCCGGAGGAGCTGTATCTGGCCGTGCTGGAGCGGCGGCGGCAACTCGAGTGAGCCGGCTGCCGGCCACGGCGAGCCATGAAAAAGCCCCGGAATGATCCAGGGCTTGAACGTTCAGGGGTGTGGCTGAGCCCGAAAGGAGCTCGGGGCCTGAACCGGAAGGGGAGTATCAGCTCCAGCCCTTCTCGGACTGCTGGATAACGTAGGCAGCGACATCGGCGATGTCACCTTCGCTGAGCTTGCCGCCGAAAGCGGGCATGGCGTTCTTGCCGTTGGTGACCTGGTAGGCGACAGCCGCTTCAGGGCCGCTGCTGTAGTTGGCCAGATAGGCCTCAAGGGCCTCTTTCTTGAGGGTGCGCTCAGCGTTCACCACGTTGCCGCCACCGAGGTGGCAGGCAGCGCAGTTGGCGGAGAAGATCTGGCCGCCGTGGGCGGCATCGGCGGCGAAGCTCGGGGCGGCACCGAGGACCAGCGCCAGACAGAGGGCGATCAGGGAAAAGAGACGACGCATGGGAGGGTGCGTGATTGGGGTGCTCAGTGGCACTTGCAACGCGACAAAGCTAGGAGGACTGTGACGGATGCTGCAGGGCCCGGGCGGATTCGCAACAATTCAGTTGCGACCGATCCATGACGGCCTCCACCAAGCCCGAGTCGGCAGGCCCGAGTTGGCACGCCTGAGTTGGCAAGGTCAGCGGGGCAGCTTGCCGCGGTGGGGCACCCCGGCCGTTTCGAGCACCGCCTCCAGGGTGGGGGCGAAGCTCACCAGGCCGAAACGCTCCGGCGGACTCACCGGCTCGTGCAGGAAGTGGCGCTGGCGGAGTGAGAAACGATCCCAGGGGTTCATCTCGATCCGCAGCAGCCGGATCAGGCCCTCGATCAGCCAACCCTGCAGGTCGATGCCGAAGGGGGGCCGCCAACCCCGGCGCCAGCGGCACAGCCGCGCCACGGTGTCGTTCACGGTGATCGGCGCCTGGCCAAGCACAAGCCGCCGCACCGGCCCCTGCCCTGGCTCCGGATTCGGGCCATGGGGGCTGGTGGCAAGGTGGGCACAGACCGTGGCGATGTCGGCGGCATGGATGAAATGGAAGCTGGCCTCGGCCCGCAACCACTTCGCCAGCCCCAGCCAGCGCACCGCCTCGCCGAGGCCGGCGGTGAGATAGCTGGTGGGATGGGGGTCGCCGCCGCCCACCGAACCGCCGAAAACGAGGGTGGGAAACACCGCGACGATGCGCTCAGCCAGGGGGTGCTGCTCCAGCTGCTCCAGGCACTGGGCTTTGGTCTGGATGTATTCGGTGCCGTACTGGCACGCCTCCGGCAGCAGCTGCAGCTGACGGTCGAGGATGCTGGCAGTGGAGAAGTAGATCACCTGCTGCAGCCGCTCCGGATCGGTGAGGCGCAGCAGCTCCTTGACCGCCAGCACATTCACCTCGTAAGCCCGTTGGGGATCCCCCCAGGCGGTGGCGGTGTGGATGATCCGATCCACGCCGGCGATCGCCTCGGCATGGGGGCCCAGCTCGCGCAGATCTCCCACCAGCAGCCGCACCCGGGGATGGTCGGCCGGCACCGCTGTGAGCCGGGAAGGATCGCGCAGCAGCAACAACAGCTCGGCGTCGCTGTTGCGCAGAAGGGTTTCAGCGGTGTACTGGCCGACACAACCACTGGCACCGGTGATCAGGATGCGGCTGGGGGCAGCGCTCAAACGGCGGCTCCCATCAGCTCATGGACGGCCTTGCCGGTTTCGAAGAAAACCCGGGCATTCTCCTCAGGGGTGCCGGGCAGGATGCCGTGGCCGAGGTTGAGGATGTGGCGGCGACCCCGGGCCTTGCGCACGGTGTCGAAGATGCGCTCGCGGATGCCCTCCGGGGTGCCGAACAGCAGGCCGGGGTCGACGTTGCCCTGCACGCCCACATGCTCCGGCAGCCGGGCCAGGCCATCGGCCATGTCCACCGTCCAGTCGAGGGAGATGATGTCGACCCCGGTGCGGGCCATGCGCTCCAGCACCCCGGCACTACCGGAGATGTAGAGGATCAGGGGGGTGTCGGGGTGGGTGGCCTTCACCTGATCGATCACCCGTTTCTGGTAGGGCGCCGCGAAGGTGTCGTAATCCATGGGGCTGAGCTGGCCGGCCCAGGAGTCGAACAGCTGCACCACCTGGGCACCGGAATCAATCTGGTAGCGCACATAGGTGGCGATCGAATCGGCCAGATGGGCAAGCAGCTGGTGGAGCAGGGCCGGCTCCCGGAAGGCCATCGCCTTGATCACCGAATAGGTTTTGGAGCTGCGGCCCTCAACGGCGTAGGCGGCCAGGGTCCAGGGGGCGCCGACGAAACCGAGCACGGCGGCCTGATGACCCACATCGGCCCGCAAACGGCCCAGCACCTCCCCCACGAAGGGCAGGGCCTCGGCCGGATCGAGGGGGCGCAGGGCATCCACCTGGGCCTGGGAGCGGATGGCGGGCTCGATGATCGGACCCTTGCTTTCGATGATGTCGAAGTCGATCCCCATGCCCGGCAGCGGCGTGAGGATGTCGGAGAAGAGGATCACGCCATCGGGTTGGAAGGCGTGGAACGGCTGCATCGAGATCTCATAGGAGAGATCCGGGTTTTCCGACCGTTCGCGGAAACCGGGATGCCGATCGCGCAGGTCGCGGTAGACCTTCATGTAGCGGCCGGCCTGGCGCATCATCCACACCGGTGGACGCTCCACCTGCTCCCCACGGGCGGCACGCAGCAGCAGGGGGGCGGATGCAGTCATGAAGCGGTGATGGTGGGCGATCCGGCAACTTAACCGAGCGCCGCCGACGTTCCCGGCCTGCCGTCATCTTCCGCAGCGAGAGAGCAACGGCGGCTCAGAACGCCCAGACTCGGCCCACTCCCGCATGGATCCCGGCGCCGTGTCTGCCCCAGCTCCTCCGCCGCAGCGCCGCCGGCAGCCCTGGCCAACGCTGCCGGTTGCTCTGTCCATCGCGCTGCCTGTCGGGCTGTTGCTCGCCGGTTGCACGGCGACCGCTCCGCTCGACCTCCTGCAGCGCGAGGTGCTGCACGTGGTGATGGTGCCCTCACCCCAGCTCGAATGGCTGGAGCGCCCCGGCACCCCTCCGGAAGTCTGGCGACGCATGCAGCACACCTTCAGCGAACTGCACCCCGACATCCACCTGCGGGTGAGCGTGGTGCCGGAGGCGGCGCTGCGGCAGGAGCTTGCCCTGCGGCATCAGCGCGGCCTCGGGCCTGATCTGCTGCTGCTGCGTGCACCGGTGGCCATTTCCCTGCTCGACCACGGCCTGATCGACCCCGTCCCCGCCAGCGCCTCGCTGCGCCAGGCCCTCAGCACCGTGGAACCGAGCAACGTGGCGCGGGCCACCCGCCATGGCCGACTCTCCGGCATGCCCGTCTATGAGGAGGCGAGCCTGGCCTGCTTCGACCGGCGACGGCTGCAGCAGCCCCCCACCGACATCGGCCAGCTGCTGGCGGTGGCTGCGGCCGGCAGCCCCATCGGCCTGGCGGTGGACCCCCCGAGCCTCTGGTGGAGTGCCGGCTCCCTGGGCGCCGACACCGCCATGGCGCCGATCATCACCGGCTCCCTGGCGGGGCAGACCGCCGCAAGCCGCCGCGCCGATCGGTCCGCGATCAAGGCCTGGCTGCAGTGGCTGCGCACGGCCTCCCTGCAGACCCGGGTGGACCTCGCCGCGGGCTCGCAGGATCTGGTTCAGGGGCTCGAATCGGGACGACTCGCCTGGATCCCCTGCTTCAGCCCGGAGCTGCCGCACCTGGAACGGGCGCTGGGTCCGCGACTGGGGGTGGCGCCCCTGCCCAACGGACCGGCGGGCGCCGCCAGCCCCTTCACCAGCCTGCGGGTGTGGGGATTCGGGCGGGATTCCTCGCCGCGCCAGCGACGCATCGCCAAGGATCTGGCCGCCCTCAGCCTCAACCCGGTTCTGCAACGTTCCCTCAGCCTGACGAGCCGCTCGCTGCTGCCGGCGAACCGCTACGTGCCGCTACCGGTGGCCAGCTCCGGCCAGCTGGCGGCCCTGGCCTCGGCCCAGGATCAGTTCCGATCGGGATCGCCGCTGCTGTCCGCACCGTTCTCGGCGGACCGGGTGAACCGCGTACTGCCGACGATCCTGGACACCATCACCGAGGTGATGGTGGGGGCGATCAGTCCAGAGGCCGGGACGGACGCCCTGATGCGGCAACGGGAGGTGCGCTGATGCTGCCGATTATGAACGAGCTGCTGGCATGGCCGTCCCTGCTGTTGCGACCGGAGGTGCTGCTGCAGCTGCTGCCCTGCCTGCTGCTGCTGCTGGGACTGCCGCAGCTGGGGCGGCTATGGCCGCAGCTGCGGCGCCTGCCGCCGGTGCTGCCCCTGCTCACGGGCTTGGCCCTGCTGGCGGGACTGCTGGCCCTGACGGGCCAGCACTGGGGGCTGGTGCTGCTGGTGGGGCAGATCAGCCTGGCCGGCGCGCTGCTGGAACGGCTCGAACGGCAGCTGCTGCAGCCCCTGCTGCCGCCCCAGGTGTTCCGCCAGCTGGTGACCCGGCTGCTGCGGCCCCTGTTTCTGCTGACGGTGGTGCTGCTGCTGATCGACGCCCTCGACAGCCTGAGGGAGCTGGCGGCGGCACCCCTGGGGGTGTGGTTCGGCAGTGCGATCACGCTCGGCAACCTGTTCGGCGTGCTGCTGGTGCTGTTCGTGCTGCTGGTGGGGTTGCCGATTCCGGCGGACCTGCTCAGCCGGCTGGCGCAGCGCGGCCTGGGCATGGGGGAGGGAAGCCGCCGAGCCCTCGATCAGATCCTGCGCTACCTGATTTTCTCCCTTGGGATCGTCTGGGCCACCACCCAGCTGGGATTCAACCAGACGGGGCTGCTGGCCATCGCCGGCGGCCTGTCGGTGGGCCTGGGCTTCGGCATCAAGGAGGTGTTCTCCAACATCGTCAGCGGCCTATGGCTGCTGATGGAGGGCTCGGTTCGCCCCGGTGAGGTGCTCATGCACGAGGGCGATGCCTGTGAGGTGCGGCGTCTCGGGCCGCGGGCCACCACCCTCTGGCGCAGCAGCGACAATGCCGAGCTGGTGGTGCCTAACCAGACCTTCTTCACCACCTCCACGGTGACCTACACCCGCAGCGACCGGATGCGACGCTGCTCAATCCGCCTCAGCCTGCCCAACACCTGGGCGGCGGATCAGATTCTGCCGCTGCTGGTCTCGATCGCGGCGGAGGAGGAGGAGGTGCTGGCGGCACCGGCCCCGGTGGCCCGCCTCATCGATTTCGCCGACAATCGCTATCACTACATGCTGGCCTTCTCGATCGCCGACCCAATGCGCGCCGCTGCGGTGAGCTCCCAGCTGCGGGTAAGCCTCTGCCGCCGGCTCAGCGAGGTCGGCATCGATCCGCCGGGGTGAGGGGGCTGCTGACGGTGGTGCCGACTGTGGTGCCGACTGTGATCAAGCAACTTGCCTGCAGGACCTGACGAGGTCTTGGAACCGACGCGAGAGTTTCACAGCGGAGCAACCGATAGCCACGCGCCAACGAATGGTCCCTCGCAAAAAGCACACAAGAGCAGAACTTGCGTTTTACATACATTGACCCCAAGCGACGAGCTCCGCTTGTCGCTTGTTTCATTTCAACCATGGATTTTCGCCCACCCTCCCTACTTTCGCAGCATCGGGATGCCTTTTCGGACAGTCTCATGAAAGTTCGCTCTTTTCTGGCATCGGCCGCTGGCGTTGCGGCGCTGATGGCAACGTCCGGCCTGATTGCCCCCCGCGGCAACGGCTAAAACAGCTACAGGGCTGACCTCGGCCTGGGGCAAAACCTGCAAGATGCGAGTAGTGGAACAGTTTGACGTGCCAATGTCGGATGCGATTGTTAATCTGGGTGCAACCGAACAGCAGGGCATTGATGATGGCAGCACTACGCTGAAAGACATCAAAAAGCTTGGCCTCAGCTACAACTGGAACATCCGCGGCAAGAAAATCTCTGGCTATTGCAATGGCAAAGGCAAAGGCAAAGGCAAAGGCAAAGGCAAAGGCAAAGGTAAGATCACCGAATTCAAGCAGGCAGTCAACTGAGCCCAGAGTCATGACTGTAAAGCTGGCGTGATTGATCCGCTCCGGGATCACCACGCCGCCCAGCCAAGGGTGTCGGGTGGGGCGCAGCAGGCCACCCCCCCAGACCCTGGCCCTGATCACATGCCGCCTGGAGCCCTCATGCCGCCTGGGCCTCTGCTGCCGCCTGGGAAGCTTCGAGGCTGCGGGTCTCGTCGCGACGGAATACAAGCACACTCAGGGGCGGCAGGCAGAGATCGAGCGAATGCTCGTAGCCATGGATACCCCAGGTGTCGGTGAATTTGCCGCCGAGGTTGCCGAAATTACTGCCGCCGTAGCGGGAGCTATCGGTGTTGAAGGCCTCCTCATAGAACCCCTCCATCGGCACACCCACCCGGTAGTGGGCATGGCTCTGGGGTGTGAAGTTGGCCACGACCACCACCCAGCGGCCGGTGGTGCTCTCACGCCGCATGAAGCTGATCACGGAGTGGCGGTTGTCGTTGCAATCGATCCACTGGAAGCCGTACTGGTCGAAGTCATCGCCCCAGAGGGCCCGCTCCGATCGGTAGAAGGCGTTGAGGTCGTCCACCAGCCGTTGCAGACCCTGGTGGGGTTCATGGTTGAGCAGTTCCCACTGCAGATCCCCCCAGACATTCCATTCGGCCCGCTGGCCGAACTCCATGCCCATGAAGATGGTCTTCTTGCCGGGGTGGGTCCACATGTAGGCCAGCAACGCCCTCACATTGGCAAATTTCTGCCAATCATCGCCTGGCATCTTATGGAGGAGACTACTCTTGCCATGAACCACTTCATCATGGCTGAGGGCCAACATGAAGTTCTCGGTATAGGCGTACCAGATTGAGAAGGTGACGTTGTTCTGGTGGAACTGGCGGAACCAGGGATCAAGCTCGAAGTAATCGAGCATGTCATGCATCCAGCCCATGTTCCACTTCAGATTGAAACCAAGGCCGCCGATGTTAGTGGGCTGGGTGACCATCGGCCAGGTGGTGGACTCCTCCGCAATGGAGAGGGCGCCGGGGAAATGCTGGAAGAGAACGTGGTTGGCCTGTTGCAGGAAGTGCACGGCCTCGGTGTTTTCACGGCCGCCATGCTCATTGGCGATCCACTCGCCATCGGGACGGAGATAATCGCGATAGAGCATCGATGCCACGGCATCCACCCGGATGCCATCGATGTGGAACTCTTCGAACCAATAAACCAGGTTCGCCACCAGGAAGTTGCGCACCTCGTTGCGGCTGTAGTTGAAGATCAGCGTGCCCCACTCCTTGTGTTCACCGATGCGCGGATCGGCGTGCTCATAGAGATGGTCGCCATCAAAGAACGCCAGCCCATGGGCGTCCTTGGGGAAGTGGCCGGGCACCCAGTCGAGGATCACGCCGATGCCTTCCTCGTGGCAGCGATCCACAAAGGCCCGGAATTCATCTGGGGCGCCGAAACGGCTGGTGGGGGCATACCAACCGGTCACCTGATAGCCCCAGGAGCCATCGAAGGGATGCTCGGAGATCGGCATCAGCTCGATATGGGTGAAGCCCCGCTGCTTCACGTAGGGGATCACTTTGTCAGCCAGTTCCGGGTAGGTGAGCAACCGGGCCCCGGGCTTGAGATCGGCCGCGGGCACCGGCGGCCGCACGCTGCCGTCGGCCTCCACGTAGGGCTGGTCGGCGGAGGCGTGGATCCAGCTGCCGAGGTGCATCTCGTAGACAGCGATCGGCTGATCCAGCGGATTACGACTGTCGCGCTCCTCCATCCAGTGGCCGTCACTCCAGCGGTAACCGCCCAGCTCAGCCACCACTGAACCGTTGTTGGGCCGCACCTCATGGCGGAAGCCATAGGGATCGGCCTTCTGATAGCAGTGGCCGTGCTGGTTGCGGATTTCGTACTTGTAGATCTGGCCGGCATCGAGGCCGGGGATGAACAGCTCCCAGCTGCCCCCGTCGCGCTTTTGCATCGGATGGTGGCGGCCATCCCAGCTGTTGAAGGTGCCCAGCACCGCCACGCTGCGGGCGTTGGGCGCCCACACACAGAACTGAACGCCGCGAACACCATCGCGCTCGCCCACATGGGCCCCCATCCGCCGCCAGATGTGGTGATGATTTCCCTGGGCGAACAGGTGACGGTCCAGCTCCCCCAGCCACTCATGACGGTAGGCCCAGGGGTCGTGCTGCTCGTGCTCGATGCCGCCGCGCAGCACCCGCAGCCGGTAGCCGCAGCCCGGATCAGCCGACAGAACGGTCTCGAAGACCCAGGGGTGATTGGGGTTGCTGAGGGGCAACACCTGGCCGCCGATCAGCAGCTCAACCCGCTCCGCCTCCGGCATCCACACCCGCACCACCCACTCGCCACCCTCCAGCGGCTGGGGCCCCAGCACCGCGAAAGGATGGTCGTGGCGGCATTCCGCCAACCTCACAGCGTCCTCGACCATCCAATCGAGACTTTGCAGGGGCATGGCAGCAGGCAGCGCTTCGCAGCGGGAGCCTAGGCGGAATCAGGTCTGCTCTCACCGGGCCGGCGTCGGCGCTGCCGGGTCCATGGGGAAATCAACGCCGATGATCCGGTTGCTGCCATCCAGCGTCACAAAAAGGTTGTCGGTGAGCCGGTTGAACTGGGCGCTGACGATGACGAGCTTCATGTCAGCGGTCTGTTCGGCGGAGCTGATGCTGCGCACCCGCTGAAAGTTGCCAGTGATCCGCTGCAGATCAAGCCATTTCGCCTGCAGGCGATCCTGGGGAATCTCCTTCTGAAGGGTGGCGCCGAGGTAGCTGCTGGCAAGGATGTACTGGCCGCTGGTGAGGGCCTTCATGAAGCTGTCCACCACCTTCTCCGCCGGTTCATTGCTGGCGTCGACGTGATAGGCCTCCAGCAGACCTTCCGGATCCAGGCTCATGATCATCTGGCGGGAACCGGCTGCGGTGAGCAGTTGGGCCGTGACGGTGGTGGAATCGAGGCCCGGCTCCACATTGGTGATCGTCCAGCTCAGTAGCCGCGGCCGGGTCTTCAGGGCCGCCTGCACCAACGCCGGACTGCTCACCCGCTTCAACCGGGGGGCGAACTGGGCATAGCGGGTGTTGGCGTCGCCATCGCGCAGGGCCTGCAGGATGCGCTGGGCGGCGGCCGTCGCCGCCGCCTTGTCGAGGGCATGGCGGTGGACGTTGGCCGCCGGCGCGGCAGCTGGGAAGCCGGGCACGGTCCCCTGGGCCAGGGCGGGAACGGCCGCGCCGCTGGCCAGGGCCATGGCCAGGCCGAGAACTCCGGCGGGCAGGAGATGGGCCAACGGCAAGCGGGGCATTGAGGGGTGGGGGTGAAGTGGGGTCAGTTTGCCCCAAACAGCGGCATCAGCCAGAAGCGGCTGGTGTCGAGATGCAAGCGCAGGCTGATCACCCGGTGGCCGGGACCCACGGCCGCCAGCGGCAGGCTGCCGTCGCCCGGGTTCACGGCCAGCTGGGGCCAGGCCGCCGCCGCCAGGGACAGGCGCAGCCGCTCGCCGGCCCCCACGCTGGCCCGCAGGGGCTGGAGGCGCAGGCGGCGCGGGCGGCGGCGCCGGCAGTCCTCCCCCCGGAAGCGGCCATAGCCGCACACCAGCTGCAGCACCCGCCCATCGCGGCTCAGCAGCGAGAGGCTGGCGCAGAGATCGAAGCCGGGCTGGTCGGCCTCCACCTCCAGGCACAGCCGCGGTTCACCCAGCAGCTCCAGGTCTTCCGGCAGGGGGTCACTGCTGAAACAGGCCACATCGGTGCGGCGGTCGAGGTCGGTGCGCTCCACCAGCCCGGGCTCCGGGCCAAGATGGCCGCCGCGCCCTGGCACCGGTCGCCAGGGGTCGTGCACCAGCACCACGTCCCCCCGGCCCCGGCCTGCCGCCAGCAGCCGTCCGTCATCGCTGCGCAGCGTCGCCAGGCCATCGCTGGCCAGGCCCCAGCCAGGCCGGGCCAGAGCGGGCACCGCCGGGGCCGGCGACACCTCCGGAGCCGTCGCCGGCAGCTCCCGCCAACGGCCCGTGGTGGTGCACTGGAGGCGGACGGCCGCGCCAGCGCCGGGCCCGGCGGCAGGGGCGGGGATGGCGGCGGTCTGCAGGTGCTGGCGGAAGAAGGCCAGCTGGAGGGCGTCGATGCCGCCCTGCCAGTCGAGATGGCTCCAGGCGCCGATCTGCAGCTGGGGCCGCCCACCGGCCGCCCTTGCCCGTCGCCAGAGATCAAGCACCCCCTGCAGCTGGGGGTCATGCCAGCCGCCCACCAGCAGCATCGGCCGCCGGAGCAGCTCCGGGGCCGGCCGATGGCGCGCCCAGCCCTGCGGCCGAGCCGGATCCCGACGCAGCCAGGCCAGGCCCATCCCCTCGGCATCGTGCTGCTCCAGCAGCTCCAGGCCCCCATGGAGATAGTCCCCGGTCTCGAGGCTGCGGCGGAGGCACCGCCAGGCATCGGCATCGCCCCGGCGCCGGGCGCCCTCCGCCGCGAGCTGCAGGGCCCAGGCCAGGCCATGGGCCCACCAATGAGCCCCGCCCTCGCCGGCCCAATGGAGCCGTTCATCCAGGCCGCAGCAGGCCGGCACCAGGCAGTCGGGGAAGGGGTCGACAGCGGCGGCGGCCCCAGTCCCGGCGGCGGCCCCGGCCGGCCCGTCCATCAGGAGCTGGGTGAGGCCCTGATAGGAGAAGCCGTAACAGCCCAGTCGGCCGTTGCTGCCCTCCAGACCGCGGGCCCAGCGCACGCTGGCGGCCCCATCGGTAGCCTCCTGGCCAAAGCCCCGGAACAAGCCACCGGAATCGCCCCTGCCACGGACGTCCTGCACCACCACCAGGAAGCCGTGGCGGGCGTACCAGCTGGGGTGGGCGTAGGTGACGGTGGAGGCGATCGCCCGGCCATAGGGCTGCCGCATCAGCAGCACCGGCCAGGGCCCCCCCCGCTCAGGCCTCCAGATCCGGCTGACCAGCGCGGTGCCGTCGGGGCAGCGCATCCGGACATCCGTGGGCTGGTCCACTCAGCGCACGTCAGGACAGTGCAGCCCGATCACATAGGTGGTGAGCACCTCGGCATCCATCGGGCTGAGGCCCTGGCTGGCCGCCACCCGATCGATCGACTGGCGGGAGGTGGCCGACTGGCCCTGGGCATTGAGCTGCTTGAACTGGGCGCAGAGGTTGCGGGCCAGGGCAGGGTTCTGTTTAACGGATTCGAGCAGGGCCGAAGCCGCAGGAGACGGCAAGGGACCGACCGCCAGCAGGCCGGCCGCCAACAGGCCGGGGGCGTGCCGGCGGACGGAAATCAGGCGGGGGAGGTGGATCAAAATGGGGAGACGGCGGAGCATCGCTGCATCCCAGGCGTGAATCCATTCCAGGCAGCAACGGCACCGGGCGAACCGCGCGGGGGTCAGTTCCTGGAGCGACCGGGGCCCCGGCGGGCCCTGAGGATCCAGGCCCGCACGGTGGCAAGGTCGGGGGGATCCACCACCACCCCGGTCAGGCGGCGCTGCAGCCGCCCCACCTGGCGATGAAGGCCATCGGGATCGGCTGACGCCAGGGCCTCGACACTGGCGACACCGGCATGGAGCAAGAGCGCCGCCTCGGGTCCGCCGAGCCCCCCCTCCACCATCAGCCGGGCCTGGCCCCGCAACCGCCGCAGCCGGGCCTCACTGGCGCGACCGGGGGCCGCAAGCCCCCGCAGGGCACCATCATCAAGGGCCGCCAGGGCCGGCCAACCGTCGATGCCGGCGGCCCGCAGGCAGCTCTCCTCCAGCCGGAAGTGGGGCGGTAACCAGCCAGAGACGCGGCGGGGCACCACGGCGGGCTCAGGGCACCAGGCTGACGCTGCCGGCGGCCAGATCCCACACGGCCTCCGCCAGCACCAGGGGCCGACCGCTGCCCGCATCGCTGCTTTCAATGCGCCGCAGCCGCACATGCACCAGGCCGTCAGCGCTGGTGCGGCCACTGCCGCGCAGGTTGCGGGCCACCTGCTCGACGCTGGGGCGATAGGCCGCCTCCGGCAGGTCGGCCGGCGCCGCCGCGATCACCAGGTCGGTGCCGTTGTCGAAGACCACCGGGGCTACCACAGCGCCGGGCACACTCACCCGCGGCGTGTAGCTGATGGCGAAGGCCAGGCAGGACACGGCCAGCAGCGCCGTGAAACTGGTGACCCCCACCAGCCGGAAGCGCACCCCCCAGCGGGCCACGAACCCAGCCACGGTCAGCGCCGCCAGCACCCCACTGGCGGCTCCCAGCCACTCACCGGCCTGAAAAAGGATCGGATCGGCGGCCATCAGCGGGAGGAACGGGGAATCCCCTTATATTGCGGCGCCCGGTACGGACGCTGGCACAGGCGGATGAAGGAGCTGCCGCCGCCGGAACCGCCCCAGGGATCTCCCCCGGGATCAAGCCCAGGACCAAGCCCAGCATTAAGGGGGAATTCTTCGGCCGGATCCGCCCCGCCACCGCCGCCCCAACGCAGCCGGCTGCTCTGGCGCCTGGGGATCGCCGGCGGCCTCAGCGCCGCGGCCGTGGTAGGCCTGGGCCTGGCGGCCGACCGCATCGCGGCGGGGCTCTACGCCCACTGGCGGCCGCGGCTGGAGCGCCAGATCGGCCGGGTCATGGGCCGGCCCCTGCAGCTGGGCCCCTACCGGGGCCTGGGCCCCGAGGGCCTGCGGGTTGGCCCGAGCCGCTTCCTGCCGGGGGCGATCGATGGCTCCAGCCTGAGTGTGGAGGGGCTGACGCTCAACACCGATCCGCTCGCCGCCTGGCGAACCCGCACCCTGCCGCTCGACCTCAGCTTCCAGGGGGCCCGGGCCGATCTGCACCGCAATGCCCGCGGCCAGGTTTGGGTGTTGGGCAAGCTGCCACCAGGCAAGCCGCCGCGGCTCGACCTGCGCTTCCAGCTGCTCGAACCAGGCCAGCTGCGGCTCTGGGGCTTCGGCCAGGGCAGCGGGGCGCTGCCCCTGACGGCACGCGGCCAGGTGCGGCTGCAGACCCACCAGCAGCAGCTCGACCTGCGCCTGCGGCTGGAACAGCCCGGCCTGCGCGGGGCGCTGCTGGTGAGCGGCGACGGCAACTGGCGCCGCCACCAGCTTCAGGCGCTGCTGCAGGCCCGCCGTTTCCCCCTGGCGGCGGTGCAATCGCTGCTGCGGGGCGGCCGGCTGGCCGGCGGCCGGATCGAGGGACTGGCGGACGGGCGCGTGCAGCTGGCCCTGGCGCCCGGCCGGGCCAGCTGCTCGGGCAGCCTCGATCTCCGGCAACTGGGTTGGCGCCGGGGCGGATCGGCCGCCGGGGCTCCCCCCCTGACGATCGAGCGAGCTCCACTTCGCTGCCAGGGGCAGGAATTGCTGCTGGGCAGCAGCGACTGGCGCTACGGCAACTGGCGCGGGCAGATCGCCGGCCGGCTGGCGGCCGACCGCCGGCTGGCGGCCAGCCTCGAAGCGATCCCCCCCGCCAGCGATCAGCGGGACGCCGTGCCCCTGCTGGCCAAGCTGCAGGGGCAGTGGCAGCGGGGAGGGCTGCGGGTCGAGCGCCTGGTGTTGCGCCGCCGCCAGGCCGTGCTCAGCGCCCGGGGCTGGATCGGCCGCCAGCTCGAACTGGACAGCCGCTGGCGCGTCCAGCCCGCAGAACTTCCCCGGGCTGGGCGCCTGCCGACCTGGCTCACCCGCCAGCCCCTCAGCGGCGAGCTGCTGGTGGGCGGCACGCTCGGAGCCCCACGCCTGCAACTGCGCACCGGCCAGGCCGACCATCCCCTGCTGGGCCCCTGGCGGTCGAGCTGGCGCTGGCAGAACGGCCTGCTGGAGCTGCTTCGCTTCGAGAGTCGCCACCTGCAGGCCCGGGCGGAACTGCCGCTGGCCCCCGGCGGCGGCGGCCTGGTGATCGGCCCCCTCCAGGCGCGGCTCAACCTTCGCGACTATCCCCTGGCCCGGCTGAATCCCGTGCTCGGCAGCCGCCTCCAGGGCCAGCTGGACGGCCGCGGGCGCATCGCCGGTCCGCTGGGGGGGCTGCAACCCGACCTGGAGCTGCGGGTGCACCGGCCCGGCGCCGGCCCGCTGCTGCTCAGGGAAACCTGGCAGGGGCGGCTATGGGCCGGCAACCACCTCGACCTGGTGGCCCTGGCCCCGGCCCGCCCCGGACACCTGCAGGTCCATCTCAATCGACGCTGGCAACCGGTCTGGATGCGGCTGCAGCGCAGCGGCGGAAGGCTGGAGCTGGCCGGCAGTCCCCGCCGGTACACCTGGCAGGCCCGGGACCTGCCCCTGGAGGGTCTGGCCCTGGCCCCCTCCGCCCACCTGGGCTTCCGCCCAATCGACGGGGAGCTGAGCGGCAGCGGGCGGCTCGAGCTGCAGCCCCTGGCCATCGACGGCCGCGTCTCCGTGCAGCGGCCCCAGTTCCTCGGCTTCGGCGGCCGGCTTGTCGCCCTGCGCGGCACCTACGCCGAGCGCAGCTACCGGCTGCAGGGCCGGCTCGAACCCCTGCCCGGCGGTCTGGTGAGCGGCACCGCCAGCGGCCGCTGGCACGGCCCCTTCCAGGCCAGCCTGCGGGGCAGCGATCTCAACACCGGCCTGTTTCGTCAGCTGCGGGCCCTGTGGCCCCAATGGCGGGGCCGACCGCTGCTGGCGCGGGGTCAGGCCAGTGACCTGGCCGGCCTGGCGATCGACACCCTCGGCGGCAGCCTCCAGGACCAGCTGACCGCCCTGCGGGAAGCCCAGGACAAGCTGCTTGAGCGCGACGTCATCGCCGCCCGGGCAAGCCGGGCCGAACGGCTGGCCCAACTGCAGGTGCGCCTCGATGCCGACCTGGACCTGAGCGGTCCCGATCTGAGCCGGATCAAGGCCGATCTGGTGGCCAGCGGCCACCTCTGGCTGGCCGCCGGCGACCGGGACCGGATGCTGGCCCGTGATCCCTTCGAACTGCGCGTCAGCGGTCCGATCAGCTTCGGCAGCGGTGAATTCAGCCTCTCCGGCCTGCCCCTCTCCCTGCTGACCCTGCTGACGCCGGTGCCCCCAGGCCTGCGGGGCCGGCTGGAGGCCAGCGGCCGCTACCGGCTCGGCAAAGGCGGTCCCGGGCTGGTGATGGAGCTGGCCCTGCGGGATGGGGCCTTCGGCCAGCGGGGCCTGACCCTGGAACGGGGTCGGCTGATCCTCGATGCGAGGGAGCTCAGCCTGGATCTGGCCCTGCGCGCCGATGGGGCTTTTAACAGTGTCGACCTGGCGGGTCGGATCCCCCTGGAGCGCCGCCGCTCCGGGCTGGAACTCCGCCTGGCCAGCCGCGGCGACGGCCTGCACTTCCTCACCGACATCACCGGCGAGGCCTTCGCCTGGAAAAGGGGCAGCACCGACCTCCAGCTGCTGGTGCGCGGCAGCCTGGCCGAACCGATCGCCAATGGCTTCCTGCGCCTGCGGCAGGGGGAGGCGAAGTTCATCGGCCAGAACCTGCGCCAGATCGAGGCGACCGTGCTGTTCGACTTCGAACAGATGATCGTGCAGGACCTGCACGCCCGGGTGGGGCGCCGCGGCACCATCAGCGGCGAGGGCCGGCTGGCCCTGGTCCATCCCTCGGCGCTGGCCCCCCCCCTGGCGGTGAAGCTGGTGAACGTGCCCTTCTCGGTGCCGCGGGTGACGGCGGTGAGCAACGGCCGGCTGGAGCTGAATGGCAGCCTGACGGCGCCGCAGCTCACGGGCGATCTGCAGATCAGCCAGGGCAGCATCAACGCCACTCCGGCCGAGGTGGGCACCAGCACGGCGCGGCCGGGCTCCGACCAGGCAGTCCAACCCACCAGCGTCAGTCGCCTGATTGAGCAGAAGTGGGACTTCCAGAAACCGCTGGTGCTGCTCGGACCGGAAGTGGAATCGAGGACCGGCGAATCCCTGCGCCAGGCCATCCCCCGTTTCCCTTATCTCACCTTCGACAATCTGCGGCTGCGCTTCGGGCCGGAACTGCGGGTGGTGATGGCCAACGTGGCCAACTTCACCACCGCCGGCAGTCTCCGGATCAACGGGCGGCTTGATCCTTCCCTGCGGGCCTCGGGGGTGGTGCGACTGCTGGGGGGACGGCTCAACCTGTTCACCACCAGCTTCAGCCTCGATCCCGACACGCCGAACGTGGCGATCTTCACCCCCTCGATGGGGTTGGTGCCTTACCTGGACATCGCCCTGCGCACCCGCATCTCGGACAGCCTCAACGTGATCGCCCCGACCGGCATCGGCGCCAGCGGCCTGGCGGGCGGTGTCTCCCAGGCGGAGATCCAGTCCCAGGGGGGCTTCTCCTCCCTGAGCCAGCTCAACCTGATCCTGGTGACGGTGAGTGTGAGCGGACCGGCGGATCGGATCGCCGAAACCCTGCGCCTCAGCAGCAGTCCGCCCTTACCCCAGGAGCGGCTGGTGGCCCTGATCGGCGGCAATTCCCTGGCGGGCCTGAGCGGCGGCGGGGCCGGCACCGCCCTGGCCACGGTGCTGGGCCAGTCGCTGCTGTCACCGTTGCTCACCAGCCTGAGCGACGCCTTCGGCCAGCGGGTCAGCATCGCCTTCTATCCCACCTACGTGAACCCGGCGATCAGCACCGCCAGCGAGCGCACCTCCCGGCGGGTGCCCCCCCAGCTGGTGCTGGGGGCGGAGATCGGCTACGACCTCTCCAACCGCTTCAACGCCTCGGTGCTGGCGGCCCCCAACCGCTCCGACATCCCCCCCCAGCTCACCCTCAACTACAAGGCCTCGGAAACCCTCAACCTGGAGGGTTCGATCGACACCCAGGGGGCCTGGCAGACCCAGCTGCGCCTGTTCCTGCGGTTCTGAGCTCTGCGGCTGCGGCAGACCGCCGCTGTGCCAGTGTTTTCCAGCCGTTGTCAGGTCGCCGCCGTGGCTCTGGACGGGAGCGCTTCGAACCCCAGGGCCGCCGCGGACCCGCCCGCCGCGCCCGGCCAGCTGATCGGAGTGGACGTGGGCGGCACGGCCATCAAGCTGGCCCGCTTCAGCAGCGATGGCGACTGCTTGGCCCAGCTCGAACTGGCCACCCCCCAGCCGGCGGTGCCCGGGGGGGTGGCGATGGCAATCACGGAGGCGGTCGAGCGGATCGATCCGCAGCGGCTCGCCGACCGGGTGGGGATCGGCCACCCCGGCCCCAGCGACAGCGGCGGCCGGCTGGCGCGCATCGCCATCAACCTGCCCCTCTGGCGGGACGTGCCGCTGGCGGACTGGCTGGAAGCCCAGCTGGAGCGCCGGGTCACCCTGGAGAACGACGCCAACTGCGCCGCGGTGGGCGAAGCCTGGCAGGGGGCGGCCCAAGGCTGCGAGGACGTGCTGTTGCTCACCCTCGGCACCGGCGTGGGGGGCGCCGTGCTGCTCGGGGGCCGCCTGTTCCGCGGCCGCCGTGGGGCCGCCTCCGAACCGGGGCTGATCGGGCTGGACCCGGCGGGTCCGGCCTGCAACAGCGGCAACCGCGGCTCCCTGGAGCAGTACTGCAGCATCGGCGGCCTGCGGCGGCTCAGCCCGATCGAACCGGCGGAGCTGTGCCGCCTCGCCGATGACGGCGACCCGGAGGCGCTGGCGGTATGGCAGGCCTACGGCAGGCTGCTGGGGATCGGCCTGAGTTCACTGCTGTATGTGTTCACCCCCGAGCTGGTGCTGATCGGCGGCGGCCTGAGCGGGGCAAGCCACCACTTCCTGCCGGCGGTGTGGCAGGAGGTGACCACCAGGGTGCTGGCCGTGAGCCGCGAAGAGCTGCAGATCCGGCGCTGCGCCCTCGGCAACGGTGCCGGCCGGCTCGGGGCGGCGCGGCTGGCCCTGCAGCGGCTGGCGCCGGGCAGCTTGGGATGATGGAGGGATGACAGCCACCCCTCAGCCCCCTGCTTCGGCCGTGCCCGATCCCAGCCCCGAGCTGCTGGGACGGGCCGCCGCCGTGCGCCGCGCCGCCATGGCCCTCGGCCAGCTCGGCGATGCCGAGCGGCGCGCCGCCGTCATGGCGATGGCCGACGGGTTGGCGGCGGCGGCCGGGGAGATCGGAGCGGCCAACCGGGCCGACCTGGCGGCGGCGGAAGCGGAGGGGCTGGCCCCGGCCCTGATCGCCAGGCTGCGGCTGGACGCCGACAAGCTGGCCACCGCGATCGAGGGCGTGCGGCAGGTGGCTGGCCTGGCCGATCCGGTCGGCCGGCGGCAGCTGCACACCGAACTCGACAGCGGCCTGGTGCTGGAGCGACGCAGCGTTCCGCTGGGGGTGCTGGGGGTGATCTTCGAGGCGCGGCCCGACGCCGTGATGCAGATCGCCTCGCTGGCGATCCGCTCCGGCAACGGCGCCCTGCTCAAGGGGGGCCGCGAGGCCAGCCGCAGCTGCTCCGCCATCGTGGCGGCCCTCAGCGCCGGCCTGGCCGACAGCGCCGTCGATCCCGCCTGCCTGGCCCTGCTCACCTCCCGCCAGGAGAGCCTGGGGCTGCTCCGGCTCGACGGGCTGGTGGATTTGATCATTCCGCGGGGCTCCAATGCCCTGGTGCGCTTCATCCAGGACAACACCCGCATCCCGGTGCTGGGCCACGCCGATGGCGTCTGCCATCTCTACGTGGACGCCGCCGCCGCCATCGACCAGGCGGTGGCCCTGGCGGTCGACTCCAAAACCCAGTATCCGGCCGCCTGCAACGCGATCGAAACCCTGCTGGTGCATCAGGCCATCGCGCCGCGCTTCCTGCCGGCGGCAATCGCCGCCTTCGGCGCCGCCGGCGTGGAGCTGCGCGGCGACGCCGCCGCCTGCGCCCTCGGCGTGGCCCAGCCCGCCAGCGACGACGACTGGGGCGCCGAGTATTCCGACCTGGTCCTGGCGGTGAAGGTGGTGGCCGACCTGGAGGAGGCCCTGGCCCACATCAGCCGCCACGGCTCCCGCCACACCGATGCGATCTGCACCACCGATGCGGCGGTGGCCGAACGCTTTCTGGCGGCGGTGGACAGCGCCGGGGTCTACTGGAATGCCTCGACCCGCTTCGCCGATGGCTTCCGCTACGGCTTCGGGGCCGAAGTGGGCATCAGCACCCAGACGCTGCCGCCCCGGGGGCCGGTGGGGCTGGAGGGGCTGGTCACCTACCGCTATCAGCTGCGCGGCGAGGGGCACATCGCCGCCGACTACGCCAGCGGCGCCCGCCGCTTCAGCCACCGGGCCCTGCCGCTGTGAACGGCCCGGGCCGTGACACGGTTGAGGTGCGGGGCCTGAAGGTCTGGGCCCATGTGGGGGTCCTGGAGCGGGAGCGGCTGCACGGCCAATGGTTCCGCCTGGATTTCCGGCTGCGCAGCGACCTCAGCGCGGCTGCCCAGGGAGACGACCTCAGCCTCAGCCAGGACTACGGCCTGGCGATCCAGGCCCTGCAGCGGCAGGCCCGCACGATCCGCTGTCTCACGATTGAGCACTACAGCGAGCGCATCCTTGATCTGCTGGAGGAGCTCTACGGCCCCCTGGCCATGGAGGTGCAGCTCACCAAGTGCCTGGCGCCGGTGGCCGGCTTCAGCGGCGAGGTGGCGGTGAGCCGCAGCCGCCGCTGGCCGTGACGCCGGCACAGGCCAAGACGCCGCCCCTGGTGCTGGTGCATGGGCTGTGGGACAGCCCCCGGCTGTTCCGGCAGCTGCGCCTCGCCCTCCACGGCCGCCGCGATCCCCTGCTGATTCCGCACCTGCCCCATGGCCTCGGCCACCGGCCCCTGGAGACCCTGGCGGCCCAGCTGGGCGAGCACATCGAAGCGGCCTTCGGTGCCGAGCAGCCTGTGGATGTGCTGGGCTTCTCGATGGGAGGCCTGATCGCCCGCACCTGGCTGCAGATGCAGGGCGGACACCGGCGCACCCGCCGCTTCATCAGCGTGGCCAGCCCCCACCGGGGCACGCCCACAGCCCTGCCATGGCCCCGCTGGCTGGTGGCCGGCATTGATGACATGAAACCGGGCAGCCCCCTGCTGCGACGGCTGGCCGCCGATCTCGCGCCACTGCAGCGGATCGAGTGTCTGAGCTTCTACTGCCCCACCGACCTGATGGTGGTTCCGGGCTGGGGGGCGGTGCTGCCGGTGGGCCCGGCCAGGCCCCTGCCGGCGCTGCTGCACGGCCGGGTGCTGGCGACACCCGCCTGCGTCAGGGAGCTGGTGCGGGAACTGCTGCGGCCGTGAGCGGCAGGCAGGCCAGCCGGGTGACCAGCCGGCGGGCCTCGGCCGCCTCGAAGCCGATCGCCTCCAGGGAGCCCTGAAAGGCCAGGGCGAAGTCGGCGACCAGATGCAGGGGATCGATACCGAGGATTTCCAGATCCGGCCCCAGCTCCGCCAGCATCCCCAGGGCCATCGGCACCGCCCGTCGGCTGCAGCGGATCACCCGGGCCGCCACCTCCTGGAAACAGCCGTGCAGCCAGCGCTCGCCGTAGCTGAGGTGCTCGGCCTCATCCCGGAGCACCCGGCGGGTGATCGGCCGGGCATAAGCATCGGCCACCGGCAGATAGAGGCGATAGGCCGCCACGGCGAAACATTCGATGATCAGGCACTGGATCACCAGGCAGGCCACCGGGTCCCGGCCTGCGGCCGCCTCCATGAACTGGTGGTGCAGGGGCGCCAGCAAGCGCCGGGCCAGGCCCACATCGGCCTTCACCCCCAGATGGCGGCCGCAGCCGACGAAGTCGCTGGCGTGGCGGGCCTCCATCGCCCCGAGCGCCAGCAGTTCCTGCCGATCGCCCGGCAGCAGGGCCGCCAGCAGGCGGAAGTGGCGATCGGCCAGGCCCTCCCCCACCACCACCATGCCGTTGATGCGGCGGTAGGCGTCGCGATAGCGATCGCTGTCGAAGACGGGCATCACCGCCTGGGAGCCGGGGCTGCTCATACCGCCACCTCCGCCGCGTCGGTGGGCTCCATCGGCTGCAGGAACTGGCGGCAGAGCAGCGAAGCGAAGCGGAGCTGCAGTCCCAGGCGCCGTAGGCCCCTGGCCTCCCCCAGACCGCGGAAGGTCTCCACCAGCTGGTCCCGCAGCCGCAGGTAGCCGGCATCCAGACGGAAGACCCAAGGGAAGGCGCGCCGGGCGGTCTGGTTCGTGTGCCGCATCACCGCGTCATCGAAGCGGCCGGGATCCATGCCCAGGATCCGGTAGAAATCGCCGCGCTCGCAGACGGTGAGGCTGTGGGTGAGGAACACCGACCAGAGGAAGAAACGGCTGAGCAGGCGGCCGCGCAGGCCCCGGCGCAGCTCCGGCCAGCAGCGGATCAACAGGTTGAAGATGTCACCGTGGCGATTCTCGTCCTGACACCAGGGCTCAAAAAAATCAAAGAGTGGGGCGAAATTGTTGTCGGGATTCTCCTTGAGATGACGATCAATCAGGATATAGCGCCAGTAGCCGATCTTCTCCGAGAGATACACGCTGTAGAGCACGCAGCTGAGCGGAAACCAGGTGATCGGCCGCTTGCAGCTGAGCGAGGGCAGATCGATTTCGATGCCTTCGGCCACAAGGGCTCGGTTGAGGAAACCGGCATGGCGGGCCTCATCGCGGGCCATCAGATTGAACAGGCGACTGAGCTCCGGCCGGTTGGCAAGCCTGAGCTTGCGAGAGAGCTCCTTGAACAGCAGAAACCCGGAGAATTCAGAGACACAGGAGCGCACCAGATAGCTCTCATAGGCCTCTTTCTCTTCGGGGGAAAGGTCCCTTAGCCGATCGAGGGCGGCCTTGCGGTCGAAATGGTCACGGTTGTAGTCCGTCTCCATTTCGTTGAGCATGGCGTCAAAGGCCTGGCGTTGGCCATCCACATTGGTGCGGGCCGCCTTGGCGATCTCCGTGGTGTAGAAGCGGGGCGTCAGCAGATCTTCCCGCAGGTGGGGAGCGGCTGGGGTGGCGATGGTCATGGCGATCAACGGCGAGGGATGCCGGGCGGTGAGCTGAAAAGGGGGACAGGACAGTCCGCGCTGGGGCGGCGACCGGCGCCAGGCGGGCAGGACCTCAGGCGGGGCGATCCGGGGCTTCAGGCGCTGCCGCGCCGGTGCTGGCGCTTGAGCAGGGGACGCCACTGACCCCAGCCCCGGGGCGAGCGAAAGCAGAGCACGGTGGGGCGGGGTGAGGTGGAGGGCGGGTCAACGGACTCAGCGGCCGGGCCACGGCGAAGATCAACGCAATAACGGAATCATAATACACCTTTTACAAGATGCCTGCGCTGCTGCGTCATTCACCATCATTGCGATACTTCAGATACGCCAGATCCACTGACATGGATCCGTGGTAGCTTCCGCAAAGCTCTGCCCAGGCGTCGGGCCCCCTTCCACCAAAGGCCCTGCCGCTGCCACGGCCCCTGCCGCCATCATGGATTCCCTCGCCGACTACCTGAAGGTCTTCTCGGAGCCGAACCGCCTGGCGGTGCTCAACACCCTGAGGGATGGTCCCCTCAACGTCACGGCCGTGGTCGAGCGAACCGGCCTCAGCCAGGCCCTGGTCTCCAAGCACCTCAAGCTGCTCACCATCGCCGGGGTGCTGCGCCGCCAACCGGAAGGCAGCCTGGTCTTCTATGAGGTGATCGACAAAGGGGTCTACCGGCTGCTGGAACAGGCCGAGACCCTGATGTTGTCGTCGCGGCGCCAGCAACTCGATGCCCTCGCAGCCATCTTCTGATCTGCCCCACGACCTCCAGCAGCTGCGCGCCGCCCTGGTGGCGGGTCAGCGATGCTTCCCCGGCCTCAAGCTCAGCGACCTTGACGGGGGCGATCTCGACCTGAGTGACTGCGATCTGAGCGGCAGCTGCTTCAAGGAGGCCCGCTTCGGCCGTGCCCATCTGCAGCGGGCCCGGGTTCAGCACTGCTGCTTCCAACAGGCCCTGCTCTGGGGCGCCGATCTCTCCGAACTGCAGGCCGCTGGCTCCTTCTGGCACGAAGCCGACCTCTCGGCGGCCCGGTTGCAGCGGGCCGACTTCAGTGCCGCCCTGATGCACCGCTGCTGCCTGCGGGGGGTGCTGGCCGCCGGCAGCCGCTGGCGAGGCACCCGCCTGGTGGAAGCCGACTTCCGCAGCAGCCTCGACCAGCGCACCGATCTCGGTTCCGCTGACTTCAGGGCCGCCGACCTCAGCTTCGCCCTGATGCAGGACGTGCAGCTGCATGGGGCAGACCTGCAGGGCGCCTGCCTCTATGGCGCCAACCTCAGCGGTGCCGATCTGCAGGAGGCCGACCTGCGGCACTGCGATCTGCGCGACACCAACCTCTCGGGAGCCAATCTGGATGGAGCCCGCCTGGACGCCACCCTGCTACCCGAACCATGAACGATGCTTTCGATCTGATCGTGCTGGGGGCCGGCTCCGGCGGCCTGGCCGCCGCCAAGCGGGCGGCCTCCCACGGGGCCCGGGTGGCGATCGTGGAAGGAGACCGGGTGGGCGGCACCTGCGTGATCCGCGGCTGCGTTCCCAAGAAACTGCTGGTCTACGGCTCCAGCTATCGGCAGCTGCTGGCCGACGCCGCCAGCTATGGCTGGGAGATCGGCCCATTCCGCCCTGATCCCGGCCTGCTGCTGGCGAAGGTGCGCTCGGAAGTGGATCGGCTGAATGCCCTGCACATCAGTTTTCTGGCCAAGGCCGGCGTGGAACTGGTGCCCGGCTGGGGCCACTTCATCGATCCCCACACCATCGCGGTGCGCCGCGGCGACGACATTCGCCACCTGTCCGGCAGCCGCATCCTGATCGCCGTGGGCGGCCGCCCGGTGCGACCGGCAATTCCAGGCGCGGAACTGGCCTGGGTCAGCGACGACATGTTCCAGCTGGAGCGGCTGCCGGAGCGGGTGGTGGTGGTGGGGGCCGGCTTCATCGCCTGTGAGTTCGCCTGCATCCTCCATGGCCTGGGGGTGAAGGTGAACCAGCTGGTGCGGGGGGATCGGCTGCTGCGGGGCTTCGATCACGAGGGCGCTGAGGCCGTGCGGGAGGCCATGGAGGCCGAAGGCATCGCCATCCACTTCGGCCAGACCCCCACCGCGATCAGCGGCGAACCGGGCCAGCTGGTGGTGAGCAGCGACACGGGCGAAACGCTGGCCTGCGGCGGCATCCTGCTGGCCACCGGGCGCCGCCCCTTCCTGAAGGGGCTGCAACTGGAGGCGGCCGGCATCGCCATCGACGGGGATCGCATCCCGGTGGATGCCGACCAGACCACCAACGTGCCCCACATCCATGCCGTGGGGGATGTGACGGACCGGATCAATCTCACCCCCGTGGCCATCGATGAGGGCCGGGCCCTGGCCGACACCATCTACGGCGGCCGACCGCGGCAGGTGAACCACGACCTGGTGGCCAGCGCCGTGTTCAGCCAGCCGGAACTGGCCGGAGTGGGCCTCACCGAAAGCGAGGCCCTGGAGCGCCACGGTGCCGACGGCATCCGGGTGCATCGCAGCCGCTTCAGGCCCATGAGCCAGGCCCTGCCGGGCCGGGGCCCGAGGGTGCTGCTCAAACTGATTGAGGAGTCCGCCAGCGGCCGGGTGCTGGGGGCCCATATGGTCGGCGACCACGCCGCCGAGATCATCCAGATGGCGGCGATCGCCATCGGCATGGGGGCCACCAAGGCCGATTTCGACCACACGATGGCCCTGCACCCCACCGTCGCCGAGGAGTTGGTGACCCTGCCCTGAGGGGGCCCCTGCCTCAGGGGTCAGGCCGGCGCCAGGCCCTTGTCGTTGAACACCCCTTCAAACAGCACCGAACTGAGGTAGCGCTCGCCGGAGTCAGGCAGCACCACCACGATCGTCTTGCCCGCCATGTCCTCTTCCCGGGCCAGGCGCAGGGCGGCGGTGGCAGCCGCACCACAGGAGATGCCGGCCAGGATGCCCTCCTCGCGCATCAGCCGACGGGCCATGGACACAGCCTCCTCATCGCTGACACGCTCGACCCGGTCCACCAGGCTGAGGTCGAGGTTGCCGGGCACGAAGCCGGCGCCGATGCCCTGAATCTTGTGGGGGCCGGGCTTGACCGGCTCGGAGGCGATCGTCTGGGAGATCACCGGGCTGTTGACCGGCTCCACTGCCACCGACAGCAGCGGTTTGCCCAGGGTGGTCTTGATGTAGCGGCTGACGCCCGTGATCGTGCCGCCGGTGCCGACCCCAGCCACCAGCACGTCCACCTGGCCCTCGGTGTCGTTCCAGATCTCGGGGCCAGTGGTGTCGTGGTGGATGCGCGGGTTGGCGGGGTTGGCGAACTGCTGCAGCAGCACATAGCGGTCGGGATCCGACTCGGCCAGCTCCCGGGCGGCGGCGATGGCGCCACTCATGCCCTTGGCCCCCTCCGTGAGCACCAGCCGGGCCCCATAGGCCGTCAGCAGCTTGCGCCGCTCCAGGCTCATCGTCTCGGGCATCGTCAGCGTCACCGGGATGCCGCGGGAGGCGGCCACGAAGGCCAGGGCGATGCCGGTGTTGCCGCTGGTGGGCTCGACGATCTCCTTGCCAGGACCCAGCAGACCGTCCTTCTCGGCCTGCCAGATCATCGCCGCACCGATGCGGCACTTCACCGAATAGGCGGGATTGCGGCCTTCGATCTTGGCCAGAACCCTGGCGCCACACCCCTCGGTGACCCGGTTGAGCTGGACCAACGGGGTCTGACCGATCGAGAGGCTGTTGTCGGCGTAGATGGCGCTCATCGCAGGAGGAATCTGACTGAAATCCACCTGCACACCCTAACCATGGCCCGTGCAGTCTTCGTCGCTTGCAACACTGCCGCACCGGCCTGTCAAGCCCGGCGGACACACGCCCGAAGCAGCCGGGCTCAATAACATTCCCATTGTCTTTGTGGGCGATCGGCCGCTTGAACGGATCCATGCCAGGTCTGCACGGTCCCGCCGGCGTGCTGCTGCTTCTGCTCTCGGTGGCGGTGCTGACGATCGGCATCGATCGCGGCCGCTTCTGGCTGCTCTGGTGGCGCCGGCGTTCCGCCCGCGATCGGCGTTGGCAGGAGAGCCTCGGCCAGGGGGATCGGCAGGCCCGCCGCCTCCTTGAAGACTGGGACCTGGAGATGCGCTGGGGGGAACCCTTGCTGGAGGCGGCCGGTCTGCTGGCCCCCCTGCTGGGCCTGATCGGCACCGTGCTGGGCCTGATCGACCTGCTCGGCAGGCTCGGCCCCCAGCTGCTGCTACCCGCCGGCAGTCCCCTGCAGGCCTACGGCCGGGTGCTGATCAGCACCGCGCTGGGGCTGATCGTCGCCTTCCTCGCCAGTGCCCTGCTGCTCAGCAACCGGGGCCTGCGGCAGTGGCAGCTGGCCCGGCTGGAGCGGCAATGCCGTCAGCGGCTCGAACCGTGATGAGTCAGGCCTTGCTCAGCCTGGTGACCCTCACCCTGGTGGTCTGTGCCGCGGTGGTCAGCCTGCCGGAGCTGGCCAGGGACCGCAGCCCGCGGCAGCGGCCGCTCCTGGCCCCGGACATCAGCGAGGCCCAGCTCTGGATTGTGGCGGCCCCTGCAGGGCGCTGGTTCCTCAACGGCGAACCGCTGCCCAGGCGTCAGCTTGCTGTTCAACTGCGTCGCCATCCCCAGGCCGCGGTGCATCTGTTGCCGGCCGCCGGGTTGAACGTGGCCGAAGTGGGGGCGGCCCTGCGCTGGCTGCGGGGTTTCGGCTCCCGTCCGGTGCAGCTGGACATGGGCCCAGCCAGCTGATGACCTTCCCCTCCCCCCGTCTGGAGGCCCTGGCGGCGGGCCTGACCTCCGTGGCCCTGACCCTGGTGGCCACGGCGCTGGTGCTGCTGCCGCAGCGGCTGGCCCAGCGGCCGGCCGCTGCCGGCGTGCTGGCCCTGGCCCTGGACGCTGACGGCCAGCTGCGGGTGTGGAACCGACCGATCCGGGCCAACGACCTGCCGGTGCTGCTGGCCCAGGCCAGACAACGCGACGGCGTCATCCTGAGGCTGGTCCCCGAAACCAGCACGCCCTGGGGGGCGGTGCAGGCGATGCTGACCCGTCTGGAGGCCAGCGGCCTGCCCGTGGAACTGCAGCTGCCATGAGCATCCCACTGTCCCGGCGCCTGCTGCTGCCCCTGCTGGCGGCGCTGGCCGTGCACGGTCTGGGGCTGTCCTGGGCCCAGTTGCAGGAGAGCCAGCAGCGCCGCCGCCTGCAGGCCGCCCCCCCGCCCGCGCGGGACAACACCCCCGAACTGCTCCGCTTCAGCCGTCAAGCCGGCCTGACACCGGGGCTGGCGACCGTGGCCCTGCCTCCGGCGGCCAGCCTGCCGCCGCCTGCCGCCGAAGCCGCGGAAAGGCCGACGGCCGACAGTCCCGTCCCCCCGGCCAGCAACCGCGCCGCGGCGGCGAAGAAGGCAACGGCAAAGGCGACCGGCACCAGCCTGGAGCGACCGAGCGGCTCCTCCCGCCCAGGCGCCGCCGCGGCCGCGCGGCGGGGCGGCGGCGTTGCCGCGCGGCCGGACCTGACGCGAGCCGCCGCCCCGCCGCGCTCCGGCGCCGAAGCCAGCGGCAACGACGGCGACACGGCGCCCATGGTGCTGCAGCAGCTGCGCCGCCAACTGGGGGCGGCGCCGGGCACACCAGCCGCAGCCCCACCGCCACCGCGGCTGGAGGGCTCTGCGGCCGTCGCCTACAGGCGGCTATGGAACGAGGCGCTGCCGGCCCGGCCCGGCGGCCCCACCCTGGCGGGACTGCCCGCCGGCGTCGAGAGCCGGCGGGCGAACCAGCCCCTGCTGCAACGCCTGAAACTGAGCACCGGCCATCGCCAGGCGGTGGTGCTCGATGATCACCTGCTGCTGTTCTGGCAGGAGGGCAGCGACACCTGGCTGCTGCGGCTGCCGCTCAACGACGACAGTCCGCCGGAATGAGAGGGACAGGCCCGGGGGCTCAGCGGCCGGACAACGCCGCCACCGCGCGCAGCAACCGCATCAGGGCCTGCTCCAGGCCTGTGGCATCAAGCATGCCGTAACTGAGCCGCAGCAGTGCCCGTCCGGGCCGGGGGCTGAGGCCGAAGCTCTCCCCCGGCAGGGTCGCCACCCCGTGCTCCAGCACCAAGCGTTCGATCAGGGGCTCACCGGCCAGGGGTGAGGCGAACTCCAGCAGGCCGTAAAAGGCCCCATCGGGCTCCACCAGCAGGTCGACGTCCAGCCCCCGGCCCCGGGCGGCCGCCACCGCCGCCAGCAGCTGGCGGCGCCGCTCCGCCAGCTCGCGCAGGTGGGGCTGGCACCAGGCCTCTCCGGCCGTCAGGGCCGCCAGGGCAGCCCGCTGGGTGATCCGGGGCGGGCAGATCAGCACCGTGTCCTGCACCTTCGCCAGGGCTTCGGCCAGCTGGGCGGGCACGGCGGCGTAGCCGATGCGCCAGCCCGCCATGCCGTAGGCCTTGGAGAGCGAATAGAGAGAGATGGTATGGCCGGCGCTGCCGGCCAGGCTGCCCGGACTCCAGTGGGGGACGGAGCCATGGCTGAAGGCGGCATAGGCCTCATCGCTGATGTGGAAGAGGCCATGGCGGGCACACAACCGGTTGATCGCCGCCAGGGTGGCCTCCGGCAGCACCACCCCACTGGGGTTGCCCGGAGAGATGGTAACAATCGCCCGGGTGCGCGGGCCGATCGCCGCGGCCAGCCGCTCCGGATCGACCAGCAGACCCGCCGACACCGGCACCGGCACGCCACCGGCCAGCTGCACGGCCATCGCGTGGTTGAAGTAGTAGGGGACCGGCAGGATCACCTGATCCCCCGGCGACAGCAGCACCTGGGCGATGGCGTTGAAGGCCATGTTGCTGCCGGCGGTGACCAGCAACTGGCTGCCGTGGGGATCCAGTTGCCGCTGGCCCAGCAGCTCCCGGCCGATCGCTTCCAGCAGCTCAGGATCACCAGCCATCGGACCGTAGCGGTCGAGGGGCGGGCCCGGTTCCTCGAGGGCAGCGGCCACGGCCGCGCGCACGGCGGCCGGCGGCCCCCAGCCCACCATCCCCTGGGCCAGGGAGAGGGCATCGGGGCGCCGCTGCATCAGCGCCGCCACCCTGGGGATCACCGGCGCGATCACCGCCTCCAGGCGGGGTGCGGCAGCCGGCACGGCGGGCATGGTGTCGGTGGAGGGATCCATCACAGCGGCCCTACGGGCCCCAGCCAGCCCTCAGCTTCCCACCGGCAGCAGCAGTTCCAACAGGGCGCCGCCGTCGGGGTGGTTGCTCGCCTGGACCCGCCCGCCATGGGTGAGGGCGATGCGCTGAACGATCGACAGGCCCAGGCCACTGCCCCCCTGATTGCTGCGCACCCGCGAGGGGTCTCCCCGGTAAAAGCGCTCGAACAGGTGTTCGAGATCCTCATCGCTCAGGCCGGGGCCGGAATCACGCACGCTCAGCAGGCACCAGCGCGGCCCAGGCTGCAGCCGCACCTGCAGCCTGCCGCCGTCGGGGCTGTAGCGCACCCCGTTATCAAGCAGGTTGAGCAGGGCCCGGTGCAGCCTGGAGGGATCCCCCAGCACCACGGCCGGAGCCTCCGCCGGATCGATCAGCAGCTGCAGGTCGATGCCGCGCTGATCCGCCAGGGGCCGCAACCCCTGCCAGACCTGATCGAGCAGTGGCACCAGTTCCACCGGTTGCCGGCGCACCCCACCGCCACCGGGCAGGGTGTTCTCAAGCCGGGACAGCTCCAGCAGATCGCCCACCAACTGCTGAAGCCGCCGCAGTTCCCGCAACAGCCGCTCCACCAGCACCGCATTGCGGCTGTTGACCTCGGCGGCGAGGCTGTCACCCACCAGCAGCAGGGCGGTGAGCGGAGTCTTGAGCTCGTGGGCCACATCGCTGACCCAGCGTTCCTGCTGCTCCAGCTGCGCTTCCAGGGAGCGCCGACTCTGGAGGTAGAGCACCACCCAGCCCTGATCCCCGGGGATGGCCACCAACTCCAGTTCCTGGTCGCCCACCTGCCATTCCAACCGCTGGGGCCGGTCCTGGCGGCGGCTGACATGGATCAGTTCCCGCAACTGGGCGGCGGCGCAGACTTCCTCCAGGGGCTGGAGACGCAGCAACGAGGCCCCGGGCACCTGCAGCAGGCGCTCAGCGCGGCGGTTGAGCAGGTGAACCGCATCCGCCGGGTCGACAATCAACCAGCCGGCCGGGGCGGCGTCGATCCAGCGCAGCAGCTGGGCGCGACGCAGGCCCGGCAGCAGCCGATCGCGATGGACGGGGCGACGGGCCAGCAGCCAGCCCAGGCCGAAGCAGAGCCCTCCCAGAAGCAGGGCCAGCAGGAGCTCGACGCCCGAAAGCAGCTGCCCCGGCAGTGGGGCCAGCGCAGCCACCGGAACAGCCTCCAGCACCGCCCCCTCAGCCGAAGCGGTAGCCGAAACCCCGAACCGTGACCAGGTGGACAGGGGCAGAGGGATTCAACTCAAGTTTTTCGCGCAGCCAGCGGATGTGGACGTCGACGGTCTTGCTGTCACCGAAGAAATCGTGGCCCCAGACATTTTCGAGCAACTTATCGCGGCTCCAGACGCGCCGGGGATTGTGCATGAACAGCTCCAGCAGCTTGTATTCCTTCGGGGAAAGGTTCACCTCCAGGCCATCCCTGGTCACGCGGCATTCCTCCGGATAAAGGCAGAGATTGGCATGTTCGAGCACCCGCACCGCCGGCGTGGCGGCCTGGCTGCGCCGCAACAGCGCCCGGCAACGGGCCACCAGCTCCCGCATGCCGAAGGGTTTGATCAGGTAGTCGTCGGCACCCACCTCCAGGCCAAGCACCCGATCGGTCTCGCTGTCCCGGGCACTCACCACCAGGATCGGCGTGGCGTTGCCCTCCTGGCGCAGCCGGCGGCAGAGATCCAGTCCGCCCAGGCCGGGCAGCATCAGATCCAGTACCACCAGGGAAAAGCCCCGGCCATCGGGGGGAGCCTGCAACTGATCCAGGGCGCTACGGCCATCGGCGCAGGCCGTCACCGCAAACCCCTCAAGGCTCAGGGCATCCCGGATTGTTTCGCGGATCGTCTCGTCATCCTCGACGACCAGGAGGGAATGGTGCATCGGGCCATTCTCCGCCTCCATCGCCGCCACCGCCCAGAACGGCACCATCAGGGCCGGCGTCGGGGCTGGGCCCGGGGCTGGCTGAGCAGCACCAGGCGCCGCTGGCCTTCGGAATCGAGCCAACCCTCATCGCGCAGGTTGCCGAGCACGCGGGTGACCGTCACCCGGGTGGTGCCCAGGGCACTGGCCAGCTCATGGTGGGTCATGCCCAGATCCAGGCGCAGGCCACGCTCGCAGGGCTGGCCATAATCAAGCGCCAACAGCTCGAGGAAACCCCGCACCCGCTCCTCCACCCGCCGTAGGCCCATCAGGGCGAGCAGCGCCTGGCTCTGGCGCTGGCGCTGGCTGACGATCTGCAGAATGGCCACCGCCAGTTGGTGATCGCCCTGGATCTCCGCCCAGCTCAGACAGAGCAGGTCGGTGCTGCAAAGGGTGGTGGCGGCGTAGGTCTCGAGGTCGTTGAGCGGTTCCCCGAAGGCCTGGTCGGGGCCGGCCAGACCCAGCAGCAGCTCATCCCCATGCACGGTGATCGCCCCCAGTTTCACCATCCCCCTGACCACCAGCCAGAGCTGGTTTCTGAGCAGGGGCACACTGCTGCCAGGCACCAGGTGCACGAGGCTGCGGCGGCGATAGGTGTCCTCAAGCAGGGAACGGAATCTCTGGCTGCCACCGGCACCAAGGGCTGGAGTTTGCACCATGACAGCTGCTGCTGCGGATGCCAGGCAACGTATGGCAGATCACCACCCCTTGAGGCAAAGTCCCGGTGGTGATCCGGTTAAGTGCCGGATAAGGGGGTGGGAGCGCCCCCATTCCGGTCAATCGACGATCCTGGCAACGGCCGCCCGGGCCTTGGCGAGCACCCCGCCCTGCAGGGGCACATAGCCGAGCTGGGCCGCCTGGGCCTGGGCCTTTTCAGCCAGGCCCCAGTCGAGGAAACTGCGCAGGGCTTTGGCCTTGGCTTCGCCGTTGCCGTGACCATAGGCCAGTATCCAGGTGAAAGCCACGATCGGGAAACTGCGGGCGCCGGCGGGATTGCATTGCGAGCCGCCCAGCCGCCCATCGAGCTGGACGGCATTGAGGCCGGCTGCTCCGGAAGCGGCATCCGCCAGCACGAACTGACCGTCCCGGTTCTGGAGGGCAGCGGCCTGGATCGGGCCCCGCACGTAGGCCTGATTGACATAGCCGATGGCACCGGGACTGTTGGCAATTGCGGCGGCGACCCCCTCATTGCCCTTCGCACCCACCCCGACGGGCCAGCTCACCGACTTGCCCTTGCCGACCTGGGATTTCCAGCGCTCGGAGAAGCAGCTGAGGGCGTTGGTGAAGGCGAAGGTGGTGCCGGAGCCGTCGGAGCGGTGCACCACGGTGATCGGACCGCTGCCGCAGCCGAGCTGTTGCCAATCCTTGAGTGTGCCCTCGAAGATTTCGGTGAGCTGGGCCTGGGTGAGCCGCAGGGCCTTGCAAGCCGGCTGGTTATAGGCCGGGGTGACCGTGCCCCCGAGCATCGGGATCTGCACGACACCACGCCGGGCCGCAGCCTTGAACTCCTCCTCGGAGAGGGCCTCGTCGGTGGCACCGAAATCCACCGTCCCAGCCAGGAACTGGCGCACGCCGGCCCCGGATCCCACCGATTGATACATGACACGGCCGCCGCTCCGTGCTGAGAAGTCGTTGGCCCAGCGCTGGTAGGCCGCAGCCGGGAAAGTGGCGCCGGCACCATTAAGGGAGGGGAATCCGCCGCCGCCACCGCAGGCGCTCAGCAGACCCACCATCAGGCCGGAAGCCAGCAGCGTGCCTCCCGATAGGCCCCGCTGGCGACAGCGACGGGGGACGGACACGAAAAAAGGGGGCATGGAGACCGTCAGGTCTTGCCCCCCAGAGTTAGCGCAGCGGCCCAGGGCCGCCCGTCTTCACTGGCCGATGCGGGCCACCGCCTTGCGGGCGGACGACAGCACTGTTCCGCTCAGCGGCACGTAGCCGAGGTCATCGGCCTTGGCCTGGGAGGCAGGACTCAGCAGGTGGCTGATGGCCTTGCGGATGGTGCCGGCCTTAGCGCCGTTGCCCTTCTCGTAGGCAAGAATCCAGGTGAGGGTGGAGATGGGATAGCTGTTAGCACCGGCGGGATTTGGATTTTCTCCAGCCAGGTTTTCGTCGAGGTCGATGTTGGCCAGAGCAGCCTGGCCGCCACGGAGGCCGGGCATCACAAACTTGCCGGCCTTGTTCTGCAGGGCGGCTGCCTGGATATCACCCTTGACAAACGCCTGGTTGATGTAACCGAGTGCTCCGGGGGTATTCATGATCGTGGCGGCGACCCCTTCGTTGCCCTTGCCACCCACACCCACGGGCCATTTCACGCTCTTGCCCTCGCCCACGCGGCTCTTCCATTCGGAGGAGAAGGCGGACAGGGAATTGGTGAATGCGAAGGTGGTGCCAGAACCGTCGGAGCGGTGGGCAACGGTGATCGGGCCTTTGCCGCACTTGAGCTGATCCCAGGTCTTGATAGTGCCGAGGAAGATCTCAGCAGCCTGCTTCTGGGTGAGCTTGAGACCCTTGCAATCCGGCTTGTTGTAGCCGATGGCGATGGTGCCGCCGATCGCAGGAATCTGCACAACGCCGCGCTTCACCTTGGCCGCTTCAGCAGCCTTGATCGGTTCATCGGTGGCGCCGAAATCAACGGTTCCAGCGATGAACTGGCGCACCCCGGCACCGGAGCCGACCGACTGGTAATTGACGCGCACTCCGGTGCTCGCCAGCGCCGCAAAGGCGCTTTGATAATAGGGAGCCGGGAAGGTGGCACCGGCACCGTTGATGACGCTCTGCGCCAGGGCAGCAGCGCCACTGGCGGCGAATGCAGAGATCGTACCGAAGATCAGGGCCTTCTTCACGAAGGTCATCGGGAAGCCTTGAGGTGGGCAATGACTGAATAGCAAGCCGAAACCCCTGTGGTCGTTATGGCGTGTTTAAGGAGTGGCCAAGATCCAGCAGTAGCTGTTGCCGGCTGCCGGCCGACTTCAGCTGGGCCGCCAGCGGTTGCCAGTCCTGCCAGACCCCTTCGGCCTGACGCCGCAGCAGGCGATGGAGCACCGGCAGATCGCCGGCCAGATCGGCGCTGATCTGATCGGCGATGGCCTCCTCCAGCACCTGAAGATCGTTGAGGTCGCCGAGCAGCTGCTGGACACTGCGGTACCGGTCGATCCAGGGGCTCAGGAGCGGACCCTGGATCGGCGCCAGGTTCTCCAGCGCATAGCGACAGGCCTTGCAGCGCTTGCGCAGGTCGTGGAGCAGCTCGGCCCCGGTGGTCGGATCGGTCACGAACCAGCCGGGATGGCAGAAGACCTCCGCCAGCGACGGCAGCTGCAGCGGCAGCAGCCAGTCGACCAGCGGCTGCTCCGCCAGCGGCGTGAAGTCCGGACGGCGCAACCACTTCTGAAGCCGGGAGAGCAGCTTGAGATAGCTGCTGCTGCGTAGGGTCTCGGCCAGTTGCTCGCCAGCCAGCCGGCGTTCGCGCCGCAGCTGCCGCAGCACCGGCCGCAGTGCCTGCAGCTCCGCCTCCGGCAGCTGGGGCAGGAACTCCTTGTCGAGTCGCCGTCGCAGCACGTCGAGATCGCGGGCCATGCCCAGCCGCCGACCCAGCCGCGCCAGCCGCGCCTCCCGCAGGGCAGGCGGCAGGACCACCGCCGGGGCGAACTGCCCCAGGCTTGCGCGCAACCGCCGCATCGCGACCCGCATCTGATGCAGGGGCTCCGGTTCGCGGTCCAGCAACACCTCGGGCTGGAGTGCCACCAGACGCTGGCAGGACCCGGCGAACAGGGCGAGCGCATGGGCACCGACGCTGACCCCGGCCGCCGAGGATGCGGCTGGGGGGGCTGAAAGCACGGCAGCCATGGGACTCTCTGGCATACAAAGCACTCTGACTCCGGCGGATGCCGGCGGGATTAAGGGGAGGTTGTGGCCGGGAGGGGAGCGGCCAGGCCCGATCGATCAACGCTGGGCCGTCCAGTCCTGGAACCAACCCCGGCGCCACAACCAATAAGACTGGAGCAAGGCCACCACCAGCATCAGGATCAGCACGTAGGCATAGCCGAGGCGCCAGGAGAGCTCAGGCATGTGCTCGAAATTCATGCCATAGATACCAGCGATGAAGGTGAGCGGCGCGAAGATGCTGGTGAGGATGGTGAGGGTCTTCATCACCTGGTTCATGCGGTTGCCGACGCTGGCGGCATAGGCCTGGGTGATGGCGTCGCACTGGCTACGCAGCAGTTCGCAGTTCTCAAACAGCAGCTCCACCAGATCCGCCATGTCCTGAAATCCCACCAGGGCCTCCGGCCCCAGCAAGGGCTGGCGCTGGCGCAGCAACAGGCGGATCTGATGGCGCAACGGCCAGATCTGGCCCCGCACCGTGCGCACATTGCTGCGGTACTGGAAGGTGCGGCTCAACAGGCGGGGTCTGGGCTGCCGCAGGGTGGCCTCCTCGAGGTCATCAAGGCGGTTGGCGGTCTGCTCCAGCATCGGAAAGAGATCGTCGAGCAGGTCGTCGATCAGGAAATGAAGGATGTCATCGAGGTCCCGGTCCTCCACCGCACCGCTCCTGGAGAGGAGCCACTCGGTGAGGGCCGGGAAGGAAGAACCGGCCGGAGCCTCCTCCACCGTCACCAGCAGGTTGGGCATCAACAGCAGGCCCACCTGATCACTGACCAGTTCGCTTGGATCCTCGGCGAAACCCAGGCGATGCAGCACCACCAGCAGGGCGTTCTGGCAACAATCCACCCGCGGCCGCTGCGGTACTTCCAGCAACGGGGGAAGAAACGCCGCCGGCACCTGCAACTGCTGCAACAACAAGCCGATTCGGCGCAGGTCTGCCAGGCCCCGGATCCGCACCCACAGGGGCAGGTCCGGGCGCTGGAAGCGGGCGATGGACTCGCCTGGGTCGATGGACAGCTGCCGCGGCCCAGCGGCTTCGAAAACGACCAGATCCACCCGGGTGGGAAGCAGGCCCGGGGGGCCATGGCGCTGTCTTGGGAAACGGGCGGGACGCTCCTCCAGCCGCTGGGAGCTGAGGGCCCCCGGGGTGGGTCGCAACAAGGCATCAACAGCAGGCTCACCTGATTCAACAGCAGCCCGACGGTGCTGGGCACCACAACCACAGGCCGGTCTCAGGCCTTTAAGTTGGCTTAGCGCATGAGCGCCTCCGCCGGGGAACCCCTGCCCACGCCCCTGCACTGGATCCCTTTGCCGGTGCGAACGACAGCGAGCTGCCCGAAGTGAACGACGACAACATGCAGGACGAGCAGCAGAGCGGTGTGCGTTCGCCCATGGAGGCCCACGGGGGGTATCGCGGCGAGGACTGGAGCCCCGAGCGACTGATGTTTCATCAGAACCTGGAATCCTTCGCCGAGAGGGTGGGACTGGTGGTGGGCCTGCAGGCCAACGGCAAACTCAGCCAGGAGCAGGCCTACGACCAAATCCGCCAGATGTGGAAAGACCTCAAGAGCAGCAAGGGATCCCTGCTGAGCGATCGCCCCGCTGAATGAATTGATCCGGCCAGGGATCAGGCGATCAGCGAACGCAGCCAGGGAAGGGAACCGCAATCCACCAGGATCCTGATCCCCAGCCAGACGAGAAAAAACGGGAAAAAGAAGCGGGCGTAGCGGTTCAAAACCAGGCTGAGTCCTGGCGCCCGGGAAAGCGCAAACGACATCAACAGCCAGATCGCAACGAATCCATACAGCACCGGGATGACGACAGCCACCTGGACAAGAGTGAGGCTGGCGAACAGTGGAATATAGATACTGAGATTGTTGCTGCCGTTTGAAATCGTCACCAGGGAAACTCCGTAGGTGCGACGATCCCGCAACAATTCGATCAGACTAGGGCGACGGGACAGGAAGCCTGGTGCGTCTTTGCGACGTTGCGGGGCACCCAAGGGCCGTCCGGCGCGCGTAGCTATGGCGGGGAGGGAAACACCGGGAGACAAGGTCGTGGCCAGATTGCGCAATCCGATCAGGATCGGTAACAGGCCAAGCAGGCCCAGATAGCGGGATGGGATCGCAAATCCCAGCAACAATCCGAGCAAGCTGATGAGAACAAGAACCGTAAATCCGATGAACTCCCCAGCAGCAACATGGCGAGGGTGAAAATCCCGGTTCACCTCACTAAAAAAACCGGAAAGATAGAGATTGTCGTCGAACGTGGTGGCCAGACCCACCCCAAAGGCAATCTGGAGTGTCTCTCCCATCCATTCCATAGATCCAATATCGACCAACACTCCGGCAAGCTTTTGCCCCCGGAGCAGCATCACTGCAAGAGAGATTAAGGGAAGCCGAAAGCGTGTGATGTGGCTCGGACAACAATGCGGACGAGGGTGGATTCGGAGTTGCTCCTTACAATGCTGCAGGCCTGGCCGCCCTGCGCGCGCCCCGTGGCCTGCCCCTGCAGTCAGCACCGCCAGCCCCCATTGATCAGAACAGCCCGCAGATCAAACCGGCGCCGCTGGTCTCACCCCTGCCAGCGGAGGATCGGCTGGCCCCTGGCGGGCTGCGGCGCCGCCGTGGTGGCGGCCTGGGCTCCCTCAGGCCTGCTGGCCCAGGCCCGCAGCAGCAGTCCGAGCTGGCAGGCTCCGGGCGGCATCGTGCTGGAGCAACTGTTGTTGCTGGGCGGTGGGATCGGTCTGTTGCTGCTGCTGAATCAATGGATCAGCGCCTGGGCGAATCGGCCCGGGAGTGAATCCCTGGCCCGGGAGGCCCGCTCCCTGAAAAAGCTGAGGATCGGCTACCCGGAAGGGATGGTTTTCCTGGAGTCATTGAAGCGCCAGGGCCTGCTGGAGAAGCGGCTTTCCTCGCTTGGCATCAGCATCAGCTGGACGGCCTTTCCCTCTGCCTCCACCCTGCTGAGTGCCCTGAGCGAAGGCAGGATTGATTTCTGCGGTGGAGGCGGAACAGCCAGCATTTTTTCCCAGGCGGCAGAACATCTTTTCGTCCGGGTGGCCAGGGAAAAATATCCGAATCTCCAGGGCGAAGCTCTCCTTGTACCCCATGATTCGTCGATTCAGAGTCTCCGGGATCTGAAGGGCAAACGAATCGCCTTTGACGAAGGATCTAGCGCCCATTATGTGCTGATCAGGGCCCTGCAGACCGTGGGACTGAACTACAAAGATATTGAACCCATTTTACTGCCTCAAGAGCAGGCATTCAAGCATTTCAGTGCCGGCGAACTGGATGCCTGGGTCGTATGGATGCCCTATGCGCCTGCGGGGCCACGCCTCAACTTCCCAGGACATTCCATCGCCGACTTATACAGCATTCTCGGCGACAGCGCCGCCTCAGAAGTGCCAACTCTCTATTATGCTCTTCCCGAGCTCGTCAGGGATTACCCCAGGGTCCTCAAGGCGATTCTCGAGGAAGTGAATGAGGCCGGCGTCGAAGCCAATCGCCTTGAGTTCGCCGAAGCACTTGAGCTCAACCGCAGCAAGGATGTTGATGCTGAGGCCTTGGAGACGCTCTATCAACACACCCTGGAGCGCTCGATCCTGCCCTTGGATGAGCCGACCCTCAAAAGTCTGCAGAAGCAGGCAAATGTGCTGCATGATCTCCGCTTGATTCCTGATCACATCAACGTTCACGATGGTCGTTACAGCCTGAAGACCCGTCAGAACTGGACTTACTGATGCGCCCCGGCCCCGTAGAGCCGCTGCGGCCGCGCTCCGGATCCGCGTTAAACTGACATCGAAGGCGCTTGCGCGGCCTAGCGGCCGATCAGCATGGAACGCACGCCGGCCTGATGATGTTTCTGAAAATCAAGCACGATGACGACAGCAGTCTCGTGGAGATCCTCGATCTGAAGCAACTCGTTGATCCCTTTCGCCAGGACGTGATTGGCCGCATCCATGCCGGCGAGGAGCTCCAAGATCCCCAGCTCCACTGCAAAGCCGACATGATGTTCCCGTCCGGAGAGGCGCTGCCCCGCTGCTGGCAAGATGCCAGCTATCAGAGCCAAACCTCGCAGTAGTGCGAAATTGCAACACATTGCCGGCAATGAACTGGCAATCCTGACAAATCAAACTTTTCATCTAGGGAGACCCTGGAAAACCCAGGCCATTTGCGGGACAATGGCTCTGTGATCGCAGGCCAGGACTGGTGTGATGGGCGGCAAGCAGCTTGGCTTCTCGGATTACGAGCTCACCACGGCGAAGAAGCA
>Ga0208864_1000025_pt1 | contig 43692 bp, 39 predicted proteins | sample CryBogmetaGMA05M_FD_184542 | JGI IMG/M metagenome (GOLD analysis project Ga0208864, IMG submission 184542) | Freshwater microbial communities from Crystal Bog, Wisconsin, USA - MA0.5M (SPAdes) | ecosystem: Environmental > Aquatic > Freshwater > Lake | place: Crystal Bog, Wisconsin, USA...
GACGCGGTCACGGGGGCAGGGTCGGTGGCTTCCCTTTTAGGGGAAGCGCGGCGGCGGCAGGGTGTGGATGGCGGCCGAATCGGTGGCGTTCAGCCCAGGCGCCAGTGCAGGGTTTCGCCGGCATGGAAGGGCACCAGGTCGACGGCACTGCCATCGGCGGCGTTGCGATGCAGACGTGCCGGCACCAGCTGCGGTTCACGCACCAGGGTGATCCGCTCCTCGTTGGCAGGCAGGCAGTAGAAACGGGGACCGTGCTCGCTGGCGAAGGCCTCCAGCCGGTGGAGGGCTCCCTCCTGCTCGAACACCTCGGCGTAGCTCTCAAGGGCGAAGGGGGCGTTGAAGATGCCGGCGCAGCCGCAGGCCGCCTCCTTGGCGTGGCGGGGGTGGGGGGCGGAATCGCTGCCGAGGAAAAAGCTGGGATCGCCACTGGTGGCCGCGGCCCGTAGGGCCAGCCGGTGCCGCTCCCGTTTGGCCACCGGCAGGCAGTAGAAGTCGGGCCGCAGCCCGCCACAGAACATAGCGTTGCGGTTGATGTGCAGGTGGTGGGGGGTGATCGTGGCCGCCAGGTTGGGGCCGCTGCCCTGCACCATCGCCGCCGCCTCGGCCGTGGTGATGTGTTCGAGCACCACCTTCAGAGCGGGATGGTTGGCCAGCAGCGGCGCCAGCTCCCGCTCCAGGAACACCCGCTCCCGGTCGAAGATGTCGATGCCGACATCGGTGACCTCGCCGTGGATCAGTAGCGGCATGCCGATCCGCTCCAGCGTTTCGAGCACAGGCCGGATCGCCGCCAGGCTGCTGACGCCCGCCGCCGAATTGGTGGTGGCATGGGCGGGGTAGAGCTTGCAGGCGGTGAACACCCCCTCGGCATGGCCGCGGGCGATCTCGGCGGGATCGATCGTGTCGGTGAGGTAGGCGGTGAGCAGGGGGGTGAAGCCGCTGTGGTCGGGCAGGGCGGCCAGGATCCGTTCCCGGTAAGCGCGGGCGGCGGCCACACCGGTGACCGGCGGGGAGAGGTTGGGCATCACGATCGCCCGGGCGAACTGGCGGGCGGTGCTTGCCGCCACGGCCTGCAGCATGGCCCCGTCGCGCAGGTGCACGTGCCAATCGTCGGGACGGCGCAGGCTGAGCGTCTGGGCAGCGGAAGCGGACACGCGCGAATGGGCGATCTCTGCGAATCCTGCCGCCCCCCGGGCCCCGGCCGCCGGCCGCCGGCCGCACGAGGATGGCGCCAGCTCAGGCCCCCGGGCCCCTTCCCCTACCCCATGGGTTTGCCCGTCCCGTCGGCCTGCGTCGCCCTCCGCATCCAGCCCCGCGCCAGCGGCGATGCGGTGGTGGGCGAGCGGGACGGCGCCATCGCCATCCGGCTCAAGGCACCGCCGGTGGATGGGGCCGCCAATGGGGCGCTGATCCGCTTCCTGGCCGGGACCCTGGGGGTGCCCCAGCGGGCGGTGAGGCTGGTGCGGGGCCACAGCGGCCGCCACAAGTGGGTGACGGTGGAGGGCCTCGATCCGAGTGAGGTGCGCCGGTTGCTGCTGCTGCAGCTGGCCGATTGAAGGGTCCCCTGGCCGGCGGGGCTGGACTCAGCTCCGCCGGGCGCTGCGCCAGCTCAGCAGGAACACCAGGGCCATGGCCAGGTAGCCCGCCGCCCAGGGCCCGCCGCTGCCCCAGCCGGGATTGAGGGCCGTATCCGCGCCGGCGAACCGCCAGGCATGGAGCAGGCCCACCCAGGAAAGAGCTGAGGCCACCAGGGCGCAGAGCGCCGCTGCCCGGAAGCGCCGCTCGATCACGAACACCAGCATCGCCGCCAGCAGCATGGCCGTGATGATCAGGCCCTGCTCGAGGGCGAAGGCCCCCGCCGCCCAGACATCCGCCTGGTTGAGGCTGGCCACGCTGGCCTGGCTGAAGGCGCTGCTGGCGCCGGTCTGGGCGGAGCCGCCGGCGCTGGCTGCCCCCGCCACCCCGCCGCTGCGCAGGCCGGCCTTGAGCAACAGCGCGCCCCAGCCGGCCAGGCCCGGCAACAGGCCGATTGCCACGGCCGGCGCCTGGTGCGACGGCGTCGCCTGGAAGGCCTGGGCGGTCATCACCAGGGCGATGTAGAGCACGATCGCCATGCCGGCTTCGATCGGCACCAGCTGGCCCACCAGCCCGAACAGCCCCAGCAGGCAGCCCAGGCCCATCACCACGCCGTTGAGCCAGGAGTAGCCGATCCGGGCGCCCATGGCCTTCCAGCCCGGATGGCCGATGTAGAGGCTGGTGGGGAAACAGGAGCCGAACAGGGCCGCCATGCTGGAGCCGATGCCGTTGATCAGCAGCGACTCCCGCACCGGGTAGGCATCACCGGCGGCTTCTGCGCTCTCAATGTTCTGCAGAGAGCCCAGCACATTGAACAGGCCCATGGGGATCGTGACCCCGAGCCAGGGCAGCAGCTGATCCCGACCTGCCCAGAGGCCCCCCAGCTGCACGCCGGGCCAGTGCAACCCCACCTGGGCGGCGTTGCTCTGCCAGCTGGCGCCATCCACCCGCAGCAGGCCGGTGGCCCAGGCCAGGGCCACCCCCACCAGCAGGGCCAGCAGGCCACCCGGCAGGGGCAGGCGCACCTGGCCGAAGTAAGCCACCAGGATCACCGCCAGCACCGCCATTCCCACCAGGGGAGCGGCGTAGGTGCGGAGCAGGAAGCCCAGGCCGATGTAGCCGAGGGCAATGCCGGCCAGGGTGGAGAGCAGGGCGGCCCGCGGCAGCCAGCGCCGCAGGGCGCCGGCGCAGAACGCCCCGCCCGCTTCGATCAGCCCGGAGCCGAGGCAGGCCAGCAGCCCCGCCCGCCAGGACAGCTGCACGGCCTCGTCCGTCGTCAGCCCCTGGCCCAGGGCGGCCAGCTTCACCGGCAGCATCACCAGGAACACGAAGGCGAACAGGCTGACGGTGTTGATGCCGTAGGGCAGGGCGGTGCGGTCGTCGCGGCCTTCGGCGCTGGCCAGGCGATGGGCCTGGAGGGCATAGGCGATGTTGCCGACCACCAGGCTCAGGCCGGTGGCCGGCAGGATCACCCCGAAAATCAGCGCGTTTGGGTAGCCGAGCACCCCGCGGCAGAGCGAGACGATCAGCAGGATCTGGATCAGGTTGTCGAGCCCCAGGCCGAGAAATCCATCGAGATCGCCGCGCACCCACCAGCGGGGGGCGGCCGGAGTGCTGTTGCCGTTGCTCATGGGGCCGTGGGCGGGGGCTGAGGCTAGATCCCTTGACGCTCTGGGCTGGCGGGCTCAGGGCCGGCTGGACATAGGGTTGGGCGAACCTGGGCGTTACCGATGGAGCTCCTGCTGAGCTCATTGACCCCTTCCGTTGACCTCCAGCAGCTGCAGGGTCTGCTCAGCCAGTGGGGCTATGGCGTGATTTTCGTAGCGATGCTGCTGGAAAGTGCCGGCGTTCCCCTGCCCGGTGAAACCGTCACTCTGCTGGGGGGATATGCGGCCGGCAGCGGCCAGCTCAACGTGCTGGCGGTGATGGCTGCCGCGGCCTCCGGTGCCATCCTCGGCGACAACGTGGGCTACTGGGTGGGTCGCCGGGCCGGCTGGCCCCTGCTGCTGCGGGTGGGCCGGCTGTTGGGGCGCTCGCCGGAGCAGATGGACAGCCTGCGTAGCCAGTTTCTGCGCCATGCCGGCAAATCGGTGCTGATGGGCCGGTTCGTGGCCGTGCTGCGGGTGCTGGCGGGTCCGATGGCCGGAGCGGTGGGCATGCCCTACGGCCGCTTCTTGCTCAGCAACTGCGCCGGCGGCATCCTCTGGGCGGTCACGATGGTGGGCCTGGCCTGGCTTGGCGGGCGCTGGATCCCCTTCGACCAGATGGTCAAGGGTGTGCTTCAGTTCGGCCTCGGGGCCCTGCTGCTGCTGGTGGTGATCCTGCTGGTGCCCTGGCTGCTGGGCCGCCTGGAGGCGCGTCAGCTCGACGACGGCGACACTCCCCCTGAGCCATGAGCCTGTCCGGCGCTGAACGCCGGGCGGCCGGCCTGGCCGCCGTGATCGGCAACGCCCTGGAATGGTTCGATTTCGCCGTTTACGGCTATGTGGCCACCCCCCTGGGGGCGGCCTTCTTCCCGGCCGAAGACCGGGCCCTGCAGGCGATTGCCGCCTTCGGCGTCTTCGCGGTGGGCTACCTGATGCGGCCGGTGGGCAGCCTGCTGCTCGGGCCGATCGGTGATCTGCTCGGCCGCCGCCTGATGCTCAGCCTCAGCATCCTGCTGATGGGGGCCTCCAGCCTGGCGATCGGCCTGTTGCCCACCCATGCCCAGTGGGGAGCGGCGGCGGGGCTGGTTCTGGTGCTGCTGCGCATGCTGCAGGGCTTGTCCCTGGGGGGGGAATTCACCGGATCGATGACCTACGCCACCGAAGCGGCCCGCCGCGACCAGCGCGGCCTGCTCTCCAGCCTGGCGCCGGCCGGCGGCATGGTGGGCTTCAGCCTCGGGGCGGCCACGGTGGCGCTGCTGGCCATCGGCCTGGGCCCCCAGGCGATGGCGGCCTGGGGCTGGCGGGTGCCCTTCCTGATCGGCTCCCTGGTGGCGGTGCTGGGGCTGGTATTGCGGCGGGGCATGCCGGAAACCCTCAGTGCCGAGATCAGTGCCGCCGCCCCCCGCCGGCCCGCGGCGGTGGCCACGGCCGTGGCGGCCCAGCTCCGCGAACTCGCCCACCAGTGGCGCCTGGTGGTGCGGATCGGCGCCCTGGTGGCCTTCGCGAATGTGGTCTTCTACGTGATGTTCGTGTATTTCGTCGACTACAACGGTTCGCCGGCCAGCACGGCCAGCTCCGGTGTCCTCCGTGCCACCACGGCCACCTCCGGTGGCCTCAGTGCCACCACGGTCACCACCGTGCTGCAGACCCTCGGCGTGCCGCTGGTGATTCTCGGGGGCGGCCTGGCCGATCGCCTCGGGCGGGTGCGGGCCAACCGGCTGGGCAACCTGGCGCTGGCCCTGGTCACCCCCCTGGCCGTTGCCCTGGCCCAGCGCGGGGGGGTCATGGGCCTGGCCGGCGGCCAGATGCTGGTGCTGCTGCCGGTGATGGCCACGATCGGCGCCCAGGGGGTGCTGGCGGTAGAACTGGTGCCACCCCGCCAGCGCTGCACCGTGTTTTCGCTGGCCTACAGCCTGAGCATGGCCCTGTTTGCCGGATCCTCCCCTCTGGTCTGCAGCTGGCTGCTGCAGGAGCAGGGCTGGACCTGGGCGCCGGCGCTGTACTGCAGCCTGTTTGCGATTCCAGCCCTGGCGGCGCTGCGGGGCCTTGGCTCCCGGCCGGATGGCGGTCATGATGCCGGCGTAACTGCTGCAGCTTGATGGCCGCCAGGAGATATCTCCGCTACCTGCTCTTTCCGATCTCCTGCTGTGCCCTGGGTCTGGTGGTCGTGCTCGGCTTCCAGGGCCTGGAGGCCGCCTGGATCTCCCTGGTGCTGTTGGTGCTGGAAATCTCCCTCTCCTTCGACAACGCCATCGTCAACGCCCGGGTGCTCGAGAAGCTGACCCCGGGCCAGCAACGCTTCTTCCTCACCTGGGGCCTGGTGATTCCGGTGTTCGGGGTGCGCTTCGTCGGGCCATTGCTGATGGTGTCGATGGCGGGGGGAGTGAGCCTGCGGGCCGCCCTCGATGCCGCCCTGGGGGATCCGCAGCGCTATCGCGAGCTGCTGGATCTGGCCGAGCCCCGCATCCTCGCCTTCGGCGGCATGTTCCTGCTGATGGTGTTTCTTCGCTACTTCTTCGATGAGGCCAAAACCCTGCATTGGTTCAAGCCGCTGGAGCGGCGGCTGAGTGCGGCTGGCCGGATCGAGGCCCTGGAGGTGGCCCTGGCCCTGGTATTGCTGTTGCTGCTGACGGCCGCCCTGCCGGCCTCGATGCATGCCGAGGTGATGGTCAGTGGTGTGATCGGCCTGGTGCTGCAACTGCTGAGCACCTCCCTGGCCGAGGCCTTCGGCGACGAGGAGCAGGCTGGCATGCGCATGGCAGCCGGCGGCGGCCTGGCCAGCCTTCTTTATCTCGAACTGCTGGATGCGTCCTTCAGCCTCGACGGCACCATCGGCGCCTTTGCCATCACCTCGAACCTGGCGCTGATCATGGTGGGCCTGGGCCTCGGCGCCCTGTTCATCCGCTCGCTCACGCTGATGCTCACCCGTGAGCGGGCCCTTGATGAGCTTGTCTACCTGGAGCATGGGGCCCACTACGCCATCGGCGCCCTGGGCCTGTTGATGCTGGCCGGCATCCTCCTGGGCATCCGCCATCTGCATGTGCCGGAGTGGCTCAGTGGCCTGATCGGCATCCTGCTGCTGGCGCTTTCCTTCGCCGATTCAATGCGGCACCGCCGCCGCTTTGCTGAGTCGGAGCAGCCATGAGGCAAGGGCGGGCCTGCTGAGCGGCGTTCAGAGATAGAAACCCACGGTGGTAACCACCCGGGTGCCCTGGGCCCTCAGGGCGCTGCGCAGGCTGATGGTGGATTGGTTGTGGAGGATGTTCTCCCAGCGGTGGCGGGTGACGAACACCGGCAACACCACGGTGCAGAAGCGGTTTCGATCCTTGCGGTGCTCGATTTCAAAGCGCTGCACGAACTCCAGTACCGGGTCGATCAGCGAGCGATAGGGGGATTCGAGCACCACCAGCGGCACCTCGGGCAGTTGCCGCTGCCATTGCTGCCGAAACGCTTCCGAGCCGCTGATGCCCAGATCCACGTGCACTGCCACCAGTTCGCCGGCGATGCTGCGGGCGTAGCGCACCGCCTCGAAACTGCCGCGGTTGAGCTGGCCCACCAGCACCACCACCGGGGCGCCCCCCTGGGCCGGTGCCGCCGGTAGGGACAGCTTCACGTCGGTGGCCAGCCGCAGCCGCTTCGCCACGTAGACGTAGTGGCGTTTGATCGCCAGGAACAGGCTGATCAGCAGGGGGATGCTGACCACCACCACCCAGGCCCCCTGGGTGAACTTGCTGTAGAGCAGCACCACGCAGACAACGGCGGTGATCGTGCAGCCCACGGCATTAATGAAAGCCCGGGGCCGCCAGCCCCGGCTGCGCTCCTTCCACCAGTGCACCACCATGCCGGCCTGGGAGAGGGTGAAGCTGATGAACACCCCGACGGCGTAGAGGGGAATCAGACGGCTGACGCTGCCGCCGAAGATCACCAGCAGCAGGCCGGCGAAGCCACTGAGGGCCATGATGCCGTTGCTGAACACCAGCCGATCACCCATCGAGGCCAGCTGGCGGGGCAGGAAGCCGTCCTGAGCGAGGAAGGCGGCGAGGCGGGGAAAATCGGCATAGGCCGTGTTGGCGGCCAGCAGCAGGATCAGCAGGGTGGAGAGCTGCAGGATCAGCAGCAGCGGGCCGTTGCCGAACACGGCCTGGCCGAGCTGATAGAGAAGGGTGGGCTGGTGCTCGTCGTAAACGAGGCCGGTCTGGTGGGCGAGCACGCTGATGCCGCTGAACATCAGCGCCAGCATCACCACCATCACCACCAGCACCCGTCTGGCGTTGCGCCATTCCACGGGACGGAAGGCCATGACGCTGTCGCTGATCGCCTCGATGCCGGTGAGGGCGGCGCAGCCGGAGCTGAAGGCCCGCATCAGCAGCACCGGCCCCAGCGCCGCCACTTCACTGGCATGGCCCGCATGGCGTGAAGCTTCATGGCCGGCCTCCAGCAGGCTCTGCTGCTGCTCGGCCGAGAGCACCGGCAGATCGCCCAGGGAGGAGCGGATCAGGCCGCCGATGATCAGGGTGAAAACCGCGCCCAGGAACACGAAGGTGGGCATGCTCAGCAGGGCGGCACTGGAGCGCACCCCGCGCAGGTTGGCCAGCATCACCAGCAGCACGGCGGCCAGGCAGAGGGGCACCCGTTCCGGGGCGAGCCCGGGGAAATAGGAGGTGAGGGCGGCGATGCCTGCCGCCACGCTCACCGCCACCGTCAGCACGTAGTCGATCGAGAGCGAGGCCCCGGCCGCCAGGCCGGGCAGCATGCCCAGGTTGTCGTGGGAGACCCGGTAGGAGCCACCGCCCATGGGGTAGGCCTTGATCGTCTGCCGGTAGCTGATCGCCACCACCACCATCAGCAGCACGATCAGGCCGGTGATCGGCAGGGTGTAGCTGAGGGCGGCGGCCCCGGCCATCGCCAGCACCATCACGATCTCCTGGGTGGCGTAGGCCACCGAGGAGAGAGCATCGGAGCTCAGGATCGCCAGGGCTTCGGCGTTGCTGAGTCGCTCCTCGGCATGGGCGCTGGTGGGCAGGGGATTGCCGATCAGCAGGCGACGCAGCTGCAGCAGGCCGGAGAATCGGGGGGGGCGGGGCAAGGCGCTGCCGATTGGGGGCCATGAACTTAGGTCCGCCTGCGCAGACCAGTCAGCCATAGGGCGCGATCCCTATGGTTTGGGCCCCCGCACCCTGCGCGTGTCTCCCGTAGCCCCCGCCTGGCACACCCTTGCGCCGGCCATGGCGCTCGAGCGGCTTGAAGCCAGCCGTGAAGGCCTCAGCACCGCCCAGGTCGCCGAGCGCCTGGCCCGCTACGGAGCGAACCGCCTGGAACTAGCGGCGGGCCGCAGCCGCCTGCGCATCCTCTGGGATCAGTTCAGCAATGTGATGCTGATCATGCTGCTGGCCGTGGCGGCCGTGTCCGCCGCCGTGGCGGTGGTGGAGCAGAAATTCCCCAAGGATGCGATCGCCATTGTTCTGATCGTCATCCTCAATGCGGTGCTCGGCTATCTCCAGGAGAGTCGGGCCCAGCAGGCCCTGCAGGCCCTGCGCCAGATGGCCCAGCCGATGGTTCAGGCCCGCCGCGATGGCCAGTGGCAGCGGCTCTCCAGTGAGGAACTGGTGCCGGGTGATCTGATCCGGCTGGAGGCCGGCGATCGGGTTCCCGCCGATGCCCGGCTGCTGGAGGTGGCCGAGCTGGGCCTGCGCGAATCGGCGCTCACCGGTGAGGCCGAAGCGGTGGCCAAGCAGGCCGAGGCGCTGCTGGAGGAGTCCACCCCGGTGATGGAGCGCCTCAATTGCCTGTTCCAGGGCACCGAAGTGGTGCGCGGCCGCGGCCTGGCGGTGGTGACTTCCACGGGCATGGCCACGGAGCTCGGTCAGATCGCCGAGCTGATCAACACCGCCGGCGGCGAGTCCACCCCCCTGCAGGAACGCCTCGATGGCCTGGCCAAGGTGCTGGTGGGTTCGGCCCTGGCCCTGGTGGCCCTGGTGGTCTTCGGCGGCTGGCTGCTCGGTCAGCCGCTGCTCAACCTGCTGGAGGTGGCCCTCTCGATGGCCGTGGCGATCGTGCCGGAGGGGCTGCCCGCCGTGATCACCGTCACCCTGGCGATCGGCACCCAGCGGATGGTGCAGCGCGCCGCCCTGATCCGGCGGCTGCCGGCGGTGGAGGCCCTCGGATCGGTCACGGTGATCTGCACCGACAAGACAGGCACCCTCACCCAGAACCGCCAGGTGGTGCAGGAACTCCGCTGTGGCACCAAGGCGATCGCGGTGGAGGGCCACGGCTATGACCCCCACGGCGCCTTCCTTCCCGCCGATCTGGGGGCGCCGGCGGCGGCAACCCCCGGAGTGGCCCCCGGTGCCGTGGAGCTGCTGCTCAGCGCCGGGCTGCTCTGCAGTGATGCCGAACTGCGGCAGCAGGACGACGGCGGCTGGGAGGTGCTCGGCGATCCCACCGAAGGGGCCCTGGTGGTGGCCGCCGCCAAGGCCGATCTCGATGCCTTCCCCCTGCGCAGCCACTATCCGCGCCGGGCGGAGATTCCCTTCAGCTCCGAGCGCCAGTTGATGGCCGTGTGGCTGGCCGATCCGGAGGGCCGGCTGCAGGCACCGCTCGGGCCGGTGGCCCAGGGTTCCCCCACCCTGCTGGTCAGCAAGGGGGCCCCCGAGGTGATCATCGGCGCCTGTGACCGCTGGCTCGACGGCGCTGGCGTCACCGCCCTGGATGCCGACCAGCGCCAGTGGTGGATCAGCCAGGCCCGGGAGCTGGCCGCGGCAGGGTTGAGGGTGCTCGCCTTCGCCTGTGCCCCCCATCACCCCAGTCCTGAGCAGCCATTGGAGGGCCAGATCCTGCTGGGCCTGATGGCCCAGCTCGATCCCCCCAGGCCCCAGGTGAGCGAAGCGGTGGCCCGTTGCCGCCAGGCGGGCATCCGGCCGGTGATGATCACCGGCGACCATCCGCTCACGGCCCGGGCGATCGCCGCCGGGATCGGCCTGGCGGCGGAGGATGCGGAGGTGGTGCTCGGCCGCGAGCTGGAGAGCATCGAGGCCGGCGAGCTCGGCGACGTGGTGGAGCGCTGCAGCGTCTACGCCCGGGTGGCGCCCGAACAGAAACTGCGCATCGTCAAGGCGCTGCAGGGCCGCGGCCAGGTGGTGGCGATGACCGGCGATGGCGTCAATGACGCGCCGGCCCTCAAGCAGGCCCACATCGGCGTTGCCATGGGGATCACCGGCACCGAGGTGAGCAAGGAGGCCGCCGACATGGTGCTCCTCGATGACAACTTCGCCACCATCGTCAACGCGGTGGAGCAGGGCCGGCTGGTGTACGCCAACATCCGGCGCTTCGTCAAATACATCCTCGGCAGCAATGTCGGTGAGTTGATCACGATTGCCGCCGCCCCGTTGTTCGGCCTGACGGGGGTGCCGCTCACCCCCCTCCAGATCCTCTGGATGAACCTGGTGACCGATGGTGTGCCGGCCCTGGCCCTGGCGCTGGAGCCCGGCGAAGCCGACCTGATGCAGCGGCCGCCGGCCGAACCGGGCGAATCGATCTTCGCCCGCGGCATCGGCAGCTACATCCTGCGGGTGGGGGTGGTCTTCGCTGGGATCACCATCGCCCTGATGGTGTGGTCGGCCCGCAGCGGTGCCCCCTGGCAGACGATGGTGTTCACCACCCTCTGCCTGGCCCAGATGGGCCATGCCCTGGCGGCCCGCAGTGACCGGCCGCTGCTGCAGGTGGCGCCCTTCTCCAATCCCTGGCTGCTCTGGGCCGTGCTGCTCACCACCGTGCTGCAGCTGGCACTCCTCTATGTGCCGGCCCTGGCATCGTTCTTCGGCACCACTCCGCTCAGTGGGCCCGATCTGGCCATCTGTTTCGGGGTCAGTCTGGTGTTTTTCGTGTATCTGGAGCTGGAGAAGATCTGGCGGCTGTGGCGCCGCCGCCGCAACGCCGACGCCTGAGCGGCCTGGGGCCTATTCCCCGGCCTCCGCTGCCGGGGGGGGCGCCTCATCCAGGGGGGAATCGTTGCTGGCAGAGAGGAACAGGATCATGCCGCCAAGCCCCACGATCATCGCCATGATCAGCGCCGCGATCCCCCTCTGCAGCAGGCGTGCCTCCCCCTGGCGTTCATCGACGGGATGGCCGCAGTCGGCGCAGATCAGCATCGCCCTGCCCCGGCCCACCTTGGTGACGATCCGGCAACCGCATTTCGGGCAGGCCAAGGCCGATCAACGCAGGACCCAGCAGTATCGCAGCGCCTCAGAGGGGCGGTGTTCCCCACGAGCCGCCGGGCATCGATAAAGGCCGCTTCTCAGGCCGATAGGTGATGCCTTCGCCCGGGACGACCCAATCAGCTTGCCAACTCCCTAGCTTCCCCCACCAACGGACCTCCAACCCCGGAGGCCTCCCCTGCCGCCATGACCATCCTTCTTGCCCAGAGCGCCTGGCTGGTCCCGCTCTATCCGCTGCTGGCCGCGCTGCTGTCCTTCCTGTGGTCGCCGGGTTTGATCTCCCGCAGCGGCCCCCGCCCCTGCGGCTACATCAACCTGACGCTGGTGAGCGTGGCCTTCTGCCACAGCGCCCTGGCCCTCAGCGCCCTCCATGCCAATGCCGCCGCCGGTGCCGGGGCGATCTACCGGCCGCTGGCCTTCCGCTGGACCTGGCTGGAGACGGCCGGTCTGCAGATCGGCTTCGACGGCCTGATCACCGAGCCGGCCCTGATCGCCATGACGGTGATCACCGGCCTGCACGTGCTGGTGCAGATCTACGCCATCGGCTACCTGGAGCTGGACTGGGGCTGGCCCCGCTTCTTCGGTTCGCTGAGCTTCTTCGAGGCCGGCCTCTGCGCCCTCGTGCTCACCGATTCGCTGTTCTTCAGCTACGTGATCCTCGAGCTGCTCACCCTCGGCACCTACCTGATCGTCGGCACCTGGTACAACCAGCCGCTGGTGGTGAAGGGGGCCCGGGATGCCTTCCTCACCAAGCGGATCGGCGACCTGGTGCTGCTGGCGGGTCTGGTGGCGATCCTGCCCATCACCGGCACCTGGAACTTCCACGGCCTGCAGGCCTGGGCCGCTGCCCACAGCGGTCCCGAGGGGATGGCGCTGCCCGCCGGCTTCGAGCTGATCCTGCTGGCCCTGATCGCCGGACCGATGGGCAAGTGCGCCCAGATCCCTCTCCACCTCTGGCTGGATGAAGCCATGGAGAGCCCCCTGCCCTCCACGGTGCTGCGCAACTCGGTGGTGGTGCTCGGTGGCGCCTGGGTGCTGCTGCGGCTCGAACCGCTGATCGCCCTCAGCCCGCTGGTGCAGGTGGTGCTGGTGGCGGTGGGCGGCACCACGGCCCTGGTGGGTTCCCTGATCGCCCTGGCCCAGATCGATGTGAAGCGGGCCCTCTCGTTCCTGGTGAGCAGCTGGCTCGGGCTGCTGTTCGTGGCGGTGGGCCTGGGGGGCATTCCCGTGGCCGACCACCTGCTGCTGGTGTACCCGCTGCCGATGGCGCTGCTGCTGCTGTCGGTGGGCACGATCGTGATCAGCAACGTCACCCAGGACCTCACCCAGCTCGGTGGGCTGTGGAGTCGGCGGCCGTTGATGGGCCTGGCCTTTCTCAGCGGCACCGCCGGCCTGATCGGCCTGCCCCCCTTCGCCGGCTTCGCCGCCCTGCGGGAGTTGCTGGCCCTCACCGCCGCCAGCCCCCAGCCGCTGCTGCTGGGGGCCATGGTGCTGCTCAGCAATGCCCTGATCAGCGCCGGCCTGATCCGGGTGTTCGGGCTGATCTGGGGCGGGCGGCCCACGGCCTTCACGGCCCGTTCGCCGGAGGTGCTCTGGCTGATGGTGCTGCCCACCCTGGTGCTGATGGGCCTGGTGCTGCATCTGCCCCAGTTGCTGGTGCGCAATGGCGTCTTTCCCCTGGTGGGGGCGCCGCTGGCCCTGCCGGGCTGGGGTCCCCTGGCCCTGCCGCTGTTGCTCTCCACCCTGGTGGGCGGAGGGCTTTCGGCCCTCTTCTACCTGCGCCCCCACCCGCTGGCCCACCTGCCGGCGGCCCTGGGGGGCCTGCAGGACTGGCTGGCCCATGACATGCAGACCGAGCGCTTCTACCAGCGCACGGTGGTGGGGCTGGTGGTGGCCCTGGCCCGGCTCAGTGCCTGGTCGGACCAACGGCTGGTGGATGGCTTCAGCGGTGCCACCGGCGGCGCTGCCCTGGAGGGGGCCCGGCGCCTGAGCCTCACCACCTCCGGCCGCTCCCAGGCCTATGCCCTCACCCTCGTGCTGGGGGTGCTGCTGATGGCCGCCTGGTTGCTCACCCGTCCCGTTCCCCTGTCCTTCATTCCGCTGCGCTGATGGCCGCCCCGCTTCTGCTGCTGCTGCCGGGTCTGCCGCTGCTGGCCGCCCTGCTGCTCCCCCTCCTGCCCGTTGGCCGTCCCGCCCTGGTGGCCCGCCTGGCCCTGGTCGCCCCGCTGGGCCAGCTGCTGCTGGCGCTGCTCTGCTGGCGTGATCCGCCGCAGGCGCTGCACCAGGCCTGGTTGCCACGCCTGGGCCTGTCCCTCGACCTGGGCCTGGATGGTCTGTCGCTGCCCCTGGTGGTGCTGGCCTCCCTGCTCACGGCACTGGCGGTGCTGGCGGCACCGGCCGAGCAGCACCGGCCGCGGCTGTTCTTCCCGCTGTTGCTCGCCACCGACGTGGGCCTGATGGGGGCGTTCCTCGCCCGCAACGCCCTGCTGTTCGTGCTGGCCTATGAGCTGATCCTGATCCCCACCACCCTGCTGGTGGCCATCTGGGGCGGAGAGCGGCGGGCCGGTGCTGCCATCCGCTTCCTTCTCTATGGCGCCGTCTCCGGTCTGGCCCTGCTGGCGGCGGTGCTCGCCCTGGGCTGGCTGAACCAGGCGGGCCTCGGCTTCGGCTTCGACCAACTCGCCGCCGCCTCGCTGACGCCGGCAGCCCAGCGCTGGATCCTGGCGCTGCTGCTGCTGGCCTTCGGCCTGAAGCTGCCCGTGGTGCCCTTGCATGGCTGGCAGCCGCTCACCTATTCCCAGGCCCCCACGCCGGTGGTGATGCTGGTGAGTGGTGCCGTTTCGAAGCTCGGTGCCTACGGCCTGCTGCGCTTCGGTGTCGGCTTTCTGCCGGACACCTGGGTGGCCTGGTCGCCCTGGATCGCCGCCATCGGTGCCATCAGTGCCGTCTACGGCGCCCTCAATGCCATCGCCCAGACGGACATGCGCCGCCTGGTGGCCTACAGCTCGCTGGGACACATGGGCCTGCTGGTGCTGGCGATCGCCGCCGCCACGCCCCTGAGCCTGCAGGGGGCCGTTGCCCAGGTGTTGGCCCATGGCCTGATCGTGGCCCTGCTGTTCGCCTGCGTGGGCCTGATCGAGCGCCACACCGGCACCACGGCGATCGCCGAGCTCTCCGGCCTGCTCAATCCCTATCGCGGCCTGCCCTTCACCCTGGGGATGCTGCTGCTGGCCCTGATGGCGGCGGCCGGCATCCCTGGCCTGGCCGGCTTCCCCGCCGAGCTGCTGGTGTTTGAGGGCAGCTGGAGTGCCTTCCCCCTGGCCACCCTGGTGTGTCTGCTGGCCTCGGGCCTGACGGCGGTCTATGCCGTGCGCCTGTTCAACCGGGTGGGCTTCGGCCGCCTGGACAACAGCAACGCCGACTGGCAACGCACCCGCTGGGGTGAACGGCTGCCGGCGGTGGTGCTCTCGGTGCTGGTGGTGGTGGCGGGGCTGTGGCCGCCGGCCCTGGTGGGCTGGAGTGAGACCGATACCGCTGGCCTTGCCGTGCGCCGGCCGGTCGCTTCGCCCCTGCTGGCCGTTGTTGTTCCCGGTACTGCCCGTTCTTCTGCCATTTCTGCCGTCCCCGCCGCTCCAGTCGCATGACACCACCCACCGCCCCATCGCCGGCCCCCGTGGGCCAGCTGCCCCTGATCCCCCCCTCCCAGCACCGCTGGGCTGAGGTGATCCACCGGCTGGAGGCCGGCGGCTCGATGCTGCCGGACACGCCGGAAAACCTGATGCAGATCATCGGCATCTACAAGGCCTATGCCGTGCCGATGGATTTCTACTGGCGCGATCTTCTCTATATCGCCGAGCGGGTGTTCCTGCAGCCGTTGCGGCCGTTCAAGTATTTCCTGCCCCAGGAGTATCTCGATCGGCCCAATGCCTATGCCGGCGAGCAGTCGCAGCTGCGCATCTGGCGCGGCGGCGAGAAGGCCCACCCCGAACTGCTGGAGTTCATGGCGAAGGGGGAAACAACGGCGATGCCGAAGCTGCTGCATCACCTCTGGCATGACCGCATCAACATGGAGTTCGCCGAGGCCTGCATGCAGGCGATGCTCTGGCACCAGGGCATGGGCGGCCGTTTCAATGATTACCTCGATTCGCCGGCCTACCGGGCCAATGCCGACCGGGCGATCAAGGCCTACTTCCGGCACAATCCGCTGATGCTCGGGCTCTACCGCCTGTTCCCGGACATGATCCTGGAGCAGGTGAAGCAGCTGAGCTATTACGCCAATCTTGGCCTGTTCTGGGAGGTGATGGCACCGGTTTTTTTTGAGATGAGCGACCTCTACGACGAGGGCAAGCTCACCAGCGTGCCGGCGGCGATGGAGTTCCTCGTCAATGGCATCTTTGCGGTGGCCGGCCGGCCGATCTACCACCATGTCTTCATTGATGGGGAGTGCTTCGAGATCATTCCCAAGAGCGAGGGATTCACCTGGTTGTATGAGGCGGCGCTGCCTTATGTGGAGGCGGTGTTCTATCGCACCTCGCCCTTCCGCGGCACCAAGAGCTACAACGCCCAGGCCGGCCAGGTGCCGGCCGATCAGGCCGATTTCCACTACGGCATCCTCTATGCGGATGTGTTCCCCGTGGGCTCGGCCGGCATCCCTCCAACGTTGCTGATGCAGGACATGCTGCATTTCCTGCCCCCCTATCTGCAGGAGCTCTATAAGCAGCACAAGCGCGGCGAAGAGGACCAGCTGATCCAGCTGGGCGTCACCTTCCAGCGCTCGATGTACAACGTCACCTCGGCGGTGATCCAGGCGTTGCGGGCGGCGCTGCTCTATCCGCTCGATGACACCGATCCGGAGCACCTGCTGGCTAACCGCCGCTTTTTTGAGGCGCAGATGGATCGTTTCCTCAGGCCCGAGGCGCGCCTCGGTGCCATCCAGTCCCAGGAGTACCGCTGATGGCCACGATTCTGGAAACCGCCCGCGCCGCCGGCAGCTTTGGCACGCTGCTCACCGCCGTGGAGGTGGCCGGCCTGACGGCGGCCCTGGAGGGTGCGGGGCCATTCACGGTGTTCGCGCCGGTGGATGCGGCCTTCGAGGCCCTGCCGCCCGGCACGGTGCAGACCCTGGTGGATAACCCACCGCAGCTGGCGCGCATCCTCAAGTATCACGTGCTCGCCGGCGCCCACCGCCGCAGCGAGCTAGTGGATCAGCCGGAATGGACCAGCCTGGAGGGGGCGCCGGTGCCGATCCGGCGGTCCGAACCGTTTGAGGTGAAGAATGCCACCGTCGTGGCCGCTGATGTCGTCTGCGACAACGGCATCGTGCATGTGATCGATCGGGTGATCCTGCCGGGCTGAACCGTGTTGAGGGCAACGCGATGGTTTTTGTTGTTGATGCGTTTTTATTGTTAAAATCTCTGGTCAATAGACAAAAAGCATGGCATCCTGCCCAGATAATCTATTGGGGCGACCCATAGGATCTGGAGGGAGATGGTCAGGACGGCGTTGAATTCGCGACTAAACGCGGCGCAAGTTAAGGCTCCACTCAAAGCGCGACTGAGAGTCGGACTTGCTCTGACGCTCCTTCTCGCCATGGTGCCCCCAAGGGAGGCCATGGCTGGTGCTACCGGCGGAGTGCCCGCCGCTGCCCAGCCGGCACCAGCGCCCGATGCCAGTAAGGTCGCCGCCGAGCCGCAGCTCACTTTTGCGGCCTTCGGAGATATTCCCTACCTGATCAAGTTGCCGAACGGCCGCACGGACGATCAGGTGCTGGCTGAGGATATCGCTCCTGCCCTGCGACGCCGTGAAGATATTCCCTTTGTGATCCACCTGGGGGATCTGAGCCGTCCTGAGACGGCCTGCTTCGATAGCTGGCTTCGCAAGACCCAGAAGTTCTGGCAAGAAAAAATTGTCAAGCCTGTTTTTTATACCCCTGGCGATAACGATTGGACGGACTGCGACCGCCAATCCCTGGCTGTGCGCCAAAGTGAACTCGATCGCCTCCAGCAGCTTCGTAAAATCTTCTTCGGAACGCCAAAAACCTTCACGCCAGCCTGGCAGTTAGGGGAGGTTCAGAGAATTCTGGCCGCGGATCCTGGCTTCGCCGAACCGCAGAACACCCTCGGGGCGATCCGTAGCGTGCTGGCCATGGGGCCTAAGCAGTTTGCCCAGGAATGGCGCTATGAAAGCCAGCCCGAATTGCCTGAAAATGCCATCTGGTGGCGCCGTGGGGTTCTTTTTGTCACCCTGCATAACGTCAGTACCAACAATGGACGCACTGACATTCTGCTGGACGACCCCATCAAGGCGATTGCCCTGGTGGATGAGCGCGATCGCCAGAATCAGCGCTGGCTGAATCGAGCCTTTGAACTGGCCCGTAAGCCCGAGACCAGGGCGCTGGTGGTGGCCACCCAGCTGGATCCGTTCGGTCCAGCGATCAAGAAGGAAGCCCCCCTGACGCGCTGCCTCAGCAACCCCGCCTATGCGAGCTTCTGCCGGCAGCTCCAGGCCCTCTCCGGACCCTTGGACAAACCGGTTCTGCTGCTTCAGGGCGATACCAATGCCTATTGCCTGGATCAGCCTTTTGGTCAGCCGAAGAATCTCTGGCGGCTCAATGCCCCCGGCGATTTCAAGGTTGTGGATGCTGCCGTGATCAAGGTTTTTCCCACAGATGCCCATCAGCCCTTTCAGGTGACCGGTCTGCTGAGCGGTGAGGCCGCTCCGGCCGTGTGTGACTACCGCTGACGGATCCGCTCCCAGCCTGGCTTCAACCACGTGGCCGTTGCCGCTGAAGGCTGCCCTTGCGCAGCCGGATCTGATCAGATTTTGTAATCAGGGGGATTGCTGATCCTGCGGCGATTCAGCACCCAGCCGCCGCTGGCAGCCCCTACCGTTCGCGGACACGGAACCAGCGGCATCATCCAGCCATGGAGCCGGAGATCTCCGGCCCATGCACAGTGGGCCGGAACTCGATTTCAGGCCTGGTTTCGCTGAACAGTTTCCCCATCTTTTTCCCAACGTCCACCACACGCCAGGAGGGGCCCGATCATGTCATCCACGATTCAGGCCGCCCAGCGCCAGCGCTGCGGATCCCGCCGCTGCCGCCGTGGACAACGGCGCCGGCCGATCTGCAGTCGATCTGAGGAATTACCCCAGAGTTGAACGGGGGAGCCTGGCTCCCCCACCATCGCTATCACTCCCCATTGCATGATCCTGCAAGGGGGAGCTGGCTTTGGATTGGCTGCAATTTGCATTGGCTGCAATTTGCATTAATCACGTCATTATTGTTATCCCTGAGTGTCATGACCAAGCGTCGTCGTTTTCTTGCGCTGATCAGCGGAACTCTGGCCTCTTCGGTGTTGCTCGCGGGCTGTCTGGGTAATCCGCCCAGCAAAACCGGCAGCTCTACGGGCGGCATCGCTCCAGCCATTCCCATGGCCAAGGCTGATCTGGAAACCAGGAGCATCAGCCTGGGTTTCATTCCGATCCTCGAAGCCGCACCCCTGGTGGTTGGGGTGGAGAAGGGTTTCTTCGCCAGGCACGGCCTTGAGGTGAATCTCAGCAAGCAGGCCAGCTGGGGCGCCGCCCGCGACAACGTGGTGCTCGGCGCCGCCGGCGGTGGCATCGATGGCGGCCAGTGGCAGCTGCCCATGCCCCAGATGATCAGCGAGGGCGCCATCACCAACGGCAAGAAGGTGCCGATGCTGATCCTGGCGATGCTGATGAGCCAGGGCAACGGCATCGCCGCCGCCAACACCGTCAGGGACGCCAACCTGACGGTTGATCTGAAGACTTCTTCGCCCGGCTACTTGGAGAGATTCAGCCAGAAACAGGGCCGCAAATTCAAGGCCGCTTACACCTTCCCCAAGGCCAACCAGGAGATCTGGATTCGCTATTGGCTGGCCGCCGCTGGCGTCAACCCCGACCAGGCCGTGGAACTGCTGAAGGTGCCGGCACCGGAAACGCTGCAGGGCATGAAGAACGGCACGATGGAGGCCTTCTCCACCGGTGATCCTTGGCCGACGCGCATCGTCAGGGACGACATCGGCTATCTCGCGGCCACGACGGCCCAGATCTGGAAGGCCCATCCGGAGGAATATCTGGCGGTTCGTGCCGACTGGGTGGAGCGAAACCCGAAGGCCGCCGTGGCCCTGCTCAAGGGGTTGATCGAGGCCCAGATCTGGCTTGACAAGCCCGAGAACAAGGATGAGGCCGCCAGGATTCTCAGCTCCCGGAAGTGGTTCAATGCGCCGCTTCCGGTGATTCAGGACTCCCTCAAAGGGCAATACAAATTGGGGGTACGGGGTGCCACCAATACTGATCCCCGCATGGGCCCTCTGTACTGGAGCAGTGATCGCGGCGTGATCTCCTATCCCTACAAGAGCCTCACCCTCTGGTTCCTGCTCGAATCGATGCGCTGGAAGTTTTTCCCCGGCACGGTCGACAGCATCGAGCAGGCCCGGGCCATCAACGACAGGGTGACCCGTGAGGATCTCTGGAAGCAGGCCGCCCGGGCCGTGGGCGTTCCTGCCAAGGACATTCCCAGCGGATCAAGCCGGGGCAAGGAAACCTTCTTCGACGGCATTATTTATGACCCCGAGAACCCGAAGGCCTATCTCGATTCTCTGAAGATCAAGCGCTGATCACCCCAAGATCTAACACCACTTTTCGCAACCCTTCCCATGACATCCAGCAACCTCCCCACCTCCAGCCGGGGCGATCGCCCTGCCCCCAGCGGCATCGCGCTCTGGTGGAAGAACAATCGCAAAGGCATCCTGCCGCCCATTTTCGGCATCGCTGGTTTTCTGCTCTTCTGGCAGCTCAGTGCCAGCCTGGGTCTCTCCAAGCTTGCTGGCCCGCTCAGCCTGTTCACCGAGGAGCGCACCCGGGAGCTGATCATGTATCCGTTCTTTGATCGCGGCGGTCTTGATAAGGGTCTGTTCCTGCATGCCATGAGTAGCCTCAGCCGCGTCGCCCTTGGCTATTCGCTGGCGGCCATGGTCGGCATCGCTGCCGGCATCGCGGTGGGATTGAACAAGACCCTTGATCGCGCCCTTGATCCCCTGTTTCAGTTCCTGCGCATGGTGGCGCCCCTGGCCTGGGTGCCGATCGCACTGGTGCTGTTCCAGAACAATCAGCCGGCGGCGATCTTTGTGATCTTCATCACCTCGATCTGGCCGATTCTGATCAACACCGCAGAAGGCGTGCGCCAGATCCCGCAGGACTACCGCAATGTGGCTTTGGTCCTGCAGATGTCCAACCGCAGCTTCTTCACGAAAATCCTGATTCCCTCAGCACTGCCTTATATCTTTACCGGTCTGCGCATTTCGATTGGCCTGGCCTGGCTTGCCATCATTGCCGCGGAAATCGTGATGCCTGGAACCCCGGGTATCGGTTTCTTCATCTGGGACGCCTATCAGAACAGTTACGTCTCTGACATCGTGCTTGGGGTGATCTGGATCGGCGCCATCGGTCTGGTGCTGGATCGCCTGATGGTCTGGCTGCAGAAGCGTATTGCCGCCGGGCAGTGACACCCATGGCCAACCCGGTTTGTTTGCACCTGCAGCGGCTTGGCGAGCGCATTCAGGCTTTCGAGCAATCCCTGTTCCGCACGGAGATCGTGCTTTCTTTCCTGCTCGCCCGGCTTGTCCTGATTGTGGTGATGTTGTCGGCTTTTTCGCTCGCCTTCACCGCTGTGAATTGAAAAGGAGCTTGCTGCTCTGTTGTACCAACCCATTGATTCGACGTTTCATTACCCGCCAATGCCATGACAACCCTCGTTCATGTCCAGGACATTGAGAAGGACTTTCCCCTCAGTGGAGGTGGCACCTATCTCGCCCTCAAGGGAATCGACCTGCAGATTCGCAAGGGGGAATTCATCTCCCTGATCGGCCATTCCGGTTGCGGTAAATCCACCCTGCTTAACATGATCGCCGGCCTCGATCTGCCCACCGGCGGCACGGTGCTGGTGGCTGGGGAAACAGTGAGGCGCCCCGGGCCGGACAAGATGGTGGTGTTCCAGAACTATTCCCTGCTGCCCTGGCTCACGGTGGCGGAGAACATCGCCCTGGCCATTGATGAAGTGATTCCTGGTCTTGCTGCGGCTGAGCGCCGTGCCCTGGTGGAAGAGCACATTGAGATGGTCGGCCTCGGCCATGCCGGCCACAAGTTGCCCCGGGAACTTTCCGGTGGCATGCGCCAGCGGGTGGCGATCGCCCGCGCCCTGGCGATCAAGCCGAAGCTGCTGCTGCTCGATGAGCCTTTCGGTGCCCTCGATGCCCTCACCCGCGGCAATCTGCAGGAGAAGCTCATGCAGATCTGCAATGAGCACCACCTCACCGCCGTGATGGTCACCCACGACGTGGATGAGGCCGTGCTGCTCTCCGATCGGATCGTGATGCTCACCAATGGCCCCGGCTCGAAGATCGGCGGCATTCTTGAGGTGGACATTCCGCGGCCACGGCAGCGGATGGCCGTGGTGCACCACCCCAGCTACTACAGCCTGCGCTCGGAGATCATCTATTTCCTCAACCGCCAGAAGCGGGTGAAGCAGTGGCAGGCCAAGCCCCACAAGGTGCTCGCCCGCCATGGCCTCGAGAAGGTGAATCTCGATCTCGGCTTTGTGCCCCTTGCCGCCTGTGCACCGCTGGCGGTGGCCGAAGCCAAGGGCCTGTTCGCCAAGCACGGCCTCGATGCGGTGCAGCTGGTGCGTGAAACCAGCTGGCGCGGCATCACCGATGGCCTGCTCGATGGCACCCTCGATGCGGCCCAGATGCCCTCGGGCATGCCGGCCTGGATGACGGCGGGCGGCCATGGCGGCCCGCCCCTGCCGGTGGTGAGCGCCCTCACCCTCAGCCGCAACGGCAACGGCATCACCCTCGCCAGCCGGTTGGCCGACGCCGGTGTCCACAACGTGGACGACTACCGCAGCTGGCTGCAGAGCCACAACCGCGAACCCCACACCCTCGGCATCGTCCATCCGGCCTCGATGCACAACCTGCTGCTGCGCTACTGGCTGGCGGCCCATGCGATTGATCCCGATCGCGATGTGCACCTGCAGACCCTGCCGCCGGCCCAGATGCTGGCCGATCTCAAGGACGGCAGCATTGATGGTTTCTGCATCGGTGCCCCCTGGCTCGATCGGGCCGTAGCCGAGGGCCATGGCATCACCGTGGCGGGCGATCTGGCCATCTGGCCGGGTCACCCCGGCAAGGTGCTGGGGGTGCGGGAAGACTGGGCCCTGGCCTATCCCAACACCCACATCGCCCTGGTCAAGGCGTTGCTGGAGGCCTGTCGCTACTGCGCCGAACCCCGCAACTGGCTGGAGCTGAGTGAACTGCTCAGCGATCGCCGCTACCTGGGGATGAAGCGCGAAGTGATCTGGTTCAGTGAAGCCAGTGCCGATGGCCATTCCACGGTGCCCCACCATCTCTTCTTCGGTGAGGGGGTGAACCGGCCCAGCCGCAGTGAACACCTCTGGATCCTGACCCAGCTGGCCCGTTGGGCGGAAATTCCCTTCCCCCGCAATTACGTGGAGATTCTCGAGCGCATCTGCTCGGTGGGCGTCTACAGCACCGCTGCCCGCGAACTGGGGCTCAGGGATGTCAGCTACCAGCGCGGTCCGATCGAGCTGTTCGATGGTCGCCCCTTCAACAGTGAAGACCCGATTGATTACCTCAATTCGGTGACCCTGCATCGCAACTTCAGCGTGGCCGAGATTCCGATCGGGCTGCCCCGGCCCTTCGGCAGCTGATGCCCGTTTTCCCTCTCCATCCCAACCTCTCCATCCCAAGCACTGCAGCCAACCTCCGATGAGCAACCCATCCCTCCACGCTTCAGCTTCGGCCGCCGTTGCGGCCCATGCCATGCCGTTGCTGCGTTTCGAGCAGCTCAGCAAGGTCTACCCCACCCCAGGCGGTCCCTACCCCGTGCTTGAGAACATCAATCTCGAGATTTCCAAGGGGGAATTCGTCTGCGTGATCGGCCATTCCGGCTGCGGCAAATCAACCCTGCTCAACATGGTTTCCGGTTTTGCCACCCCCAGTGCCGGCCGGGTGCTGCTGGAGGGCAAGCCGATCACCAGGCCCGGGCCCGACCGGATGGTGGTGTTTCAGGGGTACGCCCTGCTGCCCTGGCTGAGCGCCTATGACAACGTTCACCTGGCCATCGATGCGGTCAACCCCAGGCTGCCGGACAATGAGAAGCGTGAGATCGCCATGCAGCATCTCGCCATGGTGGGGCTCACGGAGGCTGCGGATAAGAAAATCACCCAGATCTCCGGTGGCATGAAGCAGCGGGTGGCGATTGCCAGGGCCCTGGCAATCCGGCCCGAGGTGTTGATCCTTGATGAGCCTTTTGGTGCCCTTGATGCCATCACCAAGGAGGAGCTTCAGGAGGAACTGCTGCAGATCTGGAACACCCAGAAATGCACGGTGCTGATGATCACCCACGACATCGATGAAGCGCTTTTCCTGGCCGATCGTCTGGTGATGATGACCAATGGACCTTCGGCCTCGATCGGTGAAGTCCTTTCCATCGACTTCGCCCGCCCCCGCAGCCGAGAGGAGATCATGGAGAATCCCAGGTATTACGAACTGCGTAATGCCGCCCTCGATTTCCTCTATCAGCGCTTCGCCCACGACCAGGACGAAGTGGCCTGATCGCTGTTCGGCAAGGGGGCCCGGTGCTGGCCGTCCGGGCCCGCCAGCCTGCGGCAGAAGCAGTACACGAATCGCTGTTCGCCTCCGCTCGGCGTGCCATGGCGTTCCCGTTCATGGCCGAGCAGGAGAAACGGTTCGCCGAATTCCGCGTGCAGGCCGGCGGGGTCGTAGCGCCTCACCGGCAGCCCGCTGCAGCTCTCGGGTCCGTCCTCGGCAAAGGTGGCCACAATCACGATCCCCCCGGGCCGCACGGCGTGCAGGACCACGTCCACATACCGCTGGCGATCCGCCTCCGAGGTGAGGAAGTGGAACACGGCCCGGTCATGCCAGACGTCGTAGGCCTGCCGTTCCAGGTCGACGCTCAGAACGTCGGCTTCCAGCCAGCGCACCCTTGAAGCCAGGCTCCCGAGCCTGGAGCGGCCAAGCGCCAGGGCTGCGCCGGAGAGATCGAGCACCGAGACCCCGGTGTGGCCGCTGGCCACCAGGTCATCCACCAGGGTCGAAGCCCCACCCCCGACATCGATGATCGCGGCGGAGCTGCTGGCACCAGCCCTGCCGATCAGCTCCAGTGACAGCTGGGCCCGGGGCTGAAACCAGCTCACCTGGCTGGGATCCCTGGTGGTGTAGATCGCTTCCCAGTGCTGCCTGCCCCCAGGTTCCTGCTCTTGGTGAGGCGTGGCTGGCATGGAGGCTGCAGCGGCTTCAACGAAGAGCCTGGACCAACCTTAAATCGGTCGATGCGCGTGTAAGGATCGGCCCCTGCCCTGCTGGCTGGCATGCGCGTTTCGGCCTGGTTGCCGCGGCTCCGGCGCGGATCGGCTCCGGCGCCCGGCCTGGCCCTGGCTCTGCTGGCCGGCCTGCTGCTCACGGCCTGCGCCGATGGTGGTGGCGCCGGTGGCCTGAGCAGCCCGGTGCTTGCCAGGATCCACGCCCGCGGACGGCTGGTCTGCGGCATCAATGGCCAGTTGCCGGGGTTCAGCAGCCTCGCCAGCGATGGCCGCTATCACGGGCTGGATGTGGAGATCTGCAGGGCCCTGGCCGCCGCCGTCTTCGCTGATCCCAGCCGCCTGGAGCTGCGGCCGGTGACCACCACCGAACGCTTCGCCGCCCTGGCCTCCGGCGATGTGGATGTGCTCTCCCGTAACACCACCGTTTCACTCAGCCGCGATGCGTCCGCTGGCAACGCCCTCAGCTTCGCGCCGGTGGTCTTTCACGACGGCGGCGCCCTGATGGCCCCGGTGGCCTCCGGAATCCATGGCGTGGCCGATCTGGCCGGTAAAACCGTGTGCGTGCTCAGTGGCACCTCGAACGAAACCGTGCTGGCGGATCGCATGCGCCTGCTGGGGCTGCCATACACCCCCCTGCACTTCCGCGGCGCCGACCAGACCTTCGACGCCTATCAGGCCGGCCGTTGCGCGGCCGTCACCAGCGACCGTTCTGGCCTGGCCGCCCGCCGTAGCCGTTTCGCCGATCCGGGGGCGCACCGGATCCTGCCGGAGCTGCTCAGCCGCGAGCCCCTGGCCCCGGCCACGGCCCAGAGCGATCCGGCCTGGGCCGATGCGGTGCGCTGGGTGGTTTATGCCCTGATCGAGGCCGAGGAGCGGGGAATCACCCAGGCCAATGTCAAGGCGACGCTGGCGGCGGCGAAGGCGGACCCCGCCCGGGCGGAGCTGCGCCGTTTCCTCGGGGTGGAGGCTGAACTGGGCTCCCAGCTGGGCCTGGCCAACGATTTCGTGGTCCAGGTCCTGGCGGCGGTGGGGCACTACGGCGAGATTTTCGAGCGCAACGTGGGCATGGCCTCGCCCCTGAAGATCGAGCGGGGGGCCAACCGGCTGTTCCGCGACGGCGGCCTGATGGTGTCGCCTCCGTTCCGCTGACCCGAGCCTGGCGGGCCACGGGAGCCGGGCCGGTGGCGTTGGCGGCGCCCGAAGAGGTATGGCACTATCGACCAAATTGTGAAGCGCTCTGCATGGGCCCAAGCAGCTCCGCCCAACCGCTCTTCCGCGCGGCGCTCCGTCGGGCGGCGCTCCGTCGGGCGGCTCCGCTGCTGCTGTTGCCCCTGCTGCTAGCCGGCTGTGCCCCCGACGGCGGCGGCGGTGTTCAGAGCACCAAGATGGCCACCATTAAGGCCCGCGGCAAGCTGATCTGCGGCGTTGATGGCTCCCTGCCCGGCTTCAGCTTCGTAGGACCCGACGGCAGCTACAGCGGCCTCGATGTTGATGTCTGCAAGGCGATGGCCGCAGCCCTGTTCGGCGATCCGGGCAAGGTGGAATACCGCAACCTCAATTCCAGCGAGCGTTTCGCTGCCCTCGCCAGCGGCGAGGTGGACCTGCTCTCGCGCAACACCACCATGACCCTCAGCCGCGATGCGGCCGGTGGCAATGCCCTCAGCTTCGCCCCCCCCACCTTTTATGACGGCCAGGGCGTGATGGTGCCCACCGCCAGCGGCATCAAGACCCTCAAGGACCTGGCGGGCAAACCGATCTGCGTGGAGAGCGGCACCACCACCGAGCTCAACCTCGCCGACCGGATGCGGGAGCAGAACATCCCCTACACCCCCCTCAAGTTTCAGACCGGCGACCAGACCTACGCGGCCTACCTGGAGGGCCGTTGCGTGGCGGTCACCAGCGACCGCTCCCAGCTGGCCGGCAAGCGCAGCAGCTTCCCCAAGCCGGATGATCACACCCTGCTGCCGGATGTGATGAGCAAGGAGCCCCTCACCCCGGCCACCGTCAACGCCGATCCCGTCTGGGCCGATGCGGTCCGCTGGACGGTCAACACCCTCTTCCAGGCCGAAGAGCTCGGCATCACCAAGGCCAATATCGCCGCCAAGGTGGCAGAAGCCAAGGCCAAGGCCAACCAGGCTGATCTGCGTCGTTTCCTCGGTGTTGAAGGCGAATTCGGCAAGCAGCTGGGCCTGCCGGCCGATTTCGTGCCGAAGATCATCAGCGCGGTGGGCAACTACGGCGAAATCTTTGATCGCAACGTCGGTCCCGGCTCCCGCCTCAAGCTGGATCGCGGCGCCAACAAGCAGTGGAAAGAGGGCGGCCTGATTTATTCGCCTCCCTTCCGCTGATGGGCGTGCCGCCGTCCTTGCCGTCCCCATCAGTGCTCGCGGCAGGGGAGCCGGTGCCCTGGTGGCGCGATCGCCGGGTGATCCCCTGGCTGGTCCAGGGGGCTGTGGGGCTTGTGGTGCTGGTGGTGGTGGCCTTCCTGCTGGCCAACCTGGTCCGCAATCTCACCGCCGCCGGCCTGCTGCTGAGCTGGGGCTGGCTGGGCCAGCCCGCCGGCTTCGACATCGCCGAAACGATCCTGCCGTTCCACGCCAGCGATCCCTACTGGCGCGGCCTGCTGGCGGGCCTGGTGAACACCGTGCGGGTGGTGGTGGTCGGCCTGATCGGCTCCACGCTGCTGGGCACCCTGCTGGGCATGGCCTCCTTCAGCGGCAATGCCCTGCTGCGCGGGCTCACCCGCACCTATGTGGAGGTGGTGCGCAACATTCCGCTGCTGTTGCAGCTGGTGTTCTGGTATTTCGTGGTGTTCCTGTCCCTGCCCAATGGCACGGCCGCCCTTCAATTCCCTGGTGTGGTGCTGGCGAAATCCGGGCTCTACATCGCCGGCTTCGGCGAGGGACTGCGCTGGCTGGGGCCCCATCTGGTCGATGGGGTCTGGCAGGCGCCGCTGCGCTGGTCGGTGGAATGCGCCGCCCTGCTCACCGGCCTGATCGCCTATTCCTCCGCCTTCATCGCCGAGGTGGTACGCGGCGGCATCGCCGCGGTGCCCAGGGGCCAGTGGGAGGCCTGCTCCTCCCTCGGGCTCACCTGGCTGCAGACCCTGCGCCGGGTGGTGCTGCCCCAGGCCCTGCGCGTGATCGTGCCCGGCCTGAACACCCAGTACATCTCCCTGGCCAAGAACTCTTCCCTGGCGGTCGCCGTCGGCTTCACCGATCTCTATTCCGTGGCTGAAACCACCCTCAACCAGACCGGCCGGGCTGTGGAGGTGGTGCTGTTGCTGCTCGGCGCCTACCTCGCCCTCGATCTCTTCATCTCCCTGCTGATGAACGGCCTCAACCGACTCGTGCAGATCCGGGAGCGCTGAGATGAAACCCCTGTTGCGTCGCCTCCGCCACGACCTCTTCGCCACCCCCGCCGACGGTTTGATCACCCTGGTCCTGCTGGGCATGATCGGCGCCGGCGGCTGGGCCTTCCTGCACTGGGCGTTCCGTCAGGCCCGCTGGGCCGTCATCCAGGCCAACAGCACCCTGTTTGCGGTGGGTCGCTACCCGATCGAGCAGCAGTGGCGGCTGTGGCTGCTGACAACCCTGCTGGCGGCAGCCACCGGGCTCATCTGGGGCCTGCTGCGCTCCCACCCGCGGCCCGACCGCGGGGGCCAGCTCTGGCCCCGCAACGACCGGCTGGCGGTGGCTGTGCTGCTGGCCCTCAGCCTGGTGGTTCCCGGGGCCCTCGGCTTCGCGCCAGCGCTCGTCGGCCGCTGGTTGGCCATCGGCCTGCTGCTGGTCCTGATGCGCTGGCTGGCCGGCCGCTTCGGGCCCGCCCTGCCCCCCGCCCTCAAGCGCTGGCTGCCTGTCGGTCTGCCCATCCTCTACCTGTTGGGGATGGTGCTGATCGGTGGTGGCTTCGGCCTGGTCGCCGTATCCAGTTCGGAATGGGGGGGGCTGGTGCTCACCCTGCTGGAAGCCACCTTCGCGATCCTGCTCTGCTTCCCGCTCGGGGTGCTGCTGGCCCTTGGTCGCCGCAGCGACCTGCCCCTGCTGCGCTGGGGTTCGGTGCTCTACATCGAGTTCATCCGGGGGGCACCGCTGATCACCCTGCTGTTCCTCGGCCAGAACATGATCGGTTTCCTGCTGCCCGGCGGCCTGGCGCCCGAGCGGGTCTGGCGGGCGGCCTGGGTGCTCACCCTTTTCGCCGCCGCCTACCTGGCCGAAGCGGTGCGCTCCGGCCTGTCGGCGGTGCCCCGCGGCCAGCTGGAGGCGGCCCGTTCCCTGGGGATGTCCACGATCCAGGCCTTCATCACCGTGGTGATGCCCCAGGCCCTGCGGGTGGCCCTGCCCAGCATGGTCGGCCAGTTCATCTCCCTGCTCCAGGACACCACCTTGCTGTCGCTGATCGGCCTGATGGAGCTGCTGGGCACGGCCCGCACCGTGATGGCCAACCCAGCCTTCCTGGGCCGCAATGCCGAGGTGTATTTCACCCTGGCGGTGCTGTTCTGGTGCTGCTGCGCCGCCCTGGGGCTGGGTAGCCGCGCCCTGGAGCGGCGGCTGGATCCGGCGTCCCTGGCCCGCTCAGGCTGAACAGCCCCTGAGCGTCCATTCCATCGCCGATCGATCAGAGCCCGTAGCGCTTTCGCCATGACCCAGCCCAGCACCAGCACCCTCAGCAGCGCCGCCGCCGGGCCGGCCGAGCTGATGATCGAGGCCCGCGGCGTTGAGAAGTGGTATCCCAATGGCTTTCACGCCCTGCGGGGCTGTGACCTGGAGGTGCGCAAGGGGGAAGTGGTGGTGATCATGGGGCCCTCCGGTTCCGGCAAGAGCACCTTCATCCGCACCTTCAACGCTCTGGAGGACTTTCAGCAGGGCTCGATCACGGTGGATGGCATCACCCTGTCCAACGACCTGCGCCGCATCGACGCCATCCGCCGTGAGGTGGGCATGGTGTTTCAGCAGTTCAACCTGTTCCCCCACCTCACCGTGCTCGACAACCTCACCCTGGCGCCGGTGCTGGTGCGCCGGCGGCCGAAGGCCGAGGTGGAGCGCCAGGCCCGCGCCCTGCTGGAGCGGGTGGGCATCAGCGAGCAGGCCGACAAGTACCCGGGCCAGCTCTCCGGTGGTCAGCAGCAGCGGGTGGCGATCGCCCGCTCGCTCTGCATGGAGCCGCGGATCATGCTGTTCGACGAACCCACCAGCGCCCTCGATCCGGAGATGGTGAGGGAGGTGCTGCAGGTGATGCGGGGCCTGGCCGCCGATGGCATGACCATGGTGGTGGTCACCCATGAAGTCGGTTTCGCCCGGGAGGTGGCCCACCGGGTGGTGCTGATGGCCGGGGGGGAGGTGGTGGAGGAAGCTTCCCCGGACACGTTCTTCACCTCCCCCAGTCAGCCGCGCACCCGCCAGTTCCTCAATCAGATCCTCTGAACAACGGGCCTGTCCGATCGGCCGGGGCCCGTGGAGGGGGTACGGCTTAACCGATTAACCGAATTCCTCCCATCACGCTCAGCCCGTGCAGGCCCTCGTAGAGCAGCCAGACGGCGAACACCAGGGCGAGCACCCCTACCAGGGATTCGGCCCGGTGCTGCAGCCATTCCTCCAGGCTTTCAATCGTGGGGCGGATGGCGCCGCTGCTGGCGATCCAGGCCAGGGGGGGCAGCAGCAGCAGGGAGCTGGCCGCCAGGGCGAACAGCCCCGTGATTTCAAGATCCACCGACATTCCCGGCTGGGCGATCATCAGCAGTCCGGCCTGCTTGAGATAAAACACCAGGTTTTCCGGTGTGAGCAGGGCGCCGCCGGCACCGATCAGCACCAGCAGGGCGGTGTTCACGTCCGGCAGCCGGTTCATCAGCCGCAGGGCCATGCCCTCTTCGCCGATCGTCGCCTGGGGGGTGAGTTGATACAGGCCCAGGGCCAGCAGGGCCCCGGCCCCCAGCAGATCGATCAGCACCTGCTCCCGCTCGCCGTGCTCGAGGCTGAAGGCGAAGCTGTGGCCGAGCAGCATCAGCAGGGTCACCGCCATGACGTTGGCGAGGGTCCAGCCGACCACATAGGCCAGCGAGCGCTGCAGGGGCGAACGGCCCAGCAGCAGCAGGGTGACCACACCAATGTGCAGGGGAGAGAAGGCGATGCCGATGCCGAACAGCGACGCCTTGGCCAACAGGACTGGACTCATGTCCGCACGCTAAGGGGCCCGCTGCCCCTCAGGCGGGCCGGCTGGCCCAGTCGGCGGCATTGAGCAGCGGGAAGAGGCCGTCATCGTGTTCCACCGCCGCCAGCCAGTCCGCTGGTGGGGCGATGCCGCTCTCGATCGCCTCGATCAGCCGCCAGAAGCGATCGAGGTGCCGGTGGATCCGCTCCCGCGCCAGGTCGGTGGTGGTGCCGGCCCGCAGGATGAAGCTCCAGTCGGAGCTCTGGGCCAGCAGCAGCTCCCGGCCGGCCTGGGTCAGCCACTGCCGTTGCTCGGCGCTGGCCACCCCCCGGTTCACCCGGGCCACCATCGCCCGCGAGGCCCGTTGCCATTGCGGCACCACCCAGGCGTTGCTGTCGTTGAGCCAGTAGTCGTGGTAGCCGCCCTGGCCCCAGCTGGAGGGGGAGGGCTGGCAGATCTGCAGGGCCTGGGGCTGGGCCAGCACCTCGCGCAGGTGGCTGAACGCCAGTCCGGCGGCCGGGCCCTGCCGGAACAGCTCCGCCAGGAAGGCCGGTCCTTCGAACCACCAGTGGCCGAACAGCTCGGCATCGAACGGCGCCACCAGCAGCGGCGGCCGGTCGATGCTGCGGCCCAGGGCCTCCAGCTGCCGGCAACGGCCCTCCAGGTAGGCGGCGGCATGCTGGGCCAGCCGTTCGGTGGCCAGCTGGGGCTGGTAGGGCTGCTTCTGGTCCAGGGGGCAGCCCTGGGCTGTCACCCGCTGCAGCTTCAGTCCCAGGGGCCGGCGGTCGTGGATGCCGGCGGCGGCGAGGATCTCCTCGGGTAGGTCCCAGCCGAGGTCGCGGTGGAATTCGCGGTAGGCGCCATCGCCCGGGTAACCCTGGCTGGCACTCCACACCGGTAGCGTGGAAGCGCTGTCACGGGCCACGAAGGCCACCCCGGCCGGCGAGCAGATCGGGGCGTAGACGCCGTAGCGGGGCCGGGGCAGGGCGTGCAGCAGGCCATGGCCATCGAGCAGGGTGTAGCGCAGACCGCAGCTCGCCAGTACGGCGTCCAGACCTTCGTAATAGGCGCATTCCGGCAGCCAGATGCCCAGGGGGCGGACGCCGAGCAGGCGCTGGTGTTCGCGGACCGCCGTGAGCAACTGGGCCCGCACCGCCTCGGGTGAATCGCGCAGCAGGGGCAGGTAGCCGTGGGTGGCCCCGCAGGTGATCAGATCGAGCACCCCCAGCTCCTGCAGTCGCCGGAAGCGGGGCAGCAGGTCGCCTGCGCAGCGCTGCCAGTCGGCCAGGGTGCGCTCCAGCACGGCGCCGAGGTCGGCGGCCGCCTCGGCCAGGGTCGCCGGCGCCTCGGTCAGCAGGGCCAGCCGCTGCTCCAGCCAGGGGGTGAAGCGGGCGTTGAGCAGCGGGTCGCTCAGCAGCGACAGCAGGGTGGGCGAAAGCCCCATGGTGAGCCGGGGCTGCTGGGCCGGATCGGCCGCCGCCGCTTCAAGCACCGCCAGCAGCGGCAGGTAGCACTCCTGCAGGGCCTGGAAGTACCAGTCTTCTTCCAGGGAGCCCGGCTGGCCGGAGCGCACGTAGGGAAGATGGGCATGCAGCACCAGGGCCAGGGATCCCGCCGCGCCAGCGGCGCTTTGGGCCACCGCCTCTGCTGCTGCGGCTTCAGGGGCGGTTGCCTCAGGGGCTGTGGCTTCACCCGCGTTTTGACCGGGCACCTTGGCCATTCAGCTTGAGATCACTTTAGGGGGGCCGTCCTGGCGGGCTCCCGCTGCCGGGGTCATGGCCGCGATCCGGGCCGGGTTGCGGGCCAACCCCTAGAATGGGTCCAACTCATACTCATTCCGCCTTACTCCTCCCTTCCCACGACTGCCATGGCGCGCGATCCCGGCCGGGTTCTGATCTTCGACACCACGCTCCGCGACGGTGAGCAGTCGCCCGGCGCCAGCCTGAATCTGGAGGAGAAGCTCGCCATCGCCCAGCAGCTGGCCCGCCTGGGCGTCGACATCATCGAAGCCGGTTTCCCCTTTGCCTCCAGCGGCGACTTCAACGCCGTTCAGCGCATCGCCGCCAGCGTCGGCACCCCGGAGGGGCCGGTGATCTGTGGTCTGGCCAGGGCCGCCAGCGGCGACATCAAGGCGTGTGCCGAGGCCGTCGCCCCCGCCGCCCGGCGCCGCATTCACACCTTCATCGCCACCAGCGACATCCACCTCGAGCACAAGCTGCGCAAGAGCCGCGCCGAGGTGCTGGAGATCACCCGCGAGATGGTGGCCTATGCCCGATCCCTGGTCGACGACGTCGAGTTCTCCTGCGAGGACGCCGGTCGCAGTGATCCGCAATTCATGCATCAGGTGATCGAGGCCGCGATCGCGGCCGGCGCCAGCACCATCAACATCCCCGACACCGTCGGGTACGCCACGCCCGCCGAGTTCGGAGCCCTGATCGACGGCATCAACCGCTCGGTGCCCAACATCGATCAGGCCGTGATCTCCGTTCACGGTCACAACGATCTCGGTCTGGCGGTGGCCAATTTTCTCGAAGCCGTCAAGAACGGCGCCCGCCAGCTGGAGTGCACGATCAACGGCATCGGCGAGCGGGCCGGCAATGCCTCCCTGGAGGAGCTGGTGATGGCCCTGCACGTGCGCCGCAGCTATTTCAATCCGTTCCTCGGCCGGCCCGCCGACAGCAGCACTCCGCTCACGGGGGTTCATACCGAAGAGATCACCAAGACCTCCCGGCTCGTTTCGAATCTCACCGGCATGGCGGTGCAGCCCAATAAGGCGATCGTGGGCGCCAATGCCTTTGCCCATGAGAGCGGCATTCACCAGGATGGCGTGCTCAAGAACCGGCTCACCTACGAGATCATCGATGCCCGCACCGTCGGCCTGGCCGACAACCGCATCTCCCTGGGCAAGCTCAGCGGCCGCAGCGCCTTCCGCGCCAGGCTTGAGGAGCTCGGCTACACCCTCGAGCGCACCGATCTCGATGATGCCTTCGCCCGCTTCAAGGAGCTGGCCGATCGCAAGCGCGAAATCAGCGACCGTGATCTCGAAGCGATCGTCAGTGAGCAGGTCCAGCAGCAGGATGAGGCCCGCTTCAGCCTGCGGCGGGTGCAGGTGAGCTGCGGCACCGGCCTGCTGCCCACGGCCACCGTCACCCTGGAAACCGCCGATGGCATCGAGCACAGTGAGGCCGCGATCGGCACCGGGCCGGTGGATGCGGTCTGCCAGGCCCTCAATCATCTGGCCGGGGTGCCTAACGAACTGGTGGAATTCAGCGTCAAGTCGGTCACCGAAGGCATTGACGCCATGGGCGAGGTCACGATTCGCCTGCGGGCCGGCGGGGTGCTCTATTCCGGCCACTCCGCCGACACCGACATTGTTGTGGCGGCGGCCCAGGCCTTCGTCAATGCCCTGAACCGCCTGGTCAGCGGCGCCCAGCGGCAGCCCCTGCATCCCCAGAAGGCCCCCCTGCCCCTGGCCGATCTGCCGAGGGTCTGAGCTGCGGGTCTTCCCCGGGCCCGCAGCCGGCGAGACTGGGCCCCTCAGGACCTCCACCGATGTCGATCGAGCAGCTCAGGGACTTTCTGGTCCGCATGCAGGCGGATGGGGCCCTGAAGCAGCAGGTGCTGGCCGCCGCCACCGCCGATGATGTTGCCCAGATCGCCCTGCAGCTGGGCTTCGAATTTTCCGGCGATGAGCTGTTGCGGATGTCCGGTCGCAAGGTGGGCCGGGTCACCGTGCACAAGAACGACATTCCCGGGGAATACAACTGAACGGCTGCCCAGCCCTCGTCGCACGCCAGTACCGCCCCCCATGGCAACAGCCCGTCCCATCCGCCTCACCCCTCGCCGCTTCTGATGTCGGCCCCCACTCCCGAGCTTTGGCTCCTGCGTCACGGTGCCACGGCCTGGGCCCTCAGCGGTCGTCACACCGGCCGCACCGACCTGCCCCTGTTGCCGGAGGGGGAGGCGGAGGCCCGCCGGCTGGCTCCGGGCCTGGCCGGCGTCTCCTTCGATGCCGTGTTGATGAGCCCCCTGCAGCGGGCCCGGCGCACCTGCGCCCTGGCGGGTCTGGGCGAGCGGGCCGAGGTCTGTGACGACCTGCGGGAATGGGACTACGGGGCCTACGAGGGCATCACCACCGCCGAGATCCGCCTCAGCGTGCCCGGTTGGACCGTCTTCAGCCATCCCTGCCCGGATGGTGAAACCATCGAGCAGGTGGGGGAGCGCTGCGGGCGGCTGATCGAATCCAGCCTGGAGCGGATCGGTGAGCACGGACGCGTGGCCCTGTTCGCCCACGGCCACATCCTGCGCTGCCTGGCGGGCACCTGGCTGGGTCTGGGGCCGGCCGGCGGTGCCCTGCTCAGCCTCGGCACCGCCACGGTGAGCGTGCTGGGGTACGAACGGAGCCAACCGGTGCTGCTGCGCTGGAACGCGCCGGTGCCGGAGCTGCCTGCCGGCCCCAGGATCGGCGAAATCAGCCGCTCGGATCCGCCGGCTTCCCGGTAGCCGCCAACCGGGCAGCCCATGCAGCAATCAGCTCGGCTACCCAGTGGGCACCCCGGTCAGAACAGCTCCCACGCCGTTGCAGGGACTGGCGGTTTCCTGGGCCCATTCGCCATGGCGATCGGCCAACGCGGATAGGGTGGCCCAGCAATTTTTATTGAGACAGGATCCATGGCTCAGCGGTACCGCGCCTGCCGCCAGCTTGCAGTTGGTCTTGTGGCAAGCCTGCTGGTCGTGGCGGCCCATCCGGCGCAGGCCCGCCTGAGTGCCTTGGAAAAGCTCTTCGTCTTCGGCGACAGCCTCACCGACACAGGCAACAGCTGGGCCCTGACAGGCAACACCTTTCCCCCTTCGCCTTTCTACTACCAAGGTCGCGCATCCAACGGTCTGGTTTCACCCGAATACCTCTGGCAATCCTTCAATCCCGGTAGTACGGGCCCGGCCCCTTCAAGTTCGGGCGGCACCAACTATGCGATCAATGGGGCGAGCACCGGCCTGGTCAACTACAACTCCTTCAGGGGCACAAGTCTCTCTGCCCCCTTCGCCAATCAGGGTGCCGCTCCCCAGCTCAGCTCCTTCCTGGGCAGTAACCCCAGCTTCAATCCGAGCACCAGCCTTTTCATGGTCTGGCTCTTCCCCAACGACGTCCTGTCCTGGCTTGCCACCGGTAAGGATGCCGGCACGGTGTTGGGTGGTGCCCCCGCCACCACGAATGCGGCAGGCCTGATCAGCAATGGCATCACCAACATCGCCACCACGATCACGGCCCTAGCCGGCAGAGGCGCCACCCAGTTCCTGGTGCCCAACATGCCTGACCTCGGCCAGACGCCGCTGTTCCGCAACAATCCAGCAGCGTCCGCTCTCCTCTCCGGGCTGACGGCGTCGTTCAATACCAATCTTGATCCGGTGCTGCAGGGCCTCCAGGCCACCCTGCCAGGGGTGGAGATTAGCCGCTTCCAGGTGGACGACGTGTTTGCCGACGTGATTGCAAATCCCAGCAGCTATGGCTTCTCCAACGTGACCAATGCCTGCATGATTCCTGATCCTTACAGCGTTTGCGCCAATCCCGACCAATATCTCTTCTGGGATGACTTCCATCCCACCACCGCCGGTCAGAGGCTGATCGCCCGGAACTTCTTCCTGGCGGTCGATGCTGTTGAGGTCCCCGCTCCCCTTCCCGTGGCAGGCGTCACCGCCGCCTTCGCCTGGAGCCGGCGGTTGCGCAAGCGGCTCAGGCTCCGGGCCGGGCGTCAGCGCCTTTCAATCAGGTCTGCGGCCGAGTAGCGCACCTTCGCCAGGGAGGCGTATTTATCCTCAGGGCTGCGATAACCGAGGGCACAGACCACGCTGCTTCGGTAGTCACTGGACTCGAGATTCAGGATCCGGTCGTAGTCCGGCGGTGAGAAACCCTCAATGGCGCAGGTGTCGATCGACAGCAGGGCCGCAGCGGTCATCAGGTTGCCGAGGGCGATATAAACCTGATTGGAACTCCAGCGCTCGATGATCTGGCTGCGGGGGCCGTCGATCAGATCAATCTGGATCAACTTGCGATAGCCATCCAGGCTGCTGGCCTCCAGGCCCCGGGCGCCGGCGGTGGCCTCGATCAACCGGTCCGCGTCAGCGGCCGTGATCGTCCGCTTGCTGAGCAGCACCACCAGATGGGAGCAATCGGTGATCTGCGCTTGATTCCAGGAGTGGGGCCGCAGCTCCTGACGCAGCGCCTGGTCCTGAATCACCAGAAACTTCCAGGGTTGGAGCCCATAGGAGGAGGGGGTGAGCACCAGGGTCTGCTCCAGCGTTGACCAGAGCTGCTCGCTGATGATCCGCTCCGGGGCGAACTGCTTGGTCGCGTAGCGCCACTGCAGGGCCTCAAGCAGATGGTCCGGCGCGATGGCCATGGCGGGCTCGTTGGATGGCTGCCCTTACCCTCTCACGCAGCTCCGGCCGCTGCCAGCCGGCGATCCAGCCCCCTGAACCGGGCCCTCCCAGGTCGCCAGCCCGGCGCGGCTAGCCTGAAACGCGCTTCAGGGACCGACCCGCCAGCCCATGTCCCTCCCCTCCAGCAGCCCCCAGCGGCCCCTCGCAGCCCCGATGGGCCAGGCGGTCCAGCTGATGGTGCTGCTGCTGGTGGCCCTGCTGATGCTGCTGCCGCTGCTCTGGCTGCTGAGCACCTCCCTGAAGGGGCCCGCCGAGGACATCTTCACCAGTCCGCCCGCCCTGCTGCCCAGCCAACCCAGCCTTGAGGCCTACCGGCGGGTGTTCAGCGACGCCCAGAACCCCCTGCTGCGCTACATGCTCAACAGCGCCGTGGTCAGCGCGGCGGCAGTGGTGGCCAACCTGCTGTTCTGCTCCCTGGCCGCCTACCCGCTGGCGAGGATGCGCTTCGCCGGCCGCGGCTTGGTGCTGGCGGTGGTGGTGGCCACCATCCTCATCCCCTTTCAGGTGGTGATGATCCCCCTCTACCTGCTGATGGTGCAACTGGGGCTGCGCAACAGCCTCTGGGCCCTGATCATTCCCCAGGCGGCCACCGCCTTCGGCATCTTCCTGCTGCGGCAGAGCTTCCTGGCGGTGCCGCGGGAGCTGGAGGAGGCGGCCCGCAGCGACGGCTGCACGCCGCTCGGCGAGTGGTGGAACGTGATGATTCCTGCCGCCCGTGCTGACCTGATCACCCTGGCGATGTTCGTGTTCATCGGCAGCTGGAGCGACTTCCTCTGGCCCCTGATCATTCTCGACGACCCGGGCCTCTACACCCTGCCCCTGGGCCTGCAGAAATTGGCCAGCAGCTTCTCCCTCGACTGGCGGCTGGTGGCCGCCGGGGCGGTGCTCTCGATCCTGCCGGTGCTGGTGCTGTTCGTGGGCCTGCAGCGCTACATCCTGCCCAGCGCCAGCGGCGACGCCGTCAAGGGGTGATCGGCTCGGTCGGCGGCGGCGGTCCGGGGGGCTCCCTGGCGGCTGGTTCCTCAATCAACGCCGGCCGGGCCGGCCGGCGCTGCAGCACCTGCTGACGCAGCTGCTGCTCCAGCTCCAGCAGGCGCTGCTGGGCCGCCGCCAGGGAGGCTTCCTGGCGCTCCAGGCTCTGCAGCCGCACGAGCATCGCGCGCAGCTGCCCCTCCAGCGCCGTGGTGCGGTCAAGGGCGCGGCTGTTCTCGAGCCCCTGCACCCGCTGCTGCAGCCGCTGCAGGCTGCGGTTCTGCTCGCGGCTCTGGCCGAGCAGCACCAGGAACAGCACCACCAGCATGGTGCTCAGGCTCAGCTGCAGCCAGGGCAGCCACCCCGGCAGGCCGAAGCGTTCGCCGCCGCCGCCGCGGTGCCTCCCATGCTGATCCGGGGGGCGTTCGGTGCTGGAGAGCATCGGCGCTGGGCTGTGGGGGCGTCCTGATCCTGCCTGGAGGGCTGCCCCTAGGCTCGGCCGGCCCGTCCTGCCGGCGCATGGAGCCTGAGCCGCTGGCCGCTGCCGCCGCTTGCGCAGCCACCTCCACCTCCACCTCCAGTCTTGAGGTTCTCTATGCCGACCCCTGGCTGCTGGTGGTCAACAAGCCCAGCGGCCTGCTGAGCCAGAGCGGCCTCGGCCCCGACCTGGCCGATTGCGTCCCAAGCCGGCTGGCCCCCGCCTGGGGGGACCTGCAGCTGGTGCATCGCCTCGATCGCGACACGTCCGGCCTGCTCGTGCTGGCCCGCGACGCCGACAGCCATCGCACGCTCTCGCGCAGCTTCGCTGAGCGGCAGGTGCGCAAGACCTACCTGGCCGAGGTCGCCGGCCAGCCGGCGGCCTCCGCCGGCACGATCGACCAGTCCCTTGCCCGGGTCTCCCGCCGTCCGCCGCTCTACGGGGTGGATCCGGCGGGCAAGGCCAGCCGCACCGACTGGCAGCTGCTGGAGGGCCACGGCAGCTGGAGCCGCTTGCTGCTCATTCCCCACACGGGCCGCTCGCACCAGCTGCGGGTGCATCTGGCCTGGCTGGGCCACCCGATCCTCGGCGATCCGCTCTACGCCCCTGCCGCCGCCCGCGCCCTGGCGCCACGATTACGCCTGCATGCCCACCGCCTCGCCTTTGCCCATCCCGTGCACGGCGAGCGCCTGGAGCTTTGGGCCCCGGTGCAACGATGGGCGCCCGCGGGCCGCCGGAGTTCCCTTGCCTTCCCTGGCCCAAGCCCTGCCTGAGCTGCTGCCGGAGGTCCTGCCCGATGGCCTGCTGGTGGCGCTCGGCGCCGTGCCGGGGGCCTGGTTGCGCTTCCTGCTGGTCAACCGGCTGGAGCCGCTGCTGCCGCGCCGGCACTGGGGCACCGTCATGGTCAACATCAGCGCCTGCCTGCTCCTTGGGGTGGTGCTGGCCGCGATCCCCGGCCAGGCAGCCGGGGCGGGGCGCCTGCGGCTGTTGCTTGTCACCGGCTTCCTCGGCAGCTTCAGCACCTTCTCCAGCTGGATGGCCGAGCTGGTGGTCTGCCTGCGCGGCCGGCAGCGGCGCGAGGGCCTGCTGTTGCTGGTGGGCTCCCTGCTGGGGGGCCTGCTGGCCCTGGTCCTGGGCCTGGCCCTCGGGCGTTTCAGCCCGGTGGGCCGATGAAGCCGGCAGGGCCCCAGGGCCGGCGCCAGCGACCGCCAGCGGCCATGGAGCTGCTGCTGGTGGCCTGCGGTGCCGCCCCCGGTGCCCTGCTGCGCTGGCGCCTGGAGCACGCCGCCGCCGCCGCCGGGGTCGGGGCGGCGGGCCTGGCGGCGCCGGTGCTGGCCGACCTGCTCGCCAATCTGGCCGGCTCGTTGCTGCTCGGCCTGGTGCTGGCCCAGCAGCAACGGCGGCCGCGCCTGCAGCTGTTGCTGGGTATCGGCTTCTGCGGTGCCCTCACCACCTTCAGTTCCTGGATCCTGCATCTGCAGCGCCTGCTGACGGCCGGTGCCCTGCTGCCGGCCCTGCTGCTGCTGCTGGTCAGCGTGCTGGGGGGGCTGGCGGCGCTGCTGGCCGGACTGGCCCTGGCGGGCGGCCTCAGGCGCTGAAGCCTTTGCGGGCTGGCAGCGGGTAGGCGATCCGGCGATGGCGCATCCGCTTCCACACCCGCACGAAGGCTCGGATCACCAGCTCCAGCTCCGCCCGGCTGATGCCGCTGGCCGCCAGCTGGCCATCCTGTTGCCGGGCCTCAACGATCCGCCGCACCATCGCCGTGGCTTCCGATTCATTGGTGGCCGGCGGCAGCGAGCGCAGCGCCGCTTCACAGCCGTCGGCGAGCATCAGGATCGCCGTTTCGCGGCTGCGGGGGATTGGCCCCCGGTAGCGGAAGCGCTGCTCCGGCACCGCCGGATCCCGCTCGCGGGCCTGGTGCAGGAAGTAGCCCATCTTCAGGGTTCCCTGGTGTTCGGGGATGAAGTCGGCCAGGGGCCGCGGCAGCCGGTAGCGGCGGGCCAGCTTCAGCCCCTCGTCCACATGGGCCTGGAGGATCGCCGCACTGCCGCTGGGGTCGTTGAGGGTGTCGTGGGGATTCACGCCCCCTTCCTGGTTCTCGATGAACCACCCCGGACCATGCAGTTTGCCCACATCGTGATACAGGGCTCCGGTACGGATCAGGTCAACATCGCCCTGGATCGCCCGGGCTCCTTCCTCCGCCAGGCCACAGATCATCAGGGTGTGCTCGAAGGTGCCGGGCGCTTCGGTGGACAGGCGCCGCAGCAGGGGCCGCTCCAGGTCGGCCAGCTCCATCAGCCGGGCCCGGGTCAGCAGGCCGAAGAATCCCTCCACCAGCGGGGCCAGCAGCAGGCCCCCCAGCAGCAGACCGCCCACCAGCACGGCCTCGTTCACCAGTTCGCCCCCCCGGGGCGCCAGGTTGTCCTGACCCGTCAGCAGGCTGGCCAGGCTCAGCACCAGTGCCTGCACGCTGAGGGCCCCCAGGGGCAACAGCACCGCCAGCTGCAACAACTGGCTGCGGTTGCGCTGACGCCCCGCCAGGACCGCCGCCAGGGCCGCCACCAGCGCCGCCAGCAGCAGTCGGGTTTCCAGGCCGGAATCGAGGGGATAGGGCCAGAGCAGGCTCGCCACCGCCAGCCAGGCCAGGCCGGCGGCGGTGCCGAGCCCCTGGGCCAGCAGCAGCGTCGGGGGCACCAGCAGGGCCAGCGGGCTGGCGTGGGAGCCGAGCCACAGCTTGCAGGCCTGCACCACCAGCAGCATGGCCAGGGCCAGCAGCACCTGGAGAGGTTCGATGCTGGCCCGCCAGCGCCGCATCACCAGCAGCATCACACCGCAGGCGGCCATGGCCTCGCCGAAGTGGGCGATCCAGGCGAGGGGCCGGGGCTGGCGGTTGATCAGGCCGAAGGCATCGAGCACATCGAAGGCCTGGCCACTGATCGGCTCCCCCTGACGGCTGATCAGATCGCCCTTTTTCACCTTGATGGTCGGCAGGCCCCGCTGGGTGAGCAGGGTTTCGATGCGGCTCTGGCTGAGGAAGGTGTCGCTGCGCAGGTTGGTGCGGCCCTGCAGACTGCCCGCCACAAGCCTGCTGCCGAGGCTGCGGGCCGGTTCCGGCATCTGATCGAGGTGCAGCCGCGCCGCCTCCAGCAGCTGGCCGTCGGCCACGCTCGGTATCACCCCCTGGGTGAGCATGCGCAGCTGGGTCTGCCGCAGCCGCTGCTCCCAGGCCAGCAGCTCCGTCGGCGAGACGCTCCTGAGCCACTGCCGCTCACTGTCGCTGAGGTTGAGGGGATCCACCTGGGGCTGCTGGCTGGCCAGGTGGCGATGCACGTCCTCCAGGTGGCGGTCGAGGTGCTTCTGCAGACGGCGGCTGAGCTGGGCGTCCACCACCTGCACATGGGTGCGGGGCAGCATCTGGTTGCGCCGTTCCTCAAGGGCCGTGCTGTCCATCACGGTGATGTCCTTCGGGGCCCGCACGGTGAAGGGGGCCGGCAGACCGGGGCGCAGACTCGGCTCCACCAGCCACGGCCAGCTCGATAGCAAGGCCACCAGCAGGCAGGTGAGCAGCACCGCCAGGCCCCCGCCGACGCGCCAAGCGGTCAGGGCCTGGCGGGGACGCTCCTGCCGCAGGAGCTGCCGCCAGAGCCGCCGCCACCGGATTACCAGTCGCTGCCACAGCTGGACCATATCCGCTCACGCTAGCGAGCGGGGCCCAAGGGCAGCCATGGCGCCATTGTGGTGACGAAGCGTGCACCTGCCGATGGCGACACTTCTGGATGGCCGGCAACTGGCCGGCGCGATTGAGCAGCGCCTGGCGACCCTGATCGCCGCCGGTACGGCCCAGGCAGGCCGTCCGCCCGGGCTGGCGGTGCTGCGGGTGGGTGATGATCCGGCCAGCGGCGTCTACGTCGCCAATAAGGAGAAGGCCTGCGGCCGGGTCGGCATCCGCAATCTCGGTGCCCATCTGGCCGCCGCCACTCCTGCCGAGGAGGTGCTGGGCTCGATCGAGCGGCTGAATGCCGATCCGGCTGTGGACGGCATCCTGCTGCAGCTGCCCCTGCCCGGCGCCCTGGCGGAGGGCCCGCTGCTGGCCGCGATCGACCCTGAGAAGGACGCCGATGGCCTCCACACCCTCAACCTCGGCCGGTTGCTCAAGGGGGAGCCAGGGCCCCGCAGCTGCACCCCGGCCGGGGTGATGGCGCTGCTGGCCCAGGCCGGGGTGCATCTGCGGGGCCGCCGGGCAGTGGTGGTGGGCCGCAGCATCCTGGTGGGTCAGCCGATGGCCCTGATGCTGCAGGCCGCCGATGCCACCGTCACGGTGGCCCATTCCCGCACCACCGATCTGGCGGCCCTCACCCGGCAGGCGGAGGTGCTGGTGGTGGCGGCCGGCCGGCCCGGCATGATCGGCGCCGAGCATGTCCGGCCCGGCGCCGTGGTGGTGGATGTGGGCATCCATCGCCGGCCGGAGGGGGGCCTCTGCGGCGACGTGCGTTTTGAAGAGGTGGCCCCGATCGCCAGTGCGATCTCGCCGGTGCCGGGCGGTGTCGGTCCGATGACCGTGGCGATGCTGTTGGTCAATACGGTGCTGGCCTGGTGCCGCCGGCATGGCATCGAGGCCTCGGCCCTGGACGATCTGCTCGTTTGAGCGGGTTGGGTCCCGTTGGCCTCCCGGGGGCCAGCCCGGCGCCGCCTTCTGAGAGAATCCGCCCCAGAAGCGGTGATCCGATGGGTGCGGCAACGGGCATGGCCGGCGTGCACCCGCTGATTTCACGCCCGCTGATCTCCCATCCGCTGACGTGATGACCGCTGACATCGCCTCCCGCGAACCCGCCTCCCCCGAAC
>Ga0208864_1000027_pt1 | contig 43002 bp, 35 predicted proteins | sample CryBogmetaGMA05M_FD_184542 | JGI IMG/M metagenome (GOLD analysis project Ga0208864, IMG submission 184542) | Freshwater microbial communities from Crystal Bog, Wisconsin, USA - MA0.5M (SPAdes) | ecosystem: Environmental > Aquatic > Freshwater > Lake | place: Crystal Bog, Wisconsin, USA...
CACCAGCCCACCCCTTGCTTCACGGCGGTGCCCCTGGAGCAGGTGGTGGCCTTCAACCTGGGAATGCTGTTCCCCGGCATGACGATTGAGGGGCACTACTTCTTCCGCGTCACCCGCGACGCCGACCTGGAACTGCGCGACCTGGAGGCCGACGACCTGATGGAGGCCCTGCAGGAGGGCCTGCGCAAGCGGCGGATGGGCGGCGAGGTGGTGCGCCTGGAGGTGGCGGACGAAATGCCCGATGAGGTGGTGCAGCTGCTGATGCAGGGCGCCGACGTCGAACCCGAAGACCTCTACCGGATCAATGGTCCCCTCGGCCTCGACGACCTGATGAGCCTGCTGGCGATCCCGTTGCCCCAGCTCAAGGACAGGCCCCACAACGGCCGCACCGCCCCGGCCCTGGGCCGCACCCAGAAGAGCGAGCTGGAAGATGGCTCGATCAAGCAAGAGGAATTTCAGAGCATCTTCTCGGTGCTGCGCCGCGGTGATGTGCTGCTGCACCACCCCTTCGACCTGTTCGCCACCTCGGTGGAGGAATTCCTCAGCCAGGCCGCCGACGACCCCTCGGTGCTGGCGATCAAAATGACCCTCTACCGCACCTCCAAGGATTCCCCTGTGGTGGCGGCGCTGATCCGGGCCGCCGAGAACGGCAAGCAGGTGATGGCCCTGGTCGAACTCAAGGCCCGTTTCGACGAGGACAACAACATCCAGTGGGCACGGCAGCTTGAGCGCTCCGGCGTGCATGTGGTGTACGGGGTGCTCGGCCTGAAGACCCACACCAAGGTGCTGCTGGTCGTGCGTCGGGAGAAGCAGGCCCTGCGCAGCTATGCCCACATCGGCACCGGCAACTACAACTCCCGCACCTCCAGTCTCTACACCGACATCGGCCTGCTCACCGCCCGCGAAGACTTCGGCCAGGACCTGGTGGAGCTGTTCAACTACCTCACCGGCTTCTCCAAGCAGCAGAGCTTCCGCAAGCTGCTGGTGGCCCCGGTCACCCTGCGCAAGGGCATGGAGGAACTGATCCGCCGCGAGATCCGCCATGCCCAGCAGGGGGGCTTCGGCCATATCCGCGCCAAGATGAATGCCCTCGTCGATCCGGCGATCATCGGTCTGCTCTACGAGGCCTCAAAGGCGGGCGTCACGATCGAGTTGGTGATCCGCGGCATGTGTTCGCTGCGCCCGGGCCTGAGCGGCGTCAGCGAAAACATCACCGTGGTCAGTGTGATCGGCCGCTTTCTCGAACACTCCCGGTTGTTCTGGTTTGCCAATGGTGGCCAGCATGAGCTCTATTTCGGCAGCGCCGACTGGATGCCCCGCAACCTTGACAGGCGCGTGGAAGCGGTGGCCCCGGTCGACGATGCCCACCACCGCCAACAGCTGGAGGAATTGCTGGAGCTCTACCTCAACGACACCAGCGCCTGGCTGATGCAGAGCGATGGAACGTTCAGCCAGCGCCAGCCCGAAGGCGAACAGCGGCTTGCACAGGCAAACCTGATGGAACGCTGGCGTGGCGGCCTGATCCCGCCGGCAGAGGCGAAAATCTGAGCACCATCTGCGGCGACAGCACAGCAAACAGGGGGCGAAATGTAGCCCTCGTCACCAGTAACGGAGTGCGGCTACACCGCCACCGCGGTTGAGCGCAGCGCCGGGGAGACGTTGCTGCGAAGGTCAGCAAAATCGATCAAAACAATGTCGCCGCGATCGCTTACAGGAAGTCTTCCGTTTCAGAACAGTGCAAACGGAGGGGCAGTGCTACATTCCGGCCAAATTCAAACGGAGGCCTGGGGTGATGGGGACACCTCTGCATTCCGCTCTTGCCATGCTGAAAAGCAAGGCTGGGAGCGTTTCGCCGAGATCGGGCAGCAGTCCAACGCCGGAGGAGCCGGCCGAACGTGGTTCGCCCCGTTCGCCGACCCGTGGCGCCCAGCGCAACACGGGCCGCATCAGCGCTGACACGATCGGCTGGTACCTGAGCAACATCGGCCGGGTTCCCCTGCTGACGCCGGCTGAGGAAATCGAGCTGGCCCACCACGTGCAGGCAGCCAAGCGACTCCAGCCGATTCCGGAACCTGAGCGCACGCCCCAGCAGAAGCGCCAGCTGCGGATGGGCCAGCGGGCCCGCGACCGGATGATGGCGGCCAACCTGCGTTTGGTGGTCAGCGTCGCCAAGAAGTACCAGAACCAGGGGCTCGAGCTGCTGGACCTGGTCCAGGAGGGGGCAATCGGTCTGGAGCGAGCGGTCGACAAGTTCGATCCGGCCATGGGCTACAAGTTTTCCACCTATGCCTACTGGTGGATCCGGCAGGGGATGACCCGGGCGATCGACAACAGCGCCCGCACGATCCGGCTGCCGATCCACGTGAGCGAGAAGCTCTCGAAGATGCGGCGCATCAGCCGGGAGCTCTCGCACCGGCTGGGCCGCCAGCCCAACCGGCTGGAGCTCGCCCATGCGATGGCGATGGCCCCCGAGGAACTCGAGGAGCTGATGGCCCAGAGCGCCCCCTGCGCCTCCCTCGATGCCCATGCCCGCGGCGAGGAGGACCGCAGCACCCTCGGAGAGCTGATCGCCGATCCGGCCAGCAACGAGCACCTCGACTCGATGGATCGCCATCTGCAGAAGGAGCACCTCGGCACCTGGCTGTCCCAGCTCAACGAACGGGAGCAGAAGATCCTTCGCCTGCGCTTCGGCCTGGAGGGGGCCGAACCCCTCACCCTTGCCGAGATCGGACGCCAGATCAACGTGTCCCGCGAACGGGTACGCCAACTGGAGGCCAAGGCCATCATGAAGCTGCGCCTGATGAGCGACATGCAGCAGGCGGCCTGAGCCCGCCCCTTGCCTCCGGAGCCTTTCGATGATCCCCAGCTGGTGGTTGCGCCAACTGTGCGGCGGGGCCGCAGTGGCCGCCTGGCTGGTGCTGCTGGGGGTGTTGGTGGTACTGGTCGGCAGGCGCTGGCCCGATCAGGGCGAATGGAGCCGCAAACTGGCCCACATCGGCGCCGGCCCGCTGGTGCTGATCGCCTGGGGGCTGGGAATCGACCGGCTGGTGGCCGTGCCGGCAGCCCTGGTGATGACACTGGCGGCTGCGATCAACCACCGGCGCCGCCTGCTGCCCGGCATTGAGGACGTCGACCGCCACAGTTACGGCACGATCGCCTACGGCGCCTCCTTCAGCCTGCTGTTGCTGCTGTGGTGGCCGGCCCACCGGGCGGCGGTGGCGGCGGCCATTCTGGTGATGGCCCTCGGCGACGGCCTGGCCGGCCTGCTCGGCCGGCTGCTGCCCTCGCCCAGCTGGCAGGTGTTCCGGCAGCGCCGTTCGGTGGTGGGCACGATCACCATGGGCGTGAGCAGCCTGCTCGTGCTGCTGGCCATGGCGGCGCTGGCCCAGGCGAGCGGCCAGGAGGCGGTGCCGGCCATGGGTGCCCTGGTGGGCATCGCCCTGGCGGCGGTGCTGGTGGAACAGCTGGCCTTCGCCGGACTGGACAACCTGACGGTGCCCCTGAGTGTGGGCTGGCTGTGGATCTGGGCTGCGAATGGCGGTTGAGCGCTAAACCTGCAGCAACCGCTCACAGCGATGCTCCCAATCCCGCTGGGTGCCGATGCCGGCCACCAGCAGCCGGTCGGCGGGCTCCTCGCGCAGCCGCAACTGCCACTGACGGATCACATCAGCTCGCTCCATCCACACGTCTACGACGGTGCGCTGAATCGCCTCCCCGTCCCATTGGCGACCGCTGCCGATGGCCAGGGCCCAGTCCAGCAGGTGATCGAGCTGGAAGGGCCGAAACCCGCCGAACACCGGCCCGGGGGCAGCATCAGCGGCCCCAATACTGTTTCCCTGCTCGAGATAGAAGAGCTGGAGGGGATCGGATAGCCCACAAAACTGGAGGAGGTAGATCATTCAGCGATCCCCCAACAAATCATTGGAGTCAAACGCTAATCAGACCCCAACGGAGATCCGTCCAGGATGAACACTATGTTGCGGCGATGACAATCTGGCGGTCTCGATTGGCGAGTGCCAGCTATGCCTGGGCGAGCCGTTGCGCCCTCAGACCGAGGCCAGCTGCCGGCGGGGTGCCATGCGCACCGCCGCAGCCAGGTGCTCCAGCAACGCAAGGGTGGTGGGCAGATCGATGCAGGCATCGGTGATGCTCTGGCCGTAGGTGAGCTGGCCGAGGTCGGCGGGGAGCTTCTGGTTGCCGGCCACCAGGTGGCTTTCCAGCATCACCCCCATCACGTGGACGGAACCAGCGGCCACCTGCTCGGCGACGCTGCGCAGCACCTCCGCCTGGCGGCGGTAGTCCTTGTTGGAATTGCCGTGGCTGCAATCGACCATCAGGCGGGCCGGCAGGCCATCGCGGGCCAGCTGGGTGGCGGCGGCCTCCACCGCCTCAGCGTGGAAGTTGGGCCCTCCCTTGCCACCCCGCAGCACCAGGTGGCCGTCGGGATTGCCGGTGGTGGTCACGATCGCGGCCTGGCCATCGGCATTGATGCCCAGGAAATGGTGCGGCCGCGCCGCCGCCTCCATGGCATTGATGGCGGTGCTGACGCTGCCATCGGTGCCGTTCTTGAACCCGATCGGCATCGACAGGCCCGAGGCCATTTCCCGATGGGTCTGGCTTTCGGTGGTGCGGGCTCCGATCGCCGTCCAGCTCACCAGATCGGCGATGTACTGGGGCACGATCGGATCAAGCAGCTCGGTGGCCGCCGGCAGGCCCAGGTCGGCCAGATGCAGCAGCAGGGCCCTGGCCCGCCGCAGGCCGGTGTTGATGTCGTAGCTGCCGTCGAGGTGGGGATCATTGATCATCCCCTTCCAGCCCACGGTGGTGCGCGGCTTCTCGAAGTACACCCGCATCACCACCTCGAGCTCATCGCGATGGCGGCGCTGCGCCTCGACGATGGCGTCGGCATAGGCCCGGGCCGCGTCGATGTCATGCACCGAACAGGGGCCCACGATCACCAGCTGCCGCTGATCGCCGGCATGGAGGATGGCCTTGATGCGTTCGCGAGCCTGCTGCACGGTGCGGGCCCCCTGCTCCGGCAGGGGCAGTTCCCGGTGCAGCAGCGCCGGCGCCACCAGCGGCCGGGTTTCCACCACGTGGAGATCGGAGGTGGGAATCATGCTGCAGACCTGGGGATCGGGCCAGACCCATCAGCCTATTCGGCCACTCACGCTGCTGCTGCCCTGGCCCCGCACGGCGGTGATTCTGCAGCGCTTGCCACCAAGGGGGGGCCGACGGCACAGAACAATGGGGGGATCACCGCCGCCCGGACATCTGGTCCGGAGCCCGTGCCCATGCCCGCTAATCCCCTCTCTCCCGCCGAGCTGCTGCCCGGCTACCGCGCCGCCGCCGCTGAGCGCGAGGCCCTGGGGATTCCGGCCCTGCCGCTCACGGCCACCCAGACCCAGGCCCTGACCGAACTGCTGGAGGCCCCCCCCGCCGGCGAGGAGGCCTTCCTGCTGCATCTGCTCTCCGAGCGGATCCCCCCCGGAGTGGACGAGGCGGCCTACGTGAAAGCCGGCTGGCTGGCCGGCGTAGCCCGGGGCAGCACCAGCAGCCCGCTGGTGAGTCCGGTGGAGGCCGTGACCCTGCTGGCCACGATGATCGGCGGCTACAACGTCGGCGCCCTGATCGAGCTGCTCTCCCACGCCGATCAGGCCATTGCCATCGAAGCGGCCCGGGGCCTGAGCCGCACCCTGCTCGTCTACGACGCCTACAACGACGTGCTGGAGCTGGCGGCCAGCAATCCCCTGGCGAAACAGGTGGTGGACAGCTGGGCCGCTGCCGAGTGGTTCACCGCCAAACCGGAACTGCCGGCCGAGATCACCGTCACGGTGTTCAAGGTGGAGGGGGAAACCAACACCGACGACCTCTCCCCTGCCACCCACGCCACCACCCGCCCCGACATCCCCCTGCACGCCACGGCGATGCTGGAAACCCGCATGCCCGGCGGGCTGGCCCTGATCAGTGAGCTCAAGGGGAAAGGCCATCCCGTTGCCTACGTGGGCGATGTGGTGGGTACCGGTAGCTCCCGCAAATCGGCGATCAACTCCGTGCTGTGGCACACCGGCACCGATATCCCCCACGTGCCCAACAAGCGCAGCGGCGGTGTGGTGCTGGGCGGCAAGATCGCGCCGATCTTCTTCAACACCGCCGAGGATTCCGGTGCCCTGCCGATCGAGTGCGACGTCACGGCGCTGCAGTCCGGGGATGTGATCACGATCCGCCCCTATGCGGGCACGATCGAGCGCGCCGCCGGTGAGCCGGGCGCCGGGGAGATCGTGGCCCGCTTCGAGCTCAAGCCGAGCACGATCACCGATGAGGTGCGCGCCGGTGGGCGCATTCCGCTGCTGATCGGCCGCTCCCTCACCGACAAGGTGCGTGCCCAGCTGGGGCTGCCCGCCAGCGACGTGTTCATCCGCCCGGCCGCGCCGGCGGACAGCGGCAAGGGCTTCACCCTGGCCCAGAAAATGGTGGGCAAGGCCTGCGGCCTGGCGGGCGTACGACCCGGCACCAGCTGCGAACCACTGATGACCACCGTCGGCTCCCAGGACACCACCGGGCCGATGACCCGCGACGAGATGAAGGAACTGGCCTGCCTGGGCTTCAGTGCCGAGCTGGTGATGCAGAGCTTCTGCCACACCGCCGCCTATCCCAAGCCGGTAGACCTCAGGACCCATGCCGAACTGCCCGATTTCATCAGCTCCCGCGGCGGCGTGGCCCTGCGGCCCGGGGATGGCATCATCCACAGCTGGCTCAACCGCCTGCTCCTGCCTGACACCGTCGGCACCGGCGGCGACAGCCACACCCGCTTCCCGCTGGGCATCTCCTTCCCGGCGGGCTCCGGCCTGGTGGCCTTCGCCGCCGCCATCGGCGCCATGCCCCTCGACATGCCGGAATCGGTGCTGGTGAAATTCACCGGCTCGCTGCAGCCGGGGGTCACCCTGAGGGATGTGGTGAACGCCATCCCCTACGTGGCGATCCAGCAGGGATTGCTCACGGTGGAGAAAGCGGGCAAGAAGAACATCTTCTCCGGCAGGATCATGGAGATCGAGGGTCTGCCCGATCTGAAGCTGGAGCAGGCGTTTGAGCTCACCGACGCCACCGCCGAACGGTCCTGCGCCGGCAGCACCATCAAGCTGTCGGTGGAAACGGTGAGCGAATACCTGCGCAGCAACGTGGCGCTGATGAAGAACATGATCGCCCGCGGTTACCAGGACGCCCGCACCCTGGCGCGCCGCATCAAGGCGATGGAGGCCTGGCTGGCCGATCCGGTGCTGCTGGAGGCCGACGCCGACGCCGAGTATGCGGCCGTGATCGAGATCGACCTGGATCAGATCAGCGAACCGATCCTGGCCTGCCCGAATGACCCCGACAACGTGAAGACCCTCAGCGAGGTGGCCGGCGCCCCGATCGATGAGGTCTTCATCGGCTCCTGCATGACCAACATCGGCCACTACCGCGCCGCCGCCACGGTGCTGCGGGGCCAGGGGCAGAACGCCGCCCGCCTCTGGGTGTGTCCGCCCACCCGCATGGATGAGGAGAAGCTGAAGGAGGAGGGCTATTACGCGATCTTCGAACAGGCGGGCTCCCGGATGGAAATGCCCGGCTGCTCGCTGTGCATGGGCAACCAGGCCCGGGTGGAGGACAACACCACCGTGTTCTCCACCAGCACCCGCAACTTCAACAACCGCCTGGGCAACGGCGCCCAGGTCTACCTGGGCAGCGCCGAGCTGGCGGCGGTGTGCGCCCAGCTGGGCCGGATCCCCAGCCGGGAGGAGTATCTGGCGATCGCCGCCGAGCGACTCGATGCCCATGGCGCCGAGCTCTACCGCTACCTCAACTTCGACCAGATCGAGGGATTTGAGGACCAGGGTCGGGTGGTGAGCACCGAGGCGGAGGCGAAGGTGCTGGCCGAGGTGTGAGGAAGCCTTGGTAACAAGGCTTACAAGAATCCGAAGAAACAGGGCTTCCCAGCTGGGCTCCCTAAGTTTCGATCGCCGAGTCAGCTTTTTTCATGCGTTTCAATCGTCTCGTGCCGGTGGCGATGGCCTTTGCCATGGCCGGCACCGTCAGCCTCACCGGCTGCAGCCAGACCAAGGAAGCCGCCACCGGCGTGGGTGACGCCGCCAAGAGCGTTGCTGGCGCCACCGGCGATGCGGCCAAGTCCGTCGCCGGAGCCACCGGTGACGCCGCTAAGACCGTCGCCGGCGCCACCGGTGATGCGGCCAAGGAAGCCGCCTCCGGTGTGGGTGAAGCCGCCAAGACCGCGGCAACGGCCACCGGCCAGGCCGCCCTGGCTCCAGTGGTCTCACCGGTGCTCGACCTGCTCAAGCAAGGCGAAGCCGATCTGAAGTCGGGCAATGTGGCTGGCGCCGTGACCGCCATGGGCGGCTTCGATGGGCTTTGGCAGAAGGCTGGCCCTGTGATCCAACCCCTGGCCGGTGACAAGTGGGGCGCCATCGACACCGCTGCCAAGACGGTGGCCAGCACCTTCGCCAAGGGCGCCAAGCCCGACGCCGCCGCCGCCGGCTCGGCCATCAGCGGCCTGCTCGGCCCCCTCAGCGCCCTCGCCGGCAAGTGAGCCTGGCCTGACCGCTGAAAACGCCACAACCGCCGGCGGCGGTTGTGGCCAACCAACACGGTGCTGCCTGACGTTCTTCGCGCGGTGCGAATTGCTCAGGAGCCGAGCAGGGCTGTGCCTTCCAGCCGCTCCTGGCTGGCATCACGCCTCTGCAAGCGCAGGGTGATCATGCTGGCCAAGTGCTCGGCGTCGTCGGCAACGCCGCAGAAGCGGCCTGAGCCCCAGGTGTGCAGCCAGGGCAGGCCAAGGAAATAGAGGCCTGGGCTCTGGGTCAGGCCACGGTCGTGGGCTGGCTGGCCGGAACCATCAAACACGGGCACATCAATCCAGCTGAAATCGCCGTGATAGCCGCTGCACCAGATCACAGCGGCAAGGGGTCTGGTGCTGAGATCAAGGCCGGGATCCTCGCCGGGGCCTGGCTGCCAGCAGGGGGTATAAGGAGGCTCTTCCGGTGCCTCGATGCCCTCCTTTGCCAGCCAGTTGTCGATGCTGCTGCGGATCCGGCAATACACGGCATCGGCCTGGTCGAGATTGGCGGCCAAATCGGCGTTGAAGCTGAGCTGATCCGCCGTGATCGAGCGCAGCCGTCCATGCAGATGCATCCCCTCCAGGGCCCGTTGACGCAGGTCGATCCCGATGGCACAGCCAGCTCTTTCTATTCACCATCCACGGTGGTGTATGAATATCTGAAACCCGGCGAAACGCTCAGCATCGCCGAACTGGAGCAGAAGGGGCTGGCGGCCTTAAAAGAAGCCTCAGAACGGGTACGCCAGCGCTATGGCTTCGCCTGCACGCGCACCGATGAGGAAGCGATCAAGCTACAGAAGCGACTGGCCATGTATGGCCAGTCCGACAGGGTTGACGTTCGAGAGACGACGGACTGAGCGCACACGAAAAGGGAATGGGTTACTACTCTTCGTCATCAAAAAGGATGGCAGCAAGGCCTGTGCGTTAGCTGAACCGAAAGATTGTGGTGGCCTGTCCACTCCAGGGGTGTGCCCGAAGGGTCGCTTCACCACAGGACAAGTCCGCAGACCTTGGCCTCAAAAGCACCACGCATACAGCTCATACTTTTTCGTTCGCACTCACGCTTCGATCCCCCAAACCTTTGTGATGAACGCAGCCATCTCTTGATGAATCCCCACGAACTCAGCTCCATCACATGGGGTCGCCTTGGCCAGCACCATTCATCCGCTCCAAAATACGAGCGAGATCACGCGCAGATTGAATGTGTTTTGCCGGGGCCGTGCTCGTGGGGGCAGGGAGCGAGCGGCTCAGCGGCCTGGCGTCAGCAGTTGCTCAAGGGTGGCCTGCTGGGCTGGATTGAGGGGCTTCTGAGGTTGGTCGTGGGGCACCAGGCAGTTGTCCTTCTCGTTGATCGGGGCTGACGCCGTGGTGGTCCCGCCGGCGGCGAGGGAGGGGTTGCGGTAGAGGCTGGTGCCTTCCTTGATCGTTTCCACCACCTGGATGTCCTTGATGGTCATGGGATCCACCTTGACCGGATTGGCGCTCAGCACCACCAGGTCGGCCAGCTTGCCGGGTTCGAGAGAACCCTTGGTGTTCTCCTCGTGGAACTGGTAGGCGCCGTTGATGGTGAGGGCCCGCAGACCGTCGTAGGGGCTCACCTTTTCCTGGGGTGCCAGCACCACACCGGATTTGGTGGTGCGGTTCACGATGTTCCAGAGGGCATAGATCAGGCTGGGGCTGACGCCCGCCGGCATGTCGTGGTGCATGGTCCAGGGGAGGCCGGCCCTCTGCACCGAACCCGCCGCCCCGGCCCAGGCCATCCGCTCCGGGCCCATCAACCGAGCCAGGTAATCGCCCATGGGGTAGATGCCGCCGGCGGTGAAGCTGGTGATCGCCCCCACCTTTTTAGCCCGCACGATCTGGTCGGGTCGCAGGAACTGGGCGTGCTGGATGATCGGCCGGTGGTCGGCCGGGCCCTGGGCGGCGTAGGCCTTCTCGATCGCCACAAGGAAGTTATCGACCGCCTGGTCACCGATGCTGTGGGCGGCCACCTGCCGCTTGCTCTTCCAATAGCTGGCCACGGTGGCCTCCACGGCCGCCTGGGGATCCACGGCCAGGCCGCGGAAGTTTTTCTCTGTATTGCCAGGCGGATTGTTGGTATAGGGCTGCGACATGAAGGCGTTGTCCATGCTGCCGTCCATCCAGAATTTCACCCCCGCCAGCCGCACACGGTTCAGATAGCGGCCATCGCCATCCACCCGCGGCGCGCGCGCCGCGGGATCGGCGTACTGGGCAATCACGGCGCTACGGCCCGCCTTGGCCTGCTCCAGGAAGGAATGCTTGACGAAGAGCAGCAGGTCGATCGGCAACAGCTTCTGGTCGAGCATCTGACGGACCACGTCGATGTCGTCATCACTCAGGCCGAAACCCATCTCAGAGGCTGTGGTTTGACCGTTGGCGCTCCAGAGGGCCACGGCCTTGCCCACCCCCAGGCGAATCTGGGCCGGGGTGAGGGGCGCCTTGGCCGCCAGCACAGCAAAGACCGGCGTTTCGGCGATGTGGCCGCTGGGCTCGTTGCTGCCCGGTTTGCGGGAGATCACCCCACCGGCCGGATCCTTGCTGTTGGCACTCCACCCCATCTGTTTGAGCAGCACGGAGTTGATCGAACCCTGGTGGCCGGAGCCGTCCTGCACGAACACGGACCGGCTGGCGCTCACGCTGTCGAGCTCCTCCTTGGTGGGGTGCCGGTTTTCAGCAAGCTGTTCAGCCCGATAGCCCATGCCCTCCACCATCACGCCCTCCGGCAGGGTGGCGGCATGGGCCTTCATGCGCCCCAGCAGTTCGGGGATGCTCTTCACTCCGATCAGGTCGGCGTTGAGCAGGCTGTGGCTGGCCAGCACCAGGTGGCCGTGGGCATCGATGAAGCCCGGCAACAGGGTGAGGCCGGCCAGGTTCACCTGACGGGCGCCGACACCGGCGGCCTTGATCGCCCCGGCCAGGGGGCCCACATAGAGGATGCGGCCGCCTTGTTCCACCAGCGCTTCGGCATAGGCGGGCTTGGGCCCCGCCATGGTGAGGATGTCACCGCCGCGATAAAGGGTGGCGCTGGGCAAAGGCCGCGGTATTGCTTTCGCCGGGGTGGCGATGGCACCGATCAGGCCGGTGGCACTGATCAGGCCGAAGGCAAGGCCAAAGCCAGCGGCGCGAAGGCCAGGGACAACCAAGGTGAGCATGGGCGGGAGCGGGACCGGGGCCTGGGCAAACTGGGAAGTGCACGGCTGGTGCTTCGTCAACAGCGACCAGGTGGTGGCGATGAAAACACTGGGGCCGCCTGCAAAAGGTAGGCCTGCTCTGGAATGGCTGCCGCAGATTTGCGTGTTCTGAATGGCGCCACCGCCGCTGATCCATGGCGAATCGCCGCATCAATGGCGATCATCCAGCCAGCTTTACCCTTGCCGGCGTGTTGAACCTGGCCCGCGTTGCCCTGTTGTCTTCCTACGGCCCGTGGCTGCTACCGCTGCTGCTTGCGGGAGGCGGTGCGATGGCGCTGCTTCCCCCCGCCCGTGCCGATGCGCCTCAACCGACGGGAGTGGCGGCCAGCCTGGCCCTGAAGGGCTGCCGCAGCGCCCTGGGGCTGGCTGCCAGCGCGCCGCCGGCCGAGCTGCTGCGGGCCGATCCGGCCCTGCCGGCCAAGCTGGCTGCCGTTCCCGCCTGCCGCAACCCCGGCGATGCGGTGAGCCGGCTGGAGCGCCTCGAGCAGGAGCTGGCCGCTTCGCGGGAACGCATCGCGGCACAGCAGAGCCAGCTGGCCGCTGAAACGGCGCGCCAGGAGTCCATCGCCGCCGATCTGGCCCAGCTGCGCCGCCAGCTCACGGGACAGGCCGCAGCACCAGCCATGGCTTCAGCGCCGACCAGCCCCATCGCCCCCGCCGCAGCGGCCGAGAACACCGGTTACACCCCGGGCAAGGGCTTCAGCCTGCAGGCCGGCGGCGCCAGCTTGCGGCTGTGGGCCGAAGCCAAGCTGCTGGGCTTCTCCAGCAGCCGTTACACCTTCAATCCGGGCCAGCCCCTGATCGTGAGCCCGAAGGATCCGGCCACCTCCTACGACCTCTCGGCCCAGCAGAGCATGGTGTACGCGGCCTTCCGCGGGCCGAAGTGGGGCTCCTGGACCCCGGGTGCCTTTGCCATCTTCACGCTGCAGGACAACCTGCTGGCCGAGGGCTATAGCTTCACGCCGGTGGTGGTCTACGGCGAGATCGGCAATGGCTCCTGGCGGGTGGTCGCCGGCCAGAACTTCGATGTGTTCGCCCCCCGCGATCCGGATACCCTGCCCAACGGCAAGCTGGCCGCCACCGGCAATCCCGGTGCCTATCGGCCCCAATTCCGGGTGGAGCGCAGCTTCGAGGCTGGCCGTGGTTTCGGAGGGGTGGTGCAGCTGGCGGCCTCATCGCCGATTACCACCGCCCTACCGAGCAACGTGGATCTGGCCAACCTCCAGAGCCAGGAGATCGTGGAGGACAACGGCTGGCCCAACCTGGAAGCGCGCCTGAACTTCGGTTTCGGCCCCTACGCCGACCGCGCCGGCGGCCGCAGCCTGCGCCCGCTGGAGCTGGGCTTCTCCGGTGTGGTGGGGCAGCTGCGGGTGCTTGACAACATCCGCCCCACCGATCCGCTCACCCTCGTGTCCGATCGCACCACGGTGAACGTGTGGGGTGCGGCCCTGGATGGCCAGATCGCCCTGGGCCGCCGCTTCGGCATCAGCGGTGAGCTCTACACCGGGCAGGGGCTGGGCGAATACATGGCCGGCATCTTCCAGACCTACAACCGAGCGTCGAACAAAGCCGTGCCCACGGCCGGCGGCTGGGGCCAGTTCTACGCCTATCTGGCCGACAACCTGCGCCTCAACTTCGGCTATGGCATCGACCACGCCCAGGACTCGGGGCTTCTCGGCCTGCAGGTCAACAGCGGCGCCTTTGCCAACGTGCTGTGGGATGTGAACCCCTGGATACAGCTGGGCCTGGAGGGCAATTACAAACTCACCACCTACAATCTGTTCGGCGACAAGGATGCCTGGGTGGTGATTTCCCAGGTGATGTTCCGGCTGTGAGGCTCAGGATGCAAGGCTCAGGATGCAAAGCCGGGGCGGACCGACTCCACAGACGTCACCCAGCACTTCGCAAGACACAACCGCCGATGGCGCAATTTTTTGATTCAGTCACCGGCCAGAAGGAGTCAACAGCTTGCGATCAGGAGTGGGCAACAGCAGGATGGCCGTGGTTGAGCTGGCAGGAAATGAATCTTGGCAAGCGATCTTGTAAACGTTTCTCTGACCGATACCGCTTGCAGATTTTTTGCATCTGGTTGCCATGCGGACCAATGGGGCTCATGGCAAGAGTGGCAGCCCCAGTTCCCTGAGGAAGGAGTTATGACTATCCCGTGCAGCAGCGATAGCCTGCTCAAGCGAACACAGCTCAGAGTGAACCGCTTGCAAGTCGATCTCCTCGTCAGCTGTTGCCGTGCTGATGTAGCGGGAGATATTCAGGTTGAAGCTATTATTCTCAATCTCTAGCATCTCGACCCTGCGAGAATAGCGTGGCTCATCCTTCCGGTGTTTGTATGTATCGATGATCTTGGCAATGTGCTCCCGGCTCAGTTGATTCTGACGCTTGCCTTTCTCGTAGTTCTCAGCGGCGTTGATAAAGAGCACATCATCAGGCTTCTTACATTTTTTCAGCACGAGGATGCAAACCGGAATGCCTGTGGAATAGAAAAGATTGGCTGGCAGGCCGATCACGGTGTCGATGTGCCCATCTTTGAGCAGCTTGGTGCGGATGCGCTCCTCAGCGCCGCCACGGAAAAGCACGCCGTGGGGGAGGATGATCGCCATCACCCCTTCTTCCTTCAGATAGTGGAAGCCGTGCAGCAGAAAGGCGAAGTCGGCAGCCGACTTGGGTGCCAGCCCATGGGATTTGAAGCGCACATCATCGGCGAGGGCATCGCTGGGTTCCCAGCGGTAGCTGAAGGGGGGATTGGCCACGATGGCATCGAAGCTGGGCTTGTTTGCCGGGTTCAGATCGCGCAGTTTGTCCCACTCGTTGAGCAGGGTGTCGCCATGGAAGATCTCAAACTCGGTGTCCTTCACCCCATGCAGCAGCATGTTCATGCGCGCCAGGTTGTAGGTGGTGATGTTCTTCTCCTGCCCGTAGATCCTGCCGATCGTTCCACCGGCCTTAGCCACCTGCTTGCGCACATTGAGCAGCAGCGAACCCGAACCGCAGGCGAAATCCATCACGCTCTCCAACCGATTCCTGGTGCCGCTGCTCGGCTCCTGGCTGTCGAGGGTGACGATCCCGGAGAGGATGTCTGAAATCTGCTGCGGGGTGTAGAACTCGCCGGCTTTCTTGCCCGAGCCGGCAGCAAACTGACCGATCAGGTATTCATAGGCATCACCAAGCGCGTCGATATCTGTGGAGAACTCCGCCAGCCCATCCGCAATCTTCTGGATGATGGTGCAGAGCTTGGCATTGCGATCGGTGTAGCTGCGGCCCAGCTTCTCGGAGGCCAGATTGATCTCCGAGAACAGGCCCTGGAACGTGCTCTCAAACGACTCGGTTTCAATGTATTTGAAGCCAGCCTGAAGCGTGTTGAGCAGATCGTCGCTTTGGATGCGAGCCTGATGAGCAATGCTCGCCCAGAGATAGGACGGCTTGATCACATAATGGATCTTGCGGCGCATCTGCTTTTCAAAGGCATCCACATCCTCTGGATTGAGTTCATACCAGATGCTGAGCGGCACTAGGTAGCTGTCGGCCTCGAGTTCCGGGTAATCGCGGCCCAGCTCCTTTCGGGCGGCGATCTCGTAGTTGTCGGAGAGATAGCGCAGGAACAGGAAGGCGAGCATGTAGTCGCGGAAGTCGTCCGCGTTCATCGCCCCGCGCAGCTTGTCGGCGATCGCCCAGAGGGTGTTGCCGAGTTGTTGTTGGGTGGAGTCGCTCATGGTTGCGGTCGTCTCTTGAGTTTGGATTCCAAGGCCTGGAGATCGGCTTCGTCCTGCTGATCGGCTTGAAGCGCCTCCAGCTTTCGGCGCTGCTGGTCGAAGTGCTGGTAGAGCTCGGCTGTATGCGCTTCCATCTGCTGGTGGCTGATGGATCCAGCGTTGCTCAGCAGCGGAAAGCCATTGCTGGTGATGATCTGATCCACGTTCTGCTTCCAGAAGGCCATGCGGGTTTCCTGTTTGCCCTTGGCACGCAGTTCGGCTGTCTCCAGGAAGATCACCACCAGCCTGTTCAGGGTGTCGATCTCATCCTCACTTAGATAGTTCTTGGCCACAACGATATCCGTCTTGCGCACCTTATCTCCTTTCCAGGTGAGCAGACCAAAATGGGGATCAGCGGGATTGGCGCGGGCCATGATCAGTTCAGCGGCGGTTTTCCCGGTCACGGCGAAGAGGAGAAGGTTCTGCACCGTGGCGAAAAACTGCTGTGTGGTCTTGTCAGTCTTGTCGTAATCGCTGCTCAAGGCAAAGAGATCACGTACCTTTTGGTAGAAGCGCTTCTCCGAGGCTCGGATGTCGCGGATGCGCTCCAGCATCTCGTCGAAATAATCCGGCCGACCGTCCGGATTCTTCAGGCGCTCGTCGTCGAGAACGAATCCCTTGATCAGGTAGTCCTTGAGGACGGTGGATGCCCAACGGCGAAACTGCACACCGCGCGGCGAGCGCACGCGATAGCCCACGGCCAGAATGGCGTCGAGGTTGTAGAGGTTGACGGGGCGCTGAACCTTGCGGCTGCCTTCGATTTGAACTGTCAAGGATTCCTTGACAGTTGCCGCTGGGTCTAACTCTCCCTCTTCAAAAAGATTCTTCAAGTGCAGAGAGATGTTCTGCTTCGTGGCATCAAACAGTTCAGCCATCTCCAACTGCGTCAACCAGACGGTCTGATCCTTGGCCCGCAGCTTGATCTGGCTACGGCCATCGTCGGTGGTGTAGAGGATCAGATCGGTCATTGCCGAGGATCCTTGGTGGAGGGAAACAACTGCTGCGTCAGTCCTCGCTTGTGAGTCTTGAGGGCTTCGTGCTTTTGGGTTTCGGCGGTGATCAGGGCGTCGAGGCTGCTCAGGCACGCAGATATTCTTCGTTGCTCTGCCAGGCCGGGAAGGCAGACAGGAAGCATTTCTAGCGCACCAGCATTTACATTCTTTTGAGCTCCACCAGCCTCTGCACCTATAATAAATTTCCTCCCGACATCGGAATTAATAAAAGTACAAAGGTAGACTGGGTCCAGGATCTTGGCCTTGGGTCGTGTTATCAGAGATGTGAAGCACTGCGCGTATTCGTAATGCTTGGGAACGACCGCAGATATACCAGGGTAGCCAGTTCTTACTGTGAGGACATCGCCCGCCATAAGTCGTTTTCCCTTGTGAGCCGCCTCATAGCCTGGATCAATGAATAGAAGGTTAGAATCGTCTATTCTCCCCTCCTTGATATTCTGATTCCTTAGCATCGGCACGCCAGTTTCACGATATGCATGGGTGGTAGCGCTTGCAATTCCCACCATAATCTTGTCGGCTAAGGCTTTGAGCGGCAAAACCCTCCACACTTCCGCAGCTTTAAACTCGGTAAACCGACGAGCAGGCACTGTTTCACCTTCGCGGGGGAACAACTGCTGCATCAGCCCTTTTTTATGGGCCTTGAGCGCCTCCACTTTCTGCGTTTGCGCGGCGATCAGCTCGTCCAGTGAACTCAGGCAGTCGGCAATTTTTTGTTGTTCGTCGTGACCAGGAATAGGCAGGAGCAGCTCAGAGAACTGCGCATAGCTGATCATTTTCCCGTCGCGCAGCCCTTCAAGGTTCTTGGTGAGAATCCGGATGAAGCCGTCAGTTTTCAGGTAGTGCCTGAAATACTCGTCACTTCCCTTGACGCGACGACGGAGAATGACATAGGCAGGGCTGCAGATTCCGTAATAGTGGGAATATTCGATGCCTCCCTGAAAAGACCTTAGGCTAATGATAAAATCGCCGACTTGAACAACTTTGTAGCTCTCGATGCTCTTCTCGGTGACCGATACGTGATAGTCAATCATGTGTCGGGGAATTGCCCCGTGCTCCTGAGTGATCGCCAGAACCGGAAGACCTGGCTCAGGATTCCGGTCCTTGATTTGAGCAAATAGCGAGTTGCCAGCTTTCAGCGCCCATTCCTCCTCCTCCCGAAACTCAGGAAACCGCAGCTTTGGCACCAGCGCAGACGTGGCCTCGAACTTCATGGTAGGAATTGGCTGTTCACTGCTCATACGCACTCAACCCTGAAATCTGGCGCCCCCCGGCGCGTCTGATGAACAGAGGAACCAGGTCCGCCATCAGGGCGAGTTCGGCCTGGCTGCGCGCTTTCCAACCAAGGTCAAGCGGCGCCATCAGGTCGATGAGCTGCTCGCCATCAAAGATCATGCGGCTCAGGGTGTCATCCACAAAGGCTTGCAGGGCGGCGGTCGCCAGGCTATGCCTGGTGGCGATGGCGGCGAGCTCCCTGGCGCTCTGTTCGGCCTTGAAGAGCGTGTACCCCTCGCGGATCGCGGCTTCGCTGAGGCCCTCGCCCGCTTTCAGGGTGTTGATATAGGCCGCGATGGCATCGCGCTCGTCCATGAACTTGGCGTCGGCACTGATCAGGCCGATCAGTTCCTCGCGGGTCATCGTGGCCTTGCCCGGTGCCTTCTGCGAATACCTGGCGATCAGGCCCATGATGTAGTCGTAATCAATCACGGCGGAGGCAAACAGCACAAACTCGAAGTCGAGCTGATCCCCAGGCACATCCATGGCCAAGCCCTTGCCACCAGAGTCGCCGCGCTGCTGCCTCAGCTGCCTGGCTGTGTCCAGGTACTGCCCCCTGAAACCCCTCAGACGGTCTTCCGGCAGAACCTGCTCGATGCTGGCTTTGTCGCCCTCGCTGAGGTCGGTGTACTGGTCGAGCTGAGTCTTGAGCCGCTGCACCTCCTTGAAGTGGCTGATGAAGGCCACCTTGGCGGCATCCCCTTTCAAATTGGCGACGTCGGAGGGCGTGCAATCGAGGCCCTGGGAGCCCATGAACTCAGCGAGCTTCTGGGCGGCGGAACGCAGCTTCTCGATCACGACCGGCGCCTTGTCCACCAGCCAGATTTCACGCGCCTGCTCACCGGTTTTCTCACCCGAAAACAGAGCGATCGCGGCATCCACCGCCTCCTGCTGCTGTCGGAAATCGAGAATGTTGCCGTAGGGCTTGCTGCCGTTGAGCACGCGGTTGGTGCGCGAAAAGGCCTGGATCAGGCCATGGTGCCGCAGGTTCTTGTCCACATAGAGCGTATTGAGATACTTGGAGTCGAAGCCTGTTAGCAGCATGTCCACCACAATCGTGATGTCGATCTTGTGGTGGGCTGCCTGTGGGTTCGCCTTGCGGAGATCCTGCTCCGGCCACTGCTGATCCTTGATGCGCGTCTGCACATCCTGGTAGTAGAGATCAAAGTCGCTGAGGCGGTGATTGGTGCCGTAGCGGCTGTTGTAATCGGCGAGAATGGCCTTGAGAGCAGCCTTCTTGCCTTCAGGATCCTCCTGGTTGTCGATCTGCTCCTGCGGCAGATCCTCCTGGATTTGCTTCACATCAGGATTTCCCTCTGCAGGAGGCGAGAACACACAGGCGATGGTCAGCGGCTTGTAGTCGGGATCGGCAGCGAGCCTCTCCGCCTGGATGGCCTTGAACAGCGTGAAGTATTCAATCGCATCATTGATGGATGCCGTGGCGAGGATGGCATTGAAGCGTCTGGCGGCGGTGGCGGCATCGTGCTTTTTGAGGATGGCCTCAATCACGGCCCGTTTGGCGATGGCCTCGCCGGGCCTGGGTGGGTTGGTGCCCTCAGGCTTGTAGTAGTCGATATGGAAGCGCAGAACATTGCCATCCTCAATCGCATGGGTGATGGTGTAGGCGTGGAGCTGCTTCTCGAATAGATCTGCCGTGGTGCGCATCGAAGCCTGCCTGTCTTCGATTTTCTGTGAGGACGCATTCACCTCGAAAATGGGCGTGCCGGTGAAGCCGAACAGCTGGGCTTTGGGGAAGAAGGACTTGATGGCCTTGTGGTTCTCGCCGAACTGGGAGCGGTGGCACTCGTCAAAGATGAACACCAGTCGCTTGTGCTTCAGGGCTTCGAGCTGCGCTTTGTAGGTGCTCTGGCCGTTCCTGGCCCGTTGCAGATTGCGCTTGCTGTTCTCATCAAGCGCCAGCCCCAGCTTCTGGATGGTGGTCACGATCACCTTGTCGGCGTAGTCCTCCGACAGCAGGCGGCGCACCAGGGCCGCGGTGTTGGTGTTTTCCTCCACACAGCCGTCCTGGAAACGGTTGAATTCCTCGCGGGTCTGGCGATCGAGATCCTTGCGATCCACCACGAACACGCACTTGTGAATATGCGGATTCTCCTTGAGCAAGGTGGAGGCCTTGAATGAGGTCAGCGTCTTGCCGCTTCCGGTGGTGTGCCAGATGAAGCCGTTGCCATTATCTTCATCGATGCAGCGCACCAGATGCTGCACGGCATACACCTGATAAGGCCGCATCATCATCAGCTTCTGCTCACCTGCGAGGAGCACCATGTAGCGGCTGATCGTGCGCCCCAGATCGCATTTAGGCAGGAAGCGCGCAGCGAAGTCGTCAAGGTGGGTGATCTTCTTGTTGTCCTCGCCCGCAAATTCGTAAATCGGCAGAAAACGCTCTTCGGCATTGAAAGCGAAGTGACGGGCGTTGTTATTGGCAAAATAATAGGTACGGTCTCGATTGCTGACGGCAAACAGCTGGATGAAGCAGAGCAGCGTGCGGGTATAGCCGTTGCCGGGATCATTCTTGTACTCGACAATCTGCTCCATGGCCCGACGTGGGTTAATACCGAGGCTCTTGAGCTCGATCTGCATCACGGGCACGCCATTGATCAGCAGAATGACGTCATAGCGGTGGTGGCTGTACTCCGTATTAATGCTCAGCTGATTGATCACCTCAAAGTCGTTCTTACACCAGTCCTTCAGGTTGACCAGCGAATAGTTCAGCGGCGTGCCGTCGTCACGCGTGAAGGCATTGAGATTGCGAAGGATGCTGGCAGCAGCGAAAACATCGGGCGTGATGATCTCCTCAAGTAGCCGGGCAAACTCGCCGTCTGTCAGCTTGACGCGGTTAAGAGTTTCGAACTTCTCTCGAAAATTCTTCTCAAGCATCGAACGACTATTGATTTCCGCTCGATAGACATATTTGAGTTCACACAGGCTTGCAATCAAGCTGTCTTCTATTTCCTGTTCAGTCATGAACTGCGGCCAGGCTTGCCTTTGTGGGAAGTATAGAGCAACCCGTCCAATCCGCAGAGGTCAAGCTGCATGGGTGAGATTTTGGCCGCATCTTTCTTGGTGTTGGTTGCCCTTGCGTGGGCCGCATAACACTGGCCATCACCTAGGGCCTTCCGTTCAACCCTGCCTAGGCAAAGGAATAGCGGACCCTATGGCAGCTGGCGGCTGGGGTCAGCGCCGCTGCCGTCACGGGCTGCTTCGCCGCCGCGCACCGGGAGCTCGCGGCGGCCGGAGCAGCCCCCGCCCCTGCAAGATGAAGCCCGACGCCACCTCCCTCCCCTGAACCAGGAAACCCTGCTGTTCGAGCCCGCCGTACCGCAGGCCGGGGCGCTGAGGGTGGTGCTGGCCTTCCCCAGCACCTATTCGGTGGGCATCACCAGCCTGGGCTACCAGGTGGTCTGGGCCAGCCTCGCCCGCCGGCCGGATCTGGCCGTGCGCCGGCTGTTCACCGACCGCGGCGATCCGCCCCATGGCGGCCAGCGCGGCCGCGGACCATCGCTGGATCTCTTCGGGCTCTCCCTCAGCTGGGAGCTCGACGGGCCGGTGTTGCTCGATCTGCTGGAGCAGGAGCGCATCCCCATCTGGGCGGACGACCGCGGCGACGACGATCCGATCGTTTTCGGTGGCGGACCGGTGCTCACCGCCAACCCCGAGCCGCTCGCCCCCTTCTTCGATGCCCTGCTGCTCGGCGACGGCGAGCTCCTCCTGCCCTCCTTCATCGATGCCCTGCAGGCCTGCCGCGGCGCCCCGCGGGCCGAGCGCCTGCGGCGGCTGGCGCAGGTGGAGGGGGTCTACGTGCCATCCCTCTACGCCCCCCGCTACAACGCCGACGCTGAACTGCTCGCCGTCGAACCCATCGAGGCCGGCATCCCGGCCACGGTGTCCAAGCAGACCTGGCGGGGCAACACCCTCAGCCACTCCACCGTGATCACCCCCGAGGCCGCCTGGCCCTCGATCCACATGGTGGAGGTGGTGCGCAGCTGCCCGGAGCTGTGCCGCTTCTGCCTCGCCAGCTACCTCACCCTCCCCTTCCGCACCGCCTCCCTCGACGACGGTCTGATCCCAGCGGTGGAGAAGGGACTGACCGCCACCCAGCGCCTCGGCCTGCTCGGAGCCTCGGTCACCCAGCACCCCCAGTTCGGCGACCTGCTCGCCTGGCTGGATCAGGACCGCTTCGAAGGCACCCGGGTGAGTGTCAGCTCGGTGCGGGCCGCCACCGTGACACCCGAGCTGGGCCGGATCCTCGCCAAGCGGGGCAGCAAATCGCTCACGATCGCGATCGAAAGCGGCAGCGAGCGCCTGCGCGAGGTGGTGAACAAGAAGCTGAGCACCGAAGAAATCCATGCCGCCGCCCGTTATGCCAAGGAAGGGGGTCTCACGGGTCTGAAGCTCTACGGGATGGTGGGCCTGCCCAGCGAGGAGGAGGCCGATGTGGAGGCCACCGCCGAGCTGCTGCTGGCCCTCAGGAAAGCCACGCCGGGGTTGCGCCTGAGCCTGGGCGTCAGCACCTTCGTGCCCAAGGCCCACACCCCCTTCCAATGGGAGCCGGTGCGGGCGGATGCCGAAAAGCGGCTGAAGCTGCTGGGCCGGCGCCTGCGGCCCCACGGCATCGACCTGCGACCGGAGAGCTACGGCTGGAGCGTGATCCAGGCCCTGATCTCCCGCAGCGACCGGCGCCTGGCGCCGGTGATCGCCGCCGCCCGTGGCAACCACGACAGCCTCGGCGGCTGGAAGAAGGCCTACCGGGCCGTGCTCGCTGGCGACCTGCCCGCCGGCATGCCCGCCGCCGCCCGCCTGCCGCCCCCGCCCGCCTGGGACCAGGTGGTGCACCAGGGCTGGCCCCTCGAGCGACCCCTGCCCTGGGGGCACCTGCAGGCCGCCCTGCCCGCCGCCACCCTGCAACGCCATCGCCAGGAGGCCCTGGAGCGCCCCGGACCTTGACATCCCTTGGCAGGACAAACCGAAAAGACCGATAATTGCAGGACTGATCCCGCCCATGCCATGAGTAGCCCTGCCTTCGACCCCCTGCTTCAGCCGCCGCAGCGGAACCGCTCCCGCTCCAGCGACCATGGTTCCGGCAACAACGCGGCCGGCAGCCGCACCCACCTGGTCTTCTTCGAAGGCCAGGTGGCGCCACGGGACCTGGCCGAGCGGGCCCAGGCCCTGCTCAACGAGGGCGGCGTGGACGCCCCACCCAGCAGCCTTTACGACCAGCTCGGTGGCTTTGCCGTACCGCTCACCGATCAACAGGCCCAGCAGCTGCGGCAGCTCAAAGGGGTGGCCAGCGTCGAAGCAGACCGGCCGGTCTCCCTGATCCGGCCGGTGCCGACTCCGGCGCCGGTGGCGCCGACGGAACCGGGAGCAGCTGAGGGCGACCCGGGTGATGCCGCCCCGTTGCGGCCGCTGCTGCTCACCGCCTACGCCAATGGCACCGCCGGCAGCGGCGAAGTGCTGCCCTGGGGGGTGAAGGCGGTGTGGGGGGGCCTCGACATCTCCAGCAAGGGAAATGTCGGCGCCGGCACCTACGCCTTCGTGATCGACACCGGCGTGCTCGACACCACCGGTGATCTGACGGTCAACACCGCCTGGTCCCGCAGCTGGATCGCCGGCGAAACCCCCTTCACCGACGGCAACGGCCACGGCACCCACGTGGCGGGCACGATCGGCGCCCTGGCCAACGGCATCGGTGTGGTGGGGGTGGCCCCCGGCGCCAGCATCGTCTCCCTCAAGGTGTTCGACAGCACCGGAGCCGGCGGTCTCACCACCTCAATCATCGACGCCATCAACTATGCCGTTGGCGTGATCAACACCAACGGCCTCGACAAGTCGAAGGTGGTGATCAACATGAGCCTGGGGGGTGGCAACAATCCCTCCCTCGTCAACGCCGTCGTCAACGCCGCTAACCAGGGAATCCGCTTCGCCATCGCCGCCGGCAACGGTGATGCCCAGGGCGTCGGCCAGGATGTCGACACCGTGTCCCCGGCCAATGCCGGGGACCATCCGAACGTCTACACCGTTTCGGCGGTCGACAGCACCTACAAGATGACCAGCTGGTCCAACTGGGACCGGATCGACAGCACCGACAGCGTCGACGATGTCGACGTGGCAGCCCCCGGCCTGTCGGTCTATTCGTATTACCGCAACGGCACCCTCGCCTACCTGAGCGGCACCTCGATGGCCAGCCCCCATGTGGCGGGCCTGCTGCTGATGGGAGGCGTGAAAGCCGGCGATCTGGTCACCCCCTACTACGCCGGCACGGCCGATCCCTTCGCCCTGGCGGCCCAGACCTTCAGCCCCACCTACGGCCTCTCGGCGCCCGCCAACATCAATGAAGGCAGCGCCCTGGCGATCAGCATCACCAGCAGCAACGTGGCCGCCGGAACGGTCGTCTATTGGAGCTTCAGCGGCACCGGCATCAGCGGCGCCGACTTCAACCCCGCCAACCTCAGCGGCTCGGTCACCATCGCCGCCGATGGCACGGCCACGATCAGCACCAGTGTGCTGGCCGATGCGATCACGGAAGGGGCAGAAACCCTGCAGGTGTCACTGTTCAGCGATGCCGCCCTCACCACCTCACTCGCCAGCGCCAGCCTGGTGATCAACGACACCTCCCAGGCAGCCGCGCCGGCTCCCACACCGACGCCGACACCAACACCCACTCCAACACCAGCACCGCCCACCAACCTGGTGCTCTGGGGTACCACCGGCTCCGATGCGATCGTGGCTGGCGACGGCAACGACCGGCTCACCGGCGTGCTGGCCACGGGCACCACGGCAGCAGCCCTGGGCAGGGGCCAGGTCGACAGCCTCACCGGCGGCCTCGGCGCCGATGTGTTCGTGCTGGGGGACAGCCGCGGCGTCTTCTACGACGACGGCGTGGCCGCCAATGTGGGCAGCAGCGATTACGCCTGGATCCGCGATTTCCAGGCCGGCATCGACCACCTGCAGCTGCGGGCGGGCTTCTCCTACATCGCCAGCTATGCCGCCAACGGCAGCACCAGCCTCTACTGGGACCGCAACGCCAATGGGATTCTCAACATCACGGGCAACAACCGCGACGAGCTGATCAGCATCATCGACAACGCCCGGATCGCCTCAACGGACATTGTCTGGGGCTGATCCGTAGCAGCGCAGGCCGGCCAGAAGCACCCAGCCGGCCACGTTGATGCGACTGTCGTAGAACGGCATGTCGGTGGCATGCAGGGCCACCAGCACCAGGGCGGCCGTCCACCAGGCCCGCTCGAACAGCGGGCCTGACGCCATGCCCAGCCGCAGCCCGCGCAGAAGCAGCCAGACCACCAGCCCAACCACCAGCAACGCCACCGGCAGGCCATGGCTGAGGGCCAGATCGATCGGCAGGTTGTGGGGATGGCCATGCCAGTGGCCGGTGCGCAGCGGGTAGATCAAGCTGAAGGCCGCCGCACCCCAGCCCAGCCAGGGCCGCTCGCCGATCAGCTGCAGCGCCGTCTGCCACTGGCCGATCCGGGTGACGGCCAGGGGCCGGCGGCCGGCGTAATCCACATCGGTGAGCCGGTGCCAGATCGAGTCCGGCACCAGCGCCCTGGCCGGTTCCTGGAGCAGATCGGGCACCCCCGGCAGGCAGGCCAGCGCCAGCACCAGCAGCACCAGCAGACAAAGGGGCAGCAGCCACAGCCAGCTGGCCGGCCCTGCCACCAGCGGCACCGCCACCAGCAGCGCCCCCCAGGCATTGCGGGAATCGCTGAGAAAGACGCAGGCCACCACGCCCACCGCGATCAGCAGCACCGCCCCCCGGGCGGCCCGGCCGAGGCGGGGCTGGAACAGGGCCGCCAAGGTGAGGGGCCAGACCAGCGCCAGCCAGGAGCCGGCGATGTTGGCGTAGTCAAAGAGGCCGGCCAGCCGTCCAGGGGGACTGCCGCCGGCCTTGATATGCCAGATGACCAGGCCCCCGAACATCTGCAACGGACCGCTCCAGCCCCACCAGAGCTGGCCGAGGCCGGTGAGGAGCACCGGCACCGTGCCGGCCACGAGCAGCAGGGCCACCCGCCGCCGGGCCGCCGCCGTGGCCAGGTAGGGCTGGAACCCCCAGAACGCCCAGAAAAACGGCAGCCAGTTGGCGAGCCCCACCCAGGCCAGGCCCCCGCTGTAGGCCACACCAGCGCCGAGCAGCATCAGCACCGCCGCCAGCAGCAGCACCCGGTTGGGCCCATCGGCCAGGGGCGCGGAGCGGCCGCGGCTACCCAGCAGCAGGGCCACGAACAGAAAAAGCCCGCCAAGAAAGGCACTGCTGGCCAGCAGGAACAGGCCGATCTGGAAACAACGCCAGCCGATCGGCGGGGCCGCCGCCGGCCGATGGGCCATCAGACGGTCATCCAGGGCGGCGGGAAAGGCAGCAGGAAGGGTCACCGGGGCGAACGGGGGTACGGCCAGAGGGATGGCCGGGCTGGCTGACGGCGGGTCAATCAAACACCGCCGTGCGACCGCGGTAGACGATCACCTGACGACGCAGATGCAGGCGCACCGCCCGGGCCAGGGCCAGCCGTTCGGTGTCCCTGCCCTTGCGCACCAGATCCTCCACCTCGTCGCGGTGGCTGACATCCACCGTGGCCTGCTCAATGATCGGGCCGGCGTCGAGCTCCTCGGTGACGTAATGGGCGGTGGCGCCGATCAGCTTCACCCCCCGCTCCCAGGCCCGCTTGTAGGGCTGGGCTCCCTGGAAGGCCGGCAGAAAGGAATGGTGAATGTTGATCACCCGGTTGACGCCCCCGGCAGCGAAATCAGCCAGGAAGGCGGGACTCAGCACCTGCATGTACTTGGCGAGCACCACCAGGTCGACCCGCTCCTCCCGCAGCAGCGCCAACTGGGCCTGCTCCACCTCGAGCTTGCTGTCCGGACTGATCGGCAGATACGCGAACCGGGCCCCGAAACCCTCCACCACCGCCTGCAGCGTGGGGTGGTTGGAGATGACGAGGCAGACCTGCATCGGCAGTTCAGCGGCACGGGTGCGCCAGAGCAGATCCACCAGGCAATGGTCCTGACGGCTGACGAAGATCGCCACCCGCGGAATGTCGTCGGAAAAGTGAACCTGACCTTCGCCGCCGAGGCGCTGGGCCAGGGCGGTCACCGCCGGCGCGATCGCCCCCCGGGGCAGGCCGAACCCCTCCAGGGACCATTCGATCCTGCTCAGGAACAGACCGGCACCGGCATCGGTGTGGTGGTCCGCATGGCGGATATTGCCGCCGTTGGCGGCCACCCAGCCCGAGAGCTCGCTCACCAGCCCCGGGCGATCGGCGCAGATCACCTGCAGGATTGCGGAAGGGGAGGACATGGGCGGCAAGGGTCTGCCGTCATTGTGGAGGCCCAGCGGATGCTGGAGGCTGTGGCAAGCGGTTACGAGTAAGGCCCGCCCGAGAGCGCAACCGGACTGGCTGGATAAAGTCAGTCGATACGCCCTGCCCCCGAGCCCTCCCATGGCTGTTTACCAAACCATGGCTGTTGAGCAAACCATGGCTGTTGAGCATCCAGTGGTCGCCGGGTTGGCCAGCCTGTTCGGCAGGCTGCGCCAGCTGGCGATGGTCGCCGTGGCGCTGCTGCTGAGCGTGTCGCTGGTGGCCTGCAGCGGCGGCCAAGCGAAGGCCCCGAGCCTCAGCGCCGATGACCTCGCCGTGATCACCCAGCAGGCCAAGGGTTTTCTGGCGGCCCGCGACCGCCTGCCGGAACTGGCCGGCCTGGTGAACGATCGGAACTGGGTCTTCACCCGCAACCTGATCCACGGACCGATGCAGGAGATGGGTCGGCAGATGCTTTACATCAACGAGCACCTGCTGCCCGCCGATCGGGCCGAGGCCAACACCCGGGCCACCAAGCTGAAGACCTCCCTGGCCCAGCTTGATGAAGCCGCCCGGCTCCAGGACGGCGATAACCTCCGCAAGGCCTACATCAAAGTGGCGTCCGGCATCGGCCTCTATGCCCAGATCCTCCCGGACCAGGTGCAGCAAGAGCTGAAGCAGTCCTGAGCGGCAACCCCGGCTGATCCAGTCCCGCCCCTCCGACCGCAGCCCGCCCATGGCGGCATCCCGCTCGGTGATCGTGCTCGGCGCCGGGCTGGTCGGCCTGTCGGCGGCCTGGCTGCTGCAGCGCCGCGGCCACCGTGTGCTGCTGCTGGATCCCTGCCTGGGCAGTGCGGCGGCCAGTGAGGCCCCGGGCCAGGAGCAACCGCCGACGCTGGGCGGCAGCAGGGCCGCCCTTGGTGTGCTGATGGCCCAGGTGTTCCACCGCGCGAGTGGCCGCAGCTGGCGGCTGCGACAGCGCAGCCTGGAGCTCTGGAACGACTGGCGCCGGCAGCTGGAAGCCAGGGGGGGGCCGATCGCGGCGCGCCGGGGACTGCTGCTGCTGGCCACCACGGCGGAGGAGCGGCTACGCCAGGAACGGCTAGTCCTGGAGCGGCAGCGGCTGGGCCTGCCCCTGGAGCTCTGGCCGCCCGACCGCCTCGCCGCACTGAACCCGGTCCTGCCGGCCGGCCTCTGCGGCGCGCTCCACTCCCCGGCCGATGGCCAGCTGGATCCGCTGCAGCTCCTGGATGCTCTCCACAGCGACGCCGCGGCGGCGGGTCTGAGCAGCCTGCCGGCGGCGGTTGTGGCCATCGAACGCACAGGCCGGGAGAGCGGCTGGCGCGTGGTGCTGGCCGATCGCCAGCGACTGGAGGCGGAATGGCTGGTGCTGGCGGCCGGTGCCGCCAGCGGCACGCTGCTCGCCGGGCTGGATCCCCGGCTCGCCGCCGACTGGCCGATCGAACCGGTGCTCGGCCAGGCCCTGGAACTCGAACTGCCCGCCGCCAGCGCCCGTCGACTGGCGACCGATGGCGACGGCGGCTGGCCCGGGGTGGTGATCTGGCAGGGCATCAACCTCGTGCCAAGGCCCGATCTGCCGGGGGGCCGGCGCCTCTGGCTGGGCGCCACCCTCGAACCGGGACAGCGCGCGGATGCCGAGGCGCTCGCCACGATGGCCAACCTCGGCGGGGCCGCGCCGGAGTGGCTGCACCAGGCCACGGTCTGCCGCCAGTGGCAGGGGCTGCGCGCCAGACCGGTGGGTCGGCCGGCGCCCCTGCTCGAGACCCTGGCGCCCGGCCTGCTGCTGGCGGGCGGTCACTATCGCAACGGCGTGCTGCTCGCCGCGGCGACGGCGGAATGGGTGGTGCAGCAGGTGGAGCAGCAGCTGGCCGATTGCCCGAGCCCCCAGTCAGAGGAGACCCCGTGAGCAGAACGCAACGCAGCGGCTCGATCAGTCTGGTGCTGGGCTGTCTGCTGCTGGCCGTCGGGTCGGGCCGCGCCAACGCGGAGCCGGGCATCGGCCCCGCTCGATCCTGCTCGGCCAGTCGGCGGCGTTCAGCGGTCCGGCTGGCAACCTCGGCCGCGAATTCCGCCAGGGAGCCCACTTCTCCTTCGACCGCATCAATGCCAAAGGCGGCGTCCATGGACGCCAGATCGTGATGGTCTATCGCGATGATCGCTACAACCCCACGCTCACCAGAAAGCATACCCAGGAATTAATCGAGAAAGAAAAAGTATTCGCCCTGTTCGGCTATGTCGGCACGGCTACGACCTAGGCCGCACTGCCGCTGATCCAGGCCCATCGCATATCGCTGCTGGCACCGGTGAGCGGGGCCCGCCTGCTGCGGGAACCCACGCAGCCGATGGTGTTCAACATCCGCGCAAGCTACGAGCAGGAAATCGACCGCATCATTCGCTATCTGGTGCGCTACGGCCACAGCGATATCGCCGTGGTGGTGCAACAGGACAGCTTCGGGCGAGACGGCCAGCGCGCCAGCCTGCGGGCCCTGGCGCGGTACGGACTGAAGCCGACGCTGCTGGCGACGGTGCAGCGCAACTCCCGTCATACCGAAGCGGTGGCGCATCGCGTGGCCCTCGCCCAGCCCGATGCCGTGCTGATCATCTCGGCCTACACCACGGTGGCAAACTTCATCGAAAATCTGCGCCGCCAGGGCAGCGATGCCGGGGTGATGAGCGTGTCATTCGTGGGCAGTCGCTCCCTCAGCGATGCCCTGCCCGCCAGCCTCCGCAACGGGACAGGCATCAGCCAGGTGGTGCCGTTCCCCTGGAATGCCCGAGTGCCGGTGGTGAAGGAAAATCAGAACATCATTCGCAGCAGCACCGGTGGCAGCCGCTACGGCTTCTCGAGCCTGGAGGGTTTCTTGGCGGCCAAGATCCTGGTGCAGGCCCTGGAGAAGGCCGGTCCGCAGCCGATTCGGGCGGGATTGATCCGGGCACTGGAATCGATGGGCAACCACGATCTGGGCGGCTTCAGAATCCACTTCTCCCCCAACAACCATGCCGGCAGTGATTTCGTGCAGCTGGCCTTCCTGATGGGCTCCTCGGGGGCCTTCATTCACTGACATCAGCGCCAGCCCCAGACGCCCTCTCTTGCCTTTCCATCCGCGTTTCATTCCACCTTTCATTCCGCCATCTGCGCAAGTCCCATGTCGATGATCAGAACCGGGGGCGGACTCGCCATCATCGCCTGTTATGGAGTGTTCAGCTTCGTCACCTTTGTGGCCCTGCTGATCGCCCGCTTCAGCGGTCGCCATGGCTATCCACAGGTCGCCGGTCAGCTGCTCAGCCCCCTGGGTTCGCTGTACAGCCTCACCACGGCTTTTCTGCTGTCCAACGTGATCGTATTGGTGAGCACCCTGCGCACATCAATCACTCAGGAAGTGGTGACCCTGAACAAGCTCGGCGCCGTGGTTTCTGTACTACCCGATGAACAGCGCATCGAAGCCCGCCGCCTGATCTACGACTATGCGGAATCGATCGCCGTCGATGAGTCCGTCAGCATGGTGAACGGTCAGGGCAGTGAACGCACCCAGACCCGTCTGAACCAGCTGCGCGATTTCTTCGCCTCAACCAATGCCACAGCACCGAAAACCGATCGCGACACGCCGGAAAGCAGCGGTTACCCGCGAAAAGCGAGTGACTTCCTGTTCGACCTGATCGACTCCCGCGAGAAACGGCTGTCGCTGGCGGTGCTGAATCTGCCCACCAGTCTATGGGCCGCGATTCTGATCATGTTCTTTGCCCTGGCGCAATGGACTTTTCTGGTCCATCCCGACCGAAGGGGCCAGCGGTGGGCAGGCATGATCCTGATTCTCTCTGGTCCCATTCCCGCCATTCTTCTCTATGCCTACAGCCATCCATTCGCCGTCGGTCTGATTCAGATCCGGCCAACGCTGGACAACGTGCTTCAACGCAACCTCTGAGCGAGCTCGCCCATGTCAATGCACCGGATCAGCCTTCTGCCGGCCCTGCTCAGCCACACGGGCTTGTGCGGCCAGCTGGCCGGTTGTCGTCCGGTTCCTCCGGCCCAGCCGTCCGGTGAACTGGGACCCATGGCAGTTCTCACCGGCAGCATCACCACCATGAATGCGCCGGTGCTGCACCGCTGGCTGAATGATCTGGCGGTGCGGCACAACATCGACTACCGCTACGAGACCACCAACACGACCCAAGCCCAGAACCGCTTTCTCAGCAATCAGGTGGATTTCGCCACCACGGCCGTCCCCCTGACAGCGCAGCAACGCCACCAGGCCCAGCGGGGGGTTGCCGAGATCCCGATCACCACGGGGCCGATCGCCGTGGCCTACAACCTGCCCGGCTGCAGGCTGATCCTCACGGCGACGCAGCTGACCGCCCTGCTTGAGGGCCGGCTGCACAATTTCAGCCAGCTCGGTTGCCAGGAGCAACCGCTCGAGCTGGTGGTGCAGCGCAATCCTTCGGGCACCACCTGGAACCTCAGCCATGGCCTGGCGCAGCTGGTTCCAGGCTGGCGACAACGGCATGGGGTGGGCCAGAGCATCGCCTGGCCAGCGACAGCCCTGCAGGGAGCGGGCAACGAGGGCAGCGCCGGGTTGTTGCTGGCCAAGCGGGGACGAATCACCTATCTCGATGCCGCGCATCTTCGGCCCCCGCTGCAGGCCGCCGGACTGGTGTCAGCGGACGGACGCATCACCGGACCGGATTCGGACAGCGGGGATTATCCGCTGATGGCGATGGGCTGGATTCTGCTGCATGAGAACGGCAACGGCGAACGGTTGCCGGCTCTGCTGACGACGTTGACGAGCATGCTCTCCAGCCATGGCCAGCGACAGGCCGAACAGCTGGGCAATCGGCGGCTGCCGCCGGAGCTGCTGGATCGGGCCCGCAGCCAGCTGCAGGGCCTGCGGCCCTGAGGGAGTGTCGCACTCGCTTGACAGAATTCGCTCAAAATGTGCGCCTTCATGGAGCAATATTGTTGTGCGCTTATGTGCCTCAGCCGGGGTTTCCTGATGCACTGTGTCGCCATCTACCTCAACAACCATCAGCAACCCATTGTGAACAATAACGAAATCTGGCCCTATTCGACTATAGGTTCCCCCTCCACGAACGAATACAGGCAGTGGGGCAAATGACACGCCCAGAGATTTGAGTGCATGATAGAAATGAATTTCAGGCTGAGAGCAAAATAACAGCCCATCGCATGACAGGGGCGCTACGTTCTCAGATCTGACGCGTCCTTGATTTGAAACCTTACTTCCGCTAAGCCAAGCGGCTGCCTTCTCTCACCACCGTGGATCTTCGACTACAGCTGGAACAACTTTTATTTGAGTTAATTGATCATTCGCATATTGCTCCAGCAGGATCTGTGCTTTGTCTAAGATGGCTTGCTCGGTATCACCGAGACCCTCTTGAAGCTGAGGGTAAAGGTTGACTGGAACATGCAAAAATAAGGAGTGGTAAGTAGTTCCGCCATTCCAATTGTCGCATCCAGTTTCTACGACCTCAGGTGCTGCATAGGCTAGGATCGCCACTTCCGTTGCTGCAGCATCAGCCGCAAACAGTCTCGCGAGCGTTCCAAGGAACGGCTCGATATCGGCTGGGAAACGGGACTGAGAACCTCCTAGTAGAGCTAACGGTCAAGATCGGAAGCGGGGAGGGCCTTTGGGAGAGAAAAGCGCATCTGCTACCTTCATCTATATCTTGATGTTAGACGCCATCAGCTTTATGCAGGATGTCTTGCTCCTCAAGCTCTTCCTCGGCCGTGGGGGCGGACGCTGCCGGGTGATCAGCAATAAGGGTGGTTACATCACTCCACTCCTCCATACGAAATACATGGACTCTCCGCACGTAAGTACAGAAGGTCGGGGCTTGGGTTCGTAGCGCACCCTGCATCTTCAGAAGTGCGGCTATGGGATCGTGCTCAGACTCCGTGTGGTAAAGCGAGCCTTGCGGATGAGCCGTAAAGCCGCAGCTCGCCAAAGCATTAGGAATTTCGGCCTGATACACACGTGTAATATCAGCACTAGACAGCCCTGCAGTGCGCATGGCTGTTGTGTCTAGGTCAAAAGCAATTGCGTACTGAGCCATGACCTGTGCTTTGGTTGACGAGAGGTAAACTTTAGCAGCTAACGCTTGCCATCACCTGCGCGCGGAGAGCAGCGGGTTCCGAGACTCCTTGGGCTCACAGAATTGAAGGAGGCGGGTCAGGTGTATGGCATGACTGGAAAGTGCTCTTGGTCTTCAGCGGAAACCTTTCCGGATGGCGTATCGACTGAACAGACAAGTCCACATCTAGCTCAGGCCAATAAAGATGGTCCGAGGTCGGCCGCAGCACGTTAAGGATCTGCTGAATCGTTGCCGCCTTAAACCAGGGAAACTCTGAATAGGGAAGCGCCAGCTCTTCATCATCGATAAGCATCCAGACACAGTGTCCAGATACATTCGTGATCTCAGCAACCAAAGTAGTTGTTCCAGGCATGGATGATCTCCTGTTGGCGTGTCTCGACCAGGTGCTCTGCTTCTTTGATCCTTGGTGAGCTTAGCCCGATGTTGCGAGCGAGTTCAACGGTTGGGCTGATCCAGAACTTCGCCTCACCATCAGGATGACTGACATGGACGTGAGGACGAGTCTCCTCCCGTGAAAAGAAGAAGAAACGAAATTCGCCCTCCCGGAAGACGGTTGGTGACAAGTGAAGCATTGAACGCCTTTATCAGCATAGCCACGCCAGCTAAGGCTGTTCGCATCTTTCCAACGCCAAATGGGCGGACCCGCATAAGCGCCCGCAGAAGACTTTCCTGCCAGCATAAGAACTCTGGCGCTCCCGGTCAACGTGAGCAAGTCCCTCCTGACCAAGGCCTCACTGGCGGTGGGTCACGCAACAGCTGCCGTCTTCACCGGGTCCGCATAAGGCAGCTCCCAGTGTTGTGAGGCGCTGGCAGCTGGACCGGTTGCGTTGATGTTGCCTGCCTGTCGTGGCACCAGTCTTCTCTCCTTCTAGCAGCGCATTAGCATTTACTCAAGAAACCAATTGATCACTTTATAAGTGTCATCAAAAGTTACGATTGTAAGGGTTTTGCCTCGTGCATCTCTCCATTTGAAATCGCAGAACTTGTCGGGGAAGCAATTATCATGCTCTTCATATTTGAAGCAGGTTAATCTTGAGAAACTATTTCGGGGAGTGCCTTTTTCAGTCCAATCACAATCCTTTTTGATGACAATAACTTTTTGCCAACCAGCTTGCAAAAGCTGCAACCTTTGCTTAGCATACGGTTCCACTTTTTCAAGGCTCGGCAATTCTTGAGATTTTAAGGGGAATGGGAACATGCAAATCATTGAAAATGCAAAAACTTGATTGCATATTCGTGTGATCCACATGTGCAGACTTAATTCAGATCTTTAAGCCATTATCCTTTTCTCTTAGCAATGAATTGGCCACTATGCAGGCCACTTCCGGTTCTGTCCACATCTCCCGCTGTCTTTCATGGATCGCATTGCCATGCCGATCTATTCCAAGTTGATTAATTGCCAACAGGTAGATAATTGAGTCAAGCTGCGAAAAACAAGGGCGCTTGCTATCAGTTTCAAAGGACAATAAAAGATTGCTGCTTTGATTATATTTGCCCATCACGCAGGACGCTACTTGACTTGCCAGCCTAATACATCATAGTTATATCCATGGGTTATCACTTCCAACTGTTCTTGCTGTGCGTTGCTCCACTGAAAGGTACATAATCCAGACCCAGAGCAGTCATAGTGCTCTTGATATTTGTAACATGTCTCGAAAGAGAATCCGCTGGCTATTTGCTTGCAGTTTTTATTGGCATTAATTATCTTTTGCCAGCCACTTCTTAGTAATTTAATTCTTTCTTTTGCATAAGGCTCTCCTTGCTGGAGGCGCGGCAGCTCTTGAGAGAATGAAGGAACAGTAATAATGACTGCCAGAAGGCATATTAGAACATTTATGGGCATTTTATAGTAATCCAAGTGTTAATTATACTGCCTTTCGTCCTAATGTACGTTTACCAGGGCCATTTCCTGCTGCCATGCAGGCCACTCTTGCAGCTGTCTAAATCGAGCTTTTGGTGGCCTGGCGGTCACTGCTGATGGCAGCCGCAGCAACCGCCGGCCGGCCTATCTGCCGAGGGGTCTGGAGGAGCCTGAGCTCGCCTATCAACGCCGTTTGGAGGCAGCCCGGACCACGCGCTTCTTCCGGGATGCGCTGCGTACCGATGCTGGCATGCTCTCACCATTGCGCTGGCTGGTGCCGCTGCCTGATTCGCTCCGCCTGGTGCTCACCGATGTGGACGGCCATGGCACCGACCTGGGGATCTTCCTCTTCCTGGCCGATCGGATCGTGTGGCGTGAACCGCGCCGCAACCCCCAGCCGCCCCAGGGAATCAGCGGCAATCAGCCTGTGCCAGTGGTGGTGCTCGATGCCTGCAGTGCCGTCGGCCCTGCCCCCCAGGCCTGGCCCTACCGCAGCCTGGCCGTGTCCGACGACGGCCTGCTGCTGAGCAGTTGGCTGGCAGAGCATCTTCCGGATCGCGACGACCTGCCGGCCCTCTGGCATTCGGTGGAAGGGGGGCCTTCGGGGAGGGGTGATGCCGCACCTGGGCCTGGCGTACCCGTACCTCAACCACGACTGCGGCCGCAGCGACGACGAGCTCAAGCAGTAGCTGGGGCTTGCTGCAGTGCCGCCGACCAGGTGGAGGTGCTCAGCCACGACACCCTGCTGCTGGGGGGGGCCGACAAAAAAGCCCCCCTTTGGCAGGGGGGCGAAAGGGACCGGGACCGGAGAGAGCGCTCAGGCCTCCCCGGCTGACCTGGACCTCACTTGCTCTCGGTGAATTCGGCGTCGATCACGTCATCACTCCCGGCGGCACCGGCCCCGGCAGCGGCGCCGTTGCCACTGGGAGCGGCCTCGGCACCAGCGGCACCGGCCTGCTGATAGACAGCGGCACCAGCGGCATAGAGCGCCTGCTGGAGCTGCTCCAGCACGGTCTTGATGGTGGCCGTGTCGTCCTTTTCGACCGCCTGCTTGAGCTCCTGGGTGAAACCCTCCACCTTGGCCTTGTCCTCGGCACCCACCTTGTCGCCGAGATCGGAGATCTGCTTTTCGGCCTGATAGATCAGAGTTTCAGCCTGATTGCGCAGGTCGATCTTCTCGCGCTTCTCCTTGTCGGCGGCGGCATTGCTTTCGGCATCCTTGACCATCTTGTCCACCTCGCTGTCGCTGAGGGTGGAGGCCCCGGTGATCGAGATGCTCTGCTCCTTGCCGCTGCCCTTGTCCTTGGCAGTGACACTGAGAATGCCATTGGCATCGATGTCGAAGGTGACCTCGATCTGCGGCACACCGCGGGGGGCCGGGGGGATGCCATCGAGCCGGAAGGTGCCGAGCGACTTGTTGTCGCTGGCCATCTCACGCTCGCCCTGCAGCACGTGGATCTCCACGTTGGTCTGGCCGTCCACCGCCGTGGAGTAGGTCTCCGACTTCTTGGTGGGAATGGTGGTGTTGCGGGTGATCATCTTGGTCATCACGCCGCCGAGGGTCTCCACCCCGAGCGAGAGGGGGGTGACGTCCAGCAGCAGGATGTCCTTGACTTCGCCGGCGAGCACACCGCCCTGGATGGCGGCACCCACGGCCACCACCTCATCGGGGTTCACCGTCTGGTTGGGGTCCTTGCCGGTGATCCGCTTGACCAGCTCCAGCACGGCAGGGATCCGGGTGGAACCGCCCACCATCACGATCTCATCGAGCTCCCCGGAGGAAAGCTTGGCGTCGCGGAGGGCCTGCTCCACCGGCACCTTGCAGCGATCGATCAGGGAGGAGGCGAGCTCCTCGAAGCGGGCGCGGGTGAGGGTGAGGTCGAGGTGCTTGGGACCCTCGGGGGTGGCCGTGATGAACGGCAGGTTGATCTCGGACTGGGTGGCGCTCGAGAGCTCGATCTTGGCCTTCTCGGCGGCCTCAGTGAGGCGCTGCAGGGCCTGCTTGTCCTGGCGGAGGTCGATGCCCTCGTTGGCCTTGAAGGTGTCGGCCAGGTGGTCGACGATCACCTTGTCGAAGTCATCACCGCCCAGGTGAGTGTCGCCCGAGGTGGACAGCACCTCGAAGACGCCGTCGCCCACCTCCAGCACCGACACATCAAAGGTGCCGCCGCCGAGGTCGAACACCAGGATCCGCTCATTGCTCTTCTTATCCAGGCCGTAGGCCAGGGCGGCTGCGGTGGGCTCGTTGATGATCCGCAGCACCTCAAGACCGGCGATCTTGCCGGCGTCCTTGGTGGCCTGGCGCTGGGAATCGTTGAAGTAGGCAGGCACGGTGATCACCGCCTGGGTGACAGGCTCACCGAGATACTTGCCGGCATCCTCAGCCAGCTTGCGCAGCACCTGGGCGGAGATCTCCTCCGGGGCGAACTGCTTATTGAGAACCGGGCACTTGATCTTGACGTTGGAGCCGGCCTTCTCAACGCCGTAGCTGACTTCCTTGGATTCTTCGTTGACCTCATCGACCCGACGGCCGATGAAGCGCTTCACCGAATAAAAAGTGTTCTCCGGATTCATGACCGCCTGGCGCTTGGCGATCTGGCCCACCAGCTGGTCCTGGTTCTTGGTGTAGGCCACCACGGAGGGGGTGGTGCGGAACCCTTCGGCGTTGGCGATCACGCTGGGCTTGCCGCCCTCCATCACGGCGACGCAGCTGTTCGTGGTGCCGAGGTCAATACCGACGACCTTACCCATGGATTCCCACCTCCTGCAGTGGATGAATGCGGACTGAGGTCATCTTCCGCAGCGGCCCCCTTGTCAGGCGAGGTGTGGTTTCCGAACAGCCGCCGTACGGGCGGGGACGCGGACCCCGCCGACTCCGGCAGCACAGCGGCGTCTACGGTCAGAAATCCACCCTGCGCCGGCAACGAGCGTGAGCGTGTCCGACAGCAGTTCTGCCCTGCCCGGGCCAGCCATCGGTGGCAGCACCGCCCTGGTGGGGCTGCTGGGGGATCCGGTACGCCATTCGCTGTCACCGGCGATGCACAACGCCGCCCTGCAGGCCCTCGGTCTCGACTGGGCCTACCTGGCCCTGCCAACGCCGGCGGCGGAGCTTGCCGGCGTGCTGCGGGCCCTGGAGGCCGTCGGCTGCCGGGGGCTCAACGTGACCATCCCCCACAAGCAGGCGGTGGCGGCACTGGTGCCGGAACTGAGTTCCCTGGCGGAGCGGGTCGGTGCCGTCAACACCCTCGTGCGCCGGAGCGGGGGCGGCTGGCTGGGCACAAACACCGATGTGGAGGGTTTCATCACGCCGCTGCGCCAGGGGGCCGGCGATGGCGCCAACCCCTGGCGCAGCCGCCAGGCCGTGGTGCTGGGTTGTGGCGGCAGCGCCCGGGCCGTGGTGGCTGGTCTGGTGGACCTGGGATTCAGCCGGATCCGCCTGGTGGCCCGCCGGGCCGAGAGCCTGCGGGCGTTCATGGCCAGCTGCGGCCCCTGGGCGCCGGGGCTGGAGCCCCTCCCCTGGCCGGAGGGCGCCGACGGCCCTGCCGGCGACCCGCTGGCGTCCGCGCTGGCCAGCGCCGATCTGTTGGTGAACACCACCCCAGTGGGCATGGCCACCGCGGGCGATGCCGCCGCCGCCGCCCGCTCCCCCCTGCTCGCCCACCAGGCGGCAGCCCTGGCGGCCGGCTGCACGGTGTACGACCTCATCTACACCCCCCGGCCCACCGCCCTGCTGCGGAAGGCCGCGGCCCGGGGCTGCCCGACGATCGACGGGCTGGAGATGCTGGTGCAGCAGGGAGCCGCCGCCCTGCGGCTGTGGAGCGGCCTGGCCACGGTGCCGGTGGCGGCCATGCGCGCGGCGGCCCTGGCCCGGCTGCCCTCCTAGCTTGGAACGAACATGGCAGCACCGATGCAGGACCCTCCCATCTGGCAGCGATTGCTGGCGGCCCTCGCCTACCTGGTGCCGTGGAGCACGGCGCTGGAGTTCGGCGGCGCCCTGTTCCGCCTCTATCCGCCCCTGCAATGGCTGGCCCTGCCGGCCCTGCCCCTGGTGCTGCTGCAACAGGCCGTGCCGTTCGGGGGCCTGGTGCTGTTCCTGGTGCTGTTCCTGGCGGTGGTCCGCAACAGCCAGGTGCCCTACCTGATCCGCTTCAACGTGCTGCAGGCGATCCTGATCGACATCGTTCTGTTCGTGTTGTCGCTGGCCACCCAGACCCTGCTGGCGCCCCTGGGCAATGGCTTCGTGCTGCGGACCTTGTCCAACACCATCTTCCTGGGGGCGACGCTGCTGGTGGGCTTCGCCGTCGCCCAGAACCTGCGCGGCAAGCAGGCGGAGATTCCCACGGTGTCCGAGGCGGTGCGCATGCAGCTCTACTGAAGGGGCCACAAGCGGGCGCTGCGATAGGTTGGCTGATCCGTCGCTGATGGGTCCCAAGCCCGTCAGCCCCTGCCAACCGGCGACCATGACGCAGCCCTATTACGAAACGATGTACATCCTTCGTCCGGACATCCCGGAAGAGGAAGTCGAAAGCCATGTCACCAAATATCGGGACATCGTGCTCGAGGCCGGTGGCGAGGTGCTCGATAACCAGATGCGCGGCAAGCGACGCCTGGCTTACCCGATCGCCAAGCACCGCGAAGGCATCTACGTGCAGCTCAACCACAATGGCGACGGCCAGCAGGTGGCCCCGCTGGAGCGGGCGATGCGTCTCTCGGAAGATGTGATCCGTTATCTCACCGTCAAGCAGGACGGCCCGATGCCCGCTCCCCGTTCGATCCCCGGCAGCAGCGTCGAAGCCGCTCCCACCGAACCGGTCGCCGCCGGAAGCTGAAGCCAGTCGCCATCGGGCACGGGCTGCCCGGTGGCGGTAAGCTCCGTGCCATGCCCAGGGGAGAGGCAATGTCCATTGAGGATCCAGGCAACGGCAGGGCCCCCTCCCGGGAGCCTGGCCGTGCGCAGGATCCCCATGCAGCGCCCTGGCAGGAGATCGGGCCCGCTCAGCCGTTCCCCCCGCTGCCGACCCGGAGCCAGCCGCTGCTGCAGGAAGATCTGCCGCCACCGCTTCCTCGCTGGGAAACACCCGAACAGCGTCAGCTGGACAACTGGCCAGGGGCCCGGGTCCAACCCCCAGGCCAGCCCCTGCAGGCTGGCCCGCCTGCTCCCCAACCCCGCATTCCCAATCTGCTGATCGAACGCCAACTTCGGGTGATCAGCACCAGTGAGCATCCGGCTGAGCCAGGCCAAGAGCGTTCTGGCACCCACAACCAGCACTATCACTACAGCGAGGCCTACAGCCAGGCCTACGGCGAAGCCATGCACGGCGACTTCCGCCGGGTCTTCCGGCCGATTGAGATGGCTGCCGAAGAGCTGCCGATGACGGCGCCGGTCACGGCCCAGGTCCCGCCCCAGACCGAAGCACCTGGGGCGGTTGCCCCGTCAGCGGCCCCTGCCCTTGAGCAGGTTGACGACGCCCAGCTCCGGATTCAGCAGCTGGAAATGGAGCTTCAGGCGGCCCAAAGCGAAGTGCACGCACTCAGCGAGATGCTTGAGGAACTGCCGACGATCTTCGAGAGCAAGTTTCAGCAGCGCTTGCAAGGGGTTCTCAATCAGCAGCGACTGCTGATCGCCGAAAACAGCAACCTGCGCGACCGTCTCTTCGGACTGCTGCCTGGCACCGCAACGGAAGGGGGCCGCCAACTGCTGCTGCCCCCGATGGCTTCCCGCCGGCCCAGCAGCCTTGCCGAACGCCTGCGCCGGGCCCTGGGCTGGCAATCACGCCAGGAGTCCCAGGGCAGGGGGAAGGGCTCCGGCAAGGAGAAGCTCAGCCGCTCCGACGACGGGCGGACCAGAGTCGCGTAGGCAGACCCCAGACGTAGATGAACCCTTCGGCGGCCCGGTGGTCGAAGCGGTCATCGGCGCCGTAGGTGGCCATGTCGGGCACATAGAGGCTGTGGCTGGCGCTGCTGCGGCCCACCACCGTGGCGTTGCCCTTGTGCAGCTTGATCCGGACCCGGCCGCTGACCGTTTCCTGGGTGCGATCGATGAAACCGTCGAGGGCCTCCTTGAGGGGACCGAACCAGAGCCCCTGGTACACCAGATCGGCCCAACTGGCCTCGATCTGGCGCTTGTAGCGCTGCACATCGGCGGCCAGGGTGAGACTCTCCAGCTCCTGGTGCGCCCGGATCAGCAGCAACAGGCCCGGGGTTTCATAAATCTCCCGGCTCTTGATACCGACCACCCGGTTCTCGACCATGTCGAGCCGACCGAAGCCATGGCTGCCGGCCAGTTCGTTGGCCCTGCGCATCAGGCTGACGGGATCCAGCCGAACGCCATCGATACTGACCGGATTGCCCTGCTCGAAGCCGATCTCGATGATCTGGGCCTCGTTCGGCGCCGCATCGACCGACACCGTCATCGCATAGATCTCCTCGGGAGGCATCACATCGGGATCCTCGAGGGAACCGGCCTCGATCGAGCGACCCAGCAGGTTGAGATCAATCGAATACGGGGATTTCTTGGTCACCGGCACCGGAATGCCACAGCGCTCGCCGTAGGCGATGGTCTCCTCGCGGCTCATGCCCCACTCCCGGGCAGGTGCCAGCACCTTGAGTTCCGGGGCTAGGGCGCCGATGGCCACATCGAAACGCACCTGGTCATTGCCCTTGCCGGTGCAGCCGTGGGCCACCGCATCCGCCCCCACCTCGCGGGCGATCTCCACCAGCCGCCGGGCGATCAGGGGACGGGCCAGGGCGGTGGAAAGGGGATAGCGGCCCTCGTAGAGGGCATTGGCCCGGATCGCGGGGAAGGCGAAGTCACGGATGAACGGCTCGATCAGGTCGCCTACGATCGACTGGCTGGCGCCGGCGGTAAGAGCCTTCTGGCGGATCGGCTCCAGCTCATCGCCCTGGCCCAGGTCGGCGGCGAAGGTGATCACCTCATCGACACCCCACTCCTGCTTCAGATAGGGAATGCAGACGCTGGTATCGACCCCACCGGAATAGGCGAGCACCACCCGGCTGGCCCGGCCGGCCGGCGCTGACTGCCCATCCGGGGTCGCTCCGGCTGGGTGTTGTCCGGCTGGGTGTTGTCCACTTGCCGCCATCAGGGCTGCTCCGCTGCACTATCCCCCGATTCTCTCTCCTGACCGGCTGGCGGCAGGGACCAGCCCCGCAGCAACCAGAACAGGGTGAGCAGGGGAGGCAGCAGCACCAGCGCCCAGACCAGATCGCCCCGGATCGGCAGGGGCTCCGGCCAGCGCTCCCCGGCGGCCGCCAGCAGGGTGCTCAGCAGCAGGGCCAGGACCCAGAGCCGGGCCACCTGGCGCAGTTTGGCGGGGTTCATGGCGACCGATAGCTAAGATTGTGGATTGCACTGGAATGGGTTCTTGCCGGCCATCAGCCCGCCCCTTCCCGTCAACCGTCCCAGGATCGCCCATGAGCAGCCCCGCCAACTCCGCCGCTGGTGCCGCAGCTGATGCCGCCAACGGTGCCATCGATGCTGCGGGCACCAGCCTGCTGGACACGGTCAACCCCTCCCTCACCCGCTACCGACGCGACGAGCCGGCCCCGGTGCTGCCGCTGCGGGACGAACCCGATCTGCTCAGCCTGCTGGAGGCCAGCGGCCGCCTGGTGGCCGATGAGGAGAGCGCCAGCACCGAGGTGAGCACGGTGGAAGAGGAGGAACTCTCGGCCCTGATGGGCGAAAAGGAGGATTACAACCAGGCCGACGACCAGACCGAAGAGGACTGGGAAGACTGAGGTCCCGCGCATCGGAGGCGCCCTGGAGGCGTCCCGGCGCCCCTCCCCGCCATCACCCC
>Ga0208864_1000028_pt1 | contig 42954 bp, 8 predicted proteins | sample CryBogmetaGMA05M_FD_184542 | JGI IMG/M metagenome (GOLD analysis project Ga0208864, IMG submission 184542) | Freshwater microbial communities from Crystal Bog, Wisconsin, USA - MA0.5M (SPAdes) | ecosystem: Environmental > Aquatic > Freshwater > Lake | place: Crystal Bog, Wisconsin, USA...
GGGAAGGGCAAGCATGTCGTGCTCGTGAGCGGCGACGAGGAGTACCGTAGCGAGGAGGCCCTCACGCAGTTGGCCAAGATCCTCGCCGCACACCACGGCTTCAACTGCCGCGTGGTCTACGCGATCGACCCGGCAACCGGTGAGATCGACCCCAACAGTCGCACAAACATCCCCGGCCTCGAGGCACTCCGCGATGCCGATCTGATGGTGATCGCCACGAGGTTTCGCACGCTGCCCGACGAACAGATGCGAGAGATCGACGCCTTCCTCCGCAAAGGAAAGCCCGTGATTGGGCTGCGGACGGCGACCCACGGCTTCGACTTTCCGAAGGGGGGCACGTTCCAGCGGTATCACTGGCGGAATGAAGACGATGCCTTCAAGGAGGGGTTTGGCCGCCAGGTGCTCGGCGAGACCTGGATTAACCACCACGGCAACCACGGCGTCGAGGGGACCCGAGGCGTGGTCGCCCCTGAGGCAGCCAGCCACCCGATCCTGCGGGGCATCGCCGACGGCGACGTCTACGGCCCGACCGACGTCTACGGCGTGCGGCTTCCGCTGCCGGGCGACTCGAAGCCGCTCCTGCTCGGGCAGGTAGTGGCGGGGCTCACGCCCGACACGCCGGCGGTGGAGGGCGGCAAGAACAACCCGATGATGCCGATCGCCTGGACCAAGACCTATTCCATCGAGGGCGGTCCCTCGGGCCGCGTGGTCACCACCACGATGGGTGCCTCGCAAGACATGCTTTCGGAAGGCTTTCGACGGCTGCTCGTGAACGCCAGCTACTGGGCGACGGGCCTCGAGAGTCAGATCCCCGCGAAGTCCGACGTGGCGATCGTGGGCTCGTTCGAGCCGTCGTCGTTCAAGACCGACGGCTTCAAGAAGGGCGTGAAGCCCGCCGACCTCAAGTGACCGTTGCAGAAATCGTCCCTGGAGACGCACCATGAACCCGCTATCCGAGGAACACCTCACGGAAGCCGCGAGGTTTCACGACTACCGCTACGCCTCCAATCCGATCACCGATGGGACGCTGGGCGGTATCCCGGGAGCGAGGTGGGGGGCCGAACTTCACGAGCGGGGTCCCACTCGGATTCTGCCGCTCGACTCGAGTGCGGCACTCGGGATCGTGGGCCCGGCGACGACGCCCGGGTTATCCGCGAACTTCGTTCACATCTGCCCCAGTGAAGCGATCGCCACCGAGGCTGCCGCCACCACGCACCTCTTCTTCGCGATGCGGGGTGCGGGCGCCACGCGACTGGCCGACGGCGGGGAGTTTTCGTGGCATGCCGGCGACCTGTTCACGCTGCCCGCGGGCGGGCCGGCCTTTCACGATGCCGCAGAAGATGCGGCCCTCTACTGGGTGCACGACGAGCCGCTGCTGCGCTATCTCGGGGTAGCGCCGCGGCAGCCGAGATTTGCGCCCACGGTCTACCGTCGCAAGGCGATCCTCGAGGCCCTCGACGCCGTGGTCCACGATCCCACCAGCGCCGGTGCCAACCGGCTGAGTGTGCTGCTTGGCAGCCGCCTGTTTCCGCAGACCATGACGATCACCCACGTGATGTGGGCGATGTTCGGCCTCCTGCCGGTGGGGGCGGTGCAGGCTCCGCACCGCCACCAGTCGGTGGCCGTGGATCTGGTGGTCGACGCCAAGCCCGGCTGCTACACGATGGTGGGCAAGTCGCTCGACAAGCACGGCCACGTGGCTGACGGCCAGCGGTTTGACTGGCACCCGCACTCGGTGTTTGTGACGCCGCCGGGCCTCTGGCATTCCCACCACAACGAGTCAGGTCACCCGGCCCACATCCTGCCGATCCAGGACGCCGGCCTGCACACGTATCTGCGGACACTCGACATCCGGTTCGCCCGCGCGACGAACAGCGGTGGGGCGGACGTTGTCGAGAACGCGGGGTGAGTTAGCGCTGGCTGGCGGTTTGCCAGGAGCCGCAGGTTTTCAGCCTGCGGAACTCGCCCGCTTTGGCTGCATGCACTGGTTGAAAACCTGCACCCACGTGGCCGTCTCAGTTGACGATCGTCAGGTTCCTGGACGCCGCCACATTGTACGGGGTCGCCGTGCTGGGGAACGTGTTCTTCACGACCTGCGAGCCTGTGCAGAAGCCGGACGCGAACACGCCTTGTCGGACGGCGCTCGAGATCACGTTGCCCTGGCCCGCGGCCGCGCCGCCGACGAGGGCGCCGGTGGCCGATATCAGCGACACGCCCGTTTGATCGCGGTCGAACGTGTTGCCCTGCACGACCGTGTTGGTGCTCGTGCCATTGATCGACAGGCCGTTGCCCGAATTGTTCGCCTGGATGCCCTTGATGGTGATCCCGGTGGCTGAAGTCAGCCGGATGGCGTCGCCGCTGAAGCTACTGAAGGCGATGTCGCGGATCACGCTGCCGCTGGCGCCCGAATCGAGCAAGAGACCATTGGTGACTCCCGAACTGCCGGAGAGCACGATGCTCTGAGACGTGCCGCGGAAGGTTATCGGCCGGCTCACGGTGAGTTGCTGCGTCAGCGTCATGCTCGACGCAACGAGGATCTCGTAGGTCCCACCGGGTATGGGGGACAGCGAGTTGATTGTGCTGATCGCCGCGTTGAGTTCTGCGGGCGTCGTGATCGCTCCGCCAACCTGGATCCCCTTGCCGGGTGGCAGCAGGATCGGGTTGCCGATGATCCGGCCATTGTTGCGCATCCCGATGGAGCCTTGAACGGCTCGCAGGTCAAGCGTGCCGCCGGCTTGGAACAGGCCATTCGCCTGCGGGCCGACATCGACGCTGCCGCCGTTGGTCGTGGTGACCGTCAGTTGCTGCGGGGCGGTCACGGTACCGACCGACAGCGTTCCCACCGAGGTGATGGCGACGCTACTGGTGTCTGCATACGAGAATAACCGACCACCGTTATCAACCGTCAGTGAGTCAAGGTTGTTTGCGGAGCTCTGCAGATTGATGGTGCCGGCGGTCGACGTGATGCCGAGCGAACGGCCAGCGATCGGCGCGGTTTGTGTGAGGTTGCCACCGACAGTTAGCGTGATGCCATCAGCGGTGATACCCGCGACAACGAGATCGTCAACGTCAGTGAACATGACACGACGGCCAGGATTGCTGACGGCGAGCGAATCGACGTCGTTTGCTGCGGTGTTCAGGAGCACGCCACCATTCTGCACGGCGGTGGAGATGACCGTGAGTTGCGTGCAGGCGATCGGCACACTCGTCTGGGAGAGTTTCCCACCAACTGTCAGCGTGGTTGGGCCAGCTGTGATTCCGTTGATCACCAAGTCATTCTTTTCGGTGAACATCACCCGACGGCCGGGATTGGAGACCGATAGGGACTCGACGTCGTTGGTCGAAGTGTTGAGGAGAACGCCGCCGTTCTGGATGGCGTTTGAGGTGATTGTCAGTTGCGTGCAGGCGATCGGTGCGGCCTGAGACAGCTTACCGCCGACGGTAAGAGTCGTTGCCCCAGCGGTGATGCCATTGATCACAAGATCGTTGGCGTCGACGAATGAGACCGTGTTGGCAGGACTGCTGACCAAGAGTGATTCGACGTCATTGATCGACGTATCCAGGAGCACCGCTCCAGTCTGGGCCGCAGTTGACGTGATCGTTAGTTGCGTGCAGGTAATCGGCGCGGTCTGCGTCAGTGCACCGCCGATTGTGAGCGCGGTTGCCCCGGCCGTAATGCCATCGAGCACAAGGTCGTTCACGTCGCTGTAGGAGACAGTACCAGCTGGGTTACTGACGAGGAACGATCCCACGTTGTTGCTGGAACTCGTGAGCGTGACATTGCCCGCAGTGTTTGTGACGGCAAGCGTTTGTGCCGTGACCGCACTGCCGCTTTGCTGCGTGACGCCGCTGGCGGCGGATAGAGCGATGGCCTGCCCGGCGGCGTTGATCACGCCCAGAGTAAGGCCATCGACGGCGGAGACCGTGAGGCCGCCGCTGGTAACAGTGGAGGAGAGAGTCTGTACGCTGCACTTGAAGTCGGCCGATTGGGCGTTGACGGTGAGTGGCCCACCGCGGACCGTTGTGCGCCCGGCCTTATTGATGGCCGTGACCGCGCCGGATGTCGCCGTGAGGGTGATGGCTCCGGCGGGGGCGGTCACGATGCCACCTAGTTGACCATCAAATTCGATGTCGCCGTCAGTGGCCGTCGCGGTGACAGGGTTGCCGGCGGCAGTCTTCACAGTGTCGATGATTCGAATGCTGGGTGCCACGATCACGATCTCACCGTTCACAGTGCTCGCACCCGCGATCGTGATGGGAGTGAAGTATGGGCCGATGATAAGGTCGCCGGGCCCGGTGAGGTTGGGGCCGACGATGCTGTATGTGCCGGTCAGAGGGTTCGGCGACGGAACCGTCTGTGCGAACCAGACGAGCGCCTGCGAATCGATGGTGCCTGCCGTCTGGGCGATTGAGCCGTTGCTGGCATTGAGCGTGACCCTGTCAGCCTTGGCCACCAGGTTGGCCACGAGTGAGATCGTGCCTGCTGTGGAGGTCATGGCGATGTTTCCGTCACCCGGAGCGGTGGTTCCACCCGTCACCGGAGACGAGACCGTCAAATTCGTTCCCGTCTTGACGACGATGTTTCCGCCAGTAATCCCAGCACCGTTGATGGTGAGGTCATCCTTGTCTGTAAAGGTGACATCCCTGGTGCCATTACTCACCGTCAGCGAGTTGACGTCGTTGCCAATGTCACTGAGCGTCACTGCTCCCGTCGATGCGGTGATCGCCAGCGATGTGCCGGTGATGGAGGCGTATTGGGTCAGATTGCCACTGACAGCCAAGGTGATGGCCTGAGCCGACACGGTACCGAGAGCGAGGCCAGTGGATTCCGTCAGCGTCAGATTTCCTGCGGATACCGTTCCGCTGAATGTGTCGACTACCGACGTGAGCGACGAAGTGTTCTTTGCGGTAAGGTTTAGGCTGGAACTGGTCACGGTCGTCTGCGTTCCAGTGTTGTTGGCGGTGATTCCTCCATTGACCGCAGACAGCCAGGTAACGCCGGCGTTGGTCTCGATGCGGCCGGTCGACTGGAAGGTGATACCCCCGGCTGCGCGGGCCGTGATGTCAACCGACTTCGCCGCTCCTCCGGCCTGAACGAGGTCGGTGATCACCACGGCATCGGCGTCAATCGTAATGGTGCCGTCGAATGTGCTCGCACCGGCGACGGTGAGCGTCCCCGAGGCGGAACCGCTGGCAGGAATCCGGATATCGCCAACGCCCTTGAGATGCGGCCCGACGACGGTAAACGTGTTGGTGTTGAGCAGTGTGGGAGCGGACTTTGCATACCAGACCAGAGTCGTGGAATCGATGATGCCTGCCGTCTGAATGACTTCGCCACTGCTGGCATCAAGGGTGAGCCTGTCAGCCTTAGCATTCAGGTTCGCTGCCAGCGAAATGTTGCCCTTCGAGGATGTGAGAGAGATGTCGCCATCGCCCCCGACGGCCGTGCCGGCAGTGACTGGGGCACTGACCGTCAGCCCAGTGCCTGCGGTGACAACCACGTTTCCGCCGGTGACACCAGCGCCGGCGATCGTGAGGCTATCCTTGTCAGCGTAGGCGACGTTGCGGGTGCCGTTGCTGACCGAGAGCGTGTCCACACTGTTGCCGGCATCGGTCAGGCTCACGGTGCCGGCGGTTCCAGTGATTGCGAGCGCGGTGCCGGTGATGGAGCCGGTCTGCGAGAGGTTGCCGCCGACGACGAGCGTGATGGACCCGCCGACGATCGACGTGATGCTCAGGTCGTCCTTGTCGGTGAAGGAGACGGCCCGGTTGCCGTTATTCACGGTCAGTGCATCGACATCGTTATTCGCGTTGGTGAGCGTGATGACGCCGCCCGTGCTCGTGGCGACGAGCGATTGGCCGACGACCGACTGCGACTGCGTGAGCGCTCCGCCCACGGTGATCGAGACCGGACCTGTGGTGGAGATTCCCCTGGCGAGGAGATCGTTGCCGATGCTCAGAGAATCGGCATCCTGGAGCGTGATCGCTCCTCCCGCACCAGTTGCGGCAGCGACATTGGAGGCGGCCAACATGGCGTCAATCGACCCGGAGGCCGAATCGAGTACCACGCTCGTGGCCGTGATCAATGAAGCCGAGGTGAGCTTCGTGATGGATCCGCCGGACGTGATCGTCGCCGTGTTGCCGGTGGCCGTGACGGCGCCCACCTGGACGGAGGCGACGGGACTGGTCGTCGTGAGGTTGACCCGGCCTGCGGTCGTCACTGCGGTCGCCTGGATCGTGCGGGCTGACGTGACGGTGATGTGGGCACCGGTGCCCACTCCCGTGAGGCTGGCCAGTTGGAGGGGCGTCGTCCCCGTGCCCTGATCCCGGAGCGTGATCGGAGCGGTTTTCTGAAGCGTGCTGGCGGTGAGCACATCGACGGTCGTGTCCAAGTTGATCTGGCCATTCGCCGACTTGAATATCGCGGACCGGGCCACGATGTCCGCGGCTGGATCCACCGTGCTCTCGACGATATCGCCATAGGAGTCGATTGAAACCGTGCCATTCGGGCCCGCGTTGATGAGCCCGACCAACGTGCTTCCGCCGAGGGCCGCAGTGCCGACCTTGAAGGTCGCGTTTCCGCCGCCGGACAAGACAGCCGAGGTGATCACAAGTCCGTCGTCATCCTGCACATCGAGGGTGCTGCCGACGCTGGTGAGCGTGGCGGTCAGGGCCTGCGCCTTGGTCAGCAGTGTGGCGGTTTTGTCTGCCGCCACGATCACGTTCCTGGGGGCCGTGATCAGCGTTGTGCGGCCGGCGGTGGAGTTGGTGATCGAGCCACCGACGGCGTTGAGGCTGACATCCCGCTGCGACGTGACTGTGCCGTCGATCAAGAGGTTATTCGTGCTGGCCGTGAGGCTCACGTCGGTGTTCGCGCCCACTGTCGCGATGCCACCAGTCACCTTGAGGTCGGGGGCGGTGAAGGCGATCGATCCATTGACCGTCGTGGCCCCTTCGACCGTGAGGCTGGAAAGCGATGTGTAGTTGATGTCACCGGCATCAGTGCGGTTGATCAGCACGCTGGGGTAACTGCCGAGGCTCGTGGGCGGCGCCGTGTTGCCGAAGAGTTTGGATCGCAGGCTCAGTCGGGCAGCGGTCAACTCGGCGAGCGGATCGACGACCGGCATGCTGTTGGGGGTGTCGATGATCAGTTGGTCGCTGGCGGAGACGTCAGCCAGCGGCCCAAATCGCAGTGCCGCGGGAGCGGAAGCGGTATTGCTGATGTAGTTGCTGATGAAGCTAACGTCGCTCCCTGTGCCTTGCGCGGCTACTTGGCCGTTGACGATGATCGCGCCCTTGTCGGTTTTGGCGACAACATTGCCTTTCTGTGCCGACACTCGTGCAGTGCCGGCGGCATTCGCGACGGCCACATTGGCCACCAGCGAGTTGAGCGTGATATCGCCAACGAGCGCTCCCACAGTGCCGGCGATTACGTCGCCGTAGGTCGAAGTCAGCGTGACGTTGCCCTTGGTGGCGTCTGTGCCGGAAGCCGTGACCGACGATGCGGTGAGCGTGCCCGAGGCGGTGACGACGATGTTGCCAGCATTGGTGGTGCGAACATCAACGAGGTCGACCTGCGAGGAGTTGTCGAGTGAGATCGCTCCCGGCGCGACGGCGGAGATCGTGCTGGCGTTCGTCTTCGTACTGATCAAGCCAGTGCCGGTGGTGCCTGCGGTAAGCAGGACGTTCTGCCCCTGCAGGCGGCCCTGGGTTGGGGAACCACTGATGTCGGTCGCGGAAACGACATTGACGTCGCCCCCCACGGCCTTGAAGACGAGCGGAGTCGTGCCGACCGTCGGATTGTCGAAGGTGGCGAAGCGGACGAGCGAGAAGGAGGCCGTCGCGAGCGCGTTGTTCGAGAGAAAGACCGAGGTTCCGTCAGCTCCGAGGCCTGTGATCGTCGTGCCTGCGGGGATCGCAGCCCCTTCCGCCGCCATGCCGACGGCCAAGCCGGCGGGGGAGTGGAGGCCGGTGACCAGGTTGCTACCGGCCGTGGTCGTCGCCGTCATAACCGCTGTGTTGTCGACCAGCCAGCCGGTGTTCTTGCCGACTGTTCCTTCTCTGACGTACACAAACGTTCCCAACGCAAAGTTCGCGCCGGTGCTGGCATCGGTAGCCCGTGTCCAGGAACCGACGGCCGCAAGGTAGACGCCGTTTTCTGCCTGCGAAATCTGGTTTTTCACCAAAACGCGGTCGCCAGCAGCGAGTTGAACACCGTCGATCGTCTGCAGGCCCGACAGTGAGTCGACGTTGACCGTGGTCGTGACACGGGCGTTGACGATCGTGTTGGAGGGACTCCAGAAGTTCGACCGCTGGGTCTGGACGGTGAATGCGCCGAAGGTGAGGTCGGTGGTGCCGACCTGAACCGCATCGTTCGCAAGGGCAAATCCCTTGCCGCTGTTGGTGGTTCCGCTGGTCACAAACACGTACGAACCGGCCCGGAGTTCGGCCGCTGTGTCGGCGTCGCTGGCGCGAGGCCATGCATCCGTGCTCACCACGTAGATGCCGTTGTCGGCTGCATTCGGCTGATCCTTGACGAGCACCCGGTCGCCGACAGCGAGGGCCACGCCATCGACCGTCTGCAGGCCCGACAGCGAAACCAGCGGAGCCGTGGTGGCGGCCTTGGCTGGGTCGTAGGTCTGCAGGGCTGTCAATGGCACGAACGACAGGCCGGTGCCTGCCTGACCCAGGATGGGGTTGGCCGGGTTTTGGAACGTCCAGCCACCCCGCTGTGTCTGGCCTTCGAGTGCGAACGTGACGAAGCCGGGAACAAGCAGGGCGCCGGTATTGGCGTCGGGGGCACGCGTCCAGGAGTTGGCCGACGCCACGTAGATCCCGTTCTCCGACGCTTGGCGTTGGTTCTTCAACAACACCCGGTCGCCCGCTGCGAGCGTTACGCCATCGATGGTAAACCCGGTCACTCCACCCGCGGCGATATCGACGTTGTCGGTTGATGCGACTCTCACCGGCGACTTCAGTTGTCCGCCGGCCTGCACGAGCGAGTTGATCGTTGAGGAGCCCGATGTCGACTCGAGCGAAACGGAGCGATTGCCTCCTGCCGAGATAGTGCTCGCGACCGTGAGTGTCGGTGAAACGAGGTGGACGTTGCCGTTGCTCGACGACACGCTGCCATCGAACGATAGGCTCGTCGCAGCGCGCACCTCAAGGTCGCCGGTCGTCCGGACCGCCGAGCCCTTCATCGAAACCTTTCCAGTTGCCGAGGCAATCGCGATCGGACCGCTACTGGCCGACACCGCATCGACGATGAGCTCGTCAGTGTCCTCAATAGCAATGGCGTAGCGGTACGGGACTCCGCTCGCGCTGACGCCGGAATCGAACCGCAGGTTTTTGACCGCGGTCTTCAGATCGACCGTGCCGCCCCCGGGCTGGCCCAGCGTGAAAGCCACCGTGTCGCCGGTCAGAAGGCCCGTTTGTGTGCCAGTCGAGGACGATCGCGTCGTGAACTCGTACTGGTCGGCCGATCCCTGGGCAGAGAGGAAGTAGGCCTGCGACGCCGCGGAGACGTTGCCCTCGAAGCGAATGTCGGTGGATTGGGCATCAATCGCCAACTGCCCGGCCTGTCCCGGCGTGGTGGTCAGGGAGCCTGCCTGCGAGACAAAGATTTCCCCGTGGGATCCCTGGCTCCCCGCGACCTCGAGGTCGAAGCTTGGCGCTTCGGCATTGGCGAGCACCCGCAGCGAGGACGTCGCACGGATGTAGCCGCTCGGCCGCGGCACGGTGAACTTGAGCGAGACGTTCGTCTGCGTGATCAGCGGTGGCTTGGAGAGCGTGATCGAATTGGTGAACGAGTCGACGTCCACCACGGCCGTATCAGGTTGGATGCCAGGTCCGCTCACGAACAGGCCGCCTCCGCCGTACAGGTTCGCGACCGACGAGACGTTGGTGACGACGTTCGGCGTGGGTGAGGTGGGATCGAGGTCGCCGCTCCGGGTTAGCACGTTCCGCGGACCACCGATTGCGATCCGATTGACGCTGCTGACGTCCTGATTGATCGTCACCTCGGAGGCGTAGAGGTTAAGCTGTCCGACACCGATGACCCCGTCATAGGCCTTGTAAAATGAAGGATCGACGTCGACTCCAGGAGTGTCGCCGCTGTCGTCGCCCAGTTTGCCGTACCAAGCGCTGTTGATCGAGATCCTGGAGCCCACCGGCGCCAGATCGACGATCAGCCGCTGGTTGAGGTCCTGGCCCTGCGACACCGTAAAGCTCTGCGGATGCGCCGGCGACGGGTCGAAGTACTCGTAGGCGGAGTTCGTGACATCGATGTTGTCGAGCGACCCGAACGTGTCGCTCGTGTACTTGAACTGAAAGAAAACTCGAGTCACGTCGCCACTCGTCAAGGTCGAGTACGACGTAAACACGCTTCCTGTCGGCACGTCGAGCTTGGCATCCGACCACGCGGTCGGGTTGATCTGCGTGATCTTGAACTGGCCGCCGCTGTACGCGGCGAGGGAGCTCGCCTCGTAGGTGAAACTGAGGCGATGAGGGTTGCTGTCGGGATCCGTGTAGTCGATGGACGCCGTCCCTCGGATGCCGAGCGGATTGATGCCTTGAAGCAGCGGATTCGTCTTGTCGGCGAGGTTGAACGTGGCGTTGTTTCCGAACACGGTGATCGGAATCGCATTCGGGTCGACCGGAGCGGGGTCGCTCGTCGCAAACAGAGACTTCTGGTGGCCGGCGCTCGTCACAAAGAATGTCGTGCACTGCGAGCCGCCGACGAGGAGGCCGAGCGTGGTGGCGTTGTTGAAGGAGGGGTTGTCGGCGATCTTGACCAGCGGCGATCCCGAATCGAAACGCGTCAGGTAGATGTCTCGGCCAAACCCGTTGGAATCGACCTGATCGTCGATCGTGATGTTGTAAGCAAACGTTGGTGGCGACGTGTCTGACGTGAGCGTCGTCGTCGTAATGTTGTAGGCCAGCGGCAGCCGCGCCTCGAGAACCTCGGGTGAAAACGCCACGTCGTGCCGCGGCACGGTCCGGCGACTCCTTCGGCGAGAGCGACCAGCAAGGGAGCGACCACGGAAAAAGCCGTCAAACAGCATCGGGCAACCCTTCAAAAAAAGCATGGTCAGTCCGTAGGACGACCGCAGATACCCGTTCTACGCTGCCAAAACGCCCCAGGTTCGATTAAATAGGAGTTTCCTGGCATACGCAATAATCCGGCAGTTCTTTCGGAATCTGGCGGCTGCCGCCTTGACCGGGGGGGCGGGCGCCGTCAAACAGCCCCAACGGCGCCCGTAAAAGCCCTCGTAATCGGTCGTGATCCGCCGGAGATGCTTCTGGTTCAACGGGCCAGCCGCCGCCGAGTTGCCGGTAGCAGGTTGGGATTTCGAGGATCGGCCCGCCGCCCTACCAGCGGCCCTCGAGCCCCAGCGACAGCCCTTGCAGGATCAGTGTGCCGGTCGTGTCGAGGGTGCCAAACGAAGAAGTGTCGTCAGACCCCTTCACGATTGTCTGGTGACTGATTTGGTTTGTGGGCTGGGCAAGGCCCGTCAGCCAGAGGCCGAAATACCCGCAGCGGAAGTCCCAGTTGCAGCAGATTGGCAGCACCGCCGTCATGCCCACTTCGCCAACGAATGCGGCGGATGCCGGCCCGGAGGCACGGGTTTGGCCTACCAGTGGTGGAACCTGCGTCGAGTAGTAGGCGGAGGTCTGACCGGCTGCGTTGTAATACGCCCCGGCCTTGATGAGCCCTTCGACCCGAGCCTGCCCGACTCGTCCAAGGAGCAAGGTGTCGAGCCCGATCTGGCCGCCCCAGAGGTTGTTGAAGCACTGCGTCTGGTAAAAGTCCGTTCCGCTCGCCGGGGGCGGCGGCGTCGTGTGCACATAGGAGTCCTGCAACTGAAGGGTCTCGTTCCATTGGAGCCAGCGTGGCCCGATCAGAAACTGGCAGGTGTCCGCCCAGAGACAGTGGCGGCTGTTGAACTCGAGGCTTTGAATCTGCCCGAGAAGTTTGCCCGCGCCCGAATCGAGTTCGGTGTTGTTCAACGGTCCCCAGTTGTTGCCGTAGATACCCGGCGGTGCCGTCGCATATCCGTTTGGGGAATACGGCAACGTCCGCTCCGAATAGAAGTTGCCTGCATAGAGATACGTCGCCTCAAGCGTATGGCCGTTGCAGTCGGTGCGCAGGAGTGAGAGTCGCGGGGCGACCAGTACGTCGCTATTCAGTTGGTTGGCGTTGAGCGCCGTGGGGCCGATGCTGCCGGTGCCGGGATCGACAGTGGAAAAGATCGGCCGCGACGGCGGCGCGTTTCTCCAGAGCAGGAGCGCCTCGGAGCGGAGCGTCCAGTGGGCGTTTTTGTTGTGCCCAAGAAACTGCAAAAATCCTGGAGGATCGCTGATACCCGAGCACCCGGAGGAGCAGTCGCCGGTTGTGCATTGGCCACCGCATCCCGAAGCTGAATCAAGGCACGTGGCGGCGTCATAGCCAGATGTCGAATCCCAACTGCTGTGACTCTCAGCAGATGCGATCGCCGGCAAGGCGGGGCTGAGTTGGCCCGATGCGGGTGCTGGCTCCCATGTTTCCCCTGGCAACAGGACCGACTGGCTCGAATCGTCAGAGGCCACGACGGCATCCGACGGCTCCAGTTGAGCCATTGCCGTCGGAGCGGCAGCCAGCCCGATCGACAGCATCACTACGACACGCTTCACCGCTAGCACGCGGACACTCGCCATGTTCCCCCCTCCGAAAGCAACGATTCGTTCGGGAATATCGGCTGTAACGCGCTGCAGGCGACAGGATTCCGCCGCATGATCCGGTCACGGGGTTCGGGCTGACCTTGCCGGCAGCCGGCAGGCTCAACCCAGTCCACGCAGGTTGCCACTACGAGGCAGTCCGCGCGTTAACGCACGGCCGCTTCGGCAGTTTGTAGGCCTGCAACAAACCCGCTGACGGAAGCGTCAGCCCCTCTTCCAGTAGAGGTTCGACGGTGTGGACATCTCCACACCACCGCCTGAGATGCCGGCGCCCGGACCGCCGATTCGCAGGCGGTATGTGCCCTTCAGTGAGGTCGTGGCTGCGGGCAGCGTAAGCGTGTAACTCGTTCCGCTGCCTGTGATGGCAGCGTCGGCGAGGGAGACCGACCTGCCCTCAAAGAAGAGCTTGATCGAAGCGAGCGACACGCCTGTTACGGGCGTATTAAACGTGATCGGAATCGACGTCTTCGACCGGGTGACCAGCGGCGAGGTGCCCGGAGAAGTGGTGAGATTGCCGGCCGTGGCCTTGATGGCCGCATCGACGGCGATGTTCTTCGAGCCGCTGAGCGAGCCCTGAGTGCCCGGAGTGGGGAGCGACAGGTTGGCGTCACCGCCAGCTATATCGCGAATCCAGCCCCCATTCGATGAAAGGGCCCACGGTGAGGCATAGTCCAGTTTCCCCGAAACATCACCGACGGCGGTGACGTATCGGAACGTGACGACGGGTCCGGACGACCCGATAAACGTGGCCGTTCTCGCAGGGGAGGTGTTCATCGTCAGCGTTGGGCTTCCGCCTACCTGCACGTCTTCGCCGAACCGTACCTGGATGTCGACCGTCTGACCGATGCCGTAAGTTCCGGACGCAAGCAGCGGCGCGATGGACACTACGCGAGGAGCCACGGTATCAACCGTCACACTCGAGGCCGCGGAGAGCCCGCTGCGGTTGCTGGCAGCGTCGCGCACCAGTGCCGAGAAGGCATGCTGCCCATCACCGAGCGTTGGCGTGGTCACGGCCCAGCGGCCGAGAGCGTTTGCCGTTGTCACGATGCTGACGGCATTCGGAGCCCCGTAGTCGATCCAGAAGGTCACGCGACCATTTGGGTCTGTCGTCCCGCTCACCCGCAACTGAGAGTCATTCGTGCGGCTGCCACTGGCGATCACGCCCATCGTTGGCGGCACGTCACTTTCGATGGTCGTGATGGTCGGAGCGGAGGGGGCGACGGTATCGATGATCACTCGGTATGGAGCCGATGCGACGCTTATATTGCCCGCACGGTCGGTTGCCGTTGCCATAAGAGCTCGGGTGCCCTCGCCCAGTGTCTTCGTGACGATCGACCAAGCCCCCTGAGCATCCGCGAAGGCACTGCCAACGTCAGTGACGCCATCTCGCAACGTCACAAAGGAACCGGCTTCCGCAGTCCCCGTGAAGGTTGGCGAGGTGTCATTGGTTGCGCCGCCGTTGGACACTGGTCCGGCGTACTGAAGCACGTCGTCGCGTGCCGCAGTAATGGCCGGTAGTAGTGGTGCGGTCGTGTCGATTGTGAGTGAATACGGCTGCGAGGCGGCGCTCGTGTTCCCGACCGCATCGGTCGCCGTGGCGCTCAGCGAATAGGTGCCTTGAGTGAGCGACACGGGCGTGAACGACCATAGGCCGGTGTCATCCGCCGTGATCGTGCCCAGCGTGGTGCTGCCGTTCTTCAGGGTGACAGTTGCACCCCTTTCCGCAGTGCCGGTGACGGTTGGGGTCGTGTCGTTGGTGGCTGCTCCGTTCGCCACCAGACCTGTCACAGGTGCAACGTTGTCGTCGACGCCCGTGATGACAGGCACCGCGGGAGCTGCCGTGTCAATCACCACGGTGAAGGCGGCCGACGGGAGGCTCTCGTTTCCAGCCTTGTCGGTGGCAGTAGCGGTCAGGTTGTGAGTTCCATCCGACAGAACTGACGTCGAGATCACCCACAGGCCGGTCGCGCTTGCCGTTCCGGTGCCGACAACAGTCGAACCGCTTCTCAGCGTTACGGTCGCGTTGGGCTCTGCCGAGCCACTCAAGGCCGGCGTCGAGTCGTTCGTCCGTGCACCGCTTGCAAGGCTACTGGTCAGAGGCAGCACATCATCTTGCACAGCAGTGATGAGCGGACTCGCCGGCGCTACAGTGTCGATCGTGACCGAATAGGGCTGCGAGGCTCCGCTCACGTTCCCAGCGGCGTCGGTCGCGGTGGCCGTCAGCGAATAGGTGCCTTGGGCGAGCGACGAGGGCGTGAATGACCACAGCCCGCTGTCATCGGCCATGGTCGTCCCCAGCGGCGTACTACCGCTTTTCACGGTGATAGTCGCTCCCTTTTCCGCGGTGCCGGTCACGGTCGGGGTCGTGTCGTTGGTGGCTGCTCCGTTTGCCACCGGCCCTGTCAAGGATGCGAAGTTATCGTCGATGCCGGTGATCACCGGCGAGGAGGGGGCCACGGTGTCGATGAGGAGTGAGTAGCGGGCAGACGAAGTTGCGTTGCCGGCCGCGTCGGTGGCCGTAGCGACCACGTCATAGGTGCCGTCAACGAGTGTCGAGACCGTGATCGACCACAGCCCCGTGTTGGAATCAGCGCGTCCCGATCCGATGACGTCCGAGCCAACGCGGAGCGTGATCGCCGATCCTCGCTCGGCGAGTCCCGTGAGCGTAGGTGTTGCCGTGTTGGCGGCGCGGCCGACGCGGTTGAGGATCCCGGTGACTGAGGGCGTCGCTGGTGCCGCAGTGTCGACCGTCAGAGCAAAGACCACGGAACTTGCGACATTGCCAGCCTTGTCAGCGACCGACGCCACGAGCGAATACTGTCCATCGGCCAGAAGCGATGTCGTGATGGTCCAGCGACCAGCCCCGTCGGCCGTTGCGGTGCCGAGGTCGGTTAAGCCATTCTTCAATGTGACCAGGACCCCCGGATCAGAGGTCCCGCTCACGGTGGGCGTGGGGTCGTTGGTGGTGCCGCCGCCGGTTAGATTGTCAGTCACCGGGTCAACATCGTCGGCCACCGCTGTGATCGTGGGCGTCTGCGGCGGAATGATGTCCACAATGATCGTGTGGACAGCCGATGGCTGGCTTACGTTGCCGTAGGCATCGGTGGCAGTCGCCGCCAGTACATACGTGCCGCTGGCGAGTGCGGTTGGGGTGATGGACCAGTCGCCGAGGCCATCCGTGGTGGCGATACCGAGCGTTGTTACGCCGTTCCGCAACGTCACGACACTGCCCGCCTCCGCCGTTCCGGAAACCGTGGGCGTGGCGTCGTTTGTCAGGCCGCCGGGACCGATGGCGCCCTGCAGAAGATCGACGTTATCCATCACGCGTGCGATGACCGGTGCGTCGGGAGCCATAGTGTCGATCGTCACGTTCGTGGGCTGGGTGGGTGCGCTGACGTTCCCAGCCGCGTCCGTGGCTATTGCCGTGAGGGTGTAGGTGCCGTCGGTGAGCGGAAGGCTGCACACCCAATCCATGTTGCCGGCGGCAGTCACCGTGCCGATGGTCGTGCCGCTCCGACGGATAGTGACAGTTGCCCCGGCTTCGGCTTTTCCGGAGATGATGGTGCCCGTGGCTACCCCGAATGTGGGTGTGGCCGGTGCCACGGTGTCGATCGCGAGCAGGTAGGAACTGCTGAATGGGCTCACATTGCCCGCTGCATCGGCCGCCGAAGCCGTGAGCGAATAGGCCCCATCTGTCAGCGGCGAAGGGGTGATCGACCAGACGCCTGCGGCGTCGGCGTTGACGGAGCCGAGTGTCGCGTTTCCGGCCTTCAGAGTGACCACGGCGTACGGCTCGGCAGTACCCGAGACGGTCGGTGTGTTGTCATTCGTCGCCCCGCCCGATGGCACGCTGCCGCGGACCGGATCGACATTATCAGCAACGCCGGTGATCGCTGGTGCTCCCGGCGTGATCGTGTCGATCACGATGGCTCGCGCACCCGCGATGTTGTTCGTGCCGGTCGGCACCACCGTGCTGCCCAATTTGTTGCCAACCGAGTCGGCGATGGAAAAGTCGGTGAAGCTCGTGACCGTAAGGTCTGCGGAGTTTTCGCCGGTGGCGACCGTGTAGCTGCCCTTGAGAAGCGTCCCGGTGGCCTGGGCAGAGAGCACAACCACTGCTCCCGTGTCGAGACTCACCAAAATCGAGGATCCGGCGACCACGGCCCGCGAAACGGTCGCTTCGATCGGGATTGTCTGCGTGGCCCTGTAGGATCCATTAGGCGTCGTGGCAGGCACCGAGAACCGCGTGATGGTGGGCGGCACTGCGTCGACGATCACGCCTGTGGTGGTCAGCGGCGAGAAGGTCAGGCCGCCCGTGTTGCCGGCAAGATCTGTGATGCTGCCGCCATTGAGGGAGACCGTGTTGGCGACGACGATTCCGTTGAGATCGGAATCTCCCGCGGCGATTTGATGCTCGAACACCAGCACGCGGGTCTCCGCGCCAGCCACATACGTTGCATACCGCGTGTTATTGCCGATGGTAAGGGCGATCCGTGGCGTTCCCGAAACGAGCATCGGCTCGCTGAACGTTGCGGTGAATGTGAGCATGCCGCCAGCGATGTAGGTGCCGTTGGCGGGGCCAGCCACAGTCGTATTGAGCGTCGGGTTGACCGCATCGACGAAGACCATCGATGTGTCGGGCGGCGAGTAGGTCAGTTCCGCACTCGCCCCCGTGGCATCCTTGATCGCGCCCGCGGGCGCGGTGACCGTGCCCTGCAGCAGGATCCCATCACGGTCCTCGTCCGCTGACTGCACCGTGTAGCGGAATCGCAGTTCAGTTGTGCCGGTGCCACCCACGTAGACGGCATCGACGGTCGAGGTGCCGATCACAAACGGCAACGACACGCCGGTCGGATTGGGTACGAAAACCGGATCCGAGAAGCGGACCGTGAAGTTCATCACGTCGCCCTTCTTGAAGAATCCGGAAGCGGGCGGGGTTGGCGCGGTTACGCCGCCAGCAGGGATTCGCGTGGCGCCGTTGTACGTCCAGGTGGCAGAGACAGGTCCGATGAGTTGACCGCCTGTGTACGAACTGATGTCGCTGACCTTGAGTTTCAGTTCGTAGGTGGCGCGGCTGCTCGTGAGTGCCGTGAGGCCCGTGATCGTATAGGTAGATCCCTCGTTGGCCGCCGAAAGCACCGCTCCCGAACCCGCCCACGGGATCACGATGCCGTTGACGAGGAACTCGAAGTCAGACAGCGTGACATTATCCACGTTTTCGCTGAACTGGATCGTGGCGGAATCGACCGGCGTAACTCGCGGAGAAGCGCCGCTCGACGGCGTCAGACTGATGGTGGCCGTCAACGGGAAGGGCGTCGCCTCCGTCTTCGACCACGTGTACTGCGTGTGGGGCCCGACACGGAGGTCGGCGAAGGTCAGAATGTACGTCCCGACAGCTTCTGTTACGCCGGAGAGGTTCGAGATCTCGAACTCGGTGTTGCTCCTGCCCGGGATTAGTCGGGCCACGGACGGAAGGGCGACAACCGCTCCATTCCAGGTGAGTTCGAAGTCGGCAAGGCTGAGCTGCCCTGGGGCATCGATGCCATCTACCACGCCAGGGGTGGTGACGGGAACGTACGGTACCGGGTTGTCGAACACCACGCGAATCACCGACACCGGCGTTGCTCGGGGATTGACGCGTGCAGACGGGAACAGCGTGAACGTCGGCGTGGCGACCTTCGGCATCAGGAACACGTTGCCGGGAACCACGCCGCTCGCGATCGCGAGTATGGCGTCGTTGGCGGCAGTGTCGCGGATCGTGTCCGCTAGGGACGGAAGCGAGAGCGAGAGAACCTGCACGCCATCGACATCGTTGTTATCGGTGGGTTGGAGCACGTACTGGAATACGAGGTTTGTGGTGCCGCTGCCGGCCACGTAGGTCGTGGTGCGAGTGACCGCCGAGGTTCCTGTACCAATAAGCACGGTGAGAACAGGACTGCCTGTGACAAACACTGGCTCGGTGAACGAGACCGTGAACGGCACGGTTTGGCCAGCACGGTAGACGCCCACAGGCACGGACACGCCCGCGACACTGGCAGCCACCGTGTCGATGGTAAGCGTCAGCGGGGTGACCGACTTTACGGGCGTGCCGCCTCCCGCCACCGAACTTTCAACCGTGAACGTGTAGGTGCCGTCGGCCAGGCTCGAGGTGGGCGTGAACGTCCAGTTGCCCTGGCCGTCGCTATTGGTCGTGCCGATCACCACCGCCGTCCCGGTGCCGACCGTCACCGACACGGTGATCAGGCGGTTGGGCTCCGCCGAGCCCTGAAGCGTAGGCGTGGGGTCGTTCGTCTTGCCGCCGTTGGTGATGGTGGTGAGCACGGGGGCGACGTCGTCCACGGCCCCGATGATCACTGGCGGGAAGGCGTTGATCGACAGTTCGTTCGTGGTGGGGTCGCTCGTGGCGTTGCCTGCCGTGTCGATCACCGTGGCGATCACGTTGTATCGCAGGCCGCTGGTGAGCGGCTGGAGTTGAGGCGATCCTGCCACCGGGTTGGCGAGTTGCAGGTCGACAGACCAGCGACCGTTGTTGTCGGGGAGCACGTTGTACGTGGTGCCATTCACAGTCACTTGCAGACGCTCGCCAACGCCGAGGACAGCAGTTCCGGTGACGGTGGGCAGCGTGTTGCTGGTCGTCAGCGGCGTTACGGTTGGCGCTGGCGATGGGGCCAGGGTGTCGATCGTGATCGACCGATTGAACCCCAGCGATCCAGAGGTACCCGGAACGGGCAGGCCAAGCGACGCGTTGTTGGTCGCAGTGTCGCGTAATGTGGCACCGTTGGCCGACAGCGCCGATGGTGACGCGTAATCAAGGTCGGCCGTGTTGTCGCCGGCCTGCACGGTGTAAAGGAATGTGAGCAGCCCCGTGTCAGGTGACGACGAAATCGGGTCATAGACGGCGTTTCGGCCGGTGTTCAGCGCCAGCACCGGCAAGCCGCCGAGCGTGTCTACGACCACCTTGTCGTTGAATCGAATCTGAATGCTGATCACCTGGCCCGCGCGGTAGAAGCCGTCGGCGGTGAGCGAATCAACGGAGAGCACGCCTGGCCCGGTGGTATCAACCTGCAGTTCGTTGGCCGTTGGGTCCGCGATCGACAGCCCCGCCAAGTCAAACACGGTGGCCGTGACCGAATACACGCCGTCGCCGAGTGCCGGGAAGGCGGGCGTGGCAGCCGAAAGATCGAGGCTCCACGTGCCGTTGGTGGCGGGAACGATAGGGTAGGATTGGCCGTTCACTGCGACTTCGAGCCGCCCGCCGGTCGGAATGACCGCGGTGCCGGTGATGGTGGGCCGGGGCTTGTTCGTCTGGAGCGGATTCACAGTGACAGGGCTCGTGTCGACCCTGAGTTCACTCGACGAGCCGTCGATGGTGGCATTGCCAGCCGCGTCGGTGACCGTCGCGGTGATGGAATACGTGCCCTCGGCGAGCGGCTGGAAAGTCGGCACCACCGTAGAGAGATTGAGGCTCCAGTTACCGTTGACATCCGGCGTGACCGGATAGGTCACGAACACGTTGTTGGTTGGATCGACGACGATCGTGACCGTGAGGGTCTCGCCGACTAGAAGCGTGGCCGCGCCCGTGATGGCGGGTCGCGGGTTGATCGTGATGAGCGGATTCACGGTCGGGGCCTTCGGCGGCGTCGTGTCGACTGTGACCGAGTAGGCGGAGGACAGTGGCCCTTCATTTTTAAGGGCATCAGTCGCCTTCGCGGTGAAGACATAGGCGGTACCAGTCGGGAGATTGCTCGCGAGCGTAAAAGTCGTGAACTCCCAGTTTCCGCTCGCTGGCACCACGACAGCCCCATAGATCGAGCCATTAAGGAACACCGTCACGGTGCTGCCGGGTTCGGCGGTTCCCACCAGTTTGAGCGTGTTGTCCGGTGTGCTGCCACCGTTGGGTACGACAACGTCGGCGCCGGTGTTATTGGCCAACACGCCGAGGATCACCGGGGCCACCGGCGGCAGCGTATCAACGCGGACATTGGAGAGATCCGGAATCGACGGGAATGTCAGGATGGCGGGATTGCCCGCGACGTCGCCGATCGTGCCGCTGTTCAGGGCGATTTGGTTGGATGCGACGACTCCGTCAGTGTCGTTATCGCCCGACAGGATGACGTACTGGAAGATGAGCGTTGGCGTTTCCTGTCCGGCGATCACGTCGGCGTAGACGGTCTTCGTGCCGATGACGAGCGGGATTCGCGGTGTGCCGGTGAAGGTAACGGCCTCATCGAACGACACGGTGAAAATCAGCGACTCACCAAGCCCATAGGTCCGGTTTACCGGCAGCGTCACCGAAATGACCTGCGGTGACTTGGAGTCAACACGGAGCGACGTCGTGTTGGGCTGTGTATAGGCCAACACGGCATCGATGCCAGCGCTGTCCTTGATCGTGCCGACGTTGGTGCCAGTGCCGAGCGAAAGCGTTCCCGTCAAAAGAATGCCGTCGAGGTCTTGGTCATCGGGTTGCGGCTGATAGCGGAAGACTAGCGTGTCGGTGGCATCGCCGCGAACGTATCCGGCCTGCACCGTCTTGGTGGCGGTGCCCGTGCCAAGGAGAATCGGCATAGTGAGAAACTGCGGGTTGGTGACGAACACCTTTTCCGAGAACTTCACCGAGAACTCCATCACGTCGCCAACGCGGAAGTATCCGGACGGTGGAACGGCGAGCGGCGTAACGCCGACGATCGCCACTGGCGGTTCGAACGTCCATCGGACGGAGACCGGTGCGATGAGCGTGCCTCCGGCCAGCGTGGCAATGTCACTCTCGACGGCACTCGTCGCAGTGTCATCAGAGAGCAGCGTGATCTCGTAGGTTGAACCTGGGTCGTTCGTGAGCGCCGTCAGGCCGCTGATCACGTAGCTGTCGCCACTGCCCGTGAGCACGGCGGTGCTGGTCCACGACGGCACCACGACGCCATTCTTCTTGAAGACGAAGTCCTTGAGATCGATGTTCACAACAGGCCGGCTGAATGCGATCGTGGCAGTGTCGACTGGAATCCGGCGCGGCACGGCGGCGGTCGGCGACAGGTCGATCGTCGCGGTCAGTTCACCCGGCGTGGACGTGGTCTTGATCCACGTCGTCGTGGCGCGGTCGCCGATCTGGGCATCTGAGAAGGTGAGGATGTAGGTGCCAACAGTCTCCGTCACGCCAGAGAGATTGGAGATCTCAAACTCGTTATAGCCGCTCGACTGGGTCAGGCGGGCACTCGTTGGGAAAGTCACAACGACCCCGTTCCGGGTGAGTTCGAAATCCTCAAGGCTGAACCATCCGGGGGCATCGAGCCCGTTGACAAACGGCACCGGGTTGTCGAACAAGACCTTGATCACGGACACCGGCGTGGCTCGCGGGCTCGAGAGCGGGTTTGGCAGAATCGTGAATGAAGCCTTGGCGGCCTTCGTCATCACGAACACATTGCCGGAGATCGTTGGGGCGGTGATGGCGAGAGCGGCGCTGTTGCCGGCGATATCAGAGATCGCTGCGCCGGCTGGCAGGACAACCTGCTGAACCCGTACGCCATCGACGTCATTGGTGTCGGTCGATGCCACGGTGTAGTGGAACGTGAGCGCGTTGGTGCCGCTGCCGGCCACGTACGTCGCAGTGCGAACCGTTGCTGACGTGCCGGTGCCGATCAGCACATTCAGCGACGGTGAGCCATTGACCGTCACAGGCTCGGAGAAAATCACAGTAATGGCGATGGTCTGTCCAACGCGATAGGTGCCAGCGGGTGCCGAAATGCTGAGCAGAGTTGGCACTACCGTGTCGATAGCCATCGACACGCTGCCGGTGAGGTTGGCGTTACCGGAGGCGTCGGTGAAGGCGCCGGCCGGTACTGTGACGGTGCCGACTCCGGTGGTGTTGATGGTGGGCGTGAAGGTGGCGGTGTACTCAAGCGGATTCCCGAGCGTCTGCTTGAAGTTCGAGATCGTGCCGTTGGTGGCAACGACGTCGGTGGCGATGAAGTTGGCCGTGGCCTTGGAGAGTGTGAAGGTGATCGTGGCGGTCTCACCGGCCTTCAGCGACGCCTTGTCGCTGGTGATGATCGCCGTTGGTGCAATGGCGTCGATAGCGACGGTGTACGAGGCACCGGCGGTGTTGGCGTTGCCTGCGGCATCCGCAAACGCCCCTGCCGGAACGCCGATGATGACCGAGCTGAAACCTGCCGTCGGCGTGAGAGTGGCGGTGTAGACGGTGGGCGAGATCTGGGTGAAGGTGGCGGCGGTGCCGGTGCCCAGGGTGCCGCCGGAGATGATGATGTCGGCGGCAGTGAAGGTGGTGGATGCCTCGGAGAGCGTGAAGGTGATGGTGGCGGTCTGTCCGGGTCCGAGCGTGGTGACGTTGGAGGTGATCGTGATCGTCGGTGCGACGGAGTCGATGATGATCGCCTGGGCGATGGCTCCGGCGAGGTTGCCATTGCCGTCGGCGTCGGTGAACTGGGCGGCCGGGACGGAGATTAGGCCGAGGGTCTGGCCAGCAGCCGGCGTGAAGACGGCGGTGTAGGTCGTGCCGGAGCCGGTGAAGCCGGAAAGCGTGCCGCCGGTGACGACGATGTCGCCGGCGCCGAAGTTGGTGGAGGCGGCGCTGAGGGTGAAGGTGATCAGCGCCGTCTCTGTGAGGTTCACGAGCAGCTTGCTGGACGTGATCGTAACCGTCGGCGCCGGGGTGTTGAGAGCCAGCGACACGCTGCCGACGGTGTTGAAGTTGCCCAGGGCATCGGTGAAGGCGCCGGCCGGGACGGAGACGGTTCCAGCAACGACGGTGCTCGTGTTGGGCGTGAAGGTGGCGGTGTAGACCTGCGGGTTGGCTGTCTGCACGAAGTTCGAGATCGTGCCGTTGGTGGCGATGATGTCGGTGGCGACGAAGTTCGACGAAGCCTTCGAGAGAGTGAAGGTAATCGTGGCGGTCTCGCCATTGGCGAGGGACGCCTTGTTGCTGGTGATGATCACTGCCGGGGCAATGGCGTCGATAGCGACGGTGTACGAGGCACCGGCGGTGTTGGCGTTGCCTGCGGCATCCGCAAACGCCCCTGCCGGAACGCCGATGATGACCGAGCTGAAACCTGCCGTCGGCGTGAGAGTGGCGGTGTAGACGGTGGGCGAGATCTGGGTGAAGGTGGCGGCGGTGCCGGTGCCCAGGGTGCCGCCGGAGATGATGATGTCGGCGGCAGTGAAGGTGGTGGATGCCTCGGAGAGCGTGAAGGTGATGGTGGCGGTCTGTCCGGGTCCGAGCGTGGTGACGTTGGAGGTGATCGTGATCGTCGGTGCGACGGAGTCGATGATGATCGCCTGGGCGATGGCTCCGGCGAGGTTGCCATTGCCGTCGGCGTCGGTGAACTGGGCGGCCGGGACGGAGATTAGGCCGAGGGTCTGGCCAGCAGCCGGCGTGAAGACGGCGGTGTAGGTCGTGCCGGAGCCGGTGAAGTTCGAGAGGGTGCCGCCGCTGTAGACGACGTCACCGAAGCCGAACGTTATCGAGGGGGCACTGAGCGTGAAGGTGATCACCGCCGTCTCGGTGAGGTTCACGAGCGGCTTGCTGGAGAGGATCGTGACCGTCGGGGCCGGGGTGTTGAGAGCCAGCGAGACGCTGCCGGCCGTGTTGAAGTTGCCCAGGGCGTCGGTGAAGGCACCGCCGGGGACGGAGACGGTTCCAGCAACGACGGAACCAGTGTTGGGCGTGAAGGTGGCGGTGTAGACCTGCGGATTGGCGGTCGGGACAAAGTTCGAGATCGTGCCGTTGGTGGCGATGATATCGGTGGCGACGAAGTTGATCGTGGACTTGGAGAGGGTGAAGGTGATGGTGGCGGTCTGGCCGTTGGTGAGTGACGTCGGGTTGCTAGTGACGACCACCGTCGGCGCAGTCGCCTTCTGCCACGTGTATGCAACGGGAGTCTTCAGAGTACTTCCGTTGGGCGTCGTATCGGAGTCACCAAGGCTCTTGATGCCGTTGGCGCCTGCCAGTAGCCGAAGTTCGTAGAATCCATCCAACGCCGTCAGGCTCGACAAACCAGAGATGACGTACGTGTCGCCAGATCCTGACACGGAGACAGTACTCGCCCAGGCGAGCGGACCTGGACCTCCCGCAACAAGACTTCCATCCCGGTAGAGTTGGAACTGCGTGGGACTGGGAATACCTGTCGCAATGCCTTCAACGGGCACTGGCAGATCACCGGATGCCGGGGTCGTCCCGGATGCCGGAACGTACGGCTGGTATGCGCCGTCGACAGCGCCCGCGGCGTCTGTGAACCGGACAGTGATTGATCCCACTTGCCCGTCTGTCCGTCCGCCGGTGATCACCGGCGACGGGGTCATCGTCGCGCGAAGTTCGGCGGGCGTGGTGTAATCCTTCACCCACGACACGACGCGGCTCTCGCCAATCCCCAGGTCCGAAAACGTCAGCGTGTAGGCCCCAGGCTCATCGGTAACGTTCTCGAGACCAGCAAGTTGGAAGTCCGCGTAAGCGTTTGGCCCGGAGGTTGGCGTGGTGATGACCACGCCTTTCGCGGCGAGACCGGAAACGATCGCACCATTTCTCGTCAGGCGGAAGTCATCGATCGTGAGCGTGCCAGCGCCAAAGGGAGGCGACGGCGGCGACACCGGGGGCGTCGCACGGAACGGCACGGCCTGCGGAAGGAATGTGGCGGGATTTGTGAACTTGATCGTGAGAGTCGGGACAGGCGTGACGCGAGGTGGCAACGAACCAACGGGCGTGGCGACAGCGTTACCTGACGGGTCGAAGAATGTAGCGACTGCCGTGGGCGCCGCATTAACGAGGATTGCCGCCGCCATGCTTGTGTTGGCGGCAAATGTGTCCGCTGGGGAAAGACTTGGAACGCCTGACAACGACACGCTGTTGCCAGCCTTGTCGATGATATCGTTTACTCCGAGGGTCGTTGTGAGAGATCCACTTATCTGAACGCCGTTTGCATCAGTACTCTCTGGAATGAAGAAGTTCGCTCCCGCCAGTGATCCAATGGTATAGCTGGCCGACGCCGTCTTCGACCCACCTGCAGTAATGGCGGCATCCCGCACGACATCGGGTGCCATCAGCGATGTGGCACCCGACCCGATCGTAATCGGGAATACAGGAGCGCCGATCGTGAAGATTGGTTCGCTGAACGTGAGCCCAAAGGTGATAGTATCACCTGGTACGTAAGTCTGTGGCGACAGTGTTGGTGTTGTGACGCTATCGAACGTGGGTGGGGTAGTATCGACATCGACCGACAAGATCGATGAAGCTAGCCCTGCAGCTGGTGTGGCCGCCCCGCTATCCCAGAGCTTTGCCGTGTACTTGCCAGTGGACGTAAGGGGCGCCACGCCGCTGAAGACGTTGACTCCCGCTTTTGCTGCCTGAAAGCCGACGCGCGTGGTATCGTCCAAAAGTTCGATGCTATCGCCCGCGGTCAACAAACCGCCGGGAACCGTCACGCTGATGGTGAGCAACGCTGCGTTTGTGTAGTTATCAATGTTCGAGACGCCGCTATCGCTGGCTGCTGCAAGATCAGGTGTAATCCCAGCAAGGCTTGCCCCAGCGAGCATTGATCGAAGTTCGAGTCGCTCGGTCTGCAGGGAACGCCTGTCGCGCGGACGAATGCGTTGACGTTGGCTGGCAGACTTCCAGGGGCGTCGCGATCCGCTGCCACTTGCGGCCGTAACGCTGCTACCAAAGAGCGATCTGCTCGAACGCGACTCTTCCTCGCGAGAGAGCAGAGGCGACCTGCGACGGCCCCGGCGGAATGTTCTCGCGATGCCCATGTTGCGGAACGAAAAGCCCGCCGAAGCGCGGGCCGCCCGCATGCCACGGAAGAAGTAGGCGAAAATCCCAAGCCGCTTGAACGAGAAAACGCTCATTCGTTTGTCCTTGTCGATTCGGAGACAGTGAGTGCAAACCGCCAGACGGGCCACCCCGCGTGACGCGGCAACCCCCTCGCACAGTATCGGTCGTGCAAGGGGGCGCCTATTGAGGGGCGCACCCCAAGGGGCGCACCCCCCTACACAGGGCACGTCTTCGGAGATTAGCGGTCCTCTGCAACGAGGTCAAAGTCTCGGTCAACTGTTTTTTAGGTGGTTAAAAAGCCTGGAAAACGATCGGTTTTGAGTTCGCAAGGGACTCCGGTAGGGGGTGTCTCAAACGCCGGACGCACCGATGCCAGGGCTCTGGAGGCTTGGGGACCGCTGGGAGGCTGCGATGGCTGCGTGATGGGGGCAACGCCGCGGTGCGGTTTTCTAAGTGAGGCCGGCGGCATTTTTTGCCTCGTCTGCCGCCGTCGCCAACTCGCCGCCACCGTTATTTGAGGAGCGACGGTTGACGTTGGCCCGCCTTAAAAGCCCCCACCTTTTCTTGAGGGTTCTTCCGGTAGTTCATTGGTGTCGGTCGGCGCGCATAACCGGCCAGTGATCGGCGCCTGAGCCCCGGCCATCTTCACGGAGCATTCGGACATACATGTCTTCCAGCGGCTTAGCCGCGGAAGGAGGCCTGCAATGGCGAATGTGCTGAAGATGACGATGGTCGAGGCGGTTCATTCGCAGCGATCGGCAGGACTGCCCTGCCGGGAGATCGCAAGACGCCTTGGGATTCACCGAGGGACGGTCTCTCGATACGTACAGCATGGGCCGGAGCCGATTTCAAAACCGGCCAGCGAGCCGGATTCCCCGGCCGCGAATCTGGAGGCGACGGCCGGTTTCGGCGCACCGACCGGCCTGCCGAGCAGCCCGCAGAGCCACGCGGTACCCTGGCTTGAGTGGCTCCTCGAGCAGCAGGAGCGAGGCCTGTCGGCCATGCGGATCCGCCAGGATCTCCACGTCGAGTTTCCGGCCTCCGCTTCGGTCAGCTACGACAGCGTGCAGCGACTGCTGAAAAAGCATGGGGCCACTAGGTCCGTGCCGTTCCGCCGGATGGATAGCCCGCCGGGCTTCGAGGCCTAGGTCGACTTCGGCACCGGAGCACCCGCACTTGCAAGATGGCTCAAGGAGAGCACGCCCGAAGCCTTGACCGTCTTCGCCTTCCCGGCCGCTCGCCGCAGGAGGTTGCGAACCAACAACGGACTCGAACGACTCAGCAAGGAGATCAAACGCCGTACCCGTGTCGCCACCCTGTTCCCCAACGAGCCATCACGGCTCAGACTCGTCTCGGCAGTCGTCAGCGAGATCAGCGACGACTGGGAAATAGGGAGGTCTTACCTGACATCGCCGGGTCCGCTCACGCGTCAGGCACGGAGCAACCTTGTTCAGTTCCGCTCGCTCCTGCTTGACGCGACGCACCCATGACTCACTGGCGTTGAAGGACGCCGCGACCTCGCGAGTGCTCCTTCCCCTGTCGCAAGCCGCGAGCGCCTCACCCCGGAACTCCTTTGAGTACGGCTTCACGAGCACCTCCATGGAGATGCCCACGCTATCCAGATTGCCCGGAGGGCGCTAGTCCTAGGTCAGAAGCGCTCTAAGCGGTGGCAAATCGGAGCCTATTTTTTTTATCGGAGTCGGTGACCGTCGAATCGAGCCCCAACGCTAGAAAGACGATGTCGATGGCTGAGAGACTATCAACAGAAGCCCTCCCCTTAGGTGGCTCCGATGGAACATAGCGTCCGGCATCCATGAGTTGGGTACTCGTGAAGTCTGCCACATCCAAAACATCGACGACTCCGTCGTAGTTGAAATCGCCCTCAGACCAGGTCGCCGCATCTCCGGTATTGAACCTCATGGCGGTAAGTATCGAAGCCGCGTCCAACACGTCCACGTAACCATCCAGGTTGGTATCTCCCTTCGCGGTAAAACCCAACGTGACACCGCCGCTGTCGTCCAGGACGTAACCGAGTGAACTGCCCGTAAGTGTCGCGGCCTTGCTTGTCCCAAACCCTGATGTGCCTGACCAGTTTGCAGCATGCCCTTGAATCAGAAGGTCTCTCACCGACGGCCATGAAGATGCGTCATAAGGTATGGTCATGTGGCCATACCCAAAGTCGATGCGCCCGCCTGCATCCAAGGTGAGGGATGAAACAGGAATCGCGGCACCCAGCAGGTCGAGCACCAATGTAGCGCCCGCCCTCACGGTGAGTGGCCCGGAGCCCAACGCCGATGAATTCTGAATCTTGAGAAGCCCTGCTTCCAGCACCGTGCCGCCGATATGGCTATTTGATTGTGACAAAACGAGCGACCCCGCCCCGCGCTTCACTAACTGAACTGCGCCGACACGCGTGGTGACGTCAGAGGTCACCGTATTGCTCGCGACGTTGAACACCACCTGCACGACCGGCATCACCGCCGTAGAACGCGAGGAAAAGCTGCCTGTTCCAGCAGAGTTTACGGCTGCGACGCGGAAGACATAGTTTGTTCCATTGGTCAGTCCTCGTACCCATGCGGTTGTAGCAGCAGACAAACCGTCATTGGCGTTGAGCCATGTTGTTCCACCATTCGAACTGTATTGAACGGCGTAGTCGCTGATCGTGGCACCACCGTTGGTCACAGGCGCGGTCCATGAAAGAAGCACGGCCGCATCGGTTGCTGTGCCGGTCACGGCTGTGGGCGGGGCAGGCACCGTGGCAATCGCACTTGGCGTGATGGGCGTCGTCGGGGTCGAGTACGCCCCGATGCCTCCGATATTCACGGCCGCGACGCGGAATACGTAGCCGGTGCCATTGGTCAAGCCAGTGACTACCGAGGATGTTGATGCGGACACGCCGTCGGTGAAGGGAATCCAGGTCGACCCCGTTGCCGGACGATACTCGATCGCGTAGTCGGTGATCGCAGGCCCGCCGTTCGATGTCGGCGCCGTCCAGGAGAGGATCACCTGGCCATTGCCACGATACCCCGCCACGCCCGTAGGCGCACCCGGCGGGGCAAAAGGCGATTGCGGCGTGAGCGTGCTCGTGGGCGAGGAGAAACCCCCCGTGCCGGCGCTATTCACGGCCGCGACACGGAAAAGATATCCGACCCCGTTGGTGAGGCCTGTTACGTTCGCGGAGGTGGAAGTCGACGCGCCGTCAACGAAAGTCGACCATGTGACTCCCGAGTCGGGGCTGTATTGGATGAGATAGTCGGTGATAGCAGCACCGCCATTTGAGACCGGCGCGATCCATGTGAGGCTGACCTGAGCGTTTGCGGCGACACCCGTAAGTCCCGATGGCGCAGTTGGCACTGTGATGATCGCGCCCGGAGTGAGGGTGCTCGAGGGTGCGGAATAACCACCGGTTCCCTCACTGTTGACGGCAGCCACCCGGAAGATGTATCCGGTGCCGTTGATCAGCCCCGTGACGGTCGCAGACGACGAGGCAGATGTGCCGTCGGCGTAGGTCGTCCACGTTGCCCCTGCGTCGGAGCTGTATTGGATGAGGTAGTCGGTGATGACTGCTCCTCCGTCGAAGGCCGGAGCCATCCAAACGAGGTTCACCGTGGAACTGGCTGTCGTGCCCGTGACGGCAGTGGGGATGTCGGGCGTGCTCATGAGAATAATGGAAAACGTCGTGGTTCCGTCAGGATTGTTGGCCAGCAACGTGTTGTTTGCGTAATCGATGAGGAGGCCGGTTTGAGAAGGCTCCTCCTCCCTCGAGTGCGCGGTGAGGACGTAACTCCCTGGGCGGAAGACCGATGCCGACTCCAACACGACACGGTTGCTGGTTTCCAGGTAACGGAAGATGTAGTCCTTGCCCTCGACGAGAGGCGAGCCTTGGAGGGTGAGCGAGAATGCCTCGGGCACGACCGTCGACTTGTCGATGCCGATGCCGAGGTCATCGAGTTGCAGCTCGAAGCGCGTCTGCGAGGTTGCATCACCGCTCAGGATCACGACGTTGGGAGCGGCTGCGGCAAGATCCTCAGATCCGTCGTCGAGTGGGATAGCCAGCCGCGCGTAGGGCTGGATAAAATCGACTCTATCGATGGCGCCCCGATCCTTGAATACGTTGGCGCCGAGGCCAGGCTGGCTGGCCTGCAGCGGATCGTCACCTCGGAGCTGGCCAAACATGTCACGGTCGGGTGCCAGGATCGGGGAGGGGCCGATACCGACGCTCGAATTGACCGCCACGAAAGTGCTGCGGTCCTGGAGAGCATTCAAGGCGCTGTCGATCACGGCAGCGCCCGGGCCGGGATAAAAGTTGCCGCGCATCGCACTCACAAATGGTGACTGGGGGAGCGTGATCCCCTGGCTCTGCACGATCCCGATGACTGGCGTCGTCGTGTTGTGGAATGCCGAGGTGGCCACAACCGTGTTGGCGGCCGACGAGGCATCGACACTCACGCCAGTCTTGAGACTTGCAAACACGTTGTTGAGAACCGTCGGGCCCGCGTTGTCTGTGATCTCGAGACCGATGCCTGTCGCCGCAGTGCCTCCATAAACGGTGTTGTTCATGATGATGCCGAAGGGCGTGACCGCGGGCGGAACGGAGCCCGGCGTGGCATCGCCACTAAACAGAATCCCGCCGATCCCGCTCGTGCTGATGACGTTGTTCACGATCACGACGCCGGGCACGAGACGGTTGGCATTGAGAACCGGCAGGTTGCGGGCGACGCCCGGGTGGGGCATGTTGCTCTCGCCATCACGGGCGGCAGCATCGACCGCGATTCCATACCCGCCTGCATAAGACACGACATTGTTTTCGATCAGGAAGACGCCCTGCTGGCGGTCGAGATTCGCGTCGCCCTGCGTGGCCCCGATTCTAAGAGCCCGCGAACTCGACTCGACCAGCTGGTCATTGGTATCGAACACCTGATGGATCTGCTTCTTCGCGACGTAGTCGGTGCCGCGACGGATCTCGAGCTGGTATTCGCCGAACAGCGTCTGTTCAGGCACTGTCTGGGATTTTGGCGTGTTGATGTCGAAGAACGCCGTCTGGGCGGCGGCCGCCCCGGTGACCATTTCGCCGCGTTCCGCAAAGCCGACCAGGATGTCGTCAACGTAGAAACCCTCGAAGTCGTTGTTTGTGCCACGCTCGGGGCTGTCGAACTTCCCGGTGGTGCCCGCCTTGCCAGAGATGTCGTCACGCAGACGCGTCTGCGACTCGAAAGACAGAACCGCGGACTGAGGCAGTGTCACTGCTATGGAGAGCGTGACTTCTTTTTTCACAAGATTTACTGCGGTCACTGTCGTGCCGGACGGAATGCCTTTCCCTGCCAGCACGTCACCAATCGTGAGCCCGTCGATGTCGTCCAGAGCGATGACACTGGAGTTGGTGACGGCCGCCTGCACGGTACGGGTGGCGGACCACTTCACTGCGGCGTCGAACTCGCCGGCGGTGCTGAAATCGAATCGTAGTTGGACGGAGGGCAATCCTGCGTAAATACCCAAGTCGATTCGTGCCTGCCGCCATGTGCCCGTGCCATCGAAGAGTTGCTGCACGTGCTGGTTCGAAACCGTCGATATTTTCGAGGATGCGGACGCGAAGTGGGGCAGTTCGGCATCCGTTGTGTCGGCGGAAGAGAGGACCGAGTTGTTCGTGGCTAGTAGCTCCCAGGTCAGCCCGCCGTCGATGGAGACGAGTACCCGCGCGCTATCGCGCATCTCGTTTGTCTTGCCGGAGGCCCCCTGGGTCTCGAGGAAGTAGTTGAAATACAGCGTAGGCTTGTCGGCATACTGATAGCCTATGAGGCTGAACGGGTTCGTCGTCAGGCTCCCGAAGGCGCCGCCAGGAAGGTTGTAGTTTCCGGCCTTGGTACCCGCGCCACCGATGGCCGCGGCTGCCGCGAGGTCCTGATGGATCAGATTAGATGACAGCCCATACTGCGCCCGCGAGGCATCGTAGTTAAGGTACGGCGTGACACCGGAGTCAACGTAGTCTTCGAGTCCGAAGTACATCGAGACGCCACCAGCACCTTGGGTTTGTTCGCGAGTGTTCCCGGCACCGTCAGTGACCTTCACCAGAGTAGATGTATCTCGGGAACCGTCGGCAGACTCTGGCACGCCGTGTCCGGCATCAGTGCCGCGTGCCGTGGTGGGATGCCAGAGGTTGAAGTCGAGGGGGCTGAAGGCGATGCCGGTGAGTCCTGTACCCATGGAGGGCGAAAAGAATCCGCCCCACTCCGGCACGTCCACGAGCTTTTTGGTTTGGGGATCGATGACGCACAGTTGGCCCGTGTCGGTCAGGGCGAAGAGCGTGCTGGCGAAGCGGCCCCCTTGGAGATTCAGCGGCGCCGAGGCGAGGGCCTCGAAACCGGTTGCTCCGGATGGCAGCTGAGTCTTGAAGTTGGCGAGCAAGATAGCGGCGGCTTTCGTCGGGTCAGTGTCCGCCGGATTGGTGACCTGCTTGGTCCCCGGGGTGATCTCGATGAAGCGTCCATCGCGGGTGACGCCCAGAAGTTTCGTCCCTACCTCGTCGACGAACTGCAGGCCGGTGACGATCGGTCGGTCACCGGGCGTTACCTCGATCGCCCCGCGGAACCCGAGCGTCGAACTCGTTGCCTGTGTCTGATCCGCTGCGGCGTCTGCAGCCGTGTTCGCGCTGCCGCCGTCTGCCGCCCGGTAGAGTTTGCTGGCCGTGCCGTCAGTCACCGCGAACCAGAGTTCACCGAATGTCCCGTTCGCAGTTCTCTTGAACGCGAGGGCCGTCACGTTGTCGCTCTGGTTCTGGAAGTTCAGCGGCGTGGTGGCGGGATCTTCAATGCCGTCGTCACTGGAGGAAATAGTGGCTCCGGTGCCGGGGTTGAGTTCCAGCAGGCGGCCTTCCGTGGCGGTGCTTCCCGTGACGCCGGCATAGGCATAAAGCCGACCGTCGCGTCGCATGTCGAGATCACCGATCGGCGTGCCAGTTATACCGGTACGGATGATGGTCTCTCGTGTTCCGGTGACGGCGTCGTAGGTGGCAAGCCCCGTCGTCGTCGACGCGAAGAGCGTTACGTCGCCCAGCGTGAATGCCGTCGCGTGCGCGGAGAGCTTGACTACATCGATGAGCGGCTTCGCCATCGCGGGATCGACATGGACGGGAACATTCTTATCAGACGTATACCCATCGAAGCCAATGTGGTCTTCGGCAATCCGCCGTACCGAGTCGATCGGCTCGAGACGGACTGAAGTGTTGGTCGCATTGGCGGAAAAGCTGGCGTTGAGTTGAGCTGGCAGTCGATCGTTGGATGAGATAGCGACGTAGTAGCGCTGCTGCTGTGATTTCTGAGCGGTCGTCGGCGCCGTGAGCGGACCCCCAGCGGTGAAGCCTCCGGCGTTCGTTGGAATACCCGCTGGAAGCGTCACCGACCCGATGAAGGGATCGAGTTTCCCTACCGACCCCCGCGACAAGTCTCCGAAGTCGTTGCCTTGCCCAGCCCTGGGCTGGTCGTCAGCAATGTTCGAGTCACGGCCCACGTAAATCAGGGTGCCGGATTCATCAAACACCGAGATCGTCAGGTCGCCACGGAATCCGTCTGCGTAGTCGATGTCGAACATCGTGGCGAACGTCTGGCCCGAGGCATTGACACCGGCGATCGCCTGAATCTGCTCGTAGTTGAGTGCAAAGGTGTACCAATCGATGTCGGTCGCCGAGGAGATCCGGCCAGCGATGCTGATGGTGTTGCGGTCGGTCTGTAGAAGGTTGCCGACGTACTGGGCCGTGCCGAAGGCATCGTTGGCGTCCGTCGAGTTCTCGCCGGTCTCGCCGGCGAGCAGTGAGTTGCGAGGCAGGCCCTGCACGTCGATTCCCGTCGCGGGGTAGCGGATGTCGGCGTAGCGGACGGTGGAGCCGGGCTTTTCATCGCGTTGCCGCAGGCGGATGCGGAGTTCGTAGCGGCCGCTCGAAGCGCCGGCTGCCAGGTTCGCGGGGTCGGTGAGGGCAGTCTCGTAGTCCGCCTGTGTCGTGGTCGCGTCGTATCGCGGCTGGCTGCGGACGCGGACGAAGTAAGAAGCCGCAGTCCCAACGGGGCCTGGCAGCACGACCCGCATTCCCGGGTCGCGGGCGTTGAGCGAGTAGTAGTCGCCACCCTGCCAGGCGTCCTTGGCGAGCGGCTGGCCGCGGCCGCGCGTCGCCGACGAGAGCGTGCCCTCGCTGTAGCGGTACTGGAACTGGACCATCGTGAACACGGGAGTGGCGTAGCTGACCGTGACCTCTCCGGTGGCCGCATCAAAGAGCCCTGTGAGGGCAGAAGTCGTTGGCTGATTGAGGACGTTGCGGAATGCCAGCACACCGGCTGCGTCGCAGGTGAATGTCTGGATGGCGACGGGTGCCGTACCCGACAGGTCCCAGATCACGCCCGTGATCGATTCGGCGACGGCACCAGCGTGGTTGAGTGTGTAGACGGCGTCGGTCGCCAATCCGAAATCAACCTGAGTCTCTTCGTTGACGACCGCACCCTCGAGCGCGGAGTCGGTCGAGCGGGCGAGCACGTTGCCGGCAGCGTCGAGCAGTTCGATCATCGAGTCGAGCGCGGGCGAGGTCTTGTCGACGTCGAGCCAAACTTCCGAGCCGGCGTAGCCCGTGAACTGGTAGGTGTCGACGTCGGAAGGCGCGTCGGGGGAGATCATCCCGTGCACCTCGAACCCGAGGCGGCGATTCGAGTCGCCCGACTTCTCCTGGGCGTTGTCGACGGTGTTCGAAGCCGTTGCGAAGTTGCTCGCCAGCATGCCGAGCGGTTGGGCATCTGACACGGTATCGTTCTTGCCGATGCCCGCGGTGGAGGCCCTCTCCGACTCAATGGCGATCGCCACGTTGCGATCGTTGGAGTAGGGCATGAACATCAGGCTCCGCCAGTCGTTGGCCAACGCGTTTGAGCCACTGCCGTCCGTGTTCGTGTCCTTGACGATGTTGCCGAGAGGATCGAGGCCGGCACCCACCGAGTCGTCGCGGAGTGACGTGAGGATCACGGGGTAGCCAGGCTGGCCGACGATCTGCACCGTGCCACCGATCCTGTCTGGTATGTCGAGCCCATAGCCGGATGCCGTAAAGCCGGCAGTTGGGCCAAACAACTTGACGACCAGACTCTCGCTGGGCTTGCTCTGCAGCCTTAGGCCCGTGGCGGTGTGGAAATTCTTGACGATAATCTCACTGGTAACCACGTGGACGATGCCGGTGTCGTCCCAGACGCCCTCGACCGTGATCTCCTCGCCGCGAACCACCAGACCGGCCACGGCGGAGACGTTCGTCGCAAACGACATTCGGTTGGCCCGAATCAGCGGCCCGACGTTGTCGTCGAATGCGGAAGAGCGGTTGACGAATCCGGTGCTCCGTCCCGTATCCGGCCGCTCCGCGTCGGCGAGGGAGTTGGCGTTGATGCTCACGACTGCGCCCGCGTTGGCACGGAAGTCGTTGTCCACGATGATGGGCTGTGCACCACGGATGAAGACCGTCGCCGCCGCATTGGTGCCGCGGCCGTTGCGCGTCGAGGCGGCAGTGCCGGCGGCGTTGTTCTCCAGCCGGCTGTTTGCAAGCCGGAGGTCGGCCTGATGAACCTCGATGACGTTGAAAGCGTCGAAGGTGCCCTCGATCGGCGTGGTGCCGCCGCCGAACGCGAGGTAGGCCTGATCGATGCTCACCGTGGCGCCGGCGTTCGCGATGATCCCGCCCCAGTCGCCGACCGTGAGCGTGCCGATGGCGGCGCCAAAGGCGTCGAACTTGTCGGGCTGATTCCCATTGGTATCGAACGTGCCGCCGGCCCCGAAGCGATTGTCGCCAAGCGCCGTGAACACCACCCGCTGCCCAGGAGAGCCTTCCGCGATCAACTGCGAGACGCCACGCTCCAGTTCGATCCGCGCGCCCTGCAGTTTCACGACGACGCCCGGATCGATCGCGAGGCGACCGCTCTGTCGGGCGATGACAACACCCGTTCCGTCGGCGTCGAGGTAGCCGCCGGCTCCGCCGTCGAGGACAAGGTTTTCCTGGAGAACGTAGACCACGTCGGTGCTGCGGAGGCGAGCGGGCACGCTCAGATGCTCGAGCGGCCGGCCGAAGCCGGTGTCGATTTTGATGAACAGGCCGTTAATCGAGTTGTCGATCAGCCGATTGCCGCGTATCTCCGGCCCGATCCTGGCGGAGGAGTCTTCAAAGCTATTGGGGGTCGCCGCCAGCGCCGGGCCGGAACTCTTCGTGACGCTGCTGAAGGCGATCGTGGGCCTCGCGCTCTCGAGCTGGATCGGGGCGAAGGAGGCGAGCTGCGAGTCGACGACCACCTGGCCGCCGCCAAATGAGATCGAGGCCTGGCAGACCGCGTTGACGAACGCCTTCTTCGACGTGGCGTCGGAATCCTCGCGGAACACGATGCCGCCCCATTGGCCGCCGCTCGGCTTCGGACCGACGCCGTCGGAATCCCCGCCGACGCTGTCGTCATGAAAGGACGTGAACAACACTTTGCTGCCCGGGATGCCCAGCACCTGCAGCGCGGCGCCCGCCCGCGAGGTGCCTTCCAGCGGGGATGAGCTGCCGACGTCGACGACGGCAGCTCGCAGCTTGAGGATCGCCCCGGCGTCGATCATGGCCGTGACGCCCTTGGGTACGACGAAGGTAGACCCGTCGGCCAGCGGCTGGTTCGCGAGCGTCGTGCCGATCAGGTAGGGCTTGTTTTGGTCGTTGCCCACGATTCGCAGGAGCGTTCTCGCGCCGATGGCGTCGACCGCCGACTTGATGGTGGCGTAGGGCTTCGCCAGCGAGCCATCCCCGCCGGCCGCGGCGAGCTTGTCGACGAACACGGTGTCGGCCGCCGCGGCTGTGCGGAACCAGAAGGAAAAGGCTCCGCCGGGGGCGCCGTCTCGGTCGCCGTCGAGCGGCGTACCTGACGCATCGATTACGGTGGTGCCGAAAGCGGAAGCCGGCGTGAAGCGGAGCCGCGCCTCGTACGCTCCCTCGGTACGGCCGCCGTTGCCCGAGTCAGGCACCTCGGCATTGAAGGCGGTGTTGCCGGTGCTGGAGACGGCGAGGAAGTACGTGCCGCTGCCGAGGGGCAGGCCGATGAAGGAGTCGCGGCCGTAGTAGTCGTCGTTTCGCGCGATGAGCGTGCGAACCGTCTTGCCGTTGACGACGTCCTGCTTGTAGAGGGACAGGACGCTGTCGAGCTCGCTGACGATCTCCTGGCCGGGGCGGGCGATCACGGTCTCCGCGGAAAAGGTACCGGCCTCGGGCAGCTCGAATCGATACACGTCGATGTCACTGCCGTTGGGCTGGTATAGCTGCCGCAGGTGGATGGCGTCGTAGTCGCCGGGAAAAACTGCCTCGCCGGGGAGTGCACCGCCCATGATCGACGGCAGGTCGTACGAGTGGCTGAGGCCGAGCGCATGGCCGATCTCGTGCATCACGACATTGAAGTAGTAGCCGCCGTACTCGCTCGAGCCCCAGTCGATGGTGGAGTTGAGGACGACGTTATTGCCGCCACCGAGGCCGGCCACGCCGGTCACAGAGGTGCTCGGGTCGAGGGCCCGCAGGTCGCCGGTGGCGATGCAGATGCCGTTGGATGGCGTTTCGACGAATCGCACGCCCGCGACGAGGCTGTAGAGCTCGAAGACTTCACGGGCCCGCTGCTTCTGGGTTTCCGTGATGACATTCTGAAGCGGATTGCCTTGCGGATCCACGCCGTAATCGGAGCGGAAGTTGTATTCGATCACCGTGATGCCGGTCGCAGGGTCGATGCTGGCGAACGGCAGGCCGTGCGCTCCGCTGTCGACGGTGGTATCGCGATGACCGGGCTCGTCGACGGAGCCGGGCTGGCTGGGGAACCCGACGCTGCCGACCGGCGTCGGCACGGTCAACCTCATGTCGATGGCACCGGTCACCGTCGAGAGCGTCGGCGCGGCAGTACCGCCGCCCGTGCGTCCCAGGAAGCCAAGGTTTTCGGCGGTGCCGAAGGCTGAGTTTTCGTCCGTCGCCTCCGTCTGCGGGTCGAGTGCCGTGACAGGTCGTCCGCCGACTTCGAGACGATACAACTTTCCATCCGGAAGAGCGGCGGCGAACCGCAGCCGGGCACGGCCCGTAGCGGGGTCGAAGGCGACGGCATTCGGATTCAGAGCGGTACCGGTGTCGTTGCCGGCGTCGTCGACCTCGATCACGCGGTACACAGCGGTGTTCGTGACCGAGGCGGTTTGTAGCGGCTCGTCCGTGTTGAAGTACACGTCGATCGCATCTCGAGACTGTGTCAGCGAGCCGGCAACCCTCGCCACCGGCTGGGGGACGACGGCCGTGACGAAGGCACCGAGCTGAAGACGGAGGTCGATCGTGGCGGCGTTAACGTTGCCTCGAGCTGTCGAAAGAAGTCCGGCTCCGACCACGATCTGGTAGCTGTCGTCGGGCAGCGTGTCCTTGAAGCGAAGCACGATCTGGTTCTGGTTCGGTGCATCATTGACCAGGATGCTGCCAAACTCGACTGGCAAGTCCACGAAAGATCCTGCGGCGCCGAAGGCATCGCCACCACGTCCGCTACGTCGCATGGAGATCGAACCCAGCGAAGCCGCACTACCGTCGAGCACGACGCCAGGGCTGAATCGAAGGGTGATCTGCTGGGGCGATTCAATCAGCGCTGGCGGTCCACCGAAATCACCTGTAACGTAGAACGGAGTGAGGCTCTCCGCGTAGGCCGACACGAGGTCGAACGCCATGACCCGGCGGTCCTCAAGTCTTTCAAGACGGCTCGCTTGACTGACGCGCCGTGGCGGTATGGTCCGGGAGGCGAAGGCTCGGCGACGGCCCAAAAAACGACAAATGCCTTGAGTCTTGAACAGACTTAACTGCATAGACACAGTCCTCTAACGGAAAAAATCAAGTATCGGCGGGGGGGCGTTTACGAATGCCGACCGCCGTTCGTAGAGCCATAAAAAATCCGTTAATTCGTCATTCACACCCACAACACCCCGCGAAAAGACTACCGCGCGAGGGGTAGGAGATGAGCCTAGCGGGCCCCCGCTGGGGAGTCAAAGGATCGGTCAAGGAGAAATACGGGGTCTAGGACGTGCTTTCCTACCCCCGCGACTGGTTTTGCGGCTGCCACGACGGGCGAGTGACACGGCTCCTGGTTTGGCACACCTGCGGCCTTACGGACGGACGGCTTTCGTGCCCGAGAAATGCTGCCGTATCGAGCGGGCCGTTTCTACAAGGCGGCGGACGTCATCCTGCAGAGTTCGCGGGTAGCGGGCAAGGAGATGCTCCCGCAGATCCACCCTGCCGAGGTGTCGAAACGTGCAGAGGCTTCGTGGATCGAGGCCGTGGCGTCGGGATATGAAGACGAGGTCGTATGGTGCCCGGCCCGGCCCGGCGAGGCCGCCTTCGGGATGTGCGTGAACGGCGGGTGCGACGCAGGTGAATACGAGCGTACCCAGCGGGCTGTGCCGCTCCCGCGAGCGGTTGTGCCGCCGCCGCGTGAAGCATTCGACGAGTTGCGGCACTTGCGTGACAAGTCCGTGCCGTGCGAGCGCCGCGGCAGCGGTGACATAGGCATCCGAGTCGATCGCCATCAAGAGGTCCTTCACGGTGACGCCCGCGGGCAGCCCATATTTGCCGGGGGCATATCGGGCGACCACGCCCTTGCTCACGAGCCGTCTTAGTTCCGCGGTGAGGTACTCGCGGCGAGCGACCGGGGGCGGACCACCCTTGAAGTGGCGATACACTTCAAGGGCAGTGGTTCATGGATGCGTCGAGTCAAGCAGGATCGGAGAGAGCTGAACAAGGCTTCTCCATGCCTCACGCGGCGTCGAACGCCGCTGTGGGCTCCGTTGGTCGATCGGATCCGTGAGCTGATTCGCCAGCAGTCCGACCCGACGCTACGAGAGCTCAAGGCGGAACTCAGTACTGAACTGTCGGTCTAGACTTTGTGTACGGCGTTGCAGCGGCTTCGCCTGACCGACAAAAAAAGTGCTCATCGCTGCGGAGCGTGAGCGGCCGGATGTCGCGGAGAGGCGTGAGGAGTTCAAGCGAGAGCAGCCGCTCCTGAACCTGGATCGGCTCGTGTTTATCGACAAAACGTGGGCCAAGACGAACATGCCCCGGCCACGCGGGCGTGCACCCAAGGGCGAACGACTGTTGGCCAGCGTGCCGCACGGCCACTGGAAGACGGCGACGTTCCTTGCTGCCCTTCGCACCACGGGCCTGACGACCCCTCTGGTCGTGGATGGGGGCGACCTTTTCCTTGGGTGGGTTCGGCACCGCCTGGTGCCGACGCTCCATCCCGGAGACGTCGTCGTGATGGACAATCTGGGCGTCCACAAGGTCGTGGGCGTTCGCGAGGCGGTCGTGGCCGCTGGCAGGCTGCGATGGCTGCGTAATGAGGGCAACGTCGCGATACGGTTTTTAAGGCGATCCTGGCGGTATTTTTTGCCTCGTCTACCGCCGTCGCTAACTCACCGCGACCGGTATTCGAGGAGCGACGGTCATGACCGTCGCGGGCGGAAGTCGATTCCCTCTGCCGGTTGAATGTCTTCGGAGGGTTTCAACGAAATGAACGCTGATGCCGATGGTGCCGACGCCGTGAAGAATCGCGTGTGCTCGAGTTGGAGTGCTTCGGGATGGCGGGTCGCGGCGGTGCTTATAGCTGCTGTCGCGTCTGGTGCCGTCCGTGCTGACGAGACGCCCATGGAACTGGACTCCGTCGTCGTCGGTGACGAAGGCATTGAGGCGGTGCCGGTTCAGGATCCTGCTATGGCGGGCGTGCCGGATTGGAGCGGGCCTGCTCCCGAGCCGATCCCTTGTGAGCCAAGTGGGTGCGCGCGAGCGAAGCAGTGTGGCCCACGTTGGGATGTGACGGTCGATGCCCTCATGCTGTGGCAGGGCAACGCTCAGAGCCTTCCGCTACTTGTCACGCCGACTGGCTCGCCGGTTGCGAACGCGCAGGACCTCCAGACGCAGATGGCGGGAGGCGTTCGCGTGGGACTTATTCGGAGTTTGGGTGAGCGATACGCGATCGAGGGAAACTATTTCCAGGCACGGCCCTTTGATGCCAGCGAATACGTGCCTGCATCCGGTGAACCGTATACCCTGACGAATACAGGGAATCTCACCTTCAATGACATTGAGTCGGCGACTTTGACGAGCAACGGCTGGATCCAGAGCGCCGAGTTGAACTGGCGAAAGAACGAGTGCTGGTCGCCGATCACATGGCTCGCGGGTTTTCGCTGGGTTGAACTCAACTCTCAGGTAAACCTCGACTACCGGTTCGTCAATGCGAACCCGGATGAGAGCGGCACCGGCTTAATCAACACGAATGTCGGTAATAACTTATACGGGGGCCAGATGGGTGCTGATATGCGGCTTTGGAATAAGGGTGGCCGGTGGCGCGCCAACGCGGTTGGCAAGGCAGGCATCTTCTACAACTCAGCGTCCTTCCAGCGTTCCACTGCGGGTCGCGTCACCGATGCAGGGAAGCCGTCCACGTACGGTACGGTGGCCGCCACTGCCGATCAGACGTCCTTCTTCGGCGAAGTCGGGCTGAACTCGACGTACCGGATCACGGACTGGCTCGCCTGGAGGGCCGGCTATACCGTGATGTGGGCAGCCGGCGTAGCGGTTGCGCCGCAACAACTCCCGCTCAACACCTTTGGGCCCCCCGGTACTGCGACGATCAACACCAATGGAAGCGTGCTCCTGCACGGTGTGACGACCGGTATCGAGGCGCGGTGGTAGGCGGCAGACCCGTAGCCGCAGGTTGGTAACCTGCGGAGAAGGACGGTCGGCTGAAGTGGGCACAGGTTGAAAACCTGTGCTACGGGGAAGCGGTGCTACGGGGGAGGGAGGGCAGCGAAGGCTTCGAGGGCTTCGCCGGTGTGGCTGCGGAGCAGGGCGTCGCCGGCGGCTGGTTGCTTCGGCTGCTTCTTCCACCGCTTGGCGTGGATCACGATGTCTTCCGGCGGCCCCTCCGCCACGACGAGCCCGCCGCCCGCACCCGCCTCCGGGCCCAGGTCGAGCACCCAGTCGGCCGCCGAGATCACTTCAAGATTGTGCTCCACCACCAGCACCGTGTTGCCGGCGTCCACCAGTCGCTCCAGCACGTGCAGGAGCTTCTCGATGTCGGCGAAGTGCAAGCCCGTCGTTGGCTCGTCCAGTATATAGAGCGTGCTCCCCGTGCCCGGCTTCGCCAGTTCGCGTGAGAGCTTGACCCGCTGGGCCTCGCCCCCCGAAAGCTGTGGCGCCGGCTGGCCGAGCGTGATGTAGCCGAGGCCAACGTCGACGAGCGTGCTTAGGATCCGCGAAATGTGCGGCACTGTCTCGAAGAATGCCGCGGCGTCGGCCACGCTCATCTCGAGCACGTCGGCGATGTTCTTGCCGTGCCACTTGGCATGCAGCGTTTCGGCCGAGTAGCGGCGGCCGCGGCAGTGCTCGCACTCCACCCACACGTCGGGCAGGAAGTGCATCTCCACGCGACGCTGCC
>Ga0208864_1000029_pt1 | contig 42906 bp, 44 predicted proteins | sample CryBogmetaGMA05M_FD_184542 | JGI IMG/M metagenome (GOLD analysis project Ga0208864, IMG submission 184542) | Freshwater microbial communities from Crystal Bog, Wisconsin, USA - MA0.5M (SPAdes) | ecosystem: Environmental > Aquatic > Freshwater > Lake | place: Crystal Bog, Wisconsin, USA...
GGCTGGGGGACAACAACGTGTATGGCGTCTACGCCAGCGGCAGCAACATCTACGCCGCCACCTATGGCGGCCTGAGCATCTCCACCAACGGCGGAAGCAGCTTCACCAACTACACCACAACCAGCGGCCTGGGGAGCGACACCATTTATGGCGTCTACGCCAGCGGCAGCACCATCTACGCCGCCACCGACGGCGGCCTGAGCATCGCCCAGCAATCTGATCCCACTCCGAGCGCCGTTCCAGGCCCCCTGCCCCTGTTCGGTGCCGCCAGTGCCTTCGGCTTCTCCCGCAAATTGCGCCGGCGGCTGCGGGCGGCTGCCAGCTCCTCCCCCATCTGCTGATCCCCTGCGGCCGCATCCCGGCTGATCACTCCGCCACTCCCCATTTGTTGCCGCGGCAGGGCCGCCCACGGATGCTCCCTCTCGATCGCCGCACCGCCTTCGCCCGCCACACCCAATGGCTGGCCCTGGCCCTGGAGGCCCTGGTGCTGATCTCGCTTTTCGCCAGCGCCGTTCCCCTGGCCCCGTCACAACCGGTGTGGTGGCTGCGGCTCTCTGATGCCGCCGTCAACTTCGCCCCGATCCTGCTGCTGGCGGTGATCCTGCTGCGGCTGGGCTCTGCCCTGCTCGACAACGACTCCGAAGACACCAAGCTCAATGGCAGGCGCAGCGTTCAGCTGGCCAGCCGCTGGGCCTTCCTGTTCGCTCTGCTGGTGCCCCTGCAATTGATCGGCTACGCCTGGCTCTGGGCCGACAGCGACAGCCAGCTGAACCGCCAGATCAACCAGGGCGAAAGGGGCGTTGCCGCCCTGCGCAGCCGCATCCAGGCCAGCAGCTCCGAGGCTGAGCTGAGCAGCCTGCTCGCCGCCGCCAACCCGGGGCCCCTGCCACCGCTGCAGGGCAGCTCCCTGGCCGAGCGGAAACAGCAGCTCAGCGAGGCGATCGCCATCAACACCTCCCGCATCAGCAGCAGCCTCCGCGATCAACGCACCGAGACGCTGCGCACCTCCCTGCCCGGCACCCTGCGCGTGTTCTTCGGTGCGGCGATCGTGAGCGCCTTCCTCTTCATGCTCAAGCGGCAGATCTGAGCGCTGGCCTCCATTGCCCCCAAAGCCCACACGTTGGTGGCGGGGGCGCTGAAAGACCCATCCGCTAGCAATCCACGAGGTCGCAGAACTGCACGCCTAACTCCCTGAACCCGGCAAGGTCGCGATCGGTTTCCAGAAGGGCATTCAAGAAGAGCAGCGAATAGCACGCGAGATAGGCTTGTCACGCGCAAGTTTGTTCAAAGCGCTTTCGGTGGATCGCAGAGCGATTGTTGTCAGGGTCTTGATAGTGATCTCAACTTTGCATCTCAAATTGAGCGCGAGTGCTTAAGAAAAAGCAACGGCTGCTTATCTATTGCTTTTGATGCCATGGGCTGCGGACGTTTGCCGTGGGGCAAGCGAGTCTGCGAACACACCGCTTGAGTGGACAGTCCACCAGCGGAAATCTGCTGTCGCCCACTTACACTCCCAGCCTGCCACTCAGGGGCAGCGTTAGGTGAGCTGCTCCAGCACCTCCAACGGGTTGGCGATGCCACCACTCCAGAAGGCATCCCAGATCCGGTCGATCTGGTTGCGGAGTTCGCCGGTGAGTACGGAGGCCGCCACCGGGGCCCTTCACCCTTTCAGCGAAACCCTTCGCCACCACCTGGCTCTTGATCTCCTTCAGCTGCTCATCGCTGATGGGTTCCCCCGCCTCGTTCTCCAGGGCTATGCGGATCTCGTCGTTCGTGATCCGGCTGCCGTCCTCGCTCAAGACTGCGAACCTATGAGCTACATGCCTAGTTTTTCGATGAAGCCTCCGCAGGACCGGCTTGGCGGATGACCATCCGCTGCGGCTCAATCCCCCGCAGGATCCCCGGCGCGATCGCTCGCCGTTCCGACGGGATCACCATGGGTGGGGATCACTTGGTGCTGTGGTGGGCCAAGGACGCTGACCTCCTCAAGGCCAACTGGATCCGCATCCTCAAGGTTGCGTTGACTGGAACGGATTGAGCAGCTCCACTCCGAAGCCCTGGAAGTCCCTGGTGTTGCGCGTCACCACCGTGAGCTGATGCACCGTGGCGATCGCCGCGATCATGGCGTCCTCGACAGCCTGAAGCCAGGCCAGCACGGCGCCACCACGCCCCGGCGCCGAGCCTGCCCCCGTGCTGGCACGAGCGTGTCGGTGCGGGCTTCTGGAGCCAGCAACAGCTGCTTGAGGCTGGGCCGCGCTGCCGCCTGCAGGCGGCGCCATTCCTCCACCGGCACCAGCACGGCCGTCTCCCGGCCCCGGCGCGACACCACCTGGGGTCCTTCGCGCTGACAGGTGTCCAGCAACTCGCTGAACCTGGCCTTGGCGTCCTGGGCGGGCCAGATCTTCATCACCGGCCTCCTGCTAACTGGTTATCTGACCAGTTTAATGGGCTTGGATTGTTGGTGGATCCTGCGATTCATCGCAGCATCCCCTCCAGCTCCTCAATCCCTTGCAGGTTCTCATGCTCGATCGCCCACCGCCAGACTGCAGCCATCCCAGGCGGAGAGGCCACCGTGGTGGTGCAGGTGTTGAGCGAGATGCAGCGACGCAAATGGGACGGCAGTGACGATGAACTCTTTTATGCCGAACCGCGTTTTGTTCACCATCTCGACGCGGCCTTCCGGCAGCGGCTCACCCAGCTCTATCGCGAGCGCATTCCCGCCACTGCGGTGGTTCTTGATCTGATGTCGAGCTGGGTGTCGCACCTGCCCGAAGAGGTCACCTACGCCAGCGTCATCGGCCACGGCCTCAACGCCCGGGAATTGGCTGCCAATCCACGGCTGGAGCGCAGCTGGGTGCAGAACCTCAACAGCGATCAGCGGATTCCGCTGGAGAGTGAAAGTATCGATGCCAGCCTGATCGTGGCCGGTTGGCAGTATCTGCAGTATCCCGAGGCGGTGGCTGCCGAATTGCTGCGAATCACGCGGCCGGGGGGGCAGCTGATCATCGCCTTCTCCAATCGCATGTTCTTCACCAAGGCGCCGCAGGTGTGGGCTGATGGCAGCGACCGCGACCATCTCGCCTACGTGGCCGAGGTGTTGATCGCCCAGGGCTGGCCCAGGCCCACGCTGATCAGCGAACAGACCCGCGCCGCGGGCCTGCCAGGGTTGATCGGAGTCAAGGGGGATCCGTTCTTCGCCGTGATCGCCACCCGGCCCGCTGCTCCAGGGGAATGAGCATCAACAGCTCCGATTGCAGGCGCAGCTGAGCCCGTTCCGGAGGCTGCCCTTCGACTCACGCGTCCTCATCCCCGGCTCCGGCCGCTGCCAGGCGGATCTGCCGTCGCCCCAGCTTGATCTCAAACTCATTGCCGGGCTGGAGGCCGAGCTGGGCGGTGTCGGCCTTGCCCCCGATTGCCGGCTTTCGTGCAGCTTCCTGATGGCCTTCCCTAGACCGTCACCGTGGTCGGCAAGTGACCGGTCTTCACCCAGATCGTGCAACCGGGTTCACTCCAGGGGCGATGGACGCTGCCGGGCGGGTTGCGCAACCAGCTTCCGGCCGGATAGGTGCCGTGTTCGTCCTGGAACACCCCCTCCAGCACCAGGATTTCCTCGCCGCCCAGATGGCGGTGGGGTTGAAACACTGTTCCCGGGGCCCAGCGTACCAGGGCCACGTTCTCGGAGCCGAAGCCGTGCAGCGGCATCACCTCCAGCCCCTCCACCAGGCCGGGCCGCCAGGCTTCGCGGTGGGTGTCCACCACCAGGCGCCGCTGGTCGGCCGGATGCATCTGCTGCAGCTTCACCAGGATCGTGCAGCCCCCCGTGCTGAAGGGCGCATGGCTGGAGCCGGGCGGGTTGCGCAGGTAGGTGCCGGCTGGATAGTCACCCCGTTCGTCCGCGAAGGTGCCTTCCAGCACCAGGATCTCCTCGCCGCCCCCATGGCTGTGCGGTGCAAAGTGGCTGCCGGGCGCGTAGCGCACGATCGAGGTGGCGCGGGCCAGCTCGTCGCCGCGGCGATCGAGCCGTCGTCGCTCCACCCCCGTCTGCGGCGAAGGTGTCCAGGCCAGGGCATGGGTGTTGAGCACCACGGGCTGGCTGAGGTCAGCGTGCAGGTCCATGGTCCGATTGTGCTGTGCCCAGGATCCGCTCCAGGAACGCTGCCGCCAGTCCTACCGCTGCCGCCAGGTTGCCGGCCTCGTCCAGGCCGGAACGGCGGCTGGGCTTGAAGCTGTGGTCGCCGCTGGCGATCCAGCGCACCTGCACCTGGGGCGAGAGGCTGTAACCCCCCACCTCCTCGGGCTTCCCGAACGGATCCCTTTCCCCCTGCAGGATCAGGGTGGGGCTCCGCAGCCCGGCCAGATGGGCGGTGCGCAGCTGCAGCGGCTTGCCGGGCGGATGGAACGGGTAGCCCAGGCACAGGCAGCCGCGCACGCCGTCGCTGGCGGCCAGTTCATCCACCAGCAGGCTGGCCATCCGGCCGCCCATCGATTTGCCCCCCAGCAGCAGCGGCCGATCGGGCCAGGCCTGCCGCTCCATGCGCACCTGTTCGCGGAAGCTCGCCTGCAGCACCGGCAGTCGATCGGGGGCCCGGCGACGGCCCGTCTCGCGGACGAGGGCCATGTAGGGGAATTCAAAGCGCACCACCCGCCAGCCGCGCTCGGCCAGGCCGGTGGCGATCGCCGCCATGAAGGGGCTGTCCATCGGCGCCCCGGCCCCATGGGCCAGCAGCAGCGTGGCCGGCGCCTGGCCGCTGCCGTCGATCAGGCGCGGCGGGCCAGGCGGCGGGGGAGGAGGGGAGGTGCCCATCAGTCCATTCTTGAAGGGCCGCCCTGCTCAGCCGTGCCTGCCTGCTGATCGGCTGGTGGCTCTGGCGCCCGTTCTCTCGATGGCCCTCCCTGCTGCCTAGGGTCTGGGAAAGCAGGCTTTCCGGGGCTCCCATGGCGTCCATTCCGGCCGATGCCGGCATGAAGATCGGGGCTCTGGCGGCACTCAGCGGCCTGTCGGTCAAGACCCTTCGCTTCTACGAAGACCAGGGATTGCTCCCGGCCCTGGGCCGCAGCCCCGGCGGCTACAGGCTCTTCAGTGAGGAGAGCCTCCGCCGTGTCGCCTTCATCCGTCGTCTCAAGGCCCTCGGCCTGAGCCTGGATGACATTCGCCAATGCCTGGTCGTCCATGACGCCGGCCAGCTGCCCTGTGCCGATCTCCAGCAGCAACTCGAACTTCAGATCGAGCGCATCGACGGGCGGATCACCGAGCTGGAGCAACTGCGTCAGGAACTGCGCCAGACCCTGCAGGGCTGGCAGAGGGCCCCGCGCCGCCAGGGGGATGAGATCTGCCCCAACCTTCAGGTCTGACGGCGTCCCGGCCGACGACCCTGCAGGCTGGTCTTGTCGCCTCCCCGCCGGCCCCGTGCTGTTCCACATCCACCATCAGCTGCGCTACAGCTACGAACGTCCGGTGTTTCTGGAGCCCCACACCCTGCGGCTGACGCCGCGCCAGGAGCGGGGCCAGCATTTGCTGCAGCATCGTCTCGCGATCGATCCGGAGCCGAGCGGCCGCACGGCGGTACTGGAGGCGGAAGGGGGCGAGGCTGAGCTGCTCTGGTTCAACGACCCCCGCCAGCAGCTCGTGATCACGGTCACCAGCCTGGTGGAAACCCTGCGCAGCAATCCGTTCGACTGGATCCTGAGTGAGCCGCTGGCCCAGCACCTGCCCATGCGTTATTCACCGGAGCTGGCCAGGGCCCTGGAGCCCTGCCTCGCCGGACCGGTGGCCGCACCGGTGCAGCGCTGGGCCCGGGAGCGGGCGGCTGAGGTGGACGATCGCAGCACGGCGTTGCTGATGCATCTCGCCGATCACATCCACCAGGAGTTCCACCATCTGGGGCGGCCTGACGGGGCCCCCCTGGCCGCGGCCGACACCCTCGCCAGCCGCAGCGGTGCCTGCCGCGACACGGCGATGCTCTATGTGGAGGCCTGCCGCAGCCTGGGATTGGCGGCCCGTTTCGTTAGCGGCTATTCGATGCACCATCCGCCGGAAGTCAGCGAGCATGAGCTGCATGCCTGGGCCGAGGTCTACCTCCCCGGCGGTGGCTGGCGGGCCTACGACCCCAGCCTCGGCCTGGCGGTGGCCGATGGCCACGTGGCCCTCACCGCCGCCGCCGATCCTCGGCTGGCGGCCCCCCTGAGCGGCACCTACCGGGGCTCCGCCGTCAGCGCCGCCATGGACTACAGCGTGCGGGTGCGGGCGGCCGCCAGCCTGGCCGAACTGGAGCTCGGCGCCGATGCCCCCGCAGCCGACTGAGGGGCCCGATGTTGAGGTCGCGGTCCCGTTCTGCGCTCTTGATCTGTCATGGTTCGCTGGCATTGATCTGGATGTTTTGCTCTAATCGTCATTCAGGCTTGTCGGGCGCCTCGCCATAAGCTAATTTTGTGAGAACTCGCCTTCAAATTCCTGAACGAGTCATCTTCCGATATTTCATCTAAAGATCAATCCTTCCCATTCCTGGATTCTTCGCGCTATCCCAGGCGTATTGATCTTGAGATCTCTGCCGAAACTCTCGAGCGTCTCCAGGCGCTGGCCAGTCGCAGTGGTCGTTCCCTCTCTGAGTTGGCTCAGGAGTTGTTCGACCGCGCCCTTGGTGACTATTGAGATGATGCACCACATGGGCCACCACGCCGAACAGGCCTGAGTGCTCAATCCGTTCCCTTGCAATCGGCAGGGCCGGCTGCTGCGGATTCAGCGGCAGCGCCAGCCAGCTTTTGCCCTGCTGTATCAGGGGGCGCACCAGAAAATGACCTCCCTGGGCGATCACCACCACCGCCCCACTCCGGAGCGGCAGGCTGCGATCGATCACCAGCAGATCTCCGCTGTGAATGCCGTGGCTGCGCAGGCCATCCCCCTGGGCCCTCATGAAGAAGGTGCTGAGGGGATTCGGCACGATGGCGCCATGCAGATCCCAGCTGTGGCCACTGTCCGTATCCCGGTAGGCCACGGGCTGGCCATGCGGAAGCTGGGAGCAGCGGGAATCGGAGCAGCGGCCTGAAAGAAGCACCGACGCAGGCGGATGGGCGAAGGTAGTTCAAATGTACTGTGGCCGGGGCCACGGCGGCGGGGGCTCCGTGGCAGAATGATGAAGTTGTGTAACGCCTGGTTGATGACCGTCGTTGAAATCTTCATGGCGGCCCTTCTCAGTGGAGTCATTACCGACGAGGAGCTCGATCGGCTGGATGAGCAGCGTCCCTGCTGTTCCCGCGTCGAGGCTGTGATGCTGGAGAGCCTGGATCGGCTGATCGCCCAGGCGGTGTTGCGCCGTGGCTGCCGGCTGACCGTCCAGGAGTCGGCGCTGGTTTCGCCCTGATCACCCAGGCCTCGCCCCCGCCAGTCGCCCTTGGGGGAGACTGCCACTGCTTGTTTTGCCAGGTCCATGCCCGCCCGACCCCCCAGGCCCAGACAACCCCAGGCGGGGAAGGCCGCTGTTGCCGGGGCCGGGGGCGAGGGTCTGCGCCTGCGGTTGCAGCTGTTCGCCGCCTTCCTGGTGCCGCTGCTGGCCGTTGGCCTGTGGCTGCAGTCCAGGGGATTCTTTGCCCATCCCTGAGGGCCCTGTCTTCTGCGAGGGATCCTGGGGGTCCGCCGCCTTCAGAGGCTCTCCACCCGGTTGCGGCCCCGGGTCTTGGCCTGATAAAGGGCCCGGTCGGCCCGGCTCAGCAGTGATTGTGCATCGTCGCTGCCAGGCCGGTAGCCGGTGACACCGAGGCTGATGGTCACCGAGACCATCCCAGCCTCGATCGGAATCTCGATGGCGGCGATCGCCAGGCGCAGTTGCTCCGCCATGGCGATGGCGGCGGGGGCGCTGCAGCAGATCAGCAGCATCGTGAATTCCTCGCCGCCGCTGCGGCAGAGGCAGTCGGTGCTGCGGATGCGCCCCGCCAGGCTGCCAGCCACACGCCGCAACACCTCATCGCCACTGGGATGGCCGTAGGTGTCGTTCACCTCCTTGAAATGGTCAATGTCGATGCAAAGGCAACTCAGGGCCGTACCGGAGCGACCGCTGCGCTGGATCTCCTCGTCGAGGCGGCGCTGCAGTTCCCTGCGGTTATAGCAGCCGGTGAGGGGATCAGTGGTGCTGAGTTTTTCAAGTTGGCGCTTCGAAATGGCCAGTTGTTGATTGGAGCGGCGTAGGGCCTGCGTCAGTCGGTTGTTATTGGTGATGCGGTTGTTGATCAGCCTGACCATGCTGTTGAGTTCGCTGATCAGGGTTTCCGAGAGCAGGGGCAGCGTTCCTGGAGCTTCTGATCTGCCGGGGAGATTATCCCTGCCGGGGCGGAGCCTATGGCGGCGGGGATGCAGCACCATCGTGAACTGGGCTGCAATCAACCGCCCCAGCAGTTCACTGATCAGGGCGCCGATCAGGACCACGCTGGCCAGCATGGCGATCAGGCGGGCGCTCTGTCGTTGCAGCTCGACCACAAGATCACGGGCTGCTTCCACCACAATCACCCGTTGCTGAACACCGGCCAGGCTGCGGGTCTGTTCGTGGATCCAGAAGCCGTTCAGCCAGGTTTTGAGCAGGGCATGCTCACGCCGATTCACCAGGATGCCGAGATCCTTGTGCTGGATGTCGTCACCCTTACCGGACCTGAAATCGCGATCAAGACGATCAAACAAAGCTGGTGTTGAGCTGTAGACAAGCTTGCCCCGATCCCAGCGGGCGAAGGCTATCGAGCTGTGGGCTCCCGTCAGCGAAGTCGCCATCGCATCGAGGTTGGCCCGCGGCAGGGCAAGGGCGGCGTTGCCGATCAGCTGCATCTTGGTGTATTGCCCGGCTTCGGCAGCATTCTCCAATTGGTGGGAGACCACTTTCGTGAGTGCCAGGCTGGGAATTGTGATCGCCATCAGAATTGCACTGAAGCTCACCCCGAGGATCGAAAGACCTGGAGCCTTGCCGGACGCCGGCAGACGGCTGCGGATCAGCAGGTAAATCACGAAGCTCGTGGCTGTATTGATCACGCCGTTCACGGCTTGCTTGAGGGCCACCGCCATCACACTGGCGCTGTCAATCTTCAGGATGAAGCCATAGAAAACCACCACCAGGGGGATGCCCACCAATAGCCAGAAAACGATGTCGGCGAGGATGATGCCTCCGTCGTCCTTGCGTCTGGCCAGGGTGTGGTTGATTGCTCTGGAATGCTTGCCCCGTTGATTGATGTACTCAGTCGTGGCAACGTAAAGATAGAGCCACGCAATTTCGAGGCTGAAGATGATGATCGCCCATGGGTGGCCCCAGAGGTGAATGGTCACCAGGCTGGCGATGCCACCGATCACGATGCCCCAGGCGCCGAACCACAGAACCCCCAGCACGGCCAGGGCGGAGCCCGGCAGGAGTTGGATGCCGAAATACAGGGGAATCACCACCAGATTGGTGGCTGCCGCCAGCCCGCTCAGCAGCCCCACCCAGGCCAGCTGGTGCCGGTGGCGGCGTGCCCCGCTCCAGGCACGCCGCAGGCAGGAGGGTCCCGGCGAGGCCACGGACAGAAGCGCTGCGGTTTCAGCCCCGGACCCTAGGCACGGAAACGGCAGCTCCGGCCCGTTCCGTTACCAGGGCAGCGGTGCCCTGCCGTTGCCAGCGTTGCAGCCGATCTGCTGGCCCAGCAGGGCGCCGAGTGGCACGGCCCAGCTGCGGCCGTCCTTGCGGGAGGTGGCATAGCCCACGCCGCCGCCGACGATGCCCCCCACCAGGCGACCGATGTTGCAGCGTTGCACCGCCTGGGCCTCCAACTGGGCTCGGCTGGGGGCCGCCAGCCGCGGTTCGCCCGGCATTCCGTAGCCAAGGCGGTTGCCATCCGGTCGGTAGCGATCGGAGCCGTAGCGCCCGGACCTGTAGCCATCCTGCCCGTAGCCATCGGACCTGTCGTCATCGGGCCTGTAGCCATCGGGGGCAAAGTCATCGACCGGGGCCAAGGCGATCGAGCGATCGGAGGTGTAGGGCCGTGCCCCGGGCCATCCAAGGGGCATCGCCGCCACGGGCGCGATGCCGACCAGAACGGCGAGAAGACCGCTGACGCTCAGGCCCCTGACGCTGAGGCCGCCGAGGCGGGGGAGCATGCCGGGGCGGTGGCGATGAAGGCTGGACATGGAGGGTGAGGTGTGGAGGGGGCTCCTGGAAAGGAGCTGCCGCTAATCAAGCCAGCAGTGATGTCCAGGCCATGACTGCAGCGGCACTGAAATCTGACCAGATGCAACTGACCACCCCCGGCAGCTGCCGGGGGTGGTCAGTTGGGGCGATCGTGGCCACCCTGATGCTCGCGGCTGGCGGGTGCCATGGGCTGGAGCGAGCTGGAAAGGCTGGTGGAGGAGGCCGAGGGCGATGCTGCGTTGCGCCGGGGGCTGCGGCGCTGCCGCTCCCGTCGGGAGCTGATCCTGGCGGCCCGCCGGCTGGGCTACTGGATCAGCCTTGCTGACCTGCGCGAGGCCTGGCTTCTGGGCAGCGGCGGGCCCGGCCAGGAGCCTGGGAACTCTTCTATAGTGGAAAGCTAATGAACCGCCAATGCCCAACTCGGCGGGCATTTCATTCCGTGTCGCGTGGCAGGTCCAACCGGGATGACCACCCAGCCGCATCATTTCAGGGGTTCGGGTCACCAGGCAGCCTTCCTCTTCAAGATCACGCGCCAACGGATTGTTCCGATTGCTTCGGCTGTTTTGGTCGGTGTCTGTCTGAGCAGCTGCAGCGTCACCAACGACAGTCTCTGGCCTTCGATCACCCCGGCCCAGCCCCCCAGCCGCTCTGCCCGCGCCGGTGGGCCGCCCGCCCAGGCTCCAGCTCCGCCCGCGGGAACCAGCCTCCTGCCAGCCAACATCTGGGATGTGGCCGGTGGTGTGGCTTTGCTGGTGGGTTTCGGCGGAGCCCTGGCCCTCCTCTGGCGGCTACCGGTGATGAACCGTCGTTTCGATAACCTCCGCTCCACCTATGAAACGCTTGCCCAGCGGCGCGACAAGGGGGCAACGGATCTGGTCGAGCTGAGCATGAAGGTGTCGGTGCTCAATCAGCAGCTCCAGAGCCTGCAGGGGGAACTGTCGCGGCGACCAACGGAGTCCCCTGAGATTCCCGTTGCCAGTGCCAATGGCTTGGCGGCCTCGGCTCCGGCCCCGCAGCCAGCTCCGCCCCAGGTTGCAAAGGTTGCGGAGCCAGCCGTTCCCCAGGTGGCTTCGCAACCCATTCCCCAGGTGGCTTCGCAACCCATTCCCCAGGTGGCTCCACAACCCATTCCCCTGGCCGCAGCCCCCGGCCAGGGCGTCGCCTCTGCCAGTGCCTCCAATGGCTCGGCCACCAATGGTTTTACCGGTAACGCTATTTCGAGCAATGGTCACGCCGGCAATGGTCACGCAGGCAATGGTCACGCCGGCAATGGTTACGCAGGCAATGGTTACGCAGGCAATGGTCACGCCGGCAATGGCCGTGACATCCCCGGTCCGGCTCCGGCGGCCCAGGGATCTGCCCTGGCTTCCGATCGCGTCCCGGTGGACTCCCGGGCCTTCTGGAGCGAAGGTCTTCCCAGCGCGGGGCTCGCGGCCTCGGGCCGCTCTCCGCAGGCCGTTCCGGCAGCTCCGCTTCCTCCTTCCCCGCCTCCCCAGCGGCAGTCCCCGGCATCAGCGGCCAGGTCGGCCGCCGGGGGGGGGGAGATCACCCTGGCCGACCTGGTGCTGGCCATCAACGGCGAAAGCGAGAAGCCTGTGGTTGGCATCAGTTTTGTCGAACTCGATTTCGCTGAGCCCCCTGATCTGAGCCTGCAGCACCCCGGCCTGCCTCCACCAACCCGCTTGCGGCGGGTTGGTGGTTCCGGATCCTTCCTGCTGGTGATCCTGGATGGCGATGATTGGTTGTTCCCTGCCGTCTCGACGCTGCAGGCTGCCGATGCCGAGCTTGCCCAGCGGGGACTGTTCCAGTTATGCCCCGCTGCTGTTGCGGCTCCAAGGCTGAGAATGCCAGCCCAGATGAGGGAAGTCGGTGGACTGTGGGAGGTTACGGAGTGTGGTCAGATTGAAATTCCCTCTTGATTATTCACGGCACCTAGTGATTTTGGCTTTGATCGCTTGATCAGCTATTTTGATGTAGTATCAACTGTATTGAAATTGCTGTTCTGATGTCGGAATCATCTGATCAAGCATCGCCCATGTCGATCGACCTGGGCCGCGACCAGATCGCTGTTCAGCTCAGCTGGGTTGGCATGTTGATGATGGCCGTTTTCGCCATCACCGTGATCGGTGTGGTGATTCCGCCAAGGATTATGGATCCGGCCTGGCAGCTGCGGGTGATCGCCGCTGTCGTGGGTAACGGCACAATTCCGCTGGTGGGTTTTCTGATGCTGCCGATTGCGGTGGTGGTCGATCCCGCCAATCGCCGCCTGCAGTCTCTCTGGCACAGATTGCGGACCTGGGCCCTGGTGCCGGTGATCGGTTATGCCCTCTTGATACCCCTGCAGGGGGTGGCGATCGGCCGTGGCCTGCAGAATGCGGCGCTGCAGCAGAACCGTCAGCTGGCCACGGCCACTGCCCGGATCTCAGAGCTGCGCACTGCCCTGCAGCAGTCGACCACCACCGCAGAACTGGGGGAACGGCTCAAGGCGATGAAGGCGCCGGATCTCTCGCCGGCCGCCCTCAATCAGCCGCTGCCGGTGTTGCGTCGCGAGATGGAGGCCTCCCTGCGCATCGCCGAGACCCAGTTGCGCCGGAACAGCCCCGGCCTGCCCCTTGAAAGCATCTGGGCCCTGGTCCAGAACGGCATCCGCGAGATGCTCACGTCCCTTCTCTATGCCCTGGCCTTCGCCTGTCTGGCCTATCGACCGGCCACGCCGCTGAGCCTGCTGGAGGAGTGGAAGACGGCCTGGACCAACCGCCGCCGTCGCGCCAAGGCGCGGGCCAAGGAGCGGCAGGAGGCCGCTGAGGCCCAGCCGATCAACAAAAAAGGCAAGCCCCGCCGCAAGGGGCAGGCCTTGCCGGGGCAGGGGCGCCGCGACACCGACCTTGACTACCTGCGGCGCATCTCCAAGGACGACGACCAATGAGCCCTAACCGCCGCTCGTCCGGCAGCGGTAGCTGATGTCGCCATTGCGGCTCCACGTGGCCCGATCCCCCTTGATCCAGAAGCTGGTGCTGCCATCGCTGTAGCGGGCACCACTGGCGGCGATCGCCTGGGGCAGGCGCTGGGCGCCCAGCCCCTCCAGCAGTACCACCGCCGCCGGATTGGCTTTGAAGAAGAAGGCGGTCAGATCGACGGCATCGAAGCGTCCCTCGCAGCGATAGGTCGCCCGCAAGCCCTCCTCAGCCCGCAGGGGGGGCAGCGCCGTGGTGCCAGCCGCCAGGCCCAGTCCGATGGCCCCCAGCAGGGCGGCGGCGAACAGACGTTTCCGGTGCGGTTGCTGCAGGCGATGCGGGCTCGTCATCGCACCACCAGCACCGGACAGGAGGCCTGCACCAGCACCCGCTGGGTCTCGCTGCCCAGCAGCAGGCCGCCCAGGCCCCGTCGGCCATGGGAAGCCATCACGATCAGGTCGCAACCGAGCCGGGCTGCGGCCTCGATGATGGCCCGGTGGGGCACATCATGAACGACCTGCTCACAGGCGGCGTCGATGCCGGCCGCCCGCGCCGCCTCGGCGGCCTGCTCCAGGATCCCGCTGGAATCCCGCAGGCTGGCCTCCAGCAGGGCATTCATCGTGCGGGCATCCAGCATCTCGCCCATGCCGAGCACCGGCACCGGCCCATGGGCCCTGGCATGCAGAAAGGTGACCCGGGCTCCCAGGCTCCCGGCCAGCTCCAGGGCCTGCTGCACCGCATGGCCGGACAGGTCGGAGCCATCGCTGGGGACGAGCAGATGCTTGAACGGCATCGGGCGGGGCTGCTGCTGTTGTCCCTGTCTAATGACGTTCAAGGCAGGCGGCAGTGCCGGGCCCCTCAGCCGTCGCCATGGCTGCCGGGAGTGCCTTTCCAGCCCGCCAGGTGAGAGGCGGCCTGGGAACGTACCAGGGCCCGCGCCGCCGGCAGGGCGGGCTCCAGGCGCGAGGAACTGAAGGGCGGCAGGGAGCGGCTGCGCAGCCAGGCTCCCCAGCGGAACTCGTGGAAGGGAATCAGGGGCGCGGGCGCAATCGTCCCTTCCTTCTTGAGTTTCCAGACCAGGCTGCGATAGGGGTCGTCCTGCAGGCCGGTGAGGTCGGGGGGCAGGGCGGCGGCCGCCAGGGGGCCAAGGCCGCGGCCATCGTGGAGATAGAGCCAGCCTCGGCTTTCCAGTTCCGCCAGCACCTCGCGCCGGTTGCCGACCTCCAGTTGCAGCACCACGTAGCCGTAGGCCACCGCAGCGGGTTCCAGTTCGATCAGGGCCCGCAGCCGGTGGTGCCGGTCCACCATCCACAGCTCGCCGGCGCCATTGCGCACCAGGGGCACGGGCTTGCCCGCCAGATAGCGCAGCCGCTGCTTGCTGGATTCCTGGCTGAAGTCCGCCTGGCGGCTGCGCACCTCGGCCAGGCCCACGCACATCTGGGTGGGTTGCAGGCTGCTGATCGGCACCTCCAGCAGCGGCTGATCGGCGCCCGGGGGGGGGAGGGGCTGGTAAGGAGGAAGACGCAGACTCATGGCTGCCCTGACGGTGCCGCCATCCTTGCGCCTTCCAGTGGTGCTGGCCGCAGGCGATGTTCAGCCTGGCGAGGGGAATAGGGTCAATCCAGGTGCGTCAGTTCATGACCTCTGTTGCTTCCGCTTCGTCCCTTCCGGCCGTTGATGGTCCCCTCGGGGTGCTGGTCTGCGGCCATGGCAGCCGTAACCGCCTGGCCGTGGCGGAGTTCGCCGGCCTGGCCCACAAGCTGCAGCACCATCTCGCCGACGTGCCGGTGGAGTACGGCTACCTCGAATTCGCCCGGCCGATCCTCCGGGATGGCCTGGATGCCCTGGTGGCGCGGGGTGTGCGCCATGTGCTCGCCGTCCCGGCGATGTTGTTTGCCGCCGGCCATGCCAAGAACGACATCCCCTCGGTGCTGAACAGCTATGCCGCCGAGACGGGGCTGCGCATCGACTACGGCCGGGAACTGGGGGTGGATCTCAAGATGATCCAGGCGGCCGGTGCCCGCATCCGGGCCTGCCTGGAGGCGGCGAATGCGGCGGCGGCGGCCGCCGGCAGTCCGGCCGTTCCCCTCCACGACACGATGCTGGTGGTGGTGGGGCGTGGTTCCTCCGATCCCGATGCCAACTCCAATGTGGCCAAGGTGACCCGGATGCTCGTGGAGGGCTTCGGCTTCGGCTGGGGGGAAACGCTCTATTCAGGCGTCACCTTTCCCCTGGTGGAACCCGGGCTGCGCCAGGCCGTGAAGCTGGGGTATCGCCGTCTGGTGGTGTTTCCTTACTTCCTGTTTTCGGGAGTGCTGGTGAGCCGGATCCATCAGCACACGGATCGGGTGGCGCTGGAGCATCCCCATCTGGAGTTCCTCAGGGCCGGCTACCTGGGCGACCATGAGCTGGTGCTGGACACCTTCCGCGACCGCATCGAGGAGGTGTTGCGCGGGGACACCAACATGAACTGTGGTCTTTGCAAATACCGGGCCCAGGTGCTGGGCTTTGAACGGGAGGTGGGGGCCCCCCAGCAGAGTCACCATCACCATGTCGAAGGCCTGGTGGAAAGCTGCCAGTTGTGCGAGCGGGAATGCACGGGGGCCTGCCAGCCCGACGGGGTCCCCCTGCCCCTCGGTGCCGGCGCCCCCAGCCACGATCACGACCACCCCCATGGGCACGGGCATGACCACAGCCATGACCAAAACGACAGCCATGGCGATGAAAGCGGCCATGGCCATCACCATCCGGTGTACCCCCACGCCGATCACCCCCTGGGACCCCGCAGCCTGCGTGAGCGGACCGGCTGAGGGAAATCGGGGCTCCGTTCGCCAGAGTTCGAAGCGGCGCGGAAAACGGAAGAAAACTCGTTGATCTGGCGCTCCTCGCCCGTCTCGTCCCGGGCTGGATCCCATGGGAATGGCTCGGATCAGTTTTCATGATCGACAGGAGATTTCCCCACTTATCCAGGGTTTTCCCCCGAAAATCCTGGGGTTTTCCACAATTTTGGCCTCGGCGGGCCTGTTCGGCCGGTCGGCTGGGGAAAGCCTTGGCCTGCTGACCGGTGGCGGTGCCACCTCTTGACAAAAGGGGAAAATCTGACGCCAGCAGCATGGGCAGCCGTTCCCGGGATTGGGATTGCTGCTCTGCCTTGCTGTCTCATCCACGCGATCGCTGCGCGGTCCACGCCATCCCTGTTTTGACGATCCGGCCCCGGATGTGGCGTACTGGGGCCCAGTGGACTGATGGGAGCAGAGCGGTGGGGGAAGGACAGCCTTGTTGGCAGCCTGGCGGAACGGCCAATGTCACCCTGGAGGCGGAGGTGCCGGAGGTGCTTTTCGTTGGTATGCGTGAGTTCATCAGCCGTCATCCCCACTGGGATCAATACAGCCTGATCAGCTCAGCCCTGGCCAGTTTCCTGTTTCAGAACGGCTGTGAAGATCAGCACGTCACCAAGCACTATCTCGACGGCCTCTTCCAGCATCCTTGAACATAAAAAAGGCGGAGGTGCCAGCCCCCGCCTTTGGTTTCTCCCTTGCCCGACCCATTGGATAGGCCGCCCCGTCATTGTGCGGATCAGGGCGGGGAGCATCTGTGGCAACGGACACCGCTTTGTCCCTGGGGTGTGCATTCTCTGACCGGCTCGCTCCGTTGGCTCAGCCGCAGCTCGCCAGGCCTGTTTCGCCCCGCTTCAGCCGTTCGCCGGCGGCGTGGCAGGCCCGCCAGGTGATCGCCATTTCGGTGAGGGTGGGGCTCTGCCAGCCGGCGCTCGGCCAGCAGGCCCCGTCGGTCACCAGCAGGTTCGGGGCCTGCCAGCATTGGTTCCAGCGATTGACCATCCCCCCCTCGGGGCCGGTGGCCATGCGGGCCCCACCCAGTTCGTGGATGTAGTAGCCGGCGGGGGCTGCCCCCGGCCGCACGGCCACACCGCTGCGCACCAGCGGTTCGATCAGGGGCAGGATGAACAGCTCCTCGATCGGTTGGATCGCCCCACCGGCGGCGGCCACCACCGCTTGCATGCGGGCCTGCATGTGGGCCACCATCGCCCTCTCATTGGCCCCCCAGCGGCAGGTGATGTGGGGGATCGGCAGTCCCCAGGCATCCACCTGATCGGCCAGCAGGGTGATGCGGTTGGCCGGGTCGGGGAGCACTTCGCCGTGGCCGATCAGGAAGCCCACCGCCTCCCCCCGCCGCCGCTGCAAAAGGGTCGGTGGATCGAACCGCTGCAGGGCCGTCCAGAGTCCGTAACCGCCGCGGAAGCCGGCGCCGTCACCCCCCTCCAGGTTCACCGTGTTGGGGATGAAGCAGCTGCCGGCGCCCGAGAGTTCGCTGGCGCTCTCCGGCGCGGCGATCCCGGGGATCGAGAAGAAGCGACTGGTGGAGATGTGGTCCATCAGGTAGCGGCCGAGGCTGCCGGAGGGATCCTGCAGGCCCCGGTCCTGATGGGCTGAGCCTGAATGGAGCAGGATCCGCACCGATTCGATCGTCGAAGCGCAGAGCACCACCAGGGGGGCTCGCAGCAGTTCGCGTCGGCCCCTGCGGCCGTCGATGGCCACCACCCCTTCCGCCCGCTGCCCCTGGCGGTCCATCTGCACATGGCTGACGACCATGCGGCTCCGCAGCTGCACCTGGCCGCTGGCGAGGGCCCGGGCCAGGGTCACCCCCTGGGCGCTGGAGCGGGGCCAGGGGGTGGCGGGGCCGCCGCGATGCAGGGCGAATCCACGGGAATGGATCAGGGGCAGATCCAGATCCCGGCCGATGGCGTCCCGCAGGTGCCCCTCCCCCGGGGTGAAGGGCAGCGGCGGCAGGAAGTGGCCATCCGGCAACTGCGGCAGGCCATCGCTGTGCCCACGCACCCCCAGCAGCCGCTCCAGTCGCCCGTACCAGGGGTCGAGGTCGGCGGTTGCGATCGGCCAGGCCGGGCCGGAGTCGGGGCCGTGCTTCGCCTGGAACTCCAGGTCGGACAGCCGCAGGGTGATTCCTCCCCAAATGAGACTCTTGCCGCCCACCTGCCGGCCGCGGGTCCACAGGAAGGGGGCGTCGTCGGGGCAGGCGTAGGGCTGCTGCCGCTCATCGACATAGAGGCGCGGATTGTGTTTCCAGTAGCCGGGATGCTGGGCCTGCAGGCGCTGGGAGCCATCGGCCAGTCGCAGCAGGCGCCGCAGGCTGTTGAGCGGTTCGCTGCCGAAGGCCTCCCGGGCGGTGAGCTCGGGGCCAGCCTCCAGCACCAGCACCCGCAGGCCGGCCTCGGCCAGGGCCATGGCGGCGACGCCGCCGGTGGCACCGGCGCCCACCACGATCGCGTCGACACTGGCGCCATCCGGCATGGGCTGTCCTTCGCTCACCAGGAGAGATTGGCACCCGGACTTCAGCCCGTTGACGTCCGGCCGTGAGGTTCTCTCCCACCCGTGGCAGGGTGGCGTCCAGGAACGGCCCCTCGGTGGAGTTGGGAACCCACCGGGAAACAGCATCGCGAAGCAGCATCGCGAAACCCATCGCGAGCCCCATGCCAGTCGCAGTTGAGGTGGATGTGTGGTTCCGTCAAGAACGGCCGTCTCTGTGTCCTTGGGGACAGTGGCGCCCCCGGTAGGAGTCCTTGGATCCGTGCTCGAATACGTCCCCACGATGGTGCTTGCCACGGTTTCCCTTCCCGCCCACGAGCTGACCCCCGACGAGCTTGAGCACAGCTACGCCATCCAGCGCAAGGCGCTGCGGATTCTGGTCTGTGAGGGCCGCAGCCTCACCAAGATCCGGCGCACGGCCTGCTGGCTGCAACTGGAGACCCTGCACGGCCTTGATCCGCGCCGTTACCGCCAGCCCGAGCAGCTTCACGACCAATTGCACAACCAATTGCACAACCAACTGCACGACCCGCGGGCATCGGTTGATCGGTAGGCATCGCTACGTTTGCGGCGGCGTCCGTCTTCGTAGTTTTGATTCATTCGCAGTCAAGTGTTGGTTGTCCATCGTCTGGCTGATGCACCGGTGTGGAGCCTGGACAACACCCCATGCCTGCCAGAGCCGGCCCGGCGCCGCTGTGTCGTGCTGCAGGTGCCCCGACCCTGGCAGAGCTTCCGCCAGCCCATGGCCGAGGACGGCGAGGCTGCTCGCCAGGAGCCGGCGGGTCGGCCCCCTGAGCCTGGCAACCGTTATTACCTCACCGTCTATCCATGAACGGCGCCGAGGCCCTTGAAACCAAAAGCCCCCTGCGGTGGTGCAGGGGGCTTAAGTGTTGCGTTGGTGGCGGGGGCGAGATTTGAACTCGCGACCTTCGGGTTATGAGCCCGACGAGCTACCAGGCTGCTCTACCCCGCGATGGGAAAAACGCAACTCAGTTGAACCCTCCAGGACGACTGTCCCAGATCCTTCTCGCGGCTTTTCGGCCGACTGAGAAACTATACCAGCCGCCCTGACCGGGGGCTGGCTCTCAGTCGAAGCGCAGTTCGCCCTTCACCTCCAGGCGCAGGTGGTCGGCGGGAACCATGAACTGTTGGCGCAGCTCGGTCAGGGTGGAGGGGGTGAGCCATTCGAGCTGCTCCAGCAGATGCAGGGCCACGGCGTGCTTGGCGCGGTGGGAGCCGTCCTCCACCTTGATGGCCACCCCCATGCCCTGGCCCACCCGGCTGAGGCATTGGATCCCTTCGGCGCCTCCTTTGCTCAGCACCTGGCCGAGCCCGCGGCGCATCAGCTCGGTGTCAAATCCGCCGTCGCCTGCCACCAGCTCCGGATGGGCCAGCATCGCCCGGCTGAGGCGCTCCAGATCGGCCTGCTGGCCCGCCCCGAGGTGGGCATAGAGCAGGGCGGTCTGGGCGAGTTGCAGCTGCAGCGTCGGCGCTCCGCAGTCGTCACGGGCATTCACCAGCTCGGCCCCAGGAAGGCCGAGAAATTCCCCTACCCGTTTGAGGATTTCCTGCTGCAGCGGATGTTCCGGCTGCAGGTAGCTCTCCAGCGGCCAGTGCAGCTGCCGGCAGCTGGCCAGGAAGGCCGCATGCTTGCCCGAGCAGTTGTGTTGCAGCGCGCTCGTGCCGCCGGCGGGCACAGGACACTGCAAATGGATAGCGTCGAGTTCAGCCTGCCAGAGCAACCGGAAGGCTTCGCGGGCGTGGGCTGCCGTTCCCGCGTGGGAAGCGCAGGCGATCGCCAGGCCCCGTTCACCGCAGCCGCAGCGGTCGGCGGCGCCACTGCTGACGAACACACTGGCCTGCAAGGGCTTCAGGGCCGAGCGCACGAAGCTCAGCAGCTGGGGATCGCCGGCCCGCATCAGCACCCGGCCGCGTTGATCACAGACCACCGCATGGACCCGATGACGTGATTCGGGGATGCCGTTGCGCAGCAGGCGCACCTCCAGCGGCGGAATGCCAGGGCGGACGGAGCCGGAGAAGCTGGAGGACAGGGTCATGGGACGACGGAGGTCGCGCGGGGCGGGGCCTGACTCACAGAGCCTGGCAGAGCCCCGCCCCCACCAGCACCAGCCCCAGGGCGATGGCCATGCTGCGGATCAGGCGCGCCAGCACCGGCTGCACCTGGTGGCGCGCCACCAGCAGGTCCTGCTGGCGCCAGGCCGCTGGCTTCTCCCAGACCTGGCCGTCGTACCAGCCGGACTCTTCGTAGTCCACCTCCTCCGCCACCAGCCGCCGATGCACGTAGGTCCAGCCCAGCCATTGGCGCAGTAGCAGCAGCAGCGGCAGCACCACCGCGGCCACGGCGGCTGCGAGCCCCAGGCGCCAGGGGTGCCGGCTGAGGGCGAGGCTGCCCGAGGCCACCAGCAGGCTGGGGCCCAGGGCCAGCAGCCAGCTCAGGGCCAGGGCCCGTCCGAGCCTGATGCCTCCGCTGAGGCCATCGGCACTGCCGTTGCCATCGCCGGTGCCGGGCTGATCGGTGGGCCAGGCGAAGAACCAGGATTGCCGCAGTTGCTCGTATTCCTGCAACGGGCGCTGATCAGGCGGCACGGGACACGGGCCGGAGGACTGCATCAGCGTGGGTTCAGCCACCCTCTGAAGGCGCGACGGGGCTGACGTAGCGCACCTGCTCACCGTGGCCCCAGAAGGCCTCCAGGTCGTAGTAACTGCGCTCCTGGGGCGTCAGCACATGAACGATCACCTCGCCGTAGTCGAGCACGATCCAGCTGCCTTCCCGCTGGCCCTCCTGCCGCAAGGGCAGCCGGCCGGTGGCTTCCTCCAGCCGGTCCTCCACCGAGCGGGCGATCGCCCGCACCTGCACGTCACTGAGACCGCTGCAGATCACGAACCAGTCAGCCAGGGAAGAGACCTCATCGACGCGGATCAGGCGGATGTCCACCGCCTTGCGATCGTCACAGGCTTCGGCCGCCAGGCGGGTCAGGGCCTCTGTGGCCTGATCGCCTGCAGGCTTGCCGGGGTGGTCGCTGAAAGCTCCGGTGGCGCTGTCGCTGGGAAGGGCCGGAGCCGGTGAGGACTCAGCCATAGACGTTCTCACTCGTGACGGACTGACGGGAGCCCTGCTGCTGGGCCATTTCGGCGCGGGCCTTGCCGGCACTCTTGCGCAGCGCCTCGAGCCGATCTTCATAGAACGCCCGGCGCCGCTTCTTGCGGGTCTGCTCCACCAGTTCCTTAAGGGCTCCCCCCAGACTTTTGTAGGCATTGGGAAGGCTGTAGCCGAAGCGGCAAGCCAGGTCGATGGCGCGCTCGTCCGCCAGGATCGCGTCCTGCAGACGCTTTTCGGTGTTGTTCTTCAGGTAGAGGCGGTAGCCGGCGAAGCCGGACAACCCCAGGGCCATCACCAGCAGCAGGCCGTCCTGCACCCACAGCTCGCCGATGGCACCACCGAGGCCGATGGCCAGCGCGGCCATCTCCCAGCCGTCGCGGGGCACCGCATCGTTCTGGATACGCCCCACCTCGTGCCAGAAGAGCAGGTTGCGGTGGTCGAGGGCCAGGGCATCCCACTTCTCCAGGTCCACCTGGATCTCCACCTCGTCGCGACCGATCTCCTCAATGGTGACCAGCGGGGGATCCACCGAGGCGGCGGATTCCACAAACACCCAGCTCTGCATTTCAGGAGGCAACAGCCCCTTCAGGCGCTGGAGTTCGCTCATCGGCGGTGGCGGTGCTGATCGGATCCGCCCACGTTAGCGATCCCGCCGCAGTTGCAGCCGTCCGTCTCCCGTTTCGTGGGTTCCAGGGCCCACGGAATGAGAGGCTGGACCTGTTTGGCCATTCGTCCCCCATGCCCCGCCGCGAGGATCTCAGGCGCATCCTGCTGCTGGGGTCGGGCCCGATCGTGATCGGCCAGGCCTGCGAATTCGATTACTCCGGCACCCAGGCCTGCAAGGCCCTGCGGGCTGAGGGTTTCGAGGTGGTGCTGGTGAATTCCAATCCGGCCTCGATCATGACGGACCCGGACCTGGCGGACCGGACCTACATCGAGCCCCTCACCCCCGAGGTCGTGGCCCGGGTGATCGCCATTGAGCGTCCCGATGCCCTGCTACCCACCATGGGCGGCCAGACAGCCCTCAATCTGGCGGTGGCCCTGGCCGAGAACGGCACCCTCGACCACTTCGGGGTGGAACTGATCGGCGCCAATCTCGAAGCGATCCGCAAGGCGGAGGACCGCCTGCTGTTCAAGGAGGCCATGGCCCGCATCGGTGTGTCGGTGTGCCCCTCGGGGATCGCCAACACCCTTGAAGAGGCCGATCGGGTGGGGGAGACCATCGGCAGCTACCCCCGCATCATCAGGCCCGCCTTCACCCTGGGCGGCTCCGGCGGCGGCATCGCCTACAACCCGGAAGAATTCCGCTCCTTCTGCAAGAGCGGCCTGGAGGCCAGTCCGGTCTCCCAGATCCTGATCGAGCAGTCGCTGCTGGGCTGGAAGGAATTCGAGCTGGAGGTGATGCGCGACACCGCCGACAACGTGGTGATCGTCTGCTCGATCGAGAATCTCGATCCGATGGGGGTGCATACGGGGGATTCGATCACCGTGGCCCCCGCCCAGACCCTCACCGACCGGGAGTATCAGCGGCTGCGCGACCAGTCGATCGCCATCATTCGTGAAATTGGGGTCGATACCGGCGGCAGCAACATCCAGTTCGCCATCAATCCAGCCAATGGGGATGTGGTGGTCATCGAGATGAACCCCCGCGTCTCCCGTTCTTCCGCCCTGGCCTCGAAGGCCACCGGTTTTCCGATCGCCAAGATCGCTGCCCGGCTGGCGGTGGGTTACACCCTCGACGAGATCCTCAACGACATCACCGGCGCCACGCCGGCCTGCTTCGAGCCCACCATCGACTACGTGGTGACGAAGATTCCCCGTTTCGCCTTCGAGAAGTTCCGCGGCAGCCCTGCCGTGCTCACCACCTCAATGAAATCGGTGGGTGAGGCGATGGCCATCGGCCGCTGCTTTGAGGAGTCGTTCCAGAAGGCCCTGCGCTCCCTGGAGACCGGCCATGCCGGCTGGGGTTGCGACCGGGCCGATATCCCTGCTGAGCCCGGCGATCTCGACCGCCAGCTGCGCACCCCCTCCCCCGACCGCATCTTCGCGGTGCGGGCCGCCATGGTGGCCGGCCGCAGTGATCAGGAGATCTACCAGCTCAGCGCCATTGATCCCTGGTTCCTCGCCAAGCTGCGGGGCCTGGTGCAGGCCGAGCAGCGGCTGCTGAAGGGCCGTTCCCTGGAGCAGCTCGATGGCAACGCCCTGCTGGAGCTCAAGCAACTCGGTTTTTCCGATCGTCAGATCGCCTGGGCCACCGGTGCCGGCGAACTGGCGGTGCGTCGCCACCGCCAGGCCCTCGGGGTCAACGTGCTGTTCAAGACCGTCGACACCTGCGCGGCCGAATTCGCCTCCCGTACCCCTTACCACTACGCCACCTACGAGCGGGCCCTGCAGCGCCTCGATGGGGAGGGACGCCTCCAGCCCCTGCCGCCGGCGGGGGAGGTGCAGCCTGAAGAGCGGCGCAAAGTGATGATCCTCGGCGGCGGCCCTAACCGCATCGGCCAGGGGATCGAATTCGATTACTGCTGTTGCCACGCCTCCTTTGCCCTACAGGGGGCGGGTTTCGCCACGGTGATGGTCAACAGCAATCCCGAAACCGTCTCCACCGATTACGACACCAGCGACCGTCTCTATTTCGAGCCGCTCACCCTTGAGGATGTCCTCAATGTGATCGAGGCCGAGAAACCCGAGGGGGTGATCGTCCAGTTCGGAGGGCAGACTCCGCTGAAGCTGGCCATCCCGCTGCTGCGCTGGCTGGCCTCGGCGGAGGGCCAGGCCTGCGGTACCCGCATCTGGGGCACCTCCCCCGAATCGATCGATCTGGCGGAGGACCGGGAACAGTTCGAGGCGATTCTCAGGCGCCTGGAGATCCGCCAGCCGCGCAATGGCCTGGCCCGCAGTGAGGCCGAGGCCCGCGCGGTGGCGGAGCGGGTGGGCTATCCCGTGGTGGTGCGGCCCAGCTATGTGCTCGGCGGCCGGGCCATGGAGTTGGTTTACGACGAGGAGGAGCTCAACCGCTACATGGTGGAGGCGGTGCAGGTGGAGCCCGACCACCCGGTGCTGATCGATCAGTACCTGGAGAATGCCGTGGAGGTGGATGTGGATGCCCTCTGCGATGGCGAGGGCAAGGTGGTCATCGGCGGGGTGATGGAGCACATCGAACCGGCCGGCATCCACTCCGGTGACTCCGCCTGTGCTCTGCCCACCGTGAGTCTGGGCCAGGACGCCCTCGCCAGGATCCGTGAGTGGAGCGCTGCCCTGGCCCTCGCCCTGCAGGTGCGCGGGCTGATCAATCTGCAGTTCGCCGTGCAGCGCAGTGCCAGCGGCGGCGAAACGGTGTTCATCATCGAGGCCAACCCCCGGGCCTCCCGCACGGTGCCCTTCGTGGCCAAGGCCACCGGTGTGCCCCTGGCCAAGATCGCCAGCCTGTTGATGGCCGGCCGCAGCCTGGCGTCGCTGGGGCTCACCGCCGAGCCCGTACCACCCCTGCAGACCGTCAAGGAGGCGGTGCTCCCCTTCAAGCGTTTCCCCGGCTCCGACACCCTGCTCGGACCGGAGATGCGCTCCACCGGGGAGGTGATGGGCATTGCCGCCAGCTTCGGGCTGGCCTTCGCCAAGGCTGAGATCGGCGCCGGCGAGGCCCTGCCCACCGCCGGCACGGTGTTCCTCTCCACCCACGACCGCGACAAGCAGGCCCTGGTGCCGGTGGCCCGCCGTCTGGCGGAGGAGGGCTTCTCCCTCACCGCCACCACCGGCACGGCCGAGGTGCTGGCCCGGGAGGGGTTGGTGGTGGAGCCGGTGCTCAAGGTCCACGAGGGACGCCCCAACATCGAGGACGCCATCCGCTCCGGTCGCATCCAGATGGTGATCAACACGCCGATCGGTCGCCAGGCCGCCCACGACGACCGCTATCTGCGGCGGGCTGCCCTTGATTACGCCGTGCCCACGGTCACCACCCTGGCTGGGGCCCGGGCCGCGGTGGAGGCGATCGCGGCGCTGCAGCAGCAGCGCCAGCTGGAGGTGGTGGCCCTGCAGGACATCCATCGGCCCTGGGTAGGGTGATCGCCAGTCGCTCGTCCCCTCCTTGACCGGCAGCATCGCCTCCGCCCCCACCAGCAGCATCGCCCCCGGCAGCGACCTGCGGGACGCCTTTCGGGCGGCCTATGAGAACCGCTACACCTGGCCGGCTGATTTCCCCGGCTACGAGGGCCGTTGCAGCTGGCAGCAGGAGGATCGCCGGCTTGAAGGCCGTTTCCGCATCGGCGCCGATCTCAAGGCCAGCATCGAGGGCATCGAGGATGCCGAGGTGCACAAGGCGATCGCCTCCCAGCTCTGGGAAGTGGCGATCCACCGGGTGCGCCGTCCCTTCGAGCAGACCCATGGCGAGAACACCTTCACCGCTGGTGACAGCGATGCTGTCGGCACCGAGGTGATCGTCGGCGGCAAGGGCCAGGGTGATCGTTACCGCATCAAGGATGACGTGGTGACCATGGTGCACCGCCACATCCATGGCACCGTCGTGACCATCTTCACCACCGCCATCACCGACACCGGTGCCGGCTACCTGAGCCACACCTACTCGAGTCAGTACAGCGATCCGGCCAGCGGCGAACCGCGGGGCAGCCTCAATCGCTTCACCGACACCTTCGTGGCCCTGCCCGGCAGCGGCCACTGGGTGCTGGCCGAGCGGTGCATCGAAACCGAGGACGCTGCCGCTCCCGGGGGTCTGGCGCGGCAGACCTTCCGCTTCGACGACCTTGCCCCCCTGGCCTGAGGAGGGGGCGGCGGTCCTGTCCGGCTCAGTCGGGCAGGGCCTCGATCGTCTTCAGTCGCTCGTTCAGCTGCATCGCCATGGCCTGGCGTCCCACCGCCAGCACCTTGAGGGTGTCCTCGTGCATGCGCAGCTGGGCATCCGCCACCTGCATGCCCCGCACCAACTCCTTCAGCTCATCCGGCAGGGTGTTGAGGTCGTAGCGCTTGCCCTCGAAGGTGAGCAAGGGAGGTTGCTGCTGGCTGGGGGTTTCCACGGCGCTGGTCTGCGAGAACACGCACGATAGGAAGCCAGGGCTCAGCCCTCCAGGTGGATGAATTGGCGCTCACACAGGTCGCGGTAGCGCCCGCCCCTGGCCATCAGGCTGGGGTGTGTTCCCTGCTCCACGATCCGTCCGCCGTCGAGCACCAGGATCAGGTCCGCCTCCTGCACGGTGGAAAGCCGGTGGGCGATCACCAGCACGCTGCGGCCGGCCATCGCCTGCTCCAGCCCCCGCTGCACCGCTTCCTCGGCTTCGGCGTCGAGGGCGCTGGTGGCTTCATCCAGCAGCAGCACCGCCGGATTGCCCAGGACGGCCCGGGCAATCGCCAGGCGCTGCAGCTGGCCGCCGGACAGGTTGCTGCCCCGTTCCTCCAGACGGCTGTCGTAGCCGCCGGGCAGGGCCTCGATGAAGGCGGCGGCGTTGGCCAGCTGCGCGGCCGCCTCGATCTGGCCGCGGCTGGCCGGCCGGCCGAAGGCGATCGCCTCGGCCACCGTGCCGGAGAACACACTGCTCTGCTGGGGCACCAGGGCCACGGCCCGGCGCAGCTCGCGGGCCTGGAGGTCGGCCACATCGTGGCCATCGAGCAGCACGCGACCCCGTTGGGCGGTGTTGAAGCGCAGCAGTAGGGAAAAGAGTGTGCTCTTGCCGGCCCCCGAGGGCCCCACCAGGGCCACCATCTGGCCGGGTTGGACGTGCAGGTCGAGATCGCGCAGCACCGGCTGGCCGGGGTCGTAACCGAAGCTGACGCCCTCCAGCCGCAGGTCACCCTGCACCTCGCCCAGGGGAAGGGCGCCGGGACGGTCGGGCGGTTCCACCGCTTCGGCCTCGATCGCCCGCAGGCGCCGCAGGGAGGCCTGGCCCTGCTGGAACTCGTTGTAGTTGGTGGTGAGATGGGAGATCGGATCGATCAGCATCAGCAGGGCCGCCACATAGCTGCTGAATCCCTGGCTGTCGAGACCACCGGCCTGGATGCGGGCGGCGCCGATCAGCAGCACCGCCAGGATGCCGGCGGCCTCGATGAAGCCCACCACCGGATGCTGCAGGGCCAGCAGCTTCAAGGTGCGGTAGCGGGCGCGGCGGTGCAGATCGATCTCCTGATCGAAGCGTTGCTGCAGCCAGGGTTCGGCCGCGAAGGCGCGCACCAGCGGCAGGCCGGCGATCGCTTCCCCCAGCAGGGCCGCCAGCTCGCTCACCTGTTTCTGGCTGCGTTCGGCCGCGGCCATCACCCGGGCGCCGAAGACGCTCACCAGCACCGCCACCAGGGGGGCCAGCAGCAGGGTGGCCAGGGCCAGGGGCCAGTCGAGCCAGATCATGTAGCCGAGCACTACCAGCAGCTGCAGGGCGCTGGGGGTGCTGTCCTGGATGGTCTTGTAGATCACCTCCCCCACCCGGTCGGCGTCTTCGGTGAGGCGGTAGGTGAGGTCGCCGGCGGATAGTTTTTCGAGGGCCCCGAACTCCAGCTTTTGCAGCCTGGCGAACAGCTGGCCGCGCAGGTCCTGGCTGACCCGCAGAGCCGGCCCGGCCAGCAGCGTGTCCTGGCCGAACTGGGCCAGCTTCTGCACCAGAAACACTGCCATGGCGGCGCCGATGGCCCGCAGCACCCTGGGGAAGTCGCCGGCGCCGATGGCCGGAATCAGCTGGCCCGCCAGCCAGGCCAGCAGGGGCCAGCAGGCCACGAACACCAGCATGCACAGACCGCCGGCCAGGAGGCGACGCCGGTGCGGCCTGAGCAGGGGCCAGAGCTTGCGGAAGCCGGCCGGCGAGGATGCGAGCATCCGGGCAACTTATCAGTGGCGCCCGGGGCTTCCGGCTCCCTCCTTGCGCTCCAGCCCCAGGCCCAGTCCCCAAGCCCAGCCCCCACGCCGATCCCATGGCCAGCACGATCAAGCTTGATCAGTACCTCAAGTGGCAGGGCCTGGTGAGCACCGGGGGGGAGGCCAAGGCCCGCATCCAGCGCGGGGATGTGAAGGTCAACGGCAGCATTGATACCCGCCGCGGTCGTCAACTGGCCACCGGCGATGTGGTGGAGATCGATGGCCGCGAGCTGCTGGTGCTGCCGCCGGCGGCCCATTAGCGTGGCTTCCACTTTCGCCGTGAGGAGTCGCTGGTGCGCAAGGCCGTCATCGCCGGGAACTGGAAGATGCACATGACCTGTGCCGAGGCGCAGGCCTTCGCCGACGCCTTCAGCCCCCTGGTGGCCGACCTACCGGACGACCGGGAGCTGGTGCTGGCGCCGCCCTTCCTGGCCATCCCTACCCTGGCCCGGGCGCTGGCTGGCAGCGGTGTCGCCATCTCTGCCCAGAACGTCCACTGGGAGGAGAAGGGCGCCTACACCGGCATGATCTCAGCGCCGATGCTGCTGGAGCACGGGGTGCGTTACGCGATCGTCGGCCACAGCGAGCCGCGCAAGTACTACAGCGAGAGTGATGAGCAGATCAACCTGCGCGCCCGTTCGGCCCAGGCCCACGATCTGATCCCGATCCTGTGCGTGGGCGAGAGCCTCGACCAGCGCGAAGCCCTGGAAACCGAGCGGGTGATTCACCGCCAGGTGGAGCAGGGGCTGGAGGGCATTGATCCCACCCGGCTGGTGGTGGCCTACGAACCGATCTGGGCGATCGGTACCGGCAAGACCTGTGCTGCCGATGAGGCCAACCGCATCTGCGGCCTGATCCGCCGCTGGGTCGGCCACGATGATGTGATCGTGCAGTACGGCGGTTCGGTGAACCCCGCCACCATCGATGAGCTGATGGTGCAGAGCGATATCGACGGCGTGCTGGTGGGCGGTGCCTCCCTCGACCCCGTCAGCTTCGCCCGCATCGCCTCCTATCAGTTGCCCGTGGCGGCCTGAGCATCGGGGCCGGGGCCGCCTTGGTCACTGGCTGCATCGTCCTGGGACCCACTCGCGAAGCGTGGCACGATCCGCTCGAAAAGGATCGCTGCCAGGGACCGCCTTCATGGTTGCCACTCCGGAGCAGGCCCGCGCCGGCCGCACCGTCCAGACCAGGCCGGCACCATCGGCGCTGATCGGCGGCGCCTTGCTGGCGGGGTCGTCCGACGGAGGCCTGGATCCTGAGCTGCTGGCCATCGCCGTCCGCTTCCGGCTGCCAGGGCGGATCACGGCCATCGAGCCCCTCGGCAACGGCAACGTCAACACCACTTATCGGGTGGTGAGTGAAGGCGAGGGCTGCTGGCAGTTCGTGCTCCAGCGCCTCAACACCCAGGTGTTCCGCCAGCCCGAGCTGGTGATGGGCAACCTGCTGGCCCTGGGTGACCATGTGGCCCGCCGGTTGAGCGGGCCCCCGGCCGGGCTGGCCGGGCGCCGCTGGGAGCTGCCCCGTGTTGTCGAGTCCCGCGCCGGCGGCCACTGGTGGTGCCAGGGCCAGCAGTTCTGGCGGATGATCACCTACATCGAAGGCTCCCGCAGCCTCGACACCCTCAGCGGCTCGGATCAGGCCGAAGAGGTGGGCTTCGCCCTCGGCATGTTCCACGCCCTGATCGCCGATCTGCCGGCCGAGCTGCTCACCGATACGCTCGAGGGCTTCCACATCACCCCCTCTTACCTGGCCGCCCTGGAGCGCACGCTGGCGTCTCCGGTCCGGCGGCCCTGTGCCGATGCGGAGGCCTGCCTGGCCTTCGTGGACGAGCGCCGGGAGTTCGCCTCGGTGCTGGAGGAGGCCAAGGCGGCCGGCCGCCTGCAGTTGCGGCCGATCCATGGCGATCCCAAGGTCAACAACGTGCTGTTGGATCAGCAGAGCGGCCAGGCCATCGGCCTGATCGACCTCGACACCGTCAAGCCGGGGCTGATCCATTACGACATCGGCGATGCCCTGCGCTCGGCCTGTAACCGCCTTGGTGAGGAGACCGCCAACATCGAGGCGGTGGTTTTTGATCTGGAGCTCGCCCGGGCCCTGCTGCAGGGTTATCTAAGGGCAGCCCGCGATTTTCTCAGCCCTGCCGATCACGACCATCTCTTTGATGCGATCCGGCTGATTCCCTTCGAACTGGGCCTGCGTTTTCTGGCCGACCACCTGGCCGGTGACGTCTACTTCCGCTGCCTTCATCCCGGCCATAACCTGGCGCGGGCGCGGGTGCAGTTCCAGCTCACCGCGAGCATCGAGGCCCAGGAAGGCGAGATCCGCGCCCTGCTTCGCGAACTGGCATGAACATGCCGCTGTCCCCTCTGGCGACGCTGCCACTGATCCTGAAGCCTTTCCCTGGCAGCCATGCCCCCGATCGGGTGGCGCTGAGCGCCGCTGCCGAGCGCCTCGAGCACGGGCGGCTGCGGCTCAGTTGGCGCCTGGTGGGCAGGGTCGAGGCGTTGCTGCTGCCGGAAGTGCCGGATGGAAGCGAACCATCCAAGCGACGTGATGGCCTCTGGCAACACACCTGCTTCGAGGCCTTTCTCGCCCCCGTCGGCGAGACGGCCTACTGGGAGCTGAATCTCGCCCCCAGCGGTGATTGGAACCTCTACCGGTTCGATGGCTACCGCCAGGGTCAGCGGCCGGAGATCGAGCCGAACAACCAGATGCTGACCCGCAGGAGCGGCCCGGGGTTGCTGGATGTGATCTGGGAGCTGCCGCTACCGCCGGAGCTGGCAGCCGCGAGCGGCCTGGAGCTGGCGATCACGGCGGTGCTGCAGGAGAGCGATGGGGCCTGCAGCTACTGGGCCCTGGCCCACTGCGGCGCGGAGCCCGATTTCCACCGGCGTGAGAGCTTCGTGCTCAGCCTCTGAGCCCCGGCGTCCATGAGCAGCCCCGACAACCCCCGGCCGCTGTTGCCGCCGCCGGGTCGCACCTGGGTGATGGGCATCCTCAACCTCACCCCCGATTCCTTCAGTGATGGCGGCCGCTTGCAGCGTCCTGGGGCGGCCCTTCGCGAGGCTGGGAAGATGCTGGCTGCCGGGGCGCAGCTGCTTGATCTCGGCGGCCAGAGCACGCGGCCGGGTGCCGCGGAGGTGGGCGATCACGCCGAGCTGGCCCGGGTGCTGCCGACCCTCCGCCAGATCCGCCAGGCCCATCCGGCCGCCGTGCTTTCGGTGGACACCTACCGGGCGGCGGTGGCGGAGGCGGCCCTGGCCGCGGGCGCCGACTGGATCAACGACGTCAGCGGCGGCCGGCGTGAGCCGGCGATCCTGCCCCTAGTGGCCGCCGCCGGTTGTCCCTATGTGCTCATGCACAGCCGCGGCGATAGCCGCACCATGGACAGCCAGGCGGTCTACGGCGATGTGGTGGCGGAGGTGCGCAGCGAACTGCTCCGCGCCAGCGAGAGGGCCCTGGCTGCCGGGGTGCGGCCGCAGCAGCTGGTGTGGGATCCGGGGCTGGGTTTCGCCAAGACCACCGAACAGAATCTGGAGCTGTTGCGGAGTCTGGAGCTGCTGGCCGACGAGGGCTTTCCGCTGCTGGTCGGCCCATCGCGTAAACGCTTCATCGGCGCGGTCCTGGCCGAGGAGCGACCGCGGGCAAGGATCTGGGGGACGGCGGCGGTCTGCGCCCTCGCGGCCGCCCGGGGGGCCGCCGTGCTGCGCGTCCATGATGTCGGTCCGATCGTGCAGACGGCCCGCATGGCCGAGGCGGTGCGGGGCGCCGCCGGGCCGCGATTCAGCCCTCCTTGACCCCTTCGATGCGGTCTTCGATCTCCTGGTAGATCTCCTGCAGTTGGGAGATATTTTCGTCGCTGGTTTCCCAGTAGCCGCGGCCGTTCACTTCCAGCAGGGTGCCGACAATGCGACGGAAGCTGTGGGGGTTGAGCTCCATCAGCCGTTTGCGCATCTCCGGGTCGTTGATGAAGGTGTCATTGGCCTCCTCATAAACGAAGTTATCCACCTGACCGCTGGTTGCACTCCAGCCGAGGGTGAAGTTGAGCCGTTTTGCCACTTCCCGCACACCCTCATAGCCGGAGTTGAGCATGCCCTCGTACCATTTGGGATTGAGCAGCTTGGTGCGGGAATCCAGGCGGATGGTTTCGCTCAGGGAGCGCACCTGGGCATTGGCGGTGGTGGTGTCGGCGATGTAACTCGAGGGGGCCTTGCCGTCATCCCGGAGGGAAGCAATCAGCTTGGTGGGATCGGAGTCGAAATAGTGGCTGACATCGGTGAGGGAAATCTCGGCGGAATCAAGATTCTGGAAAGTCACATCGGCGGTTTTCATCGCCGATTCGAACACTTCACGGTTCTGGTTCATCTCGCCAGGATTGTCGGCATTGAAGGCGAAGGTTTTGCGGGAGAGGTACATTTCCTGCAGCTCTCCTTCCTCTTCCCATGTGCTGTTCTCTACCGCCAGGTTGACGTTGGATGAATAGCTGCCGCTGGCGTTGGAAAACACCCGGGTGGCGGCATCGCGTAGCGAAATTCCATTGGCGCTGGCCTGCTCCTGGGCATGCTTGCGCACGAAGTTCATCTCCAGGGGTTCGTCAGCCTCGGCGGCCATCTTCACGCCTTGGTCGATCAGGGCCATCTGGTTGATGAACAGGTCGCGGAACACCCCCGAACAATTCACCACCACATCGATGCGTGGTCGGCCGAGCTCCTCGAGCGGGATCAGTTCCAGTTTGTTCACCCGACCCAGGGAATCGGGCAGGGGCCGCACGCCGATGAACCAGAGGATCTGGGCCAGGGATTCGCCGTAGGTCTTGATGTTGTCGGTGCCCCAGAGCACGCAGGCGATCGTTTCCGGCCAGCTGCCCTGTTCCGCCTTCTGGCGTTCAATCAGGCGATCGACCACCACCTTGGCGGCGGCGATGGCGGCACGGGTGGGGATGGCCTGCGGATCAAGGGCGTGGATGTTCTTGCCGCTGGGCAGCACGCCGGGGTTGCGGATCGGATCGCCGCCGGGACCGGGCAGTACATATTCACCATCGAGGGCCCGCAGCAGGCTCTCCATCTCCATGTCGGCGCAGATCTGCTCCAGGCAGAAGCGCAGATAGGCGAAGGTGCGATCCAGCTCAGCCTGATCCACTTCGGCGAAGCCGGCGGCGCGGCAGGCAGAGAGCCAGGGGGAGGGCAGCTTGAAGCCGAAGCGCTCCAGCAGGTCGAAGAACCAGCCGAAATTGCGCCGCAGTGTCACTCGGCCATCGGTCCCGGTGACCTCCTTCACCATCGCCCCGACCGCTTCCCGGCAGGTTTCGGTGATCAGCTTGTTGAGCTCCACATCGCCCAGCACGCCGGCGTCATTGCCCTTGTAGACCTCGGCGATCGTGCGGCCCCGGCTTTCGGCCAGCAGCCCCGGCAGGGCCCGCAGGCCCTCCTCTTCCCGCTCAAGCGCCGCGATGTTCACCAGGGTGGCAATGGCCTCCTCGGCGGTGGGCGGCTTGCCGATGGTGTGCAGGCCACAGGGCAGCAGCCGGCTTTCAATCTCCATCAGCTGCCGGTACACCGCCCCCACCACGGCGTCGCGGCCGTCGAGGCCCAGCTCGGCGCCGTCGTCCTGGGGCAGGCTTACATCCTTGTCGAGGTTGCACTGGCGGGCGGTTTCCACGATCGCGTTGACGATCTGCACACCCCTGCTGCTCTCGCGCAGCTGCTGGTAGGAGCCCACCAGTTCGCCAAGTTCCTTGAGGCCTTTATAGAGGCCGGCGTTTTCAGCCGGCGGCGTGAGATAGCTGATGGTCGAGGCGTAGCCACGCCGTTTGGCGATTGTGGCTTCGCTGGGATTGTTGGCGGCGTAGTAATACAGATTCGGCAGGGCGCCGATCAGCGAATCGGGGTAGCAGGTGTCGCTCATGCCCATCTGCTTGCCGGGCATGAACTCCAGGGAGCCATGGGTGCCGAAGTGCAGCACCGCGTCGGCGCCCCACACCTTTTCGAGGTAGGTGTAATAAGCAGCGAAGCCGTGGTGGGGGCTGGCGCTGCGGGAGTAGAGCAGCCGCATCGGATCGCCTTCGTAGCCGAAGGTGGGCTGCACGCCCACGAAGACGTTGCCGAAGTGGCGGCCGTAGATCAGCAGATTGGTGCCGTCGGAATTGAGGTTGCCCGGTGGTTTGCCCCAGTTCTCCTCCAGCCGGCCCGAGTAGGGGGTGAGCCGCTCGTATTCCTCCACGCTCATGCGATGGGCGATCGCCAGTTCCGGGGCGCCCTGCAGGGCCTCCGGATCGCTGAGCACCGCATCCATCAGGGCTTTGGCGTCGCGGGGCATGTCGGCCACCGCATACCCCTTGGCCCTCATTTCTTCCAGCACCCGGAAGATCGAGCCGAACACATCCAGGTAGGCGGCGGTGCCCACATTGCCCTTGTCGGGGGGGAAGCTGAACACGGTGATCGCCAGCTTCTTCTCGGCGCGGGGCTTGATCCGCAGCGAGGCCCAGCGGATCGAGCGCTCGGCGATCGCCTCAACCCGGTCCTGGAGGGTGTGGGCCTTGCCGGTGGCGTCATCCCGGCCGGACAGAACGATCGGTTCGATGGCGCCATCAAGCTCGGGAATGGCGATCTGCAGGGCCACCTGCACGGGATGCAGGCCCAGATCGCTTTCCTCCCATTCCTGGGTGGTCTGGAAGACCAGTGGCAGCGCCACCATGTAGGGGCGGTTAAGCCGTTGCAGCGCTTCGATCGCCCGTGGATGGTCCTGGCGGGCGGGTCCGCCGATCAGGGCGAAACCGGTGAGGCTCACCACCCCGTCCACCAGCGGCAGCTCGGGGTTGAGGGGGTCGTAGAAGAAGGCGCTGACCGGCTTACTGAAGTCGAGGCCGCCACAGAACACCGGGATCACGGTGGCCCCCCGGTATTCGAGCTCCTGGATGACGGCCACGTAGTGGGCCTCATCGCCGGTGACGATGTGGCTGCGCTGCAGCACCAGGCCGATCACCGGGCCCCGGCGCGCCTTCTCGCTGAGGTCGGTGCGGCTGGTGGTCCAGTTGAGGTATTCCCTGAGGTCCTCGAACATCGCCGGGGCGAGGGGGTGCCAGATGCCCAGGTCGGGGAAGACAACCGGATCGGCCACCTGCAGCGCGGGCCGGTCGCTGTCCCCCCGGGGGAAGACGTACTTGTCGGCGAGCATCAGCAGGAAATTCCGGAGGTTGTCCGGGGTGCCGCCCAGCCAGTACTGGAAGCTGAGCATGAAGGAGCGGGCGTCCTGCGCCTTCTCCACCGGCAGGTACTTGAGAACGGTGGGGAGGGTGTTCAGCAGCTTCAGCATTGCGTCCTGGAAGCCGGCGCTACCGCCCTTTTCCTTGCGCTTCTTCATGAACTGGGCGATGGCGCTCTTGCTCTGGCCGAGCTGGGCCATCGAGAAGCTGCCCAGTTTGTTGAGGCGCATCACCTCGGGCATGGAGGGGAACACCACGGCGGCCTTGAGCCGGTCGCGGTGGGGGGCCACCGCCTCCACCACTTTCTGGGCCAGGTCCTCGATGAAGATCAAAGAGGCGATGAACACGTCGGCGGCGGCCACGTCGGCGCAGAAGTCGGCGTAGTTCTGCGGGTCGCGCAGCTCCTCGATCAGGTAGCCGCTCAGGTCGATTGCCAGGGCGCCATTGTGATCATTGATCGCCGTGGCGGCGGTGGTCAGCGCGTTCTGGTATTGGGGTTCGAGTACCACGTACACCGCCCGCATCACGGCACGACCGTCGGTGCTGCCGGAGGCGGCAGGGCTGACCCGGCGGTTGGCGGAGCGGACCTGCGTGAACATGCGCACTGATTGAGCAATGTGAAGAACCCTACGAAGGCTCCGGCCCCGACGTGGTCGCAGCCCCAAAGGCGTTACAAGCCCTGGTCCGGGGGTAGCCCGAGCGCTCCAGCAGCGGCCCGGTCATGGCCGTGGTGACCAGGGCCATCAGCACCCCCATGGTGAAGAGTTCCTCGCTCAGCACCCCCAGGTCCAGGCCCACGTTGAGCACCACCAGTTCGGTGAGCCCCCGGGTGTTCATCAGCCAGCCCAGGGCCTGCGCCTCCCGCTGGGGCACGCCGCTCAGCCGGGCCATCAGCCAGGTGCCGCTGAACTTGCCGATCACCGCCACCAGCAACACCAGCAGGGCGGCCAGCCACAGCCGGGGACTGTTGAGGCTGCCGATGCGGGTGTGCAGGCCGCTGATCGCGAAGAACAGGGGCAGCAGCAGCCGCAGCACCACCGCCTCCAGCCGCAGCTCCAGCCATTCGTGCAGGTCTTCGTCGCGGGGCATCGCCACGCCCCAGAGGAAGGCCCCGAAGATCAGATGCACCCCCAGCATGTCGGTGATCACGGCACTGACCAGGGCGCCGGTGAAGATCAGGGTCTGCAGCAGCGGTCCGAGGGCGCGGCCCGCCCGCCGCCGCCGCTCCAGCAGGCGCCGCAGCGGGGCGGTGGCCAGCAGCAGCAGGCCGCACCACAGGGCGGCCGCCAGCAGCAGCGGCACGGCGGCCAGGGCCGAACCGGAGCGGTTGAGGGCCACCACAGCGGCCAGCAGGGTCCAGCCCAGCACGTCGTCGATCGCCGCCGCGCTCAGGGCGATCGCGCCGAGCGGCTGGCGCAGCAGCCCCCGGCCCTGGAGGATCCGGGCCAGCACCGGGAAGGCGGTGATTGCCATGGCCGTGCCCATGAACAGGGCGCTGTCCAGGCGGTTGTCGCCACCCAGCAGCTGCGGTTGCCACTGCTCCAGAACCATCGCCAGCCCCACCCCCAGCACCAGGGGCAGCAGCACCCCCACCAGGGTGATCCGGCTGGCCAGGGGCAGGCGGCCCTGCAGCAGCTTCGGGTTCAGTTCCACCCCCACCAGGAACATGAACAGCACCAGGCCCAGCTGGCCCATCAGGTCGATCTTGCCCAGCACCGGCGGGGCGAACAGGGTCTGCTCCACCCCCGGCGCCAGCCAGCCCAGCAGGCTTGGCCCCAGGGCGATGCCGCCCACGATCTCGCCGATCACCCGCGGCTGGCCCCAGCGTTCGGCCAGGGCCCCCAGCAGCTGGGCCACGGCCACGATCACGGCCACGGCCAGCAGGGCCATGGCAAGGGGACTCAGTTGCATGGCGGCCGGAACAAGCAGTCCTGATCCTGGCGGGATCGGCCGCCGCAGCCCATAGGCTCGGCTGGATCGGCTGGGGCCGCCGGCTCCAGCGCCTTCCGCTTCCCGTTTCCGCCATGACGACCCCTTCCGTCCCGACCGCAGCCGCAGGCGGCAAGCCGATTCCGGTGGTGGTGGCCGGGGCCCTCGGCCGCATGGGCGCCGAGGTGGTGAAGGCCGTCCTGGCGGCCCCCGATTGTCGGCTGGTGGGGGCGATCGACACCACACCCGGCCTGGAAGGCACGGATGTGGGCCTGGCCCTGGGGCTGGGGGAGCAGGAGGTGGCGATCACGGCCGATTTCGAGGGCAGCCTCTGCCTGGCCAGCCAGGCGGTGCGCAACGACGGCCCCGGCCACGGGGCCGTGTTGGTGGATTTCACCCACCCCTCAGTGGTCTACGAGCACTGCCGCGGCGCCATCGCCTACGGGGTGCACCCGGTGATCGGCACCACCGGCCTCAGTCCGGGCCAGCTCACGGAGCTGGCCGGCTTCAGCGACAAGGCCGGCATCGGTTCTGCCGTGATCCCGAATTTCTCGGTGGGCATGGTGCTGCTGCAGCAGGCGGCTGCCGCCGCCGCCCGCTTCTACGACTTCGCGGAGCTGACGGAGCTGCACCACAACCGCAAGGCGGATGCGCCCAGTGGCACCTGCCTCAAGACCGCCGAGCTGATCGAGGAGCTGGGCAAGACCTTCAACGCCCCCCAGGTGGAGGAGCATGAGAGCCTGCCGGGCTGCCGCGGCGGCCTGCGGGAGAGCGGCCTGCGCCTGCACTCGGTCCGGCTGCCGGGGCTGGTGGCCCACCAGGAGGTGATGTTCGGCGCCCAGGGCGAGACCTACACCCTGCGGCACGACACCATCGACCGCAGCGCCTACATGCCCGGGGTGTTGCTGAGCGTGCGGCGGGTGCGGCAACTGGTTGGTCTGGTGTATGGACTCGAGCGTCTGCTCTGAGGCGCGCCAACATGACACGACGTCGCAGGGTTCGGGCTGATCGATGCTGATTCCGCTCAAGCCCGGTGAGCTTTCGCGGCTGATTCCGCCCGTGGCCACCGGTCCCCAGTTCAATGCCTGTTCAGGAACGCCGCGCAAGCTGCTGCAACGGGTGCTGATCTCGGTGATCGGCGGCGTGCTGGCCCTGCTGATCAGCCAGACCCTGCTGTTCTCGAGTCAGTTCGGCCCGGTTTTTCTGGTGATCGGCGTCGTCTTCGCTCTTTATCTTCTGTGGGGCCCGATCGTGGAGGCCGCCAGCCGCAACGCCACCCTGCGTCGCTATCCGGCGGCGGCGATCGCTGAGGCCCGCATCGCCGACCTCTACACCCGGGAGGTGGTGGAGAGCAGGCGTGAGCAGGCCAACCGCGAGGGTCGGCTGGAGCTGGTGGAGAACCGTCGCACCTGGCTCTGCCTCGAGTTGGAGGATGAGGACGGCGACCTGGGCCGGCTGCGTTTTCCGATGGAAAAGAAGCACCAGGGGATCCGGGCCGGGATGGTGGTGCGGACCCTGGTGCTGAGTGAGCGGAAGGACTTCAGCCGCATCGGCGCCATCAGTGACGCCTGGTTACCGCAACTGAAACTGTGGGTGGGCGACTACCCCTACCTGCTGCGGCCGGCCTTCGAGGAGCTCTGCCTGCGGCGACTGCGCTGAGCCGTCAGGCACCGTTGCCCGCCCGGATCGACCCAGGGTCGCAACATTGCGTTACACTGTTCGTAACAGTTCTCAAAGGAACAGCCATGACCCAGTCCGCAGCCCCCGCCATCATCCGCGGTGCCACCGTCACCCGTGAGGACGGCGGCCGCCTCAACGCCTTTGCTTCCGAGCCCCGCATGGAAGTGGTCAGCGCCGAGAGCGGCTGGGGTTTCCACGAGCGTGCTGAAAAGCTGAACGGCCGCATGGCCATGCTCGGCTTCATCGCCCTGCTGGCCACCGAATTTGCCCTGGGCGGCGAAGCCTTCACCCGCGGCCTGCTCGGCATCGGCTGATTCCGTTGGTCTTGCCCCCTCCCCTGGGGGTTCCTGGGCCGCAGCAGACTCCTGCTGCGGCTTTTGATTGGCTGCCTGACCCTGCCCTCCGATGCGCCGTTGATGTCTGCCCCCCTGTATGCCCGGGTGAACGGGGCCGGACCCACCGGTGCGGTGGCCGCCCTGGCCCTGGCAAGCGCCGGTTGGCAGGTGAGTGTGCACGACCCCCTCTCCGCGGAGCAGCTCTGTCAACGCCAGCGGGCCTACGCGCTCACCCACTCCAGCCGCCGCCTGCTGCAGCGCCTCCAGCTCTGGGAGCCGCTGCTGGAGCACCTAGCGCCATTCCACTCCCTGCAGCTGCGGGATATCGGCACCGGCGAGGGGCTGGTGTTCAGCGCCGCCGATCTCGGTGGGCGGCTGGCTGGCGAGGTGAACGCCGCCGTGGGTTGGATCAGCCAGCACTCCAGCCTGATGCCCCTGCTGCTGGAGCGGTTGGCGGCCGATCCCGCCATTGCCCTGCGCCTGGGGGAGACCGGCGCCGAAGGCTGGCCCGACCGCAGCCCTGATGGCGCCCCCGCCGATCTCCTGCTTGCTGCCGATGGACCCGATTCCCCCACCCGCACGGCCTTCGGCATCGGCCAGTGGCGCCTGGCCTACCGCCAGGCCTGTCTGACGGTGCAGGTGGAGCTGCGCGGTTCCCCGGCGGACCAGGCCTGGGAGTTGCTGCGGCCCGAGGGGCCCTTCGCCCTGCTTCCCCTCGGCGGGCGCCGGGTGCAGGTCGTCTGGAGCGCGCCCCAGGGCCGCTGTCGCCAGCTGGAGAGCCTTCCGGACAGTGCTTTCCTCGATGCCCTGGCCGCCGCCCTGCCCGACCAGCTCCAGCCGGATGCGCTGCTGGATCAGCCCCGCGCCTTTCCGGTGGCCCTGCAGCTGGCCCGCCGGCTCGGGCGGGGTCCCCTGGTGCTGGTGGGCGAAAGCGGCCATCGCTGCCATCCCGTGGGCGGCCAGGGGCTGAACCTCTGCTGGCGGGATGTGGAATCCCTGGTGCCCCTGGCGGAGCGGGCCGCCGCCGGCCGGCTCGATCCGGCCCGCCTCTCCCGCTCCTATGGCCGTCGGCGCTGGCCGGATCTGCTGTTCACCCTGCTGGCCACCGACCTGCTCGTGCGCCTGTTCTCCAACCGTCAGCGCTGGTTGCTGGCCCCCCGCTGGCTGGCCCTGAGGCTGCTGGCCCGCTCGCCGCTGCTGCGGCGCGCCGCCCTGGCCGTGATGACCCACGGGCCCCTGCCGCCGTTGCCTGCCCCCAGCGCCGGCGCCAGACTGACGAGCGCCGAGGGCCCCGCCCAGCCGCCATGGTGATCTGCAGTTCCCCCCAGCCGCCGCCGCCGGCGGCGCTGCTCCATCACCTGCGCCATCAACTGGGGCTCAGTGATAACGCCCTGCAGCTCGGCATCCGCCAATCCCAGCTCGAGCAGGCCCCCCTGCCGGTGGTGTTGTGGCGCTTCGGCCTGATCAGCCTCGAGCAGTTCGAGGCCGTTCTCAGCTGGCAGGACCAGCAGCTCTGAGCGGGCTGGCGGCGCCGCCTGTTCAGTAGACGATCAGCGATTCCACCGGCATTCCCTCCGGCAGGCGGCTGCGGCCGCCGAGCTCAGCCAGTTCCACGATCACCGCCAGGCCACAGACCCTGCCGCCAACGGTCGTCACCAGGTCGGCGCAGGCGCGGGCGGTGCCGCCCGTGGCCAGCAGGTCGTCAACGATCAGAACCCGCGGATGATGGTCGAAGCCCTGGCTGATGATCTCCAGGGCGTCGCTGCCGTATTCGAGGTCGTATTCAACGGTTTCGAACGGTGGCGGCAGTTTCCCGGGTTTGCGGGCCTTCACGAAGCCGATCTTCCTGGCGGTCGCCAGGGCGACGCCCACGATGAAGCCGCGGCTCTCGATGCCGACGATCAGTTCGGGCTGCAGCCTGTCGCAGATTTCACCGAGCTGAAGCACCACCTCCTGCCAGGCCTCCGGATTGCGCAACATCGGCCCGATGTCGCGGAAGAGGATGCCGGGCTTCGGAAAATCGGGAATCTCGCGCACCAGCTGGCGCAGATCAATGGGTTCGGGGCCGGCACTCATGGGAACGGGAGGGCTCTGGGAACGATTCGCCGGGGGCAGCGGGTGACGGAAGGGCTCTGTCACTGGCATCATCGCAGCCATGGCTCAGCGCTCCTCCTCCGATCTTCCGTCCGCCCCGCCGATGGGCGCCGACGGTGCCTCCGACCCGGGCCGTCCCCTTTCCCGGCGTGGCATCGAGCGCCTTGATCTGATGCTTCTGTGCCTGGAGGCCCTTGATCTCAATGGCGGTGAGGCGATGGTCTGGATGAGCGAGCAGCTGGGCTTCACCGAGCTCTTCCCCAACCGGGTGGAGCTGTGGAAGCGCCGCTGCCACAATCCCCTGCGCCGTGCCTGCCGCCGTGGCGTGCTCGCCCCCCGCGATTCCGATGCCCTGATCCATCTGTTGTGCGAGATGGCCGATCGGCTCTATCCCATGCTCCGCTCCCTGCTCGACAGCAGCGAACCACCGGAGCGCTCCGCCCAGCGCTGGCAGCTGTTCCACGAACGCCTCAGCTCCCTGATCCACGAGCGCATGAATCCGCGCCGCAGTGCGGTGCAGCTCCTGCTGGATCCGGGCCCTGGCCTGGTTCAGTGTCGCCATCTGGTCCAGGGACTGGCCCTGGCCGCCGGTGTCGGCGGGGTGGAGCGCCTGCGCGCCAGCCTGATGGACGCGGTGGCCTGATCCATGGTTCAGAGTGCCGGCATGAACCAGAGCCTCCTTTACGACCAGGTGAGCTGTCGGCTGCGGGTCGATGGGCTTCCTGATGTCTCCGCTGGTCACGGCGGTCAGACCCTGGGGATCGTTACCGGCTGGAGCCTGCAGTGGCTGGGCCGCCCCGAACTGGAAGGCCGCCGGGAGCACCTGCAGGCCCTGATCGAGGTGGTGATTCCCTACGCCCGCCACCTGCTCAGCGGGGTGGCCCGGCCCTTCGGCACCGGCGGCCAGCCCATCAGCCTCGAACCCTCGGCCGGCGGTGGCCATTCCCTCACGCTGCGCAGCAGCCAGAGCGACACACCGCCGCTGCAGATCGAACTCGACGATGCCCAGCTGGCCGATCTGGTGCGGGTGCTCGATCAGGTGCGGCTCGATCCGCGGCTGCAGCTGCCCCTGCCCGTCCCCCCCTGCCGCCCGTTGCGGGCTCGGGAGCTGATCGAGCGGGTGCCACTGCAGCGTCGCCTGGCGGCGCCCCTCGGCGGGGCGATCGTCCTGGCCGCCAGTGCCGCCATGGTGGCCCTGCTGCCGGCTCCATCCCCCACCGGCCGGCCCGCCGGCAGCGTGGCTCCCAAGGCCAGCCTTGCCCCCTCGGCC
>Ga0208864_1000031_pt1 | contig 42481 bp, 28 predicted proteins | sample CryBogmetaGMA05M_FD_184542 | JGI IMG/M metagenome (GOLD analysis project Ga0208864, IMG submission 184542) | Freshwater microbial communities from Crystal Bog, Wisconsin, USA - MA0.5M (SPAdes) | ecosystem: Environmental > Aquatic > Freshwater > Lake | place: Crystal Bog, Wisconsin, USA...
TCTTCGGACGTGATTCCACAAGCGACAACCATCATGGGACTGCTCCTTCATGTTCGGGCGACCCCTTGCGGCCACTGAGGGCCTCGCGAGGTGTCGCGACGAGGGAAGAAAAAGCACGTCCCGTGCCAACTCGTGCCACGGCATCGGTGAAAGATGCAGAAACCGGATAAACCCCGGGGAAAAGCCCCAAAAAATCCCGGAACAATCCGTAAAACGTCGCCGCTGGCCGGAGGCCCCGAATCACCATCCTGGGAACCGAAAACCGCGACTCACGGCCCAGAAAACCCTGAAAACACGCAGGAAAAGCCCGTTCCCGCCCCTCCTCACCGCGTCGGTGACCGTCTCACACCCGGGGTGAGGCGAACAGGGGGCGAAGAGCATGGCCTTGGGGAGTGGGGAACCGCAGGTTGAAAACCTGCGGCCACTTCGGACGAGCTCGGGGCATGGGCAGCCCCGAGCGGGGCGGCCACCGTGCGATCCCCATCGCTTACGCGATTGGGCTTCCTGACGGAGGAACGTCCGGCGACGGGTCACGGGCGCTCTAGCCAAGCTGTCCTGTCGCGACCGAACCCTAGGGAGCAGGGTTTTATCGCCGGAGGTTTGCTCGCCGCCATGGGGCTCCGATGGTTGGCCGAGCCGGAGCCACGGGGCGGTGACCTGCTGTCAGCAGGGGCCGCCTGAAACGCCGCACGATGTGCGCGGGCCCGGACTCGGTTCTCGGAAGACGAGTCGACGGTCGCTGCGCCACGGGCGCAGCCAACGGCGAAGCGTAGGCCGACGCGTGGAGGTGGCGCCGCAAGGCGCTTGGCCTTCACCGCATCCCAGCAGCGTCGGACCAACCCTTCGTGTCCCCGTGGTGGATCGGCCCGTGCCGATCCTCTCCGGGCGACCCGCTCAGTCTCCGGAGATCAAGCTCATGCCCACTTTCAGGCTTCCCTCACGGATTCTCGCCACGGTCGCGGCCTCGATGGCCCGGCGCAGCCGCGCGGCTCCATCCGTCCATGCGTCGCGGGATCGATCCGCGGAGGCGGGGTCCTCGCCGACTCGCCAGGGCCGGCGCGATCCCGGAGATCGTTGCAGTCAAGTTCAGTGCAGTTCGCGGTTCATGTCGTGCCTCCGCGGCGGCCTGTCGTTCGCGATCCTCGCCGTCGTCTCGGGCAGCCCGACGGCCGAGGCGAGCACGGTCACGTTCGTCGAGAGCGGCACGTCGGTCGATGGTCATCTGCTATCGGTGCGGGCCGTGCTGACCGGCACCGCCAACAGGCTGGCGATCGACCTCTTCAACGAAGGGCCCGCGTCGCGGAACGCCCGCGATATCCTCACGAGCTTCTACTTCAACATCGCCGATCCGGAGACGGGCGTGCGACCGACGCTGACGTATGTGTCGGGGAGCGGGCAGTCTTACAAAGTGACCACGTCGGGCACCGACCAGCCGGTCTCCTGGACGCCGCAGACGCTCACGGCGAGTTCGACGTCCGCCTCGAACCTGGTCGCGGTCCATCCGGGTGATCAGGGCTGGCAGTTCAAGACGTTCAACCCGCCGGTCACGGTGCCGCCGACGCTGGGCTTCGGCCTGGGCACCGTGGGCAACAGCAGCCTGACGCCGCAGGGCATCAACTTCAACGGCAATATCGTCAGTGGCAATGAGCCCGGCCGCACGATGATCAACCTGGGCATCTACAGCCTCGGCACGGGCACGTCGGGCATCGTGGCCACCGACGGGATCATCGACAACTTCCTGATCCGGAACCATGCGCAGTTCACGTTCCTCGTGACCGGAACCGAGATCACGTCGCTCAACCCGTTCGACGCGTCGTGGGTTGGGGACAACGTGACCTGGGGCTTCGGCACCGCCCCCGAGACGATCTTTCTGCCGGAGCTGGCGAGCGGCGGGCTCGCGGTGACGGCCGTCGCCGCCGGCCTCGGCTGGTTCGTTCGCCGCCGCACGGCCCGCTACACTCACGGGCACCATGCCGCTCGTGCGTCTCGCCGTCGCGATCTGCCTCGCCCTGCCGATGCTGGCGACGGCGGCCGCGGCTGAGCCGGCCTCGGGTGGCGGGGAACGCGAGGAGCGGCAGGTCCGCGGTTGGCGGGTGCACGTCAGCCGCAGCCTGCTCGACGCCGATCGCCAGGGCACGGAGCGGGCGCTCGTGCTGCTCGACCGCCAGCTCGCCGAGATCGAGCGGGTGGTGCCCGCCGCCGCCGTGGTCCGGCTCCGTGAGGTGCCGCTCTTTCTGAGTCCCGAATATCCGGGCGTGCCGCCGCGGGCGGAGTATCACCCCGATCCCGGCTGGCTGCGGGAGCATGGCCGCGATCCAACGCTGGCTCGGGCGGTCGAGTTCACGAACGTGCGGATCTTCGCGGCCGAGGTCGCGCGGATGCCCAACTTCGCGCTCCACGAACTGGCGCATGCCTACCACCACCGGGTGCTCGCCGACGGGTTTGGCAACGCGGAGGTGGCAGCGGCCCACGCGCGGGCGTTGGCGGCAGGCACCTACGACCGCGTGGACCGCTGGAACGGCGGCGGCAGGCCGGCCACGGCCGAACGGGCCTACGCCCTGACCACCCCGCAGGAGTTCTTCGCGGAAACGAGTGAGGCCTTCTTCAGCCGCAACGACTTCTTTCCATTCACTCATGCCGATCTGCGGCGACACGACCCCGAGACGTGCCGGCTGCTCGCTCGCCTCTGGGCCGCGGACGAGACGCCGCCGACGTCACGGCCGAACGTCGTGATCCTCTATGCGGACGACATGGGCTACGGGGATCTGGGGGCCAACAACCCGGCGTCGAAGATCCCCACGCCGCACCTCGACCGGCTCGCCGCCGAGGGGATGCGGTTCACCGACGCCCATTCCTCGTCGGGCATCTGCTCGCCGTCGCGGTACGCGCTCCTCACGGGCCGCCACCACTGGCGCGACTTCCACGACATCGTCGACAGCTTCGGGCCGCCGGTCTTCAAGCCCGGCCAGCTCACCCTGCCGGCGCTGCTCCACGACGCGGGCTACGACACCGCCTGCATCGGCAAGTGGCACCTCGGCTGGGACTGGAACGCAATCCGCCGCCCCGGCACGCCGCCCGATTCGATCGCGGTCGATGACTTCGATTGGACGCGGCCGATCCCCGGCGGCCCCTTGGCCCACGGCTTCGACCGCTACTTCGGCGACGACGTGATCAACTTTCCGCCCTACGTGTGGATCGAGAACGACCGCGTGGTGGTGCCCCCCGACACGATGCTCGCGGCCGTGCCCGGCGGGCCGAAGGAAGGCGCCTGGGAATGCCGCCCCGGCCCCGCGCAGAGCGACTGGGACTTCTCCCGCGTGCTCCCCACGCTGACGGCGCGGGCCGAGGCCTTCATCCGCTCGCGGTCGGGCAACCCCACCCCCTTCCTGCTCTACGTGCCGCTGCCCTCGCCGCACGCGCCCATCATCCCCACCGACGAGTTCGCCGGCCGCTCGCAGGCCGGAGCCTACGGCGACTTCGTCGCGCAGACCGACGAGGCCTGCGGCCGGGTGCTCGCCGCGCTCCGCGAGACGGGGCTCGACGCGCACACGCTCGTGGTGTTTTCCTCCGACAACGGCCCGGAGCGCTATGCCTACGCCCGCGACGAGCGGTTCGGCCACTGGTCGGCCGCGCCGCTGCGCGGGCTGAAACGCGACCTCTACGAAGGAGGCCACCGCGTGCCGTTTCTGCTCACGTGGCCCGGGGTGGTGAAGCCCGGCAGCGTGAGCGACGCGCTGGTCTCGCAGGTGGACCTCATGGCCACGCTCGCCGCCGCGGCCGGCGCCGAGATGCCCGCTGACGCCGCCGTCGATTCGCACGACCTGCTGCCCTGGCTCGCGGGGAAGGTGGCCGCCGCGCCGCGGACGACGCTCGTCCACAACACCGCCCGCGACCGCTACGCGATCCGGCACGGCGACTGGCTGCTCGTGGACGGCCCGACCGGCTTCACCGCGCGGCGGTGGCAGCCGCCTCCGGAGTGGAATGCGAAGCACGGCTATGCCCGCGATGGCGGCGCGGGGGCCGTCGAGCTCTACGACCTGAAGCGCGACATCGGCCAGCGGCACGACGTCGCCGCGGAGCATCCGGAGAAGGTTGGCGAATTGCAGGACCTGCTCCGACGGATCCGGGACGGGGAGCGATCGGCGCCGCCCGTGGCCGTGGGGGCCGGCGGCGCGAGGGAGGGCTTTTGATGCTGGTGAGCATCTTCAACGACGTGATCGGCCCGGTGATGCGCGGGCCGTCGAGTTCGCACTGCGCCGCGGCCCTGCGGATCGGGCGGCTGGCGCGGGATCTCGTCGGCGGCGTGCCCGACGAGCTGCTCGTCGAGTTCGATCGGTCGGGCTCGCTGCCCACCACCCACGACTCGCAGGGGTCCGACATGGGCCTGTTCGGCGGCCTGCTGGGCTGGGACGCCGCCGATCCGCGGCTGCCCGGCTCCGCCGCCGCCCTCCGCGCGGCGGGCACGCGGGTGCGGATCGAGACGGTGGACGTGGGCGACCCGCATCCCAATACCTACCGGCTGACGCTCGGCCGCGGCGGGCACACGCACACGCTCCGGGCGATCTCGACGGGCGGGGGCATGATCGAGGTGATCGACATCGATGGCTGGAGCCTGTCGCTCCACGGTGATGGGCACGAGACCCTGATCGTGGCAGTCGCGCGCGAACGCGCCGCCGCCATCGCCGCGGCCCTCGAGCAGGCGGCGGGTGACGCGGTCGACGAGGTCATGGTGCTCGACTCCGCGACCTCGTCGCTGGTGAGGTGCCGGTCGGAGATGCCGCTGTCCCGCGAGGTGATCGCCCGCGTCACGGCTGGAGGGCTGGCGACTCGCGTCCACGAGCTCGCTCCCGTCCTGCCCGTGCTCTCGCGCCGCGGCGCCCGCGTGCCGTTTTCGTCGGCTGCCGCGCTCCTCACCGCCGACGCGGGCCGCAACATCCCGCTCTGGCGGCATGCCGTGGCCTACGAGATGGAGCGGGGCGGGCTTTCCGAGCGGGAGGTGATCGACCGCATGGTGGCGATCGTGCGGCTCCTGCGGGCCTCGATCGCGGAGGGGATCGCGGGCACCAGCTTCGACGACCGCGTGCTCCCCGCCCAGGCGCCCGGCTTCGCGGCGGCGCTCGCCGCAGGCCGACTCGTGGGCGACGCCACGCTCAACCGCATCGTGCTCGCTGTCACGGCGCTGATGGAGGTGAAGAGCTCGATGGGGGTGATCGTGGCGGCGCCGACCGCCGGCGCCTGTGCCGCGCTGCCGGGCGCCGTGATCACGCTCGCGGAGCAGATGGGCCTCGACGAGGAGGCGATGGCCCGCGGCCTGCTCGCCGCCGGGCTCGTGGGGGTGTTCATCTGCACGCCCTGGTCGTTCGCAGCCGAGGTGGGAGGCTGTCAGGCGGAGGGGGGCTCGGCCGCTGCGATGGCCGCAGCCGCGATCGTGACGCTCGCCGACGGCACGCTTCACCAGTCGCTCACGGCCGCGTCGCTGGCGCTGCAGAGCATGATCGGCCTGATCTGCGACCCGGTGGCGAATCGCGTGGAGGTGCCCTGTCTCGGCAAGAACGTGATGGCCGCCGCCAACGCGCTGGCCTGCGCGAACATGGCCCTGGCCGGGTTCGATCAGGTGATTCCCTTCGACGAGGTGGTGGCCACGGCGAAGCGGGTGGCCGAGCAGATGCCGCGGGAGCTTCGCTGCACCGCGCTCGGCGGGCTGTCGATCACGCCCACGTCGCTCGCCATCGAGCAGCGCTTGGCAGCACGCGCGGCCGCGTGTGGCGGCGGCGGGTGCGGCTGCGGGTGAGCCGCTCGGGTCACCGCCGCGGCGTCTGCTCGGCGGCGGGCTTGTCGGCCGTCTTCAGGTCGGTCCGGGCGGCGAGCATGGCGGCCACGACGGGCCGCAGCGTGGCATCCCACCAGTGGTCGAGCGCCGTGGGGAGGGCGGCGACCGCGGCATCCTCGGATGAGCAGTCGCGGAGGTCGTGGATGAGCGGCATGAGCGCCTCCGGCTCGGCGAGCCATGTGCCGCCGATCGCGCGGGCCTCGTCGTCGTCGAGCGAGCGGACGAGGGCCACCCCGCAGCGGTCGAGGCCGCAGTCGGCCAGGATGTCGAGGACCGCCGCGGCGTCGGCGTGAAACGCCGCGGTGGAGAGCCGCGTCTGCCCCTGCCGCGCGAACGACACCGCGATCGTCTCGACCGGGATCACGCTGGCGGCGGTGAGATGGGCGAGCGGACCGTAGTGGGTGTTGGCCAGCATCGCCGTGGTCTCCCAGAGCGCTCCGGTGGCGTCGTTGCTCACCGCAAGCGTCGCGACCCGCACGAAGGCGCTGGGCCAGGCGTCGCGACCACACGACTCGTCGAGCCAGCGCCAAGCCCGGGTGGCGGCGGAGAGCGTGAGCAGCGACCAGGGGTCGGTCGGACCGGCAACGGCAACCGATGGGATCGTCGGCAATGGCTGGGCGTCATCGGCGGCGAGCCGCTCGACGGCGGTGACGACGCGGGCGTCGGCCGCGGCAAAGCCGCCGCGGCCTGCCATCTCGAGGAGGTTCGCTGCGACCGTTGCGATCCGCGGCCGCCAGGCGGCGAAGGGTTCGGCCAGGCCCGCGGCTTCGGAGAGTCGGGCTGCAGCCTCGAGAAACCCGTCGGCGGCGAGGAACTCGACGAGCGACGTGATCGGGGCGTCGGCTCGATAGAAATCGTGACCGGCACGATCGCGGAGCGCGCCGAGGTTGCGGGCGAGAAGCTGCGGCGCGGCATCGAAGACGATCCGGGAATGATCGGGCATCTCCATGGAGAGGATGCGGCCCGTCGCCCCGTCGAAGCGGGCCTCCTGGCCCTCGTCGGCGACCACGAGGATGTCGTTGTCCCAGCGGACGTGGGTCTCCGGCCCGTGCACCAGCGACAGGCAGGCGACCGGCTCGAACCGGGCGGTGATGGCGACGGCCGCCTCGGCCTCGCGGGGCCGAGGCTCGAGTCCGGCCGCCGCCATGAAGGTGCGCGGGTAGGTGTGGCGGCCGCGGTCGCTCGTCTCGGCGAGGTCGATCGACACGTCGAAGATGCCGCGGACCTTCACCGGCAACGGCACCTCGAATCGGCCCACGGCCCGCGGCAGGAACCACCCGAATCCGGGGCCGCTGGCGGCTACGCCGCAGGCGTCGTCGCTGTCGGGCAGGCACGTGAGGAGCACCCCATCGCGGGTGGAGATGGCAAGCGTCGCGGCGGCCGGTTCGTCGGCACCGCGATGCCAGGCGATGGAGAGGTCGTCGTCGTTGGCGAGCGTGTCGAGCAGCCACGAGCGGAACCGCAGCATCACCTCCTCCTCGCGGGACAGCGGCTGGCCAAAGGGCGGCACGTGGGGATAGGCCGCAAGGTCGAAGATCGCCACGATACCCGTGATGCCGTCGGCATCGGGCTTCGTCTCCTTGAACTTCACCTCGTAGCGGACGAACCGGCCCGACTCCCGCAGGGCCTCGTGCCAGGCGCGCCGATCGTGCTCCGTGACCGTGCGGCCGAGTTCGATGCCGAGGGTGCTCGCGAGCACGGCCGACGACACCCGTGCGGCCGGCGCGACCTCGATCTCCCGGAGGACCGCGGCGGGAGGAAGGTCATGGAAGGCGATCGTGAGCACCGCGCCGTCGGCGCCGCGGGCCACCGTCACGTCGCACCGCGGCCCGGTGGCCTGCGGCTTTTCGACGGCTCGGGCCCCGGCAAAGCGGCCGTGATCGCGGAGGAACCGGGCGATCGCGGCGCGGACGAGCCGGAGGTGGTGGGAGTCTGAAGGCGCAGGCTGGTCACGGCTCCAGAGCGCCGGCTCCAGCTTCGCGGGCTGTCCGCGACGGTCGAACCACCGCGTGCCGCTCCAGCCGCCCGCGGTGTCGATGGTTCGTGGCACGGCGTCGGCCGGAGGCCGCTCCGATTTGAGCCAGCCGCGAAGATCGCCGGCGAGGTCGTCCGGCAGTCCTGCGATCTCGATGTCGGTGGCGACCTGCCGCGCGCCCGGGACCGCGTCGATGATCACGCGGTCGCCATCGGTGCCGGCTTCGACGGTGGCGGAAGCTTTGGCGTCGGGGTAGCCCGCATGCTGGAGCGTGAGCATGGTTTTTTCGACGACCGCGGCGAGATACGCCTTGCGCGTCGTAAGGGGGCTCGTGAGCAGGAGCAGACCGTCGTCGTTGGCGAGCGACCGTGCGAGGAGATCGGAAGCCGGATCCTCGACGCCGCGGACCACGTACTCCCGAGCGGAGGCGACGGCCGCCGTGACGGCGACGAGAAAGTAGAGGAGTCCGCGTGCAGCACCGCGCATGAGTCACCCACCGAGGAGCGAAACGCCAGGGCGGAAAGATAGCCGGCGCCCACCGGCCGGCCTACGCCGAAAAACCGCGGCGTTTGCCTCGAAGTGACCGCCGCATGGTGACGTGGCCCCAGGTTCCGAAGTGGCCGCAGGTTCGGAAGTGGCCGCAGGTTCGGAAGTGGCCGCAGGTTCGGAAGTGGCCGCAGATTTTCAACCTGCGGGATCCCGCCTGGTGGGCCGCTCCCGCTCGGGACTGCCCATGCCCGTCGCCCGGACGCTCGCTGCGCCCCTCCAGGGCTCCGCTCGCTCGCTGCTTTCTCCGCTTCGCCATCCTGGCTTCGCGGAGAAAGCAAACGCCGGCTCCCGGCCACGGGCAGCCCCTCGCTCGCCGTTCCAGAACTGGCCGCAGGTTCGGAAGTGGCCGCAGGTTTTCAACCTGCGGGATCCCGACGCCGGGTGTGTTGGTTGTGCAGGTTGAAAACCTGCACCCACTTCTGACACGTGCCCGCAGGGTTTCAACCTGCGGAGTCGCGACGTTGACGCTGCTTCATGGGGAGGTTGCACGCCGCGCTCAACTTCTTCAGCTCGCAGACGGGCGGTAGCGATTGCGCGGGGGGCGGTGCGAGGGCTGGGCAACGACGCGTCCCGGGGCCGATACGTCGGTCCGCGAGGCATCGATGGCCGGCAGCATCTATCTTCCCGGGCCGACTGCCACGACCGTCCGCACGGCGGCCGGGGCCGTGATGGCCGTTCCCGACGGTTGGATCCTCGTGCCTCCCGGCGACCCGGGGCTCACGCGGCGGGTGAAGGCGGCGGGCGACCACTGGGTGGTTCAGGAGAAGGTCGGCCGGAAGATCTTCTCCCGCGGCGTCTGGGCGGATCGCGCCACGGTCGAGCGGATTCGTGACGACCTCGAGGCCGAGCGATCCACCGAGGCCTACGCGAAGCGGCAGGCCTCGGCCGTGAGGCGGCGCGACGCGGCGCAGCAGGAGTATGTGGGTGACTTCCGCGCTGCCGTGCTCGCGTTTCTCGCCTTTCACGCCCGACATCAGGGACTCGCCGCGATGCTCGCCGACGCCGTGACGGCTCATGCCACCCCCGTCGGCAGCGGCACGGTGGCCCGCACCGAGCGGATCCCGATCGAACGCCGGGCCGAGGCGGCCGTGATCGCCTGGATGCGACACCAGACCACGGCCTACGATTCGATGACGATTCCGCGGGTGAAGGGAAAGCGACGCGAAGTCCGCCGGATGCTCGCCGCCCGGTCGAAGGAACTCCTCGCCCGCTACCGCTGCGGCGACGGAGCCGCCGCGTCGTGCCCGTTGGCGGCGGCGCTTGCCGGGGCTCGCACCCGCGCGGCAGGCGCGTGATCGGGAAGTCCGGCCCGCGAGCGACGGGATCGGCCGGCGGGAGTGCCGGCCGCGGCGGTCAGCCGGCGGAGAGCCTGCCGCGGTCGGCCAGCGACGTGTTGGCGGCGAACTCCCGCTGCGAGCGGCGGAGCGCCTCGACCGTCCGCGACTTCCGGCGGCCGTTGCGATCGTGAAGCATGCCCTGCCCGAACTCGACGAGGCTCTCGGCGGAGATGTCGTGGGGCGGCCGGGCGAGCGTGTAGGCGGCCACGTTCGTCGCCACGCGATGCACGAAGCCCTCGGCCGCGAGCTTCTCGAGGATCTCCGTGGCCACCGGCTCGGGGAGGCCCGTGTCCTCCACGAGCGTGGCGAGCGGCACGGCGCGGCCCGCCTCGAACCCCTCGGCGACCGCCTCCATCAAGAGCAGCACCGACGAGGCGTCGAGCAGCGTCGAGCGGGGCCGCAGCCGCTCCATCTCGTCTACCTCGTGCCGGCCTCCGAGCCGCTGCACGATCGCCGCCACCTCCACGCCGAACAGGATGCAGATCCACATCGCGTAGGTCCAGAGCATGAGCACGGGAACGAACCCGAGCGGCCCGTAGAGGTGGCTGAACGAGAACGCGTTGTTGATGTAGGCGGCGAGTCCCACCTTGCCGATGTGGAGCAGAATCGCCGACACGAACGCACCGCCGACCGCCGACCGCCAGGAAACCTGCGTGTTGGGGAGGAGCACGAACGTGCCGAGGAGCATGAGTGTGATGATGGCGACGCTCCAGATCACGCCGAGCACGTGGAGCAGGCCGGCGCGGGCCTCGACGGACGCGATCCACCGGCCCACGTGGCTGTCCACGAGGAACAACAGGGCGATGCCGAGCGGCCCCACCGTGAGCACCGTCCAGTAAACCGGCATCCGCCGCAGCCACGAGCGGCCCTGGGGGGCGCGGTAGATGGTGTTGAAGCAGTCTTCGATCGTCACCATCATCGCCACGGCCGCGTAGATCATGGCGGCGAGGCCGAGGAGCCCGAGGGTCTCCAGGTCGATCGTGCCGAACTTGCGGATCATGTCCTCCAGCCAGGTGCCCAGCGACATGGTGCCAGTCGCGGCCGCCCCGTCGGCGGGCATGATCCGGACCGCGTCGAGGCCGGCCGACTGCACGAGCTGGTGGACGAGTGACTGGAGCTTGTCGACGCCTTGGATGCCCTTGAAGAGCGCCGTGCTCACGATCGCCAGCGGCATGAGCGCGAACAGCGTGTGGAACGCGAGGGCCGCGGCCATCTGCAGGGCCCGGTCGTCCTGGAGCCGCCGGGCCCCGACCCGCGCGAGGTCGTACCAGAACCGCGCCGTCGCCTGCCAATGCGTCAGCTCCTCGCGGGGATGGTGGATGACGCGGGAGATCCAATCGGCGGCGTCGCGGATGAGTCGGCGGATCATGGGGCGGTCCGGAGGGGGGCACTCGGTCCCGTCAACTCTACCAACACCCGCGTGACCTGGATGGCCGGGATCGGCTATCCTGCGGCGCCGCCGGCGTCCGGCCGCGACCGCCCGTTTTTTCCCCGAGGAGTTCCCTTCCCGATGGACGACACGCTCAGCGAGACCCAGGGCTGCGACCTGCTCACGCGGCTGTTCACCAAGCGCGGCTACGCGATCCAGCGGAACGTGCAGTTTCGCGAATACGGCGTGGAGTTTCACATCGACGGCTGGGATCCGAAAGCCCGCGTGGGCTTCGAGTTTCTGACCAGCGAAGACGAGGATCACGACGACCTCACGCTCGGCGAATACAAGGAGCTTTCGGCGGCCCAGCGGCGGGGCGAACTGGCGGTGTTCATCATCGACGAGGTGGAGCCGGTGTCGGCCGAGGCCCTCGCCGCCGAGGCCCACGAGTTTCTCGACGAGGTGGCCGATGCCGCCCACGCCCGCCTGACGGCGGCCGGCCGGCGGAAGCCCGTGGGCACGAAGAAGTCCGGGGCGACGAAGGCGGCCGGCACGAAGGCGGCATCGAAGAAGAAGCCGGCTCGGCCCGCGGCGGCGAAGAAGCCGGCGGCGGACAAGGCTTCGGGCCGCCGGGCGACCACGAAGGCGGTCGGGAAGAAGGCCGTCAGGACGGTCGCGAACAAGGCCGTGAAGAAGGCCGCCAAGAAAGCCACCACGAAGGGCGGCCGGCGGTGAGCGATGCCGCGGGGGGCAAGGGAACGCCGCCGCCGGTCGGCCTCGGCCTCTGGAAGATCGACCGCGAGCGGACGGCGGATGTCGTCGCCGACGCGATCCGGCTCGGGTATCGCCACCTCGATTCGGCCTGCGACTACGGCAACGAGGCCGAAGCCGGGGAGGGGATGCGCCGCGCCATCGCCGCCGGCCTCTGCCGTCGTGACGATCTCTGGATCACGTCGAAACTCTGGAACACCTACCACGAGCCGGCGCGGGTGCGTGCGGCGTGCGAACGGTCACTCGCCGACCTCGGCCTCGACCACCTCGACCTGTATCTCGTCCACTTTCCGATCGCCCTGGAGTTCGTGCCGTTCGCGGAGCGGTATCCTCCCGGCTGGGTCCGCGACCCCGCCGCCGCCGCACCGCGCATGCACCCGATCGCCGTGCCGCTCGCCGACACGTGGCGCGAGATGGAGCGGCTCGTCGAGGCCGGGCTCGTGCGGAGGATCGGCCTGTGCAACTGCCCGGTGGCGGTGATTCGCGACCTCGCGGCGCAGGCCCGGATCCTGCCGGCCGTTCTCCAGGTGGAGATGCACCCCTTCCTCGCGCAGGAGAAACTGCTCCGCTTCTGCAAGGCGGCCGGGATCGCGGTCACGGCGTATTCACCGCTCGGTGCCGGGTCGTACGTGCCGCTCGGGATGGCGTCGCCCGACGACTCCGTGCTCGGCCACCCGGTGGTGACGGAGATCGCGGCGGCGACCGGCCGCACGGCCGCCCAGGTGGTGCTCCGCTGGGGCATTCAGCGCGGAACCTCCGTGATCCCGAAGACGTCGCGGAGCGAACGGCTCGCCGAAAACCTCGCCGCTGACTCGTTCGCGCTCGACGACGCCCAGATGCGGGCCCTCTCCGCGCTCGACCGGCACTGCCGGTTCAACGACCCGGGCGTGTTCTGCGAACGCGCGTTCGGGACGTTCTTCCCGATCTACGACTGACACCTTTTTTCAAAAAAAGCTGCCGCCCCTTGCGGGGCGGCAGCCGTAGGAACCACTGATTCGTCATCGAGCCGGCGGGGATGGAACGAGCCACCCTCGTCGCACCGCGATGGCGGGATTGGTGGGCTGCGTCAACGGCAGGCCCGTCGACTCGCCGCTATCGGCGCAGCCCTCCGATACAGTCACATTGCGTCACTGAATCACCTCCTTTGCTACGAGGAATCCCAGCCGTCGCGACCACTGTGAGATCGCCGCCAGGCGGTTCATTCCCCGGCCGTCACCGGGGACCGTGAAAGATAGTAGAGCACCCGCCGCCCCTGGCCAGCAACGTTTGGGCGGGGGCGGTCACCGCGGCCGGGACAGGCGGCCGAGAAACAGCGTGGTCCAGCCGCCGCCGCCAGCGTGCACGCGGGCCCGCTCGGTGGTAACGGTGAATCCGGCCCGGCCCAGCCGGTCGGCGAAGGCCGGATCGTCGTCGGCCGACCAGACCGCGAGGCAGCCACCCGGCCGGAGGGCGGCGGCCGCCCGGGCCAGGCCCTTCGGGGAATAGAGCCGGTCGTTCGAGGCCACGCTCAGGCCGCTGGCACCGTTGTCCACGTCGAGGATCGCGGCGTCGAAGCGGGCGGGGCTGTCGCGAAGCACGGTCGCCACGTCTCCCTCGATCACGGCCACCCGCGGATCGGCCAGCGCGTCGGCCCCGAGGTCGTACTCGGGTGTGCGGTTCCAGCGGATCACCGCCGGCATCAGTTCCACGACGGCCACCTCCGCGTCGGCCGCGAGGCAGCCGAGGGCCGCCCGGAGGGTGAAACCCATGCCGAGGCCGCCGATCAACACGCGGGCTCGTGGCCGCCCCCGCAGGCCCGCGCAGGCGAGTTCCGCCAGCCGCTCCTCGGAGTGGTGCTGGCGGCTCGACATGAGTTCCACCGTGCCGACGCGGATCGTGAACACGCCGTCGTGCTCGTGGAGCGTGAGCGGCTGCCCGTCGGGCGTGAGGGCGCGGTCGCGGAGGATCGTCGGCTTCATGGGGATGTCGGTCGCGGGACGCGGTTCATTCCACCGGGCAGCTGGCGCCGAAGTACCCGTTGCGGTCGATCGCCTCCGCCACCGGCGGCGGCACGAGATCCCGCCACGAGGGATCGCTCGAGCAGATCCGCGACCGCACGTCCTCGCTGGAATAGGTGCGGAGGGTGCCCGGGTCGCACGCCAGCGGGAGGATCAGGCCGTTGGCTCGGAGGTGTTCCAGCAGGTGGGCGAGGTGCGGCGCCACGGTGAGCGTGTCGGCCGTGACCACCTGGCCGGTGATCACGTCGCGGGTCGGATAGACGTAAAGCCGCACGCCGTGGGTGAACAAGCGGCCGAACGCCTCGAGGATGCCCCCGTCGAGGCGGCGGTAATGGCTCTCGTTGAAGAGCTCGCGGAGCAGCGGCACCCCGAGCACCAGCCCCGTGGCGTCCACCTTGCGATCGGCCAGGTATTCGCCGAGGGCGTGGAAGGCGCCGATGTCGCTGACGAGCACCATCTTGCCGACCGTGTTGATCAGGTCCACGCGGGCGAGGAAGTCGGCATCCTCGGTGGTGCCGCGGTCGCGGAGGTTGTTCATCGTCACCTCCATGATCTCGCGAATCGGGCCGCGCGGGGCGTCGGACTTCGGGACCGGCGCCGCCTCGAAGGCCGCGTGGGCGCGGTCGAGCATCTCCATGTTGAGGTTCGTGACCGGGGCGAACCGGCCGCGTTCCACGAGCACCCGCGTATGCCGGATCGACTCCGAGGCGAGCAGCATCGTGCCGTCCACGTCGAAGAGCACCGCCGGCGTGTAGCCGAGCCGTACGAGGTGCAGGCCGAGCAGGCGGTTGTCCACGTCCTTGAAGGCCGGCCCCGCCACGCGGATCCAGTCGATCTCCAGGCGGTCCCGGCCGACGTGCTCCAGGAGCGTCTCGATGAGGGTCCGGGGCTGCTTCCAGTGGGCGTAAGCGGCGTGCACGAGGTTCACGCCGAGCCGGCCGAGCGCGTCGGCCTGCTGGGCGTTGGCGGCGTCGAGGAGCCGGGTGTGGAGCACGACGTCGCTGGTGGCGGCGCCCACGACGTGCTGGAAGCGGATCGCCATCCAGGCGTGGCACTCGTTGCCCCCGGCGAACGACTTGGCCGCGGCGGTGTCGGCCACGGCGAAGAACCGGGTGCGGTCGCCGCGAGACGCCGCCAGCCGCTCGTGGAGGAGGCCGTATTCGTGATCGAGCATCCGCTCGACCCGCTCCCGCGATACGTAGCGGCCGGTCTTGCCGTAGATGGCGTCGCTGACGGTCATGTCGTAGGCCGACATGGTCTTGGCGACGGTGCCGGCGGCTCCGCCGGCGGCGAAGAACCAGCGGGCGATCTCCTGCCCCGCGCCGATCTCCGAAAAACTGCCGTAGATCGAGTCGTCGAGGTTGATGGCGAGGGCGCGCTGGGCGGTGGGATCGACCGCCTGGGAGGAGACCGGGGGGGTGCCGAGAGTCATGCCATGCTCCGGGATCGCTTTGACGGGGGCCGCCTTCGCCCCCTATTCTTCACGCCGACGGGACCGGTGCCTATCCGGTCCAGCGTCGATTCATCCGCTCACTCCCGCTGGAGCCTCCAACTGATGGCCAAGTCTCGCCCGTCCGCCGCCAAGCCCGTCACGACCCTCGATCAGGTTCGTTCGCTCCTCACGTCCGCCGAACAGAAGGTGCTCCACTCGAGCATGGGTGCGGCGATCGCCAAGGCATCGAAGGAGCAGGTCGAGGCGGCGATGGCCCGGGCGCGGAGCCTGCGCGACAAGTGGCGGGACCTCCATGCCGAGCAGACCCGCTCCACGAAGCGGTCGCCCAAGGCGGGGACGGCCGTGAACCAGCGGACGAAGGCGAAGCACGACGTGTTCGACGGCGCCGTGAAGCGGTTGGAGACGCGGCTCGCCGAGTTCGCCGCCGGCGTGCGGGCCGCCGTGGGGGGCAAGCCCGCGCGGCTCACGGCCGCGGCGAAGCCCACGAAGGCCGCCCGGACGAAGTCGGCCCGCGAAGGGCGGGCGAGCGTCCGCAGCGAACTGAAGCAGACGGCCGCCGAGATCAACCGTGGGAAGAAGCCCGCCAAGGCGAAGGCCGTCGCGAAGCCGGCGGCGAAGGTCGCGGTGGCGAAGCCCGCCGTTCCGGCGGCCGTGGCCGTCGCTCCGGCTCCGCGGACCGTGAGCAAGAAGCGGAAGAAGCCGGTCGCCCCGCAGGCGGCGGTCGCGCAGAAGCGGTTCGCCCTCGACGCCGCGCAGCAGCGGTCGGCCAAGGCGTCGGCGAAGGCCGCGCGGCTGAAGTTCGACGGCGCGACGACCCGGCGGGCCGGCAACGCGCTCGCCAGCACGAAGCGAGCCCAGGCCCGCCGCGACGGCCGAGGCCGGTAGGCCGGCGGCGCGGCTCGGCTTCGGAACGCACCCGTCAGGTCAGGACCGCGGCGAGGAATCGCTCCAGCACGCGGTCGGAGTCGAACTCCGTTTCGGCGATCTCGCGGGCCGCCCGGCAGTGGCGCGGATAGTCGGCTGAGATCGCTGCCACGCCGGCGGCGGCCTCGTGCAGCGTCGTGAAGCAGAGCAGGCCCGCGCCGAGCGGATAGAGTCCGGCGAGGCCCGTGTCGCGGGCGAGCACGGGCCTCCCGGAGGCCAGGTAATAGATGCTTCGGTCGCTCAGCAGACCTCCGCGGGTGGCCACGTACATCTGCTTGGGGATGAGCAGTTCCGCCTTGGACGACGCGACATAGCGTCGGTACGCCTCCGGATCGGCGGCCACCACGGTCGGGGCGACGAGCCGCCAGCCCCGGGTCACGAGCGCCGCGGCATCCCGCTCGTCCGTGGGATCGATATCGAGGGCTTGCTCAAAAGCCTCGCCCGGGCAGAGCCCCGGCAGGTCGAGGACGCGTTGAAACTCGTGGCAGCGGAGACCGTAGGCCCGACCCTCGAACTCGACCGGGCCGTGTGATCCGCGCCAGGCGCCGATGCTCGTGAACGCGGCGTCGGGTCGCGGTGGGGCGACCGGCCAGTGGGCGAGCACCACTGGCTGAGGCAGCGTGATCCAGTCGAGTCCGCACGTCGGGATCGTGCAGTCGGGCTGGCCGATGCGGCGGGCGAGCGTGGCGAACCGATCGTGGCCCGCGAACAGGTCACGCTGCCCGAGCGCCCGCCACATCTGTGGAAAGCCCGGGTCGATGTCGAGGAACACGCGCCGGGGCACGGCGTCGAGGATCGCCTGATCCCGGCAGACGCCCATCACGTTGATCAGGCACTCGGCCCCCCGCGCCCGTTCCATGAGCGCGGGGCGGGGAAGGCCCAGCACCGTCGCCCCCCGATCGACCGTGAGCGACACGCATGACTCGAGGTCGAAGCGGCGCAGCAGTTCGAGAAACCGCGGGCGCTGGACCGACGCGGAGAAGTCGGTTGGCCGGCCGGCGGCGTCGGTGCAGTCCGCCGTGTCGAGATGATCCACCAGGATCACGTCGTAGCCGAGTCGGCGCAGGCCGATCAGAAACTGAAGATGAAACCAGGAGAGGCCTGGATGGCGGATCGTCTGGGCGACCGCACCGCTGTAAAGGATGGTGGCAGGCATGGCTGGCTCGTCGAGCGACGATGATCGTACCGCTACGGCTGGTTCTCGAGGCAGTAGAGCCGCCGGTCGGTGCGGAGGTAGAGCCGGCCGTCGGCGATCGCCGGCGACGCCATCACCATGTCGTCCTCGGCGAGGAGGTTCGTGTGCAGGAGTTCGAACCGCGGGCCGCCGCGGATCACGAACGTCTCGCCGAATTCGTTGGCGCAGAACACGCGGCCGTTGCAGGCCCAGGGCGACGCGGTGAAGGCCCGTCCCTCGGGGAGTCGCTCCTTGCGGTAGTGCTGCCGGCCCGTGCGGGCGTCGTAGCAGGCGAGCAGGCCGCGGTCGGCGAGCACGTAGAGCTCGTCCCCGGCCACGAGCGTGGTCGGGTTGTACGGGGCGGCGTCGGGCCTGGTCCACGCAATCGCGGCGCTCGCGGTCGCATCCTCGGGGAGCGTGAGGTCGCCGGTCGCACCTGGGCGGATCGCCCAGATCGGCCGCGTGCGATCGAGCACGAATCCCGAGCTCACGTAGAGCAGGCCGTGGGCAGCGTAGGGCGTGGCGATCGTGATCGCGGAGCCGCCGGCGAGTTCCCAGAGGAGCCGGCCGTCGAGGGCGTATGACCGCGTCTTGCCCGTGCCGGCCGTGACGAGTTCGGTCCGTTCGCCACTCTCCCAGACGAAGGGCGTGGACCAGTTGCTCTTCTCGTCGCGGGCCACCCGCCAGACCTCGCGGCCCGTCCGTGCGTCGAGGGCCGCGACGAAGGAGTCGTCCTCGTTGTCGTTCACCACGTAGAGCCGTCCGCCGTGGAGCACGGGCGACGCCGCTGGCCCCCAGCCCTGCCGCATCGACCGCGGCCGCCAGCGATGCTCCCAGACCCGCTCCCCGTCCAGGTCGAGGCACACGATTCCGATGCCGGCGAACGCCGCGTAGATCCGCTCGCCGTCGGTGACCGGCGTCTCCGAGGCATGGCTGTTCTTGAGGTGGATCGGCCCCGGCGCGGGGCCGCGGGCGATCACGGTTTCCCAGCGGGTCATGCCGGTGGCGGCGTCGAGGCAGGTGACCACCCAGCGCATCTCGCCGGCGGGCGGATCGGGCCGCTCGCCACCGAAGTAGAGGCCTTTCTTCGGCTCCTCGGCCGGCGCCGGCGGAATCGCGGAGGTGAGGATCACGCGGCCCCGCGTCACGATCGGCGACGACCAGCCGCGGCCGTCGATCGCGGCGCACCAGCGGACGTTTCGCGTGGCGGACCAGCGATCGGGAAGCCGCGGGTCATCGGCGGCCACGCCCCGCGAGCCGGGCCCGCGAAAGCACGGCCAGTCCGCGGCGTGGGCCGAGGCGGCGACCGCGGCCAGAAGGAGGCCGCACCAGATGGGGCGCAGGGACATGGAGCACTCCGTTGCTCGACGGCCGGATCATACGGGGCAGGCCCGGCTGGCGCCGAATCGGTCGCCACGCAGGGCTGCCCGTGCCCTGGCGGACGGTCGCCTCGGCCCCGCTAGCGCTTGGCCGCGACCGGCGGCGTGATCAGTTGGGCGAGCAGCGGAAGGAGCTGCTTCTTCCGGCTGACCACGTTCTTGAGCTCGTACAGCCCGCGGTCGAGCCGCGGGTAGTTGATCTCGTCGAGCGCCTCCGACTCGTGCGAGAGGAGCAGCAGGGAGCCCTGGTCCACCACGTCGGTGATGAGGAGCGCCGAGAAGTCGAGATGGCGCCGGTCGGCGAAGTCCTCGAGGGCCGCCCGTAGGTCTTCCTTCCGTTCCCAGAAGAGGTCGAAGCCGGTCTCCTCGATCTGCGAGATCGAAAACCGCACCCCTTGCTCGACGAACTCCTTGCAGTCTTCCGCGATCACGCCGGCGGGCGGCTTGGTCCGCAGGGCCGAGCCGATTTCGAAGAACTCGCGGGCGTAGCGGTCGAGGTCGAGGCCGCACAGGCCGCGGAGCCAGGTGAGCACCTCGCGGTCGGTGTCGGTGGTCGTGGGAGACCGGAGGAACAGGGTGTCGGAGATGATGCCCGAGGCCATGCAGAGGGCGATGGCGGGCTCGGGCACGAGGCCCGCGGCGCGAAACTGCCGGGCGACGAGCGTGCAGGTCGAGCCGACCGGCTCGTTGATGAACCGAATCGGCTGCGTCGATTTCAGGCCGCCGCCCAGCCGGTGGTGGTCGAGCACTTCCACGATCTCGGCGTCTTCGGCGCCGGCCACCGCCTGGGTGAGTTCGTTGTGGTCCACGAGCACGAGCTGCGGCTTCGGCGGATTGACGATGTCGGTTTTGAAGCAGTAGCCGACGAGCCGGCCGTCGTCGCCGAGCACGGGAAACACCGGCTGGGACGACCGCTCCACCACGGTGCGGGCGTCGGCGAGGGCGGCCTTGCCGTCGATCGTGAGCACGTCGCGGTTGACCACGGAGTCGATGAACTGGGCCGAGCGGATCCGGAGCACGGTGTTGAGCGTGTCGAAGGGGCTGGTGAGCACCGACACCCCGCGGAGCTTGGCGAGCTCGACGAGCCCGGAGGAGAGGGTGAAGCCGCCGGTGATCACGAGCACCCGCACGCCGTGCTCGATCGCCGGCAGGTGGATCGTGGGGCGGTCGCCGCAGACCACGATCAGCCGCTCGGCGGCGAACTTCCGCATCCGCTCCGTGAAGCCCTCGGCGCTCATCGCGCCCACCATCACCATCAGCTCGTCGCGCTGCTCCGGATCGACGACGTGCTGGATGCCGCCCCCCAGGGCGTCGTGCATCTTCTCCAGGCACGTGCTCACCGTCCGCGACTTCACCGGGTCGTTGTCGTTGTCGAAGAACAGGCTCATGACGTCGAGCAGGGAGAGCACGCCCTCGACGCGGCGGTCGGCGTCCACCACCGGAATGGCCCGCAGGTCGTGCGCCTGCATCCGCCGGTAGACCTCGTGGAACGACTCGCCGAACGACGCGGTCACCACCGCCTTGCGGCAGAGGTCTTCGGCGGAGGGCCGCACATCCATGATGATCCGCGGGGCCGCGATGCCGGCCCGCTCGAGCACGTATTCCGTCCGCTTGTTGGGAGCGCCGCAGCAGGCGGCCACCGCGTCGGGCCGCGTGGTCCTGCGGAGCAGGTCGGCGTAGGCGATCGCGGAGCAGATCGCGTCGGTGTCGGGATTGCGGTGACCGAAGACGAAGACGCTCATGGGACCGGGTCGCGGGAGGGGGGGCCGGGGAGATGCCGCAGGTGAAAGTGTGGGCGATCCGCGCGCCGGTGTCCATGCGATTGCGGCCGTGTGGGGGCAGGGAGAAACGTGGGAGCAGGTTTTCAAGAGTGGGTGCAGGTTTTGAACCTGGCTTGAAGTGGGGGCAGGTTTTCAACCTGCCCATGCAGAGAGGACGGGCTGGGGTTCCGCAGGTTGCAAACCTGCGGCCACTTGAAAACCTGCGGCCGCGTCAGGGGGCGGCGGCGTCGCGGATGCTGCGGACGATCGCGGGGTCGGTGGCGATGCCGAGCACCCCGTTGACGATGAACTGGATGCCGATGCACAGCAGCAGGAATCCCATCACCTTCGTGAGGGCGTTCATGCCCGACCGGCCGATCAGCGCCACGATCGAGCCCGAGAGCCGCAGGGTGGCGTAGGCGATCAGGGCCACGATCACGATCCCGAGGGCGATCGCCGCGTAGTCGATCCAGGTCTTGGCCAGCGACGTGAGGCCGAGGGTCACGGCGATCGACCCCGGGCCGCTGAGCATCGGCATGGCGAGCGGTGAGAAGGCGATGTCGCGGTCGCCGGCGGGCGTGTCGTCGCCCGGGTCGGCCGGCCGCCGCTCCGCCGCGCCGGTGAGCATGCTCGAGCCGATCCCCGCGACCATCAGGCCGCCCGCGATCCGCAGGCCCGGGATCGAGATGCCGAAGAACCGCATGATCAGCGACCCCCCCACGAGGAAGGTCAGAAGGATCGCGGCCATGAAGCCGCAGGCCGCCCGCAGCTGGGAGAGCCGCCGCGCCGGGGTCATGCGCTCGGTGAGGGCCAGAAACGCCGGCGTGGAGGCGGGCGGATTCGTCACCGGCAGCAGGGCGAGCACGGTGCCGAGCACGAGCTCGCCCAAGTGCACGAGCGACGTCATGGCGGGGCCTCGTGGCGGCGAGACATGGGGCCGATTCGCCGGAGATCGACGAATGGAAAAAACGGCGTTTGCTTCGGGAAACAGGCAGAGTATAGATTACTCCTGGAGTGAACAATTTGGGTGGTTCGCTGGCCATTCACGACAGGTGACGTCGATGCAGACTCGGGAACGGATGCCAGGTGGGGCGGCCGCTAGCCGCGGTCGCGGCTTCACGCTGGTGGAACTCCTCGTCGTGATCGCGATCATCGCCACGCTCATCGGGCTGCTCCTGCCCGCGGTGCAGAGCGCCCGCGAATCGGCGCGGCGGACCCAGTGCGGCAACCAGGTGCGGCAGGTGTCGCTGGCGGTGATGAACTACGCGTCGGCCAAGCGCGACAGACTGCCCGACGCCCTCACGAACGTGGTCAAGAGCGGCACCACGTCGTCCGGCGGCACGCCGATCACCTACCCGCTCCACGTGCTGATCATGTCGTACGCCGAAGACGAGGTCCTGCGGCAGACCTTCACCGGCGTGTCCACCCTGCTCACGAACAAGATGCCGGCGGTGCCGACGTACAACTGCCCATCGGATCCGACGCGGGAGCTCGCGGCCCAGGAGTTCAGCGGCAACTTCGCGATCCCGGGTACGGTAACCTACCTGTCCAACGGAGCGCTGTTCTCGAGCAGCCCGATGCTCCGCAAGGTCAAGGACGGGACGTCGAAGACGATCTCCCTCGGAGAGGCCTACTGCCGGGCCGTCGCCGGCGGCACGTTCGTCTCGCAGTACAGCGCCAACAGCGGCACCAAGGCCCCCACCTTCGCCCATCCCGACAGCACCACCGCAGCCCCGCTCGGTCGGGCCAACCATCCGGCCAAGTCGATCGCCCCGGGGCAGGCAGGCGCCTGGACCAGCGGCTTCAACGCGTCGGCGACCGGCGCGATGTCTGACGTGGTCTCGCCGCCGTTCCAGGACAAGCCCGCCCCGGCGGACGCCGATGGCCTGCGTCTCCAGGGCGCGCATCCCGGCACGATCACGATCGGGATGCTCGACGCGAGCGTCCGCAATCTCTCCAGCGACGTCGATCCGGCCATCTTCTGGTCGGCGGTGACGCCCGCCGGGGGCGAGGTCGGCGACCTGCCGTGAACCTGCCCCGCGCGGAAACCATCCATGCCTGACGACGTCCGGACGCGCCGCCTCAAGGGGCTGCGGCCGATGGTGGGTGACACGCCGCTGCTGACCGTGCGGCTCCGGTATCGAGGCCGGGAGTGCCGCGTGCACGCCAAGGCGGAATACCTCAACCTCACCGGCAGCATCAAGGACCGGATGGCCTTCCACATCTGCAAGACGGCCATCGAGCAGGGCGTGCTCGCGGTCGGCGACACGATCGTGGAGGCCACCAGCGGCAACACCGGCATCGCCTTCTCCGCCCTCGGCGCCGCCCTCGGGCATCCGGTGGTGATCTTCATGCCTGACTGGATGAGCGAGGAACGGAAGGCGGTGATCCGCTCCTTCGGCGCCGACATCCGGCTCGTGTCGCGGGAGGCGGGCGGCTTCCTCGGCAGCATCGAGAGCGCCGAAACGCTGGCCCGCGACCTCGGCCGCGTGTTCCTGCCCCGCCAGTTCGACAATCAGGCCAACGTGCAGGCCCACGCCACGACCACGGGCCCGGAACTCGTCACCCAGCTCGCCCGGCTCGGCCTCACGCCCGACGCCTTCGTGGCCGGGGTCGGCACCGGGGGCACCGTGATGGGGGTCGCGGAGGCCTTCGCCGGGCGGGGCATCACCGCCCGTGTGCACCCGCTCGAGCCTGCCGAATCGCCGACGCTTTCCACGGGCCACAAGGTGGGTCGTCATCGCATCCAGGGCGTGTCGGACGAGTTCATCCCGGGCATCCTCCGACTCGACTCGCTCGCCCCCGTGATCCAGGTGAGCGACGGCGACGCGATCCTCATGGCCCAGAAGCTCGCCCGCGAACTCGGCCTCGGCGTCGGCATCTCCTCCGGGGCCAACCTGCTCGGCGCCCTGCAGGTGCTCGAGCGGGAAGGCTGGAACGCCACCGTCGCCACGATCTTCTGCGACGACAACAAGAAGTATCTCTCGACCGACCTCGCCCGCGTCGAGGAAGTCCGGCCCGGCTTCATGAGCCCCGACGTCGAGCTGCTCGACTTCGAGACCACGCTCGCCGCGTAAGTGGCCGCAATCGTCAGGAAGCCCAATCGCGTGAGCGATGGGGACCTGCGGTGCCCCAAAGTGGCCGCAATCGTCAGGAAGCCCAATCGCGTAAGCGATGGGGACCTGCGGTGCCCCAAAGTGGCCGCAATCGTCAGGAAGCCCAATCGCGTAAGCGATGGGGACCTGCGGTGCCCCACCGCTCGGGGCTGCCCATGCCCGTCGCCGGACGCTCGCTCCGGCATCCTGCCTCCGCTCGCTCGATGCTGACTTCGCTTCGCCATCCTGGCTCCGCTCGTCAACAACGCCGGCTCCCGGGCACGGGCAGCCCCTCGCTTGCCCGCGTTTGAACGCCGGAAGCGGGGCGAAACGCAAATCCGGGTTTTGGTTTCGCTTTGGCACGCGATTCGCCCTTGTTTTTTCTTTGTGGAGCGTTGGCGATGGTGCGAGTCCATCATCTCTCGGCTCTCCACGCACAAACTGAGCCTGCGGGTTTCACGCTTCTTGCGAATCATTTCGCAGAAGCGGTGAAAGTGTTTCCCAATTGTGGCGAAACGTTTCGCAGGAACAGTGAAACGTGAGCGCTGCTATGACTGCCCCCTCACATGGGCAGTTTGGGTGTTTTCTTCCGGTGAAAACGTTACTCCCACGGAAATCATTCCGGGTGGGGTGATGTTTGGCGCGCATTTTGCAGCTCTTTTCCGGTGCTTCCGCAGGCCATGTTGGCCTCGGAGGGCGGCCTCGTGTGGGGTCGCGGCAAGAAGGCGGCCCCCCCTCCGGAGTTCCTGTTATGCGTGCCTTGGCAGTTCGGACGCTCGCGATCGTGGCCCTGCTTCTCTCCTGCGTTGCGACGGCCTCGGCCCAGACCACGCTGACCAAGTGGGACTTCAATAGCTTGACGCCGAACATCCCCGTGATTGGATCAGGCACGTTCGGCGGCTACGGTCAGGGTGCGCCGTCGTCCCCACTCAGTTCCATCCTTTACAACGGAACACTCGTCGATTCGGGAACCGTCATTACGGGCACGACGTATAATCGTTCCCTCACGGTCAATCCGCCGCTGACGTCAACGCTCGATGACACGATCGGCGTCTGGTTTTCCGCTCCCACGACGGGCATGCAACCCGGCCAGCAGGTCAAGCTCTCGTGGAGCCAGACCATTGGCTTTCGCTCAAGTCGCTACTGGCAGGTGCTCGTCTCGACGACCGGCGGCACGACCGGCTTCTCGGTTCCCAGCGGAGCCACCGGGTCGTCGATCAGCCAGTTCGTCACCGGCTACACCGGGACCACCCAAGCGACGGCCATCAGTGGCACGGCCACGGTGAACGTCAACTCGACGGGGCTGATCGACTTCCGCACGATCGGAAGCGGCACGCTCGGAAACCTGCTGACGCCTGCCGTCACCAACACGAGCGGCACGACGTGGCCGACTCCGCTTTCTGCGGGCTTCGTGGACAACATCAGCATCACGCTGCCGACCGGCCAGGGCTACGAGAACAACGCGAACTTCGCGTTCGCGATCGTCGGCTCGTTCGATCCGGCTTACAGCGGAACGAACGGGGCGAATGGCTACGTGTCGTCGTTCACGGGCCTCGACTCGACCAACACGGTCACCGGCTACAACCGTTCCGCGGGCTCCGGCGGCAGTGAGCGGTTCGACCTTGTGACCGTCTCCGCCGTTCCCGAGCCGACGACCGTCGCCCTGCTCGGTACGTCGGCCCTGATCGGTGGCTCGATCGCGTGGCGGCGGCGGCGTCGCGACGGCGACGAGGCCTGATCTGCCCCTTCGGCTCAACCACACGACCACGGGCCTCGAGGCTGACGCGGCTTCGAGGCCCGTTTCGTGTCGGTGCCTTGCCGACGCGCTCATCTTCGTTCGATCCCTCGGCGATCCCGCCAGCCGGAACCATTCCATGCCCATCGTGACCCATCGCCGCCTCCTTCGGCTCTCCGCCGCGGCCTCCGCCTGGCTCCTGATGGTCACGGTCACGGCCGCGACCGCAGCGCCGCCCGCCGCTGCGGACGATGAGCTGCCCGATCCGATCAAGGTGCGGCTCACGCTCAATCCCACGGCGCTCGACATGGACCGGCTCAAGGCCAGTCGCATGGGCTACATGCCGACGCCGGCCACCCTCGTGGCCGCGAAGCCGGCCGGCGTGATCAAGGAGCCTGCGTACACGGGCACGCCGCGGTACGGCATCCTCCGCTTCGGCAACGGGCCCAAGAGCGACACGCTCGTCGCCCTCGATGTCACCAAGGACGGCAGCCGGCTCTACATCGACTCCAATCAGAACGGCGACCTCTCCGACGACGGCACCGGCGAGTGGGACGTGGTTCGGGAAATCAGCGGGGCGAACGTGGAGTTTGCCACCCGGCCCGTGCACGTGTCGTGGGGTAACCTCGCCGAGGAGGGCGAAGGGGGCGAGTATCGAATCTTCATCTTCCGCCGCCCGGAGACCAACGGGTTTTCCTACGCCGCCATCTCCGGCCGTGAAGGCAAGGCGGAGTTCGGCGAGACGCCCGAGGCCGACGGCAAGGAATACTCGTTCGTGCTCAAGGAACACACGAACGACGGCCTGTTTACCGTGCCGGCCAAGGGGGATCTCACGCGGCGGATGGTGGAACTCTGCGTGGACCTCGACGGCGACGGCACCTTCAAGGGCCTGATGAGCAAGGAAGGCGACAAGGAGTTTCGCTCGCCCGAGCGGTTCAACCTCGCCGATCCGTTCCGGATCGACGGGCAGTGGTACATCGCCCGGCCGTCGATCAGTGGCGGCGAGCTCACGATCACCGCCGTGCCCCCCCCCGGCAGCGACGTCGCGTCGCTCCAGAAGCCGGTCGAGGTGCGGCCGCTGCTCGAGCCGGGCGTGCCCGCGCCTGCGTTCACCGTCGAGACCCCCGAGGGCAAGCCGCTGAGCCTCGCCGACTTCAAGGGCAGGGTGGTGATCCTCGACTTCTGGGCCACCTGGTGCGGGCCCTGCCTGGCGTCGATGCCCGGGCTCGAGAAGCTCTACCAGAAGGTGAAGGACCAGAACGTCGAAGTGCTGAGCCTCAATGTCTACGATGACAAGGACTCGTTCGACGAGTGGATCGCCGCCAACCGCGGCACGAAGTATCACTTCACGTTCGCCTTCGATCCTGCGGAGAAGGGGTCGGCCGAGAGTGTGGCCGGGCAGAAGTACAACGTGCCGGGCCTGCCCACGCTCTACCTGATCGACCGCGAGGGCAAGGTGGCGGCCGCCTTCGTGGGGGCCCAGGAGGCGAAGCTCATCGAGGCGCTCGCCAAGGTGGGTGTCGAGGTGAAGGAAGACGAGTGACGAGCGGCCGCGAGGCCATACCCCGAGGGAGATCCCTGAGATGACGAAGCGAAACGCGGATCGACTCCGGCGGCTGGCGGCCGCGCTGCTTGTGACGGTGCTGGCGTCCCGGCAGCTGCCGGCGGCGGTGACGTTCGACTGGGCGACGGTGGGCAACCCCGGCAACGCCGCCGACACGCTTGTCATGAACAAGGGACCAGCGGCCGACTTCACGACCGGCTACGGCTCGGTTGGCTACACCTACCAGATCTCGAAATACGACGTCACGAACGCGCAGTACGTGCAGTTTCTCAACGCCGTCGATCCCGCGGGCAGCAACACGCTGCGGGTGTTCAACACGAAGATGGCGGATGCGGCCGCGAACCCCGCGGGCCTCGCCTACACCGGGGGCATCGACCGCAATCTCACGGCCGCGAACGGCGCGAAGTACAGCGTCAAAACCGGTCAGGGAAACGCCCCCGCCATCTGGATCAACTGGACCTCCGGCGCCCGGTTCGTCAACTGGCTCTCCAACGGCCAGGGGGCGGGCAGCACCGAGAGCGGCGTCTACAACATGGCCGTGTTCACCGGGAACTCCTTCGCCACGCCGCCGGCGAGGGCGCCGGGCGCCACGATTTTCCTGCCGAGCGAGAACGAATATTACAAGGCGGCCTACTACGATCCTACCAAGAGCGGCACAGGCGGCTATTGGCAGTACGGCACGCGGAGCGACACGCCGCCATCGAGCGTGGGGCCGGCGGGAACGGCCAATAGCGCCAACATCGGCGCGGGCACCGATGGCCAATCGGCCGGGACACTGGCCACGACCATGGCCACGACGGGGTCGACGATCGACGCCTCGGTCAACTACCTGACGAACGTCGGTGCCTACACGTCGGCGACGAGCGCCTACGGCCTCTTCGACGTAGAGGGCCTGGTCTACAACTGGACCGAAGGCACCCGGGAGTCTTTCGGAAACCAGCTGCCGATCGCCCGGGGCGGTTCATGGCGGTACAACGAGGGAGCTTCCGGTGCCGGGTATCGCAACGTGTATTCGGGCGCCGGCGCCGCCTCCTATGCGTGGTATGGCTTCCGCGTGGCCGGCCTCCCCTCCGCGCCGCCGTCCACGATCACGATCAACGTGGGCAGCGGCACGCAGACGCAGACCCAGGCCGGCTATCCGAGCCTCTCGGGAACGACGCCCGTGTTCAAGACGGGCGCTGGCACGCTGGTCGTCGATCAGGCCAACACGCTCACGGGCTCCACGGCCGTGCAGGGGGGACGGCTGCAGCTTGCCAACGGCGCGGCGCTCGCCTCCAGTCGGCTGGTGCCGCTGGTCGGCGGCACGGTCACGCTCTCCCCGGCCCTGCAGACAACCGTGGGCGGCCTGGCCCCGAGTGCCGGCGGCCCGGTGGACGTGGGCAACGGCATGGTGACCGTGGCGGCCGGCCTACCCGCGGCCGACATGGTGGCCGCGATCGTCACCGGCATGGGTGACGGGAGCTGGAACGGCACGAGCGGCATCACCTCGAGCGTCGCGGCCACCAGCGGCGGCGACCGCACGGTCGGCTGGCTCGACAACGGCGACGGCTCGGTGACCTTCGCCTTCGCGGCCGCCGGCGACACGAACCTCGACTGGCAGGTGGACATCATCGACGCCGCCAACTTCCTCGCGGGCGGCAAGTTCGACAGCGGCAGCCCGGCCTCGTGGAACGAGGGCGACTTCACCTACGACGGCGTGGTGGACATTCTCGACGCTGCGAGCTTCCTCTCCAACGGCCTGTTCGACGCGGGGCCTTACAATGCGGCGCCGGGCATCGCGGCCGCCGTGCCGGAGCCGACGGTCTGGTCGCTCGCCGCGGTCGTGGGTGTGGCGGCACTTTGGCGGCGGCGCCGGCCCGGCGCGGCCTGGCTTCGTTGACGTTTCCCGGGGGCCACGAGGCTCCTGCGCCGCCACCGCATCCGGAAGGCCGATCATGAGCGCCGGCCTGCGTGCCATCCGCGGTCCAGTCCTCAACCCGTCGCCTGCGGCCGGCGTGGACTACTGGCCTGACGGGGTGCTCGTGGGCGACGACCGCGGACGGATCGTGGCCGCGGGGCCATGGCACGAGGTGGCGCCGCGGCTGAACCTCGACGCGGCCGGCGTGCCGCGGAGCCTGGGGATCGTCCTGCCGCCGTTGTTCGACGCGCACATCCACATTTCGCAGCACCCGATCCGCGGCCGGTTCGCGGAGAACATCGCCGCCGATCCCCCCGGCGGGCGGCTGCTCGCGAGCCTCGAGCAGAACGTGTTTCCGGCGGAGGGACGCTGCGGGAGCCCGGCGCACGCGCGGCAGGTCGTCGCCGCCTTCGCGGCCGACACGCTCGCCAACGGCGTCGTCGGGGGCGCGGCCTACATGACGGTTCACGCCTCGGCGACGCGGATCGCGCTCGAGCAACTGCCCGACACCTGGAGCGTGGGCCTCGTCCTCACCAACGGCCGCTGCCCGGCCTACCTCCGCACCGACGAGCCGGCGCTGGCCGACGACATCGCCGCGTTGGCCGCCGACTTCGGCCGCCGACTGATCGTCACCGACCGGTTCGCCGTGAGCGTCGACACCCCGCTGCGGACGCGCGGCGTGGCGCTCGCCAGGCGGCACGGTCTGCGGATGCAGACGCACCTCGACGAGCAGCGGGCCGAGAAGGCGCTCGTCGAGCGGACGCTCTATCCCGAGGCGGCGAGCTACACCGACGTCTACGCCCGAGACGGTCTCCTCGACTGCGAGCCGATCCTCGCTCACTGCATCCACGTGCGGCCCGAGGAGGTGGAGATGATCGCCGCGACGGCCTCGTCGATCGCCCACTGCCCGGTCTCGAACACGCTCCTCGGCTCGGGCGTGATGCCGCTCGACGTGGTCCGCGCCGCGGGGATCCCGCACGCGCTGTGCACCGACGTGGGCGCGTCGCCCACGACGTCGCTGGGCTGCGAGATGGCGCAGTTTCTCAAGGTACACGCCGGTTCGTCGGCGGCCGCCACGCCGGAGGAGGCGCTCCGGCTGGTGACCGTGGCCCCGGCGCGGATCCTGGGGCTCGCCGATCGGCTCGGCACCTTCGCGCCGGGCATGGAGTGGTCGTTCATCGAGGCGGCATGGGACATGGCCGCCCCCCCCGCCACGGCCCGCGAGGCGATTCTCGGCGGCCTCCTGGGGATGACCGAGGCCGATCTCGAGGCGTGGCGGCAGGGCGAGGAGCCCCGGGCCGCGGCGGTGCGGCGGCTCCGCGACGAGGGCCTCGACTGGGGCCCCGACCTCGCGCTGCTCGACGCCGACGTGCGGGCCACGGCCGCCCGTCTGGAGCACCGTATCCGCCGCGTGACCCGCGCTGGCATCATCATGGCGGAGTCGCACCGGCCGGCGTGAGGCCGGCTGACCACGTCCGGCAAGACCACCACGAGGAGGTTGAACGATGTCGATCTTTCGTCTGCTGCTGCCCTGCCTGGCGATCGGCCTGCTCGTGGGGCAGGTCGAAGCCGTGGAGCCGGTCCGCATGGGCTGCGGGATCATGACCTTCGACACGGTGCCCGGCTGGGGGCTCGACGACCAGGGCAAGTCGCAGATCGGCCCGACCCACGGCAGCGTGGTCGTGGACACGAAGGGGCAGATCTACACCAGCTCCAACCTCGGGATCTTCGTGTTCACGCCGGATGGCACGCTCGTCCGCCGGCATCTCGGCGGCGACTACACCGGCCTGCACGACATGAAGCTCCGCACCGAGGAGGGCCGCGACTTCATCTACGGGGCCCGCAACTCCGCCGGCGAGGGCATCAAGATCGAGGCCGAGACCGGGGCCGTGGTCCTCAAGCTCGGCATCCCGTCGGAGGCCGAATGCGGGATCAAAATCGCCAAGTGGGCGCCGACGGCGATCACCGTGGCGCCCAACGGCGAGATCTACCTCTCCGACGGCTACGCCAGCAACCAGATCTTCCGGTTCGCACCCGACGGGAAGTATCTCGCGCGGTTCGGCACCAAGGGAAACGGCCGCGAGGAGTTCAACACCGCCCACGGGATGGTGCTCGACACCCGGTACGATCCGCCGCGGCTGCTGATCTGCGACCGCAACCACCAGCCCAAGGGGCGACTGGTTCACTACGACCTCGAGGGCAGGTTTCTCGAGGAGGTGATCACCGGGCTCGGGATGCCGACGTCGGCGGCGATCCAAGGCGACTACGTCTCGGTGCCGGACCTTCATGGTCGGCTCGTGATCCTCGACAAGAACAACACGATCATGGCGGTGCTCGGCCACAATCCCGACCCCAAGCTCGGGGGCAACTACAAGGTGCCGCAGGAGCAGTGGAAGGAGGGGATCTTCTCCGGCACGCACGGCTCGTGCTGGGATGCCGCGGGCAACCTCTACGTGCAGGACTGGAACGTGTCGGGCCGGATCATGAAACTCGTGCGGGTGTCGGCTCCATCGGGAGGCTGACACGTGGCCGCGGCGGATCCGCTCAGGCCCGCGCCGACCGCGATGCAGCCGTACCGCTTACGCGGTGACGCTTCCTGGGGCAGGAGTGCCGTCGTACCGCTTACGCGGTGACGCTTCCTGGAGCAGGAGTGCCGTCGTACCGCTTACGCGGTTACGCTTCCTGGATCAGGAGTTCCGTCGTACCGCTCACGCGGGTCAGGAAGCCCAATCGCGTGAGCGATGGGGACGGTTCTTCGCCTACGGCCGATCCACGGGCTCGTCGCCGGCGGGCGTGACCCACGCCCTGAACACGTTTGGATCGACGTCGGGCGACAGCGCATGCACGCTGCCGTCGCAGAAGCCGGTGATGAACACGTTGCCGGGCCGCCGCGGGTTGCCGATGCCGTCGAGCGGTCGCCCGGGATCGAAGACAACATCGGCCGGCTTGGTCCAGGGCACCGCCCGGTCGGGCATGGCCTCCACGATCAGGAGGGTCTTGCTCGTGCCGTCGGTGATGTCGCGGATGTGCACCCCCTTGTCCGGCACGGCGAAGAGCGTGTTTCCGCCGGTCAGAACCTGGACGGTCGTGAGCCCCGCGGCCACGGCCTGGGGATCAGCTGATGGATTGGCGAACACCGCCGGCATCCGGGCGACCAGCGGGCGGTTGTGTTCGCTGTCCCAGGGCTCGTCGAGATGAAACTCCCTGAAGAGCGCCTCCTGCCCGAGGTAGGGCAGGAGCATCACCCGCCAGCTCAGCAGCGGCTTGCCCTCGGGGTCGCAGATCGCCTGTGGGGGAAAGACGTTCCCGTGCCCCGCTGCATACAGGTGCGTGGCCAGGAGCACCTGCTTCATGTTGCTTACCATCTGCGCCCGTCGGGCCGCCTCCCGCGCGGCCTGCACGGCGGGCAGGAGCATGGCCACCAGCACCGGCGTCGAGGCGGGCGACGCCCCCAGGAGCCCGCCGCCGCCCGCGAGCGGGCCGAGCGGCAGGGTCGTCGTGGATCGCAGGTGGATCCCGTCGGGCTCGTGGCGGAGCACGGTCACGCTCGGCTTCACGAACGGCGTCAGCGCGGTGGCCCGTGGGAGCGTCGGCAGGTCGAGGCGTTGGCCCGTGCGGGCGGTGGCCTGACGGATCAACGGCGTGGCCATCTCGTAGGCCGAGCAGAGGGCCCCGAGCATCAGCTGCGGATCGAACACACCCACGAAATCCGCGTCGCCGCCCGCGATGGCCTCCTTCACCTCGGCCACGCTCCCCAGCTCGGCATCGGCGTCGGTCCGGGCGAGCAGCGTCTTCATGAGCTGCGGGGAGAGCGTGATCAGGAGCCGGTCGGCCGTGAGGCACCAGGTGGGCGTGACCGGGATCGCCATGTCGGGCCCCTCGATGGCGAGGCAGAAGAGCGTCTGGCCGCGGTAGGGGATCTCGGTGATCGTCGTGCGGGTGTCGCCGTCGGCCGTGAGGTTCCGGAGCACGCCCAGCAGCGCCTTGTGGGTCTTGGCGAACGTCGGCGGGTCGCGGACGCCGGCGATCATCGCCAGGTTCGGCACGAGGCCGCCCGACGACGGGAGCGCGACCATGGTCCACTCGGGGCCGAGCGTCTTCAGCAGATGACGATCGGGGTCGAGGCCGGCGACGGCCCGAAACTGCTCGAGGCCGCGGCGGATCTCCGCCGCCCCGTCGGCGTCGATGGCCGCGATGACGTCGAGGAGAGTGGCGAGCGTCCGCGAGGGATCGAGCGACATGGTCTGGGCCATCACGGCGTCGGCCGGAATCCGCGCGAGCTGCTTCAGCCCGATGCCGCTCGCGGGGGGAGCGAACAGGCCGGCCGGCTGGCCCTCGAAGCCGAGCCGGACGTCCGTCACCGTGCCCTCGGTGTCGAGGCCGCTGACGGCGACGAGCCGGTCGATGCCGGCGATGCCGGAGGCGGCCAGGAAGGCGGCCACGCGGTCGCGGTCGGCCGCCATGCCCGACGTGGCGAGGCGGATGACCTCGCGCGCGTTGACCACCGTAAGCGTGGCGGGGCGATCGAGCGGCAGCCGCCGCTCCGCGTCGGTCATCCAGGCGGGCTTCGCTCGCGCGGCGTCGCCGAGCCGTTTCAGGAGCGCTTCGAGCGTGCCCTCGCCGATCGTCAGCAGGAGCGACCCGTCGTGAACGCCCCACGAGAGCGGGCCGAGGGGAGTCGCCAGCTGCCGCACCGTCGCCTTCCCGATCGTTCGTTCCTCCGGCTCTGGAACATCGACGTCGGCCGCCGCAAGAGACAGGAGCGTCTCGACGGCGGTGGTGATCCTCCGCTCTCGATCACCGCCGCCGGTGCGGAGGACCAGCGACGCCCGCACCTCGGGCGGCCGGCCGGCTTCCGGAGCGACGAACCGTTCGACGGTGATGGCGAGCGGTCGCGAGAGGCCCGCGGCCACGAGTTCGACAGCGGCCGCCTCCGCCGCGGGTGGAAGCTCGGCCGCCTCCTGCGCCGCGGCCACCAGTCGTCGGGCGAGGGTCTGGAGAAAGCCCTGCATCTCCTCGTCGGCCAGCATCCGCTCGGTGAGGTTGCCCGAGCGGGCATCGGGCATGGCGAGCCCGGCCAGCGACACATGGGCGAGGCAGTCGTCCGGCGCCGCTCTCGTGATCACGGGATCGGGGGGCAGCGGCGGGATCGAGAGCGGCAGGCCGAGGAGGCCGCCTCCCAGGAAGATGGTGGCGAGCACCGTCGCGACACTGATCAGTCCGCCTGCGGCCATGACGAGTCCTCCTGAAGGTCCCACGCGGTCCGAGTTCGACGCGTCTCGCACCGCCCCGTGCGTCTCCCACCACCGCGTCACAGTACGCTCCCGACGCCGGGTGGGGCAACCATCCCCGCCGGCAGTCGGGACGGCGGCGGTGCCGACCGTCAGAAGGAGGTGACCCTGGTCGCACGCTTCCGTGCGGGCGTGCTGTCGGCGGTGGCCGCCGCCGCGAGCATCGCGATGTCGGCCGGCGCGAGGACGCCGGGCACGCTGGACATGTTCGCCGCCGCGCCGGCGGGGGTGTTGTAGGGGCCGGCGTCGAAGAGGGCGCCGCCCAGAAACTCGGCGGCGTCGAGGATGTCGACCACGCCGTCGTAGCCGAAGTCGCCCTCGTTCCAGGTGGCAGGCCGGCCCGAATCGAACGCGCCGCCGGCGACGAAGTTTGCGGCGTCGAGCACGTCGATCGTCCAGTCGAGGTTGGTGTCTCCCGGGGCGGCGAAGGCGAAGGTGACGGATCCGTCGCCGTGGTCGAGCCAGCCCATCGTCCGGGGAACGGACCGCGCGATGGCGGTGGCCGCGGCAGTCGAGGTGATGCCGGCCGCGCCCGTCCAGGAGCCGTCGCCGCGGCCCGCGACGAGCGCCTGCCGCAGGAGCGGCGTGGGCAGATCGACCGCGACCGTCATCCGGCCGTTGCCCACGTCGATGACACCGCCGGCGTTCGGATCGAGGCCGCCCACGGTGGTGGACAGCCCGGGCGACAGGGCCACCCGCCCACCGGCGGCCGGCACGATGCGGCTCGAGGCGAGCGCGGCCCCGTGGGTCAGCTGCAAGGCTCCGGCCTGAACGGTCGTGGAGCCCGTGAGCGGGTTCGGCTGGTTCACCACGAGCGTCCCCACGCCGGTCTTCACCACGGGCGCCGCGCCGCTGAGCGACGGATAGCCCGCCTGGGCCTGCGTCTGCGAGCCGCCGGCCACGACGATGGTGGTCGCTGCCGACGGGAGCGGACTCAGTTCGAGCTTGAGCGCGTCGTAGATCACGTTGCGCGACGTAGCGACGATCGAACTGTCGAGCGTCAGCCGGATGGTGTTGGTGCCGGCCGACAGCTTCGTGGCGTCGAACTGCACGGGGGCGCCCGCCTGCGTGAGGCCGATCGCCGAGAGGCCGGAGATTCCCTGCCGGAATCCCGCCGACGAGAGCCGCACCAGGTTGCCGGAGCCGGGCTCGGAGGTGAAGGGATAGACGTAGAGCGTCTGCGTGAGCGCCCCCGTGGCGTCGTAGACGCGGGCGATCAGGCGGCTGGTGTCGAGCCCGGCGATGCCGATCGAAAGCGTCGCGATCTGGCCGGCCAGCGGTTTGCTGGCGACGGGAAAGTCGATGTCGAAGCTGTAGGTGGTCGTCGCCGGCGGCGTGACCGTGCTGGATGGCGCGAAGGGGACGAGGCCGCCGATCTGTGCCCAGTGGATGAAGGGGACGTCGCCGTTGCCGGAAGTGCCCGCGTGGTAGGCCAGCCCGTTCGGGTAGGCGGTGCGGATGTCCTCCTGGATGAGGTTCACCGACCGGCGGTAGGCGTAGTTGTCCGGACCGGCGAAGTTCGCCGCCGACCGCGTGTCGCCGAACCGGTACTCCTTGCCCGACCGGTCGAACGTCCCGATGCTGAACAGGTCGGCGCCGAAGTCGCCGTAGTTCGACCCTCCATACGAGAAGGTGCCCGGCATCGCGACTGCGTAGTCGGTGGCCCTCCGCAGCCCCTCGGAGGTCACGTACCACGTGTTCGCCGCCGAGGGCGCTCCGCCGATCGTCGTGTTCGCGGTCACGACGAAGTTCTCGATTCTGAACTCGCCGTAGTCGCCGTCATGCTGGATCGTCAGGCGATACGTGCCCGTCCGCAGGTTCGGCAGGTCGAAGTTTCCGGCCGCATCGGTCCGCGTGGAGTACTGGTAGCCCTTGTTCGTCAGCTGGGAGTCGGTGTCGGGGTCGGAGAGGATCACCGTGGCATTCGCCAGGGACGTGTTGCGGGAGGAGATCAGCCGGCCTTGAAACCGTCCGCGCGATGCGGGTTCGAACGGCAGGTAGGAGAGCGTGTCGGAGAACGCGGCCATCACCGTCTTGTAGAAGGCGTTGTTGCCTCCGGTCAGCCCGGGCACCACGGCCTCCGCCTTCGCCCGGAGCCCTTCGAGGGTGGTCGTCGCCGCCGGACCGTAGTTGAACGCCAGGTACTGCGGGGCGAACACCCGCGTCTGATTCAGCGTGAGCGCGATGCCCGGCGCGCCGTAATGACGCCCGTGCAGCATCCCCAAGACGATCGGCCCATACGTCGTCTGATGAACCGTCAGTTCCTGCCGGTTGGCTCCCCCGGTGTCGGCCTCGTGGGTCGGGTTGACGAAGAACGCACCGTAGGCGTTGGTTCCATCCGTCCCGAACACCCCGACGGTGGTGGTGTCGCGCTCGTATGCCGCCAGTTCGTACTTCGAGTGATACGTCCCGTCCGCCAGCCGGACCGGCGATTCCCGGAAGGACGCATCGGCATACTGGGCGGCCGCGAACTCCGCCGCCGTCGGCAGGGTGCCCGAGCGGTTGTCCTCCACCGAATACTGCCGGAACAGCGCGTCGCTCAGGCTCGTCCGCAGCCGTGCGAAGTCGATCCGCTCCGCCCCCGTCGGCGTCTGGCCCACGAACGACGTGAAGCTGTGCAGCCCGTATTCGCCGTCGCGGAGGACGAAGGTCTGGTTGACCTGCATCGCCAACTGCGTCCCGCCCCGCCGGGAGAGCCGCACGCCGGCCCAGCTGCCGCCGCTACCGACCGCGGTGGTCAGCGAAAACACAGGATTGTCGGCGGTGGCGAAGGGCGAGTAGGTGGTCGTGGTCGTATTGGTGATGCCCGACGGATTCGCCGATGTGTCGTCGGCCACACCCAGCTCGAGAAAGAGCCGCTGGTTCGGCTGGAGCAGCTCTCTGTTCGTCGCCTTGATCCGGATCGAGGTGACGTCGCCGCGGGAGGAGCTGGCCCCGTCCGCCCTCGCGATCTTGAAGGCGATCACCGAGTTCTCGAGGATGGTGAAGCTCGCGTCGGACGTGATGCTCACCGCGAGCAGCCGGCGCGACTCGAGCGCCTCGGCCGAAAGCCGCGTCGCCCGGCACCGCGACGCCGCTCCACGTCGGTGCTGCCTCATTCCCAACCCCTGGTTCTCGAGCTGCCGCGAACGACCACGATCGAGGCTAGCACCCCGCCGTTTCGCCGTCGAGCCGTCGGCTCCCGCGCGGAGGCGAGACCTTGCTCACGCCCGGCGATCGCCGGCAGCGGCCCGGCGCCTCACGCACGCGGCCGCCGCGAGGCCGGCCACGGCGAGGGTCGCCACCGAGGGCTCCGGCACGGCGACCACGCTCTTGACCAGCACGAGGCTGGCCGGATCGAGGGAGGGGGCGGTGAGGGGCAGTTCGGCGAACGCCGAGCCCAGTTGCACGGAGCAGTCGTAGACGGGCACCGCACCGATCGCGTCGAGCGCCGTGAGGCCGGCGGCCCCCACCACGTTGCCGAAGACGGCGTAGTTGCCGTCGAGGGCGGGGTTGCTCTGGACGTTGAAGTAGAACTGGCTCGTGGCGCTGTCGGTCGCCGCCCCGCGGGCCATCGCGATCGTGCCCCGGACGTTGCCCACCGTCCCGCTCTCGAGCACGATCGGGGCGTTCGTGGGCACGTTGACGAGCGTGCTGCCCGAGAGATAGTAGCCGCCACCCTGCACGATCTGGATGTCGGTCGGATTGTAGGTCGTGCTCCGGTGGATGAGCGACGAGGTGTAGCTGCCCGCGTTCACATAGGCGAGGAAGTTTGCCACCGTGATCGGCATCGCCGTGTCGTAGAGTTCGACGTCGAACGCGCCGACGTTCGTGTCGAAGTGCACGACCGTGCCGGCCCGCGACGCGGCCGGGAGCACGGTGGCGACGATCGCGAGGAGCAGGCGGCACGTGTGGCGGAGCAGGGCATTCATGGCACGACCTCGACGGGAGTGCCGCGGGAGCGACGTCCCTGACGTGCCGAGCGAAGGCCGCGGACAGACGAAACGAGGCAGGGCCCCTGCGGGGCCGGCATCTCGCTCCACTGACCGCATCCCGTCGCGACCCAGCCCGCCCACAGGGCGAAACTGGCGGACTCAGGGATGCTCACGCGGTCAGGAGCGGTTCCAGGAAGATGGGGTGTCGGTGGAGTTTCCGCCGACAGTCGTGAGGGTACACCCTGCTCCCGCGGCCCGCAAGCGTCCGGTCCGCCGCGCCGCGGGCTGCCGCCTCAAAAGGCCTCAAAAGGTGTTGGCGCAGCCGAGTTGGAACGTGGTCGCCGGCCCCGACTTGTCGGTACCGGCCCCCCAGTTGCCGAACACCGAGAGCCGGTCGCTCGGGAACCAGACGAAGCCGCCCCCCACGACCGTCTGGGCGGAGAGCCGCGGCAGAGCCGACTCGTTCTGGAAGCCGTGCACGAAGATCTGGAAGTCGTCGGTGAGTTCCTTCGAGATCGCCCACTGGGCGATGTCGATCGGCACGTAGCCAAACTGCGTCGAGTCGCCCGCCACGCCCACGTTGTATTCGGCGACCAGCCCCCAGAAGAGCGTGTTGCGGAACAGCATCATCAGGGCGGGCTGCGTGCCGGCACTGAAGGCCGGGGAGCCCCAGGGGGTCTGGATGAAGGCCTCGAAGCCCGCGGCCGGGATGAACCAGTCGGGATTCTCCTCCCAGAAGTGGATCTTCGTGTCGAAGATCAGGGGTGAGAAGCCCGTGGTCTGGCCGGCGCCGAGCCCGGCCGCCTGCCAGGTGAAGCCGCTGGAGTAGATGCGGAACTCCACCCGGTCGGTGAGGCCCATGCGGAGGAGGAACTCCGCGTTGTACGACTGCGGCTGAAGCGTGCTGATCGGGCCGGTGAAGAACACCGGGCTCATCTCCAGGTAGACGCCGCCGCGGGGCAGGGTGTCGGGGCTGTTGGGATAGTTGGCCGTGTCGGGCCCGGGCTCACGGATCGAGAGCGGCTCCCGCGATTTCTCCGGATCGATCCCCTCCGGAAACGCCTCGGCGAGAAACCGCGTCCAGGCGCGGTCGGCATCGAGGGCAGGATCGGCAGGCACTCCGGCCAGGCAGCGGACGCCCGCGAGGAGCGTCAGGCACAGGCACACCCAGGCGACCGGGACGAACCGGACGCAGCGGTCGCGAACGCACGGCGCTGACCGTGGCACAGGCATCGCAAGAAAGAAGGGGTGCGGCGGATCCTCCAGGCCGGGAAACGTCGCACATGGTCCCGCTCGAGGCAACGGGTTTTTCCTCGCTCGATTCCCCGGTCGTGACGCGGGTTGCCGGCCGCAGGTGCGAGCGGGATGATGCTGCGGTGGCAGGCGAGTCGGGTGGCGGTGCGACGAGACCAAACGAGGGGCCGGCGGATGACGAAGGTGTTCCAGGACCGCTACGGCGCCCTCTCCAAACTCGACGACTGCACCTCGTGCGGCCCGGGTTCGGGCGCGGAACTCTTCGTGGTCGAGGGGGATTCGGCCGCGTCGGCCGTGGCCCGTGTTCGCGATCCCCGCTCGCAGGCCGTGCTGCCGATGCAGGGCAAGCCGCTCAACGCCGTCCGCGCACCGCGGAGCAAGGTGGAGCATCATCCGTTCTTCGGCCCGCTGGCGGCGGCGCTCGGCACCGGGGTCGACGCCGTCTGCGACCCGCGGCGGGCGCGGTATGGCCGCGTGCTCGTGCTCACCGACCCGGACGCCGACGGCATCCACTGCGGCTTTCTCGTGCTCCTCTACTTCTACCGGTGGATGCGGCCGCTGCTCGACGCGGCGCGGATCGAGGTGGTGCGGCCGCCGTGGGGCGAGGTCGTGGTGGCGGGGGAGATCGACCTCGCGTTCTCGGAGCCGGAACTGGTCGCCCTCGCGGATCGGGGCCGCGCGTCGGGGGCGCTGACGGTCCGTCGCTACCGGGGCCTGGCAGCCGTCGATCCCGCCATGCTCCACGAGACCTGCGTGGCGCCGGCGACGCGGCCGACGGCCACGGTGTCGTCGGCCGACGTGGCCTCGATGATCGAGCTGGTGGACGCCCTGGAGCCGGAGCGGCCGGGGCCCGGGGCGTAGACTTGGTCCATGCCCGCATCCGTGACGACCCTTCCGCCGCTCGTCGAGCGGCTGCTCGACCCGGCCGCCTATCCGCATCCGACGGACCGCATCCGGCTCATCGAGACGCACATCTCGTGGGTGATCCTCACGGGGCCATTCGCCTACAAGCTCAAGAAGCCGGTGTCGCTGGGCTTCGTCGATTACTCCTCGCTCGACCTGCGGCAACGGTCGTGTGCCGGTGAGGTGCGGGTGAGCGGTCGCTTCGCGCCCGGCCTCTACGTGGCGGCCGTGCCGATCACCGGCACCGCCGAGGCGCCACGCGTGGGGGGCGGCGGCGCGCCGCTCGAGTGGGCCGTGCAGCTCGTGCAGTTTGACGAGGGCGATCGGCTCGACGCCCGGTTTGCGGCGGGGCGGCTGACGGCGGCCGACTGTCGCACGCTCGGCGAAGCGATCGCGGCGGTGGAGGAGCGGCTGGCCGTGGCCAGGCCCGGTGACCCGTGGGGCACGGCCGAGTCGGTGCTCGCCGCGGTGACGGTCAACCTGGCCGCGATCCGCCACCACCTGCCCGTCGCGGCGGCCCGCGCCGATCGGCTGGAGGCCTGGCTGCGGGGCCGGCTCCAGGCCGCCGCCCCGCTGCTCGCCGCGCGGCAGGCCGCCGGCCGCGTCCGCGAATGCCATGGCGACCTGCACCTCGCCAACATCGTGCTCCACGAGGGCCGGATGACGCCGTTCGACGCGATCGAGTTCAGCGACAACCTGCGCTGGATCGACGTGGCCAACGACGTGGCCTTCCTGACGATGGACCTCGAGTCGCGGGGCCGGCCCGATCTGGCCGCCGAGGTGAGGAGCAGCTGGATCGAGGCGGCCGACGATCACCAGGCGCTGGCGGTCATGCCCGTGTACGAGGCCTATCGGGCGATCGTGCGGGCGTCGATCGCCGCCATCCGCGGCAGCCAGGGAGACGTGGTCGCGCACGCCGAAGCCCTTCGCTACCTCGACCTCGCCGAGCGGCTCACCGTGCCGCGGCCGCCCGTGCTGATCGCCACTAGCGGCGTGTCGGGGAGCGGGAAGTCGTCGGTCGCGGCGGAACTCGTGGGGCTGCTCGCGGCCGTACGGATTCGCAGCGACGTCGAGCGGAAGCGGCTCGCGGGGATGAGGCCCGCCGAGCGGCCCGTGAACGACGCGGCGACGGCGGCGGTGTATGCGGAGTCGGCCACGCGGCTGGTCTACGAGCGGCTCGCGGCGCTGGCCGGCATGGTGCTCGACGCCGGGGCGAGCGTCGTGCTCGACGCCACCTGCACGAAGCGCTGGCAGCGGGCGCTCTTCGCTCGCGTGGCCGCCGACCGCGGCGTGCCGATCATCATCGTCGCGTTCGATCTGCCGCCGGGCGAACTCGTGTCGCGGGTGGCGCGGCGGCAGGCCCGCGGCGACGATCCATCCGACGCCTCGGCCGAGGTCGTGCTGCGGCAGGTGGCAGGGTTCGAGCCGCTGGCGGCCGAGGAGGTGGCCGGTCGCGCCGCGGTGGTTGGGGTCACGCCCGACGCCGGTGGGCCCCGGGCCGTCGCCGAACGTGTGGTCGAGGCATGGCAGACCATCAATCAGGGCGAGGCCCGGGAGGAACGACGATGAGCAAGCGGCCGACGGCGATCGTCTGGACGGACGCCTACGTGGAGCACCTCACCGGCGACGGCCACCCGGAGCAGCCGGCGCGGGTGACGGCGATCCTCGACCGTCTCGAGGCCGACGGGCTGCTCGCGCAGGTCCGGCGGATCGAGCCGCACGCCGCCACCGACGAGGCGATCCTCCGCTGCCACACCGCCGACTACCTGCGGATCGCCACGGAAGACGTGGCCGACGGCGAGCCGCGGCTCTCGACCGGCGACACGCGGATCTCCGCCCGGTCGCTCGACATTGCCCGGCTTGCGGCCGGCGGCGTGATCGCGGCCGTCGACGCCGTGATGAAGGGTGACGTCGCCAACGCCTTCGCCGTCGTCCGGCCCCCCGGGCATCACGCGACCCCGAAGCGGGGCATGGGCTTCTGCCTGTTCAACACCATCGCGATCGCTGCCCGCCACGCGCAGGCGGTGCATGGCATCCGCCGCGTGCTGATCGTGGACTGGGACGTGCACCACGGCAACGGCACGCAGGACATCTTCTACGAAGACGGCAGCGTGCTGTTCTTCGACACCCACCAGCATCCGCTCTACCCCGGCACCGGTCTTGCCGGCGAGACCGGCCGCGGGGCGGGGGAGGGGCTGACGATCAACTGCCCGTTTCCGGCCGGCAGCGGCCGCCGGGAGATCGTGGGGGCGTTTCACGACCGGCTCCTGCCGGCCGCGGAGCGGTTCAAGCCGGAGCTCGTGCTCGTGT